>PVMK01147036.1_pt1 | contig 39244 bp, 38 predicted proteins | sample 1853481 | NCBI WGS metagenome assembly PVMK01 (sample SAMN08533507, study PRJNA380276) | Marine sediment metagenome, whole genome shotgun sequencing project.
CAATTGCTTACGAAAAATATAAAAACAGACTCACTACTGCCTGAGGTGATGCGATGAAGCTACCGGAAGTCAACTACTGGATAACTAACATGCTCGAATCCTACCAAAGGGTTTCGGACCTCAACTTTACTGTGGGCAAGCCACTCCAAGTCGAAACCGGAGGCCTGTTAGCCCCTATTAACATTAGCCCGGAAATAAATGAGTTGACTCCTTTCCAGACAGAAGTTGCAGCCTTGAACCTTATCCAGGGCAACAAACGACTGCTGGATGACCTTGCAACCCACGGATCATGCGACCTTTCTCATGCCCTGAGCAACAAGGCCCGTTTCAGGGTTAATGTTTTCACCCAGCAGGGCCATCTTTCCATTGTCATGCGTAAAATGGAAAACACCATTCCTACTATACAGTCACTCAACCTGCCTGATGTTTTCAACAAGATGACCAAAGAAATCAACGGCTTCATCCTGGTAACCGGTGCAACCGGCACCGGTAAAACGACCACTTTGGCAGCCTTGTGCGATAAAATCAACAAAGAAAAAATGGTGCATGTAGTCACCCTGGAAGATCCAATCGAATTTATACACCCCCATAAGAAATGCACCTTTAACCAGAGAGAACTGGGCAATGATTTCGACACCTTTGCCAACGGCTTGCGTGCCGCTCTCAGACAGGCACCCAAGGTCATCCTTGTTGGTGAGATGCGCGACAGGGAAACCATGGAGATCGGTCTTTCGGCCGCTGAAACAGGCCATCTTGTCATGAGCACCCTGCATACAGTTGACTCTGGTCAGACCATCAACCGTATTCTGGGCTTTTTTGATCAGGGGGAACAGCCTCAAATCAGAAACCGTCTGATTGATACAATCCGTTATGTTGTTTGCCAGCGTTTACTTCCAAAAGAGGGAGGCGACCGCGTTGCAGCCTTTGAGATCATGTCCAACAACCTGCGGGTCAGGGATCTTATCATCAACGGCGAGACTGAGGACAAAACATTTTACGACATTATAGAGGACGGTTCCGCTCTCGGCATGCAGACCTTTGACCAGCATATTCTTGAACTTTACGAACATGGTCTCATCAGTGAGGAAACTGCAAAGGTATACGCTTCTCGCAAAAGCGCAATCGGTCGTGGCCTTGACAAGATTAAGGCAGCCCGTGGTGAGGCAACAACCGGCATTACCGGACTGGGAATGAAGAAGTAAGAAGAATAATCATGTTTGATATTTATTGAAATGATTTCCTTTAATTAAATAAGAGAGATAAGCGTCCCAGGAGACTGTTATGATTGACAACTGCCCACACTGCCAAGAGCCTCTCAACCTCTCGGATGTCCAAAAATCAAAGGTGCAGACCGCCCTTGACAAACTCCCGCCGGGCAATCTGCTTAAGCTCGGCTGTCCTCAATGCCAAAAGCCCTTTGAACTGAAATCCGACGGTACTTCACCCGGTCAAAAACCAAAAAAGGGTGCCGTTGCGCCAAGTGGGGGACCACCTCTAAAAGGTGCCAGAAATATTGCGGTCACCCCACCGCCACCCCCTGACCTTGACTGGTTGGCCAGTGGCCAGATGCAGGAAAAAGAAATCGTGGAAGACACACCCATGGTTCTCATCCTGATGAACAAGGGACCTGGATTAAGCACAGTCCGGGAAGCATATGAGGATGAAGGTTTTTTGCCGATATTTTCTGATTCCCTTGAGGGCGCCATTGACAGGATGCAGTTTACCCCTTTTGCAGCCTTAGTCTTACACAGTCGCTTTGAAGGAGACTCACTTGAGAGCAACAGCTTCCACAATTTCATAAAAAAAATGGCCATGGCCAGGCGCCGCAATATTCATTACACCCTTATCGGACCTGAATTCCAGACCCTGTACGACCTGCAGGCTCTCTCTAACAGCGCCAACCTTGTGGTCAACGACAATGAACTCAACAACTTCAGGATTATCCTGAAAAAATCCCTCCACGAAAGCCAGAAACTCTTTGGTCCCCTGGCTGACTCCATGGTGAGACAAGGGAAAATTACCGGTTCCATCTGGCTTGATATTAAAATTAAGGCTGAACAGAAGATGAAAAGCGCGGTCCTGAAAGACCTGCTGGAAGTCAAGGGATAATGACCTGTTTACTCTCTCTGTATCTCGCCACTGCCCGATTGTGTTCCTCCAGAGTCCTGGAAAAATGATGACTGTTATCATTTTTTGAGACAAAGTAAAGGTAATCAGTTTCGGCAGGAGATATGACTGCCTGCATGGCAGCCTTTCCCGGATTGGTGATGGGACCCGGGGGAAGTCCTTTTATGACATAGGTATTATACAGTGTTGAATTTTTCAGCTCACTCTGCCTTAATGGACCTGTGATATTAGAGTGCCCGTAACGAACGGTAGGGTCAGCCTGCAGGCGCATGCCTTTTCCCAGACGGTTAAGAAATACACTGGCGACCAGTGGGCGCTCGTGGGGTAGGCCGGTTTCCTTTTCAACTATTGCGGCAAGAGTAATGATCTCATGGTGCGTCAGACTATGACGGTTAGTATTCGTATTCCCTATTAATTTGCTGTATATCTGGAAATGCTTGGCCACCATCATCCTGATAATTTCCTTTGCGTTTAGCTGCCCTCTGGAAAGATAGTACGTGTCAGGAAACAGGTAACCCTCCAGGCTGTCTGCCTCTACTCCCATTTCCCTCAGGAACACCGGATCATATGCCAGAGCAAAAAATCGGGAGCGCTCAATCCAGCCTTCAGCTTCCAGAATATTTGCAACCTTTGACATATCAGTGCCTTCCGGCATGGTTACCGGCCGATAAAGCACCTTGCCTTTCTTGAGAAGCTCAATGATTCTAAGGGGCCTTTTGCCTGTCTCGAAGCGGTATTCTCCGGCCCGAAGTTTTTTTGCTGCCCCTGTCAACATTGCCAGCATGGAAAAACGGCGGTCATCCCTGATGACTTTTTTGTCGGCAAGAATATGTTCTATTTCAGATATGCTGGTACGGGCAGGGATCATTACGTCTATCTTATTGTCCGGGGACGGGGGGCCGGGATTAATTGCGTATACTCCTATCCACAAGAGCCACAATAGAGGAAATCCTAAAAAGAAAAGACTGAAAACAGGAAGACGAAGACCAAGAATAGTCATGTTTTTTTAGCTGTCAGCTATCAGCTATCAGCGGTCAGCGGAAAAGAGTTGGCAGTCGGTAATCTGCAGTTGGCAGTTAAAATGTCATTTTCCACATAACATTCTGCAACAGGATTTTCTATTTCATTTTTTTAAACTGCTATCTGCCATCTGCAGATAAGTGAAACGTAGTGAAGACTTCGAACTGTTCCCTGTGCCTTTATTTTTTCACCCTTGAAACCTTGGCCCCTCGGCCCCTTGAACCCTTTTTTTCCTTTTTTCCTTTCTTTCTTTCCCCGAAGGCAATTTTTAAAATCTGGTCCATGTTCTTTACCGGAAAGAACTCCATCTGCTCCCTGATATTTTTGGGGTTTTCTACCAGGTCTTTTTTGTTCTGGGCAGGGATAATAACTTTTTTGATACCAGCCCTTAGAGCTGCAAGAGCTTTTTCCTTGAGGCCCCCAATGGGAAGCACCCTTCCCCTTAAGGTGATTTCACCTGTCATGGCTATGTCCCAGGCCATCTTTTTCTTGGAAATGGCAGAATAGAGCGAGGTGGCCATGGTAACTCCTGCAGAAGGGCCGTCCTTGGGAATAGCGCCGGCAGGAACATGGATATGGATATCAACCTCTTCAAAGTATGACTCATCAATGTCGAATTTATCCATTCTCGACCGGCAGTAACTTAAGGCCGCCTTGGCCGACTCTTTCATTACATCACCAAGTTGACCGGTTAAAATAAGATTGCCTTTGCCCTTCATAATGATCGTTTCAATATAGAGGATTTCGCCACCAGCCTCTGTCCATGCCAGACCGGTAACCAGGCCTGGCTGGTCAATGGTCTCGACCTCACATTCCGGTTGAAACTTGGGAGGCCCGAGATACTTGGAAAGGGTCTGCTTGGAGATAACATAGGGCCCCCGGCCGCCCTCGGCAATTTTTCGGGCAATCTTGCGACACACCTTGCCAATCTCCCGCTCCAAATTCCTCAAACCTGCTTCCCGGGTATAGTGAGAGATGATACGCTTAAGGGTCTCATCATTCAGTTTGATATGTTTTTCAGTGATGCCGTTTTCAATCAGCTGCCGTGGCAGAAGATAACGGTTTGCTATTTCCAGCTTTTCTTCCAAGGTGTAGCCTGCAAGCCTGATGATCTCCATCCGGTCGAGAAGGGGGGACGGGATGGTGTCGGTGAGATTAGCCGTAGTGATAAACATTACCTTGGAAAGATCGAAAGGAATGTTCATATAGTGATCTGAGAAAGAAAAGTTCTGCTCCGGATCAAGGACTTCCAAAAGAGCTGAGGATGGATCGCCTCTGTAATCTGACCCTACCTTGTCGATTTCATCCATCATGAAGACGGGATTATTAGCAGCAACTGTCTTTAAACCCTGGATTATGCGGCCAGGCATGGCACCTATATACGTTCTTCTATGACCACGAATTTCAGCCTCATCCCGCATACCTCCCAGAGAAATACGATGGAATTTTCGCCCCAGTGCTCTGGCGATCGACTGGCCAAGCGATGTCTTACCCACCCCGGGAGGGCCGACAAAACAGAGGATTGGCCCCTTTGTCGATTTATTCAGTTTGCGGACTGCCAGGTACTCAAGGATTCTTTCCTTAACCTTATTAAGACCATAGTGATCAGCATCCAGAACCTTTTTAGCTATCTTCAGGTCAAGTCTGTCGCGACTCCCCTTGCTCCAAGGTATTTCGACCAACCAGTCGAGATAGGTTCTGATAATACCTGCTTCAGAAGAATCCGGGTGCATCATTTCAAGACGCTTTAGCTGCTTGGTTGACTCCTTCTTTGCATGGAGAGGCATCCTTGCCTTGCGTATTTTTTCCTGCAGTTCCTCAATTTCCTGGGCTCGGTCATCTACGTCACCCAGTTCTTTTTTCAGGGCCTGCAGTTGTTCACGCAGGTAATACTCACGCTGGGACTTGGTCATTTCTTCCTTGGCTTCGGTCTGGATCTTCGCCTGCATAGTAGAAACTTCAAGCTCCTTATTGAGATATTCCGCCACCAGCTTAAGTTTTTCCACCGAGTCGAAACTCTCAAGGATCGCTTGAGCCTCAGGGATTTTCAAGCGCAGATTTGAAGCGACCAGGTCAGCAAGCCGCCCCGGATCTTCTATATTATTCATAATCATAACAAGATCAGATGAGAGAATGCCGCGTAACGACATGATTTTTTCCGTCTGCTCCCTCACCGTACGCATGAGCGCCTCAACTTCAACGGTCACTTCCGACATTTCCTGCTCTTCAACCACTTCCAACCGGACCTGAAAAAATGGGTCCTTCTGTGTGAATTCCTTTATTTTTACCTTGGTCAGAGCCTGGACCAGAACCTTGAGACGGCCATCCGGCAATTTCAGGGTTCGCATTATCATGCTGACCATGCCAACCTCATAGAGATCCTTGGGATCCGGATTCTCCTGGGCGGAATCCTTCTGGGTCAGAAGCACTAGGAGTTTGTCCTGGGCAAGTGCTTCGTTGACTGCAGCAACCGAAGACGCCCTTCCGACAAAAAGTGGAATTATCATAGAATTAAAAACAACAACATCACGAACTGCCATCAACGGCAGTTCATCTGGTATTTCTATATCCTGACGCTCAGCAAAATCGTCGAGATTGGCATGAATTGAATCATCAAAACCCACAGGTTTTTCCTCCCGTATAATAAAAGTTTCCAACTAGAAACATATTGTCTATTGTGTCCGGTAAATAAGTAATCCGGATACCGTCTATTACTATTTATAATGTTATGGTGTTGTGAATCTAAACACTGGGAAGACTGAAGTCAAGCTCTGCATGTTTCTGTTTTCCCTGCTCGTTTTTTTGTTGATAAAAACCGTTATTCTTTTTTATGTAATCGGTCAACAGTAAATTTTTAATAAATTATTTATGGGCCATCAATTATGCTTTCTGCACACTCTTTTTTTAATCTGTCCTCCTGGGAACATTCAGAACTTATTCGAGCTGAAGACCACGTTTGGCTTGCCCTGAAAAACCTCAAATCGTACCTTGAAATGCAGCACTATCCTGAGTTAACACCCGCCCTGATTCAGGACGCTGAGCCACTTAAGAGGACCCTGGTGTATTACAACGGCACCCTGCTGGAGGCCAGGGACTTTACCATTGAATATGGTGATGCCACCAAGGGGGCCATGAAGATATACCATGATGGAGAGCTTTTGATAGGCGCCAGTGTTATTATGGCAGGTGCTGTTCTTGCAGGTAATCACATAAAGATCGGAAAAGGGGTGCTGATTGAGCCAGGTGCATTCATTAAATCTCCCACCATAATCAGCGATCAGACTGAAGTTCGCCATGGCGCCTATATCAGGGGTAATTGTCTGATTGGCAGAAATTGCGTGGTAGGACATACCACCGAGGTTAAACACTCCATTTTCCTGGACGGGGCCAAAGCAGGACATTTTGCTTACCTGGGAGATTCAATCCTCGGCAACCAGGTCAACCTGGGGGCAGGAACAAAGCTGGCAAATCTACGCTTTATCAAGGGCGAAATCGCCATCAGTACTCCTGGCGACCAGGTAAAAACAGGCTTGCGAAAATTGGGTGCCATACTGGGAGACCACGTGCAGACAGGATGTAATTCCGTCACGAATCCAGGCACATTACTTGGCAAAAAATCCATGGTTATGCCAAATACCACTGTACCATCGGGCTACCATGTGGATAATTCACTCATCAGGTAAACCTGATATCATTGAAAATTTGAGAAATTGAAGATTGAAGATTGTTAACGCAGCAAAAACTGTTGATAATTTACAGAGAGTTAAAAAAAGTTCCATAAATTTTCAATTTTCAATTTCTCAAATTTTCAATTGGCCCTGAGCCAGTATTCGTTTAGGGCATAAAAAAATCCTATTATGATACCAAGTGTACAATAAATTCGTGCCACCCGGTCCCAGGGAAGACGTTCGCCGGTGGATCTCTGCATAAAGGATACGACCAGGATGGTCAAACCCACTACGAACGGAGATGTTAACAGGAGTTGGATCAGGGTGGACTTGATAGAATCAGCAAAACTTTCCGGTGAATACCTGAAGTTAAAAAACAGATAGGTAATAATTACTGCTACTAATGAAATATTTTTTTTAATTGCATGCATATGGAACCGCTATCATCAGCACTTATTTTTCCTGAAACAGAACCTTCAATTCATGATATTGGGAAGCTTCTGTTTTTCTTCAACTCATTATCCTATTATCTGCCTACAGAATCAGATGCTGAAGACCTCATTGACCAGAATTTATTCGAAAATCTATGCACCGGATATGTACCGGCTCCACTTCACGAAGACCTTAGCCGTTTTAATCACCTCTTAGGCGAAATGGAAAACAGCAGATCAGGTGATCTTGCCCGTCTTTTCTCCTCTGCAAAGTCTCCAATAGCAACAGGGCAGATCAGGGACAAGGATGAGGCTTCAAGCTCCAGTATTCTTTCCGCCCTGCAAAAAGATAATGACGAAAAAGCCCATATCCAGCTCAAAGAGCGTCTCTGGCAGGCCAGACTCATACTGAAGCTGGCCGAAATGCTCAAGAGAAGAGAAAGTGAAGTCAGGCAAGGCCTGGCCAAGATTTCTTCTGATGAGCAAAAAAATTTCGCCTCCCTGGAAGGATCAAACGGAACGGAACCTGGTGATCCTGCACAATTCTCTGCCCTGGAAAAGCCCTTATATCTAAAGGGCAAAATTGAATATCCTGAAGACTATTCCGCCGGTGGATCTGCCATGTTAGTCCCCTTGAGGATCAAAGCATGGGCTGAACTCTTCCTGGCAGATTCTTCCCCAAATCGCCCATTCATTCTTGTAACTACCAATCGTGACAACGGAAGCTCCATTCTGGACAGATACGAAAATACCTGGCGCAAAACTCCGCAGAAACTTTTCTCCCTCTCCATTCCAATGTTTCCAGGCCTTGGCTCCAGCGAATCAACTAAGGAACAATATATTGCAAGTAGAAATAAACTACGCCTGGCAGCCAAAGAAAACCTGAAATATTTTGAAAATTTTCTCAGGGAGACAGCCGTTTTACATGTTTCATCTTCCCACAGGCAGGAGGATATCAGCATAGATGCAGAGCATATTGCAGCTTGGGAGGAAATAGTAAAAATAGAATTTTCCAACCCTGCAACAGGGTATCAAAAACTCGATTTCTATTGTTTTCCAGGCATCCCGTCATGCACCCTACTGCAAAAACTCTTTCACCTCGAACCAACTCCTTCCGTCAATGAGCAGGAGTATACAACCAGCATACTGGCAATACTGCATACTTGAGTTTTTGCCTCCCTATAAATTCTTATAAGGATTAATTGTTAAGACCGGGCAAGGGAGAAGACCTGACGACCTTTTCAGCCACGCTGCCGAACATGACTTTTTCAATGCCCTTATAGCCGTGGGTGCCCATGACAATCAGATCCATGCCACTTTCTTCCGTATGACGGATAATTTCCTCAGCCACATCTCCAACAAGGACTTTTGCCTCAATATTTTCCTGACCGACTAAAAAGCTTTCCATTTTTTGTTCTGCGGCCTGCACCATCTCTTCTTCAAATTTGGCGACCGGCATATGGGGCACAAAAAACCCCGAGTAATCATCAAAACTCTGGACAACAAACACGACATGGAGTTCGGCTTGACATTTCCCGGAAAAATATCCGGCAGCTTCAAGGATTTTTTTAGAATTTTCAGAAAAATCAACCGGCACGAGAACCTTTTTAATATCCATAATCCCCCTCCTTCTCTCTTGTTTTCAATAAGCTGCTTAAGTAAAGCTTAAACAGCCATAGTGACACAACTGAATTCACTCTATAATTATACATACTGTTTCCCATATAGCGTTTCTGAATGCAACTATATTTCTGCATACAAATTTCATGCTCCTGTATTCACCCGGCTTTACTTTAGTATTAACTTACCTCCGGCTTATAATAAAATTTAATCATTATCTCTTTTCATTGCCCGGTAAACTGATAGACAGATTTGCGGAGTTGCTCTATATCACGGGTCGTCTGAAGCAGAATAAAGTAACATATATTTCTTAATCATAAATCATTGACCTGCCATCCCATCGGCCATATAGTAGCTAAAATGTATACGAATATTTTTAATTCGTTTTTTAATCTTGCACTATCCCTTACCTAAATTAGGAGACCACGGTGGAATTTGACGTGAAATGGATTGCCTGGGAAATAACCAGGCGCTGTAATTTGAATTGTGTGCACTGCCGCTCTTCCTCGCAAATGGAGATCAAGGAACATCCTGATTCCTCTTTGGAGGAAGCCAAAAGAGTGCTTGATGATATCAGCTCGTATGCCAAGCCGGTAGTGGTCCTTTCAGGAGGCGAGCCTCTTTTAAGAAAAGATGTTTTTGATATAGCCGCCTACGGCACCGAAAAGAATTTACGGATGTGCCTGGCTACCAACGGTACCCTTGTAACTGAAGAGACCTGCCTGAAAATTAAGGAGTCAGGCATCAGGATGGTATCCTTAAGTCTTGACGGGGCCTCTGCAGAGGTGCACGACGATTTTCGCAACCAGAAGGGTGCTTTTGAAGGAACAATCAGGGCCGCAGGTCTTTTCAAAAAACATAATATTGAATTTCTGATCAACTCTTCCTTTACAAAAAGGAACCAGGATGAAGTTCCCAAAATATATAAACTTGCCAAGGAGCTTGGTGCCACGGCCTGGTATATGTTCATGATCGTACCAACGGGTCGCGGGCAGGACATCCTGGCGGAACTCATTTCTCCGGAGGATTATGAAGAACTCCTTAACTGGCATTACGACATGGAAAAAGATGAGGACGATATGCTCGTCCGGCCTACCTGTGCGCCTCACTATTACCGTATTGTTTTACAGCGCTCCAAAAATGATAAGGAAAAATTAAAACGCCGCTCCCTTAAATTCTCAACAGGCGGTTCCAAGGGATGCCTGGCCGGCCAGCTGATCTGTCTCATCGATGTTGACGGAGAGGTGCTGCCCTGCAGTTATTTCCCAAAATCTGCAGGCAATGTCCATAATCAGTCGTTCAAGGACATCTGGGAAAATTCGGAACTATTCAAAAGTTTAAGAGATTTCAAAAGCTATAAGGGAAGTTGCGGCCGCTGTGAATATGTTAATGTCTGCGGCGGATGCCGGGCCCGTTCCTATTCCATGACCGGGGATTACCTCGCTGAAGAACCCTTCTGCAACTATTCCCCCAGGGAAAAAGAATAGGCTAAAGGTTTCAAGGTGTCGAGGGGTCAAGGGGTCAAGGGCAAAAGAATAAAGACATGATGCTGCTGGATGCTGGATAAAAACTAAAGGCGCAGGGGCAACTTTAAAAATGAAAAATTAATGTGAAGACGATTACTCAATAAAGCTTAAAACTGATAACTGATAACTGAGGACTTTTTTGAATGAACGATACTTTTCTCAAGGCCTGCAGAGGCGAAAAGGTAGATTACACACCAGTATGGATGATGCGCCAGGCTGGCCGCTATTTGCCTGAATACCAAGCAGTCAGAAGCAAACTCACATTTCTCGAACTCTGTAAAACACCTGAGTTGGCCGCAGAAGTTACAATCCAGCCGGTGGACATACTGGGGGTGGATGCTGCTATTTTATTTTCTGATATCCTGATCCCTCTTGAAGCCATGGGCCCGACCCTTGAATTTCATGAAAAAATCGGTCCTGTATTCCCTGCCCCTGTCCGAGACCAGCAGGCTGTTGACCGGTTAATCATACCCGACCCTGACGAGCATCTCAATTTTGTTATGGATACCATACGTATTCTACGGCGGGAGCTTGCTGCAAAGGTGCCGCTTATCGGTTTTGCCGGTGCCCCGTTTACCCTTGCGACCTATCTGATCGAAGGGGGATCCTCCAAGTTCTTTTTTGAAACCAAGAAAATGATGTTTGCGGATCCGGGGCTTTACTCCTCCCTTATGGATAAAATAACTGAATGCACAAGCGTTTACCTCAAAGCCCAGGCTGCTGCCGGTGCCCAGGCCCTGCAAATTTTTGATTCCTGGGCCGGTATCCTGGCTCCGGGTGACTTTGAACGCTACGCTCTCCCCTACGTCAAACGCATCATTGCCGATCTAAAAGAAGCAACCGATGTTCCAATCATCTATTTTGCCAATAATGGAGCCACGTTACTGGATCTCTCCAAAACATCCGGCGCAGATGTCCTTGGCCTTGACTGGAGGGTTGATATTGCCAGGGCGGTTGAACAAATCGGGCCTGATATCTCTGTGCAGGGGAACCTTGATCCCTCTGCCCTGCTGCTGCCTGAAAAGCAACTCCGGGAGCGGGTGGCAAAACTTCTTGCCGGAGCCGGCAATGCCTGCGGCCATATCTGCAACCTTGGACACGGTATCCACCAATTTACTCCGCCTGCGCAGGCAAAAATCTTTATTGATGCAGTGCATGAACTGAGCGGAAAGAACAGCTAAACATTCATGAATTCATTGGGCCATAAAGTTCCAGGTGTAAAAGAATGTTTTGACCTCATGGAGCAGTATCAGATGCTGCCCAATATCAAACACCATTCCATTGTGGTGGCCAGGGTGGCAGAGATCATTACAAGCGGCCTGATTGCTGCCGGGCATAAATTATCCATGGATAGGATAATTGCAGGTGCCCTGTTGCATGACATCGGTAAAACAGCCTGTCTTGACAATGATGATGACCACGCTGCCAAAGGGGTTGAAATTTGCCTGGCCCATAACCTGGACCCCATCGCAGACATTGTTGGAGAGCATGTGATTCTGACAAACTACTCCCCTGAAAATAATTTTGCTGAAAGAGAAATCGTCTACTACGCAGATAAAAGGGTGAACCATGACCAGGTGGTCAGCCTTGCAGAGCGACTCGCCTATATTCTTGAACGATACGGCTTGAATAATATAGTTCGATGCCAGGCAATCAAAAACAATTACACCCTTTGCCAGGACCTTGAGAAAAAAATGTTTTCATTCCTGTCATTCGAGCCTGTTGATATTCCGGAACTGCTTGTTGCGCACCAGTCAACAATCCTTAATCCGTGACGGGAAATATCCGATGACTCACGGATTAAGGAATAATTTAAAGATTTATTTTATAGTATAGTAACCCTATTCAAACGGCTGTCTTTTGGGCAGGGGGAATTATATACTGGCGCCAAGGTAAACTGCAGGGTAAAGTTTATTCTTTATTTAATTTTTTTCTTGCCAGAGATTGTTTTAACATGTTATTGATAATCATTCTCAATAACATGTCCTGCATTTTTTTATTTTTTAAGGAGACCATATGAGCACACTAAAAGGAAGCCAAACAGAGAAAAACATCCTCACCGCATTTGCCGGCGAGTCTCAGGCACGCAATCGTTATACCTACTTTGCCTCCAAGGCAAAGAAGGACGGATATGTCCAGATAAGCACCATTTTTGAGGAAACTGCCAACCAGGAAAAAGAACACGCCAAAAGGTTGTTCAAACTTCTTGAAGGGGGCGAAGTGGAGATTTCGGCAGGTTTTCCGGCAGGCGTCATCAGCACGACGCTTGAAAACCTGCAGGAGGCAGCGGCCGGTGAAAACTATGAGTATACCATCATGTACCCGGATTTTGCTAAAACAGCTATGGAAGAAGGTTTCAAAGATATTGCCGCCATATTCAGCGCTATTGCGGTAGCGGAAAAGCAGCATGAAAAAAGGTATAAAGACCTGGCGGCTAATATAGAAGCGGGCAGAGTTTTTAAACGTGAGGAAAAAGTCACCTGGCGCTGCCGCAACTGCGGCTATCTCCACGAAGGCACCGAAACGGTTGATGAATGTCCTGCCTGCGAGCATAAGCAGGCCCATTTTGAACTACTGGGAGAGAACTATTAATTTGTAGGAAAGAATTGCAATACTGCAATACATTTTTTAGTTTGTCTATTTGTCTGTTTAATAATTTTTTTGAGGGTTAAACCTAAAGGAGGTTTAAAATGGCTAAGAAACTGGAAGTATACAAGTGTGATATTTGTGGAAACATAGTTGAACTCCTTCATGGTGGGGATGGTACGCTGGTGTGCTGCGGACAGGATATGACCCTGCAGGTTGAAAACACGGTTGATGCTGCCAAAGAAAAACATGTGCCTGTCATTGAAAAAGTTGATGGAGGCTACAAGGTTTCTGTGGGATCTGTTGCCCATCCCATGGAAGAAAAGCATTACATTGAGTGGATTGAACTCATTGCCGGCGATACAGCATACAGGCAGTTTTTAAATCCTGGCGGCACACCCGAGGCTGTCTTCATGGTTGATGCCACCGAGGTCAGTGCCAGGGAATACTGTAACCTGCACGGACTTTGGAAAAGCTAGTAAGGCTAACAGCTAAAAGCTATAAACAAGGAGTTATTATGCTGAGTAAAAAAATAGAAAAGGCCATTAATCAGCAGATCAATGCTGAGATTTATTCTTCATATCTTTATCTGTCCATGGCCACCTATTTTGAATCGAAAAGTCTTGGTGGCTTTTCAAACTGGATGCGCCAGCAGGCCCAGGAAGAACTCTTCCATGGTATGAAGATGTTTGACTTTATCTGCGAACGTGGTGGGCGAGTAACCTTGAAGGCTATTGACCAGCCTCCTTCGAAATGGTCATCGCCTCTGGATGCGATTGAAAATGTCCTGTCCCATGAACAGAAGGTGACCGGACTGATCAATGACCTGGTCAACCTAGCTCAGGACGAACGCGATCATGCAACGAACATCTTCCTGCAGTGGTTCGTGTCTGAGCAGGTTGAAGAGGAAGATACGGCCGGCAGCCTGGTGGACAAACTTATATTGATAGGTAAAGATGCCAATGGCCTGTTCATGCTGGATACAGAATTGGGCCAACGCATGTTTACCCTACCGACAAAAGAATAATAATTTACAGCCTGTATTTTTCGGACATAACCATTCTGCCTCGGTTTTTTAAAGGAATGCACCAGGCCTGAAATATATACATGCATCATATTTCACAAGGAGAAATGATGAATACCACAGAAATTAAAGATAACATATTCTGGGTAGGGGCTATTGACTGGGATATCAGGGATTTCCATGGCTACTCCACCTATAAAGGAACAACCTATAATGCCTTCCTGGTAAAGGACGAGAAAATTGCCCTGTTCGATACGGTCAAAAAAAACCACATCAATGACCTGGTGCATCATATCAAACAGCTGGTTGATCCCACTGACATTGATTACCTGATCGTCAACCATGTTGAAATGGACCACTCAGGCTCATTGCCGGAGATAATTGACCTGATCAAGCCTGAAAAAATATTCTGCTCAAAGATGGGTTTGAAGGCTATTCATGAGCATTTCCAGGCTGAAGGCTGGCCCCTTGAAGCGGTTGAGAATGGCCAGACTCTCAGCCTGGGAAGCAAGACCGTCCAGTTTCTTGAAACCAGGATGCTGCACTGGCCTGATTCCATGTTTTCTTATTTGCAGGAAGACAAGCTGCTTATCTCCAGTGATGCCTTCGGGCAGCATCTGGCCAGCAGTGAACGGTTTGATGACGAAGTTGACTTTTCGGAACTGATGGAGCAGACATCCAAATACTACGCCAACATCCTGACCCTCTATTCACCGTTAATCAGGAAACTCCTGGCCAAGGTGCAGGAAATGGGACTCGAGATAGATATGATTGCCCCTGATCATGGTGTTATCTGGCGCTCCCATATCAATGATGTCCTCCAGGCCTATGCTGACTGGAGCCAAAACAAGGGCAAAAGAAAGGCCCTGGTCATCTATGATACCATGTGGGCAAGCACCGAGAAAATGGCCAAGGCCATCACTGCCGGTATTGACTCGACAGGAGTCAGCGTCAAACTCATCAATCTGGCTCATAGTCACCGCAGCGACGTCATGGCAGACGTACTCAATGCCAAAGCGGTTATTCTTGGCTGTGCAACTTTGAATAATGGCATGCTGCCCAGGATGGCAGGTTTTTTGATGTACATGCGGGGCCTGAAGCCGACTAACAAAATTGGAGCTGCCTTTGGCTCGTTTGGCTGGTCCGGCGAGGCGGTCAAACTCATGAACAGGGCCATGGAAGATATGAAGTTTGATATCATTGAAAAGGGATTACGAGTCAAATACGTGCCAGGACACACAGATCTCAAGGAATGCGTGGAGATGGGGAAGAGGATTGGGCAAGCAGTAATTGAGCAGACAGAAGAATAATTTACCTGTTGTCCATAGCAAATGGGTATCCGGGAAAAACGCCGCATCACCAGACTACTGGCGTCTTCTGATATTGAAGCTGTTATAGATGAACTGCAACAGCTTCCTGTGTCCAAGGTTATAAATCCTCTTATCGGCGCTTTGTGTAGCAGCAATGAAACTGCACGCTGGCATGCAGTTACTGCACTGGGTCCTATCGTTGCTGATCTGGCCGACCATGACATGGAGGCGGCGAGAGTTGTGATGCGCAGGTTCATGTGGAGTTTAAACGATGAGTCCGGCGGCATCGGTTGGGGTGCCCCTGAAGCCATGGGTGAAATAATGGCCCGGCATGATGGACTTGCTGAGGAATACGGCCATATGCTTGTGTCCTACATGCGTGAAGACGGCTTCTACCTGGAGCTTGAGCAGTTACAGCGAGGCCTGATGTGGGGACTGGCCCGGCTTGCCATGGTAAAGCCGGATCTGCTGAAGGCAAAAAATGCGCCATCCTATCTCCTCCCCTATCTTGATTCTCCTGATTCCACAGTTCGCGGCCTTGCTGCCTGGGCACTTGGCTTTCTCCAGTCAAAAGAGGCATCCCAAAAACTTGCAAAACTAGTCAATGATCCCAGCCCGGTAAAAATCTACCTCGACCGCACCTTTATATCTAATACTGTGGGTGGTCTGGCGCATAAAGCACTTGCGAATATTGTAAAAAAATCGTAGCTTTACAGGATCATGCCTGATTCTGTTACAAAAAAATCCTTTTTTGCAGGATTCCTGCAATTTGACGTCAAGAGCGGCGATATTGACTCCAATCTCTCCCGCGTTGAGCAAGGTCTGGCAGAAATTGCCGCGTCTTACGATCAGATTTCTCCTGGCATTATTACTCTGCCTGAACTCTGGGCCACCGGTTTTGCCTATGAAAAACTGGAGGCGCTTTCTGCAAAGATTCCCGCCCTTTTAGAAGACCTGCAGGCCCTGTCAAAAAAATACAAGGTCAATATTGCAGGATCGTTGCCGGAATACTCGGAGAACTCTTATTACAACACGCTTTTTATAACTGAACCAAAAGGTATTGCAGGAACATACCGCAAACAGCGCCTCTTCAATCCAATGCAGGAGGCCACATTCTTTACGCCCGGCACAAAACCCCGCCCCATCCAAACCGATCTGGTCCCAGTTGGAGCATTGGTGTGTTATGATTTGAGATTTCCGGAACTCCTGCGGGAACAGACAACTCACGGAGCCGACCTCGCCGTGGTCTCTGCCCAATGGCCTGCCCCACGGATTGACAATTGGCGGATTCTGGTTCAGGCCCGCGCCATCGAAAACCAGATGTTTGTAGTTGCTGCAAACCGATGCGGCACAACCGGCGACACAACCTTTGGCGGTCATTCCATGATAGTTGCACCGAATGGCTCAATTCTGCTGGAAGCCGGTGAAAATGAGGAATGCAAGGGGACAATACTTGACCTTGATATGATATCTGCTGCCAGAGCCCTGTTCAGCACGGTTCCAGGGAAAAATTAGGGTTCAAGGGTTCGAGGGAACAGCTTTAAGCATTTATCTTTTAAGCCATCACTGGACTTTTAAAAAAGTTAAGATAATAGCTGAAATAGTTGAATGGCACTAGTGTTGCGTCAAGGATTAAACGGCGTAATATTGCGCCGCAATTTATTGTGTCTGTAAGGAGTAACTTTATAAGCATAGTGGTGCTACGTGAATGAAGTTGCAACGCAGCAGGCGCAATAAAGGGCAAGCAGGTAAGCGCAGACTCCGGGATGCGTCAGTTGAGAGTTGACGTGACACTAGCCTCAGAACAGGGCAACAATCCGGCAAGGAGTTTTTAGTTTCAGAGACAGAGAAAAATCAAGCTTCCAGTGGCCACCTTAACTCAGAATAAGGTGGCCCAAAGTCCACATGTTGGCAAGTAAATATGGACTTTGATATGCACTCCTAATCACAACTTAATCCCTATTCCAACCAAAAGTTCAGTGGTACTTAAATTACATTGCGCCAACTTCCGGCTGCAATAAATAATCCCTCATTACCCCTTGACACCATGCGCCCCACCGCTTAATATGCAATTTAGCTTATTTTGCATATAGCAAAAGGCATGCACAAAAAGAGAAGCCCCCTTTTTTTAATTGAGCGCAAAAGCAGATATATTTAAAAAAACATTAGGAAATTATGAGCACACAAAATTACCAAATTTTGCTCGATGATTTTTTTGAACGGAAAATATTTATTGAAAATGCTTGGTGTAATTCTTGTGATGAAGCTAACGTAGGCATATTTGGTCCAGATGAATTTGAAGTTTATGGAGATAAATTTATTTATGGATATTGCCGTAAGTGCGGAACCAAAATTGTGTCAGAGATTATTGAAAAATACATCGAAGAATAAAGAAGAACAAAAGTATTAGATTGTTGTGCATTAAGTAAAGAATCCGGGCTCTGAGAACCCGGCTTCGGAGTCTCGCAGGCTCGCTTACCTGGCTGCCCCTTGAAGGGGCCACTTTGCTGCCGCTTACAATAATGATGTCATCAGGCACAAAGGCACAGAGTTTAAAAAACTCGCAACAAAACCACATGGTTACATTGTGTGTACTTAAAAACATTTACATTGCTTTGTCTTACGGTCACTTTGTACCATGAAGGACATAAATGCCTCTGTGCCTTTGTGCCTTTTATTAATTAATGGTTCCGGCTGAGCCAAATGACTCTGACCCGGCCCTGAGGACCGGATTTTCAAGGACGAATAAACAATCTGGCAACACGTCTTTAATTTAGAACCCAACCCGATCACTGAAGATAATATTCAAGATAGTTAAGTCTTTTTCCCCAGTGCCATTTCACGCAGCCGAGCAGCACAGCAAAGTGCGGTTAAACGGATTGGCGGAGTACTCCGCAGGTAAGCGATAGACTCCGAGGGGATATAAACTCTGCGACTTTCCGAAACGTCCGCACTTTATGAGCAGTGCAGGGTTGTCAACCACAGGCCAACCAATCAGATGGTGGGTGAGAAAATCTTTAGCATGGTTTTCCAATTGTTCGCCTATAAACAAATACCTCATAGTTTTTGCAGATACCAAGCGCGACCTTCTGGGATACGCCGACATATTTCAGCCTGCAGTAAATATGCAGCGAATTCAACAGGTGTCGAATCTTATCCATGAGTGCTACGTTGCAGACTTTATACATGATAAACTCCGACTTCGGATACAAGGAGCAGGAAGTTTGGCTATATAGCAAATATGCCGGATTTATTGCGACAGGTAGCGACTTCAGGGAGACTCCGCTGTAGATACGGTTATTCGGAATTGTCTAAATTGAAGAATTTACGGATCGAGGCAAGCTTTACCTTCTTGTCCTTGTGGGAAGCATCTTTCTTCAGATAGACAATAGGATTGTGAAGAATCTTATTCATCATGGCAGAAGTCATCTTTTCAATTGCCTTGATTTCCTTGTCAGACAGGCTGCCTATATTAGGGAGAGTTTTCTCAAGCTCTGCCTTGCGGATCGCATCCGCTTTTTCACGAATGGCTACAATTGTCGGGGTAACCTCCATGGAGCCGAGCCAGAGCATGAACTTCAGGGTCTCTTCGCTGACGATTCTCTCAGCATGAACCGCCTCCTTGTTTCGCTCCGCCTTGTTGATATCCACGATATTGTTTAAGTCATCTATACCGTAGAGATACACATTTTCCAGGTCATTTAACTTGGGGTCAAGATCACGGGGCACCGCAATGTCAATCAGAAAAAGTGGTCTATTTCGCCGCCGGCGCATAAGAGGTTTAACATCCTTGCTGTGCAGGATTACATCAGGAGAGCCCGTGGAACTGATCATGATATCCACATACTCGAGCTGAGGAATCAATTCTTCCAGTGTCACCGGCTTGCCATTAAAACAGCGGGCCAAGCTCACGGCCCGTTCAAAAGTCCTGTTGGCCACAATCACCTCGGCTATCCCCTGGTTCATGAGATGCTGGGCCGCCAGTTCAGCCATTTCACCTGCTCCCACCAGCATGGCTATTTTATTTTTCAGGTTGCCGAAAATCTTCTTGGCCAGCTCCACTGCGGCATAACTTATGGATACAGCACTGGACCCTATTTCAGTCTCAGTTCGTATACGCTTTGCAACAGAAAAGGCCTTGTGCATAAGCCTGTTCAATATCATACCGCCGGCATTCTGTTCCGAGGCATCCCGGTACGCCTGTTTCATCTGCCCAAGAATTTGCGGCTCTCCGACAATCATGGAATCAAGGCTGGCGCCAACCCGAAACAGGTGTTGTATAGCTGCCTTACCCTGGTGCAGGTAAACATACTGACCGGCTTCGTCATAACTCATGCTATTATCAAAGAGAAAATCGCGAATCTTTTTCTCGGTCTCCTCAGGCGTTGGTGAAACAAAAATGACCTCAACCCGATTGCAGGTGGAGAGAAAACAGAACTCCTCACATCCCGGTATTACCTTCAGTTCGCGATATGGGGTTCCCGGATCACTTGAGAAGGACAAACGCTCTCGAATTTCCACCGGGGCCGTCTTGTGGTTTACCCCGAGAATCAGGATCTTTTCAGCCAACATAGGAATGGAGTCCTTCCAGTAGGTACGTTACACCCCACAGGGTAAAAATTGCGGCTGAAAAACCGACTATGGCCATGATGGCAGCCCGGCGTCCTCTCCAGCCTACAGTGAATCGCTGGTGCAAAAGGGCGGCATAGAGAAACCATGTGATAAGGGACCATGTCTCCTTGGGATCCCACTGCCAGTAAGCCCCCCAAGCCTGTTTGGCCCAGACAGAACCCGTTATTATGCCGAGAGTCAACAGCGGAAAACCTATGGCCAGGCAGTGACTGTTTAGTTGATCAAGGGATTCCAGTGACGGCAGGCGGGTGTAAAAAAGTCCAAAGCGCTTATTTTTCAACTCCCTTTCCTGCAGGAGATACATGATACCTCCGCAGAAAGCGAGAGCCAGAAACCCATTGGCCATTATTGCTATGCTGGCATGTACCGGCAGCCAGGCACTTTTCAAGGCAGGCGGCAGTGGTATAATCTCACGGGATGAAAATGTGGCTATCAGCATGAGGCCTGTTATAAGAGGGCTGACAAATGAGCCGAAATTCCTGACATTATACCTCCAGTGAAAAGAAAGATAGCCCCAGGTTACCGACCAGGCAAAGAATGAAGCAGCTTCATGATGATTGGTCAATGGTGTATGACCTGCCTCGATATAACGCACGATCAGGTAGAGCGTATGCAACACTCCCGCCCCGATAAGGATTCCACGGGCCGCTGTTCTGACATCATTACGTTGAGACCAGAAGTAAACTACATAACCACCGGTTGCCAGAACATAGGCAAACAGGGCTTATTTGAAATAATAGATAGCCCATTCAAAGGTACTCCTGTAATCAGTTTAACTTCTCTTCATCAAAAACGGACCGGACCCCAGGCAACCAGTCATCCCCTATCCTGTCCTTAAGAACGGCACAAAAATGTTTCTCAATGCTGTCCAAATTTTTATTCTTTATCCATTCTTCCATGTCATCATGCAACAGCTGTTTAAACAACTGTTCATTTTCCTGGTGCGGTAGGCCGGAAGCCAGAATCTCCGGTCGGAGAGTCCCCATAATATCAACCAGTATTCCATATTCCGGCCCAAACCTTTTTTCAAGTTCCATGCGTAGCTTTCCGGCCAGAGCCGGGCTCTTGCCTGCCGTGGAAACAGAGATGGTCAGGTCACCCTGCCTAACAGTAGCCGGCAGGATAAAATTACATCGGTGGGGCACATCAGCCACATTCAGTAAGAGATTATTGCCGGCCGCCTCCTCATAAACCTGCTTCTGGGTCTCTTCATCATCGGTTGCCGCGATAACCAGAAAGGCCTGCGCCAGGTCTCCCTGCCGGTATTCCCTGTCAATCCACTGGATATTGCCTTCAGCATGCTGTAACTGAAGCACTTCGGTCAGCGCTGGACTTATTACAGAAACCTGCGCTGAGCAGGAGAGCAACCCCAACACTTTTCGCTCAGCCACTCTGCCACCGCCCACAACTACACAGGGTTTTGCTTCCAGATCAAGGCATATAGGATAGAAAGACATTATTCACCTGTACCTGCTGCATTCATCTCTGTCTGGTCGAAAATATAATTTCTGCGCATCATTCTTCCAGTTATACTGCATACCATTATAGGCATTAATGTTGGTTTCGCAAAAAAAATATCCTCTATATGGCCGAATAAAATCAATATGTTGTTCAGTGTTACACCTTGCAGAATACCACGTATTGCAAATCCTACGCTCATAAAATTTGTAATAACAGCACCACGCCGGCCAGCACAAAGCGATAGTAAGCAAAAACAGCAAAGGAATGGGATTGAATGAAACGCAAAAGAAAAGCGATCACCAGATAGCCGGAAACTGCTGCTGCAACAAATCCAGCCAGATAGAAGCCCAGTTGTCCCGGCTTAGAACCCTGCCTGATAATATCCGGCAGATTGTATACCCCTGCGCCAAAAATGACAGGAACAGACAGCAAAAAAGAAAACCTGGCGGCAGACATTCTGTTAAACCCTCTCATAAGGCCGGCTGTCATGGTTATGCCACTGCGAGACACCCCAGGCATGAGGGCAAATGCCTGAAACAGGCCAATAAGTACTACATCAACAAACCCAATGGATTTCATGTGCCTCGAATGCTTTCCCGCTTTGTCGGCCAACAACAGCAGCAAGCCGGCCCCGGCCAGGGTCGCAGCAATAAGGACAGGAGATCTGAAAGTTGTTTCAGCAGCATCTTTCAGGAAATACCCTGCTGCTACTGCAGGTATTGTTCCCAAACATATATAAAATGCCAGGAGACGCTGGTGTCCGGCATTTTCGCCTAACACCCGGGGATTGGTCAGGGCTGTGAGCATCATGAATAAATCGCGCCGGAAATATATACAAACACCCAACAGGGTCCCAAGGTGCAGGACAACATCAAAGGTTAAACCAGCCTCTTCTATGCCAAGAAAAAATTCAACAAGGGCAAGATGGGCCGGAACTTGAAATCGGCAGGAATTCTGTTACACCCTGTAATAACCCCAGGAAAATGGCGTGAAATAAATTCATCCGGATAACTGTTGAGAGTATTTACGCTGCACCAAGCATGCTCTTGATATCTTCTTCCAAAAAGTCATGGCTGACATACCCCAGATACTTTTTAACTATTTGACCTTGACGGTTGACTAAAAAAGTAGCCGGGATACCTGTCACCCCGCCAAAACTCCTGGTCACAGCAGGGTCTGCAAGAAGGACGGGGTAGTTTATGCCGAATTTGTCGATGAGTTTTTGCAGTGGCGCCAGGTCTCCTTCATCAACGGAAAATGCTATCACTGAAAACCCCTTTGACTTGAAAGAATCCTGCAGGGTAATCAAAGCTGGTATCTCCTGGATACATGGAGGACACCAGGACGCGAAAAAGGTAACCAGCAGCATCTGGCCATCAAGCTGTCTGCTGTCGATTATTGTTTTATCAGTCAGGGATTCCTTCTTAAAAGGGGCCATTTGCATGCGCTCACCTATTGCTGGAGTCAACCCAACCCTTGTGTCTTGTTCTCCTTGTTTGCAGGCCATTACTAGCGTGAGCAGTCCAATGGCCAAAAGAAGATATCTAAATTTCATATTTTCACCGGATAATTAACACATCATTTTATATCGTGACTAAACCCCATCCTGATTTCTCTTTTTCCCAAGATAATGCTCATGGAGGAGATAATCAAGCCGGCCATTGTTTCCAGCATGATGATCAAGCATCATAAAGGTAATTTCAGCACTCTTTCCAAACTAGAGTATAGAAAAAACCAGCAACTCAACAGATAAAAATATTGGGGAGGGTTATATCCCAAAGGAACACAACATTTTTTCAGGAAGATTGATACAGGGCTTCCATGCCGCCATCAGTTTTTTGAGTTAAAGAAAAATTTCCTCCATGTATTGCAACTATTTTTTCGACAAGAGTCAAACCAAGACCCGTGCCATAGGTTTTGGTGGTAAAAAAAGGATCAACAGCCCTTTCCTGAATAGCCTCTGCAATACCCACCCCGGTATCAGAAAATGACATTGTCACCCACCCTCTTTGCTCGCGAACAGCAATTGTCAGGGTTCCGCCGTCAGGCATTGCATCAATAGCATTTCGTACCAGATGGAGTATCATTTTACGCATCAACTGCTCATCCATTTCCAGGACGGGATCAGGATCAGGGACATCAAACTCCACATCAATTGAATGCTTGATCAAAGTCGGTTGGAGCAAAAGCAATGTTTTTCTTATTAGAGGATAGAGCGGTTCGCATTTTTTTTCCACTTTCGGCTGTCTGACAAAATCAAAAAGATCTTTCATGGTTGATTCCAGCCTGGAAGTTTCATTAACAATCATATGAACAAATTCAAGGGATTTCTCATCCTGAATTCTTTTCTCCAGGATACGGGCTGCCCCGCCGATTGAGGTTATTGGATTCCTCAACACATGTACAAGCTGGGCCGACATTTGTCCCAAAGCCGAATAGCTGGCCGATTCCACAAGGAGGTCCTTATTTTTTTCAAGCTCCTGCGTTACATCTTCAAGTTCGCTGATCTTGTCTTCCATCTCCATGTATAATCGGCTGTGATCTATAGCCAGGCTGGCCTGATTGGCAAATATCTCCAAAGACCTGATATTATTTTTTGAAATGGGTTGCCGGGTAATGAAATGATCGGCAATAATAACCCCCAGAGATTTACTCGGCGAGAAAAGAGGTATCACTACAAAAGTATCTTCACCGAGCAGATCAATAAGATCTCTGTCAACAGGCACATCTGCATGGCCATCCTCCACAAGGATAGAGCGTTTCTCCATGGCCGACCTGATTAAAATATGCTCTGAATCTGCAACCGGCACCTGCAGACTTTTGATCATCTGGGTAACTTTTGTATCTCCATTCAGGCAGATTTTTTTAATATTTTGAACTATTTCCAAAAAATCGAGCTTCTTTTCACGCAGTTCAGCCCAGATTCTTGCCGCCTCCTCCCGGCATTCTGCCCCGATTGCCAGTTTTCCCTGTAAGACGTCACCCTCATCATTAAATATTACCAGAAAGGCCCGGTTGAAACGCAATCCCTCATCTGCAGTAATGCCCACAAGAATGGCTTGCAGAATCTCATCCAGCTCTACTGTACTTAAATATACAGAGTTCATCTTCAAAGAGAGTTGATGCAGAAGCTGGATACGAAAATTGGCCTTTTCAAGATCCTCCTGATGCTTGAGATTCTCAGCCATCAACCACCGCCTCTCAAGGGCCTTGCGTACAACTAAAAGTATTTCCTGAAACTGCACCGGCTTTGCGAGATAATCGTCGGCTCCCTTTCTTATGCAATCAAGGGCAACTTCCAAATCTGCCATACCGGTTAACATGACAATAACAATGCCGGGATGATCAGCTATAATTTCTGGGAGAAGGGTGATGCCGTCGGTATCAGGCAAACCAATATCAAGGAGGATTAAGGCGATCCTGGCAGTACCAAAAAGACTTCTGAGTTCTGCAGCGCTCTCTGCTTCAACTACCGCAAGATCATGGCTTTCCAGAAAAAGACGAAGCGGTTTACGGATGGATGCGTCATCATCAACTATTGCAATTACCTCATCCCTGGCAAGTAACTTGTCAGGAGTAAGCGATATATGGTGTAAACCGGGAATTGCTTCACGCATGAGTATATATTTTGACTCAATAATTATTCAACTATTATAACCACCTGAAAAAGCATCAGGTACAACCACCTGAGAAAGCATCTGACAGCCCAAAGGGGAATAGCAGTCACTCTGAAGCTTTCAGTAGAAACTCTCAATCTGCAGCCTTTACTTTTCTATTACTCTTGCAGTGTTTATCTGTCAAGAAAACAGTAAAATTTCCACGCTCTTACTCTATTGTCATTCGTGGTTGAAATATTGACTGATACTCTTTACACTGCTTGCAAAATTTTACGAAGCGGATTCAGGCACATGAAAAAAGACTCTGATGAAGAACCTTCTTAAACAGACACAATCCATATTTAAGCCTGATGGTCTTTTGTCTGCCCTTATAGAAGCGTATGAATTTAGATCAGGGCAGTTGGAAATGGCTTCTGCAGTGGCTCAAACTCTTGCTGGAGGCAAACTTGTTGTTGAGGCTGAGACCGGCATCGGCAAAACCCTCGCCTATCTCATTCCTGCTGTCCTGAGCAGGCAGAAAGTAATAATCTCGACCAATACCCTGAATTTGCAGGAACAGATTCTCAGCGATGCTATTCCATTTATTCAGCGGAACATAGATCCACAACTTTCCGCCCTCTGTGTTAAGGGGAGGCAAAATTATCTCTGCCTTTACCGTTGGCAGCAGTTAGCTGTGCATCCCCAACTTGAGATGTTTGCTCCCGGCAAGACCAGAAAAAAAATTGAGCGCTGGCTTGGATCAACTACCACCGGTGACAGGGCAGAACTCCCCTGGCTGGAAGACGATTCCTCCCTTTGGCGTGAAATAAGTGCAACCGCCAGCCAATGTCTTGGCAGCAAATGTCCGAGTAACAAGTCATGTTTTATTACTGAATTACGTAAAAAAGCTGCCGCTACCCGACTTCTCATTGTCAACCATCACCTTTTCTTCTCAGACCTGGCTCTCCGACGTGAAGGGCATGGTGAAGTGCTGCCGCGCTATGAGTCGGTCATTTTTGACGAAGCGCATCACCTCGAAAATGTTGCAACCAATTTTTTTGGTTCTTCACTAAGCCACTTCCAGTTGCTTGAACTTGTTAAAGATGTAAAACTTTCCGCAGCAATGCTGCCGGAAGATAAGAAGGAACAGGTTTTCAAGGTTGCCGATGCTCTCCATATCCGTTCAGAGCATTTTACCGCAATGTTCCCCGCCCAAATCGGAAAATTCCCATTGCAGGAATTTATTGATGAACATCCTGAGTGGGAGGAACAGATACAGGCTGTTTCCGACCGGCTATCGAGCCTTACATCCACTCTTTCACGCATGGCTGTTGAGGGCGAAGTATGGCAGGGACTGGCAAACCGCTGCGAGGATTTGCAAAGCAGGCTTATTGCCATTGCAGGGTTGTTGGAAATTCCCCAGGAAGAAAAATACATCCGCTGGTATGAACGGCGTGAGAAAAGTATTGTATTAACTGCCTCCCCCATTGATATTGCTGCAGAGCTCAATACAGTTTTATATCCGGAAGTACGAAGTGCTGTTTTCACATCCGGCACTTTGACCGTTGGGGATAATTTCACTTATTTTCTCAACCGGCTTGGGCTTGACCAGGACACTGAGACACTTTCTCTTGCTTCCCCGTTCGATTACAAAAACAGGACCATGCTGTATGTACCTGCCCATACTCCCCAAAATCCTTTTCCACAACCTGACCAGAAAGGATTCCCAACAGAAATTCAATTCATTATGAACCGGATATTACTGGCATCAGGTGGACGGGCCCTGGTGCTGTTCACAAGTTTCTACAATATGAGGAAAACATATCCTTTTCTGGTCGAGAATCTTCCCTATCCAGTGTTTATCCAGGGGGAGGCGCCACGTAATAAACTTTTACAAGCATTCCAGCAGCAGACTAATTCAGTACTGCTTGCAGTTGCCAGTTTCTGGGAAGGGATAAATGTTCCGGGCGAATCATTGAGTTGTGTCATAATAGACAAATTACCCTTTGAAGTCCCGAGTGACCCTGTTATCATGGCACGGATTAATAAAATAAAGGAGGAAGGCGGCAATCCTTTTATGGATTTTCAGCTGCCACGCGCTATCCTTGCTCTACGCCAGGGCGTCGGCAGACTCATGCGGACTTCTACTGATAAAGGTCTGCTGGCAATCCTTGATATACGGTTATTTACCAAACAATATGGGCACCTTTTCCTCAAAAGCTTACCTCCAAGCCCGATTACCCGTGAGCTTAAGGATGTTGAGTCTTTTTTTGAGAACTGAAAGCTGCCGGCGGATTTGTAAAAAGGAAATTGAAGAGTGGACAAAGTCGACCTGCTTGCCAGATTAAAAACTGAGATTGCCACGGTGGATCTAGCCATGCGAGAGGATCTGCAAGCCCTTGTCAGCAAAAAACAGATTGCCACTGATTTGCTTGAGGTCCTGGAGCATGCACTTTTAAATGGTGGCAAAAGAATAAGACCACTGCTCTGTATTCTTACTGCCCGCCTCTGCTCCACTCCGGGAAAAGAGATATACCCCCTGGCTATTGCTTTCGAATACCTGCATGTTGCAACCCTGCTCCACGACGATGTAATTGACCACGCAGATACCCGGCGGGGTCGTCCAGCGGCAAATAAGCTCTTCGGCCTGGCAGCGGCAATTCTTGCTGGAGATTTCCTCCATGCCCGTTCAATGTTCCTGGTTGGCACCCTTGGCGGCAGGCGCTGCCTGGATCTTATCTGCAGGTCAACAGAGGCTATGGTTGCCGGGGAATTTCTGCAGCTCTCCAATGTCCACAACCTGAACCAATCTGAAAATGATTATTTTTCCGTAATCAATGGTAAAACAGCATTATTTATTGGATCTGTCTGCGAGACAGGAGGAATTTTTGCAGGTGCTGACAATAGTAAAATTCAAGCACTCAAGCAATATGGAGCCAACCTTGGCCTGGCCTTCCAGATACAGGATGATCTCCTTGATTATTTAGGCGATTCAGCAAAAACCGGAAAGGAAGTCGGCAATGACTTTTATGAAGGAAAAATGACATTGCCATTGATTCATGCCCTTGCAACTGCAAACAAACAAGAGGGCAATTTCCTTCTTGACCTTCTCAAGGGGCAGAAAAGTGATCGCATAGCAAAATTTGAAGATGCACGAGAGATCATTCGCAAAAACAGCGGATTTGGATATGCTAAAAAACTGGCTGAAAAGTTGGTTGATACAGGCATAGAGAGCCTCTCCATATTTGTTTCAGAGCAGAACAGGGAAACCCTTGACTTGCTTACCGGCCTGGCCAGGTATGTTATAAGCAGGGAAAAATAAGTTTACACCCAATGAATCTTTCGCTCATCAAACCAAATGGCGATAAAAAAAATTAAAAAAAGACCGGCCCAAAAACGAACGCGAAAAAATAAGATCAGAAAAAAAAGTTTTTTTATGCTTTTGCGTCAATGGACCTTACCTCTTTTCTTTCTTTTTCTTATTGGTTTCAGCATGGCAGCAACTTTTTATATCATTTTTTTGCATGCCCCCTCAAAACCCATTTTCTAAACAACCTTAAAGTAAACCAGCCTGAATCTTGAAAACCATAAGTCTGGAGAAAACCAGCTTGTCATTTACTTCACATGAAATGTTTGTACAGGTTTTATTTTTCCTTGTAGAAGGCTTCATAAAAAAATAGAATAAACCCTGAATCTGTCAGCCGCAGGATATACCCAGGTTCAGGTAAGCACCCTTAACAACAGGGCATAAACACCCTTAACAACAGGGCATAAACGCAGAAAATGGAATATATCCTGCGGCTGACAACGAAACCTTTAATGCTTATAATACCACCATGCCCCTATATAAACGCCAGGATTTCCCAAAACTTCTCTCAGAAATTAAACAGGGTTTCACCTCTCAAATCTATCTCATTTGGGGAGAGCGCTATCTTTGCAGGAGTGCCTCCGAGGAATTAATTGAGCACCTTTTGCCCGTACAGGACCGTAAAACCACCAGCCTGCAGCATATCGACGGCGATCAAGAGGATTTCAACAAAACACTCAACCTTTTGAAAACATACAGCCTTTTCTCAGGGCCCCAGATAATCAGGGTGGCAGATTCAAAACTTTTCTATTCTAAAGGAATTGCAAAAAGTGTTTGGGACAAGGCCTGCGAAAAAAAAGAACGGAATGAAACCAGGCAGGCTCTTCGTTATCTTTTACAAATGCTTAACCTTGCTGAAATATCCCCGGATGACTTTGATGACGAGGACATAACATCCCTGTCTGCAACACGCTGGAAAAAACTTTTCGGCTTTAATAAACCCCAGGGTGACCTATCCTGGGTCCAGGACCTTCTTGCTGACAGTGCTGATACGTCTCCAGCAAAAGAAATGAAGAATGACGCAGCCAACATGTTTGTCCAGGCCTATGAGGGAGGGATTCCCCAAGACAATACCCTTATTCTTCTTGCCGAAGCAGTTGACAAGAGAAAACGGCTTTATAAATACATACAGGAACATGGGGTTATTCTTGATCTTGCTGTTGACAGTGGGGGTTCAGCAGCTGCAAAACGCGATCAGGAAAAAATTCTCAAAGAACTGATACGCAATACTTTGGCAAAGTATGGCAAAGAAATTGATCCCAACACTCTTCCTGTCCTTCTTGAGAGAGTCGGCTTTCATCCTGTCGCTGCAGTTATGGAGTCAGAAAAACTGGCACTCTATGTTGCAGACAGAAAAACAATTACCAGGGATGATATTGACGCCATTATTGGCCGCACCAGGGAAGAGGCTCTGTATGAGCTCACCGAGTCTGTAACTTCCGGCAAACTTGAAGACGGACTTCTCATACTTGCCCATCTTCAAGATAATGGAGTCCATGGCCTTGCTATTCTGGCAACACTCAGAAATCACTTTAAAAAACTGCTTCTCGTCCGCTCATTGCAGGGGCTCAAATCACCGGCTTACACTCAATCCCTTTCTTACCAGGTTTTCCAAAAGAACTATCTCCCGAAACTCAAGAAAGACAGGGATGAATGGTCAAATTTACTTTGGAAAATCCATCCTTATGCTTTATTTATGCTCTTTCGTCGGGCTAAACAATTCCGCTGTGAAGATTTGCAGGATGGATTAAAAGAGGTGCTCGCAGCTGAGTACCGCATGAAAAGTTCATCGGTCGATAATCGTCTCATTATGGATAATTTGCTCTTCAATCTGATGCGTCAAAAAATGGTGGGAGCACCAACATGAGTAGAAAAGAACGTGAATTTGAAGGTTGGGTGGTAGCTGATGATAAAACTGAAGTCACAGAGCCCCCCCTTTATAAAGTTCTTCTGCATAACGATGACTACACCTCTATGGAGTTTGTCGTGTTATTACTCGAAAAAGTGTTTAGTAAAAGCACTGCCGAGGCGACGAGAATCATGCTCAATATTCACCAGCAAGGGCTTGGGATAGCAGGGGTTTATCACAAAGAGATTGCGGAGACAAAGGCAGCCATTGTCCATGATCTGGCGCAGAAAAATGAATACCCCCTGAGGTGTTCCATTGAAAAAGTTTAATTATGAAAATAGGCAGTTAAGTAAAAAAGCAGCTTTTATTCAAAAAGCACATTAGCTAATCAATAATTATTGTCTTATTATATAAAGAGAAAAAATAATACTTACAGGTAGAGAAACATGTTTAGCCAGAAACTTGAAATGGCATTAGTTACTGCAGTTCGCCAGGCCAAAAACCACAGACATGAATTTGTCACAGTTGAGCACCTGCTTTACGGCATTTTGCAGGATGATCTCATTAACCGCATTATTAAACGATGCGGAGGAAGCCTCGAAAATCTCCAGAAAAGACTGGAAAAATTCTTTGACGGCGAGCTGCCAACCCAAAAAATAAGCGGTAGCCAATGCCCCGGTCCAGACTCTTGGTTTCAACCGTGTTCTGCAGAGGGCTATTGGTCACGTCCAGAGCTGCGGCAAAGAAGAGGTCGATTCAGGCGATATCCTGGTGGCGATTTTTTCTGAACCGGACTCCCATGCCGTATATTTTCTCAGCTCAGAAGGCTTTGGACAGGATATCCGTGGTTGAATATGTTTCCCACGATTTACAGGAAGACATTGAAACTGATGGTTGGCAAACCCCGAACCCAGAAAAAAAAGACGGTCAAGGAAGACGAACTTGAAAAATTTACAGTAAACTTTGCTGACAGGGCCAAGGCAGGGATTGATTGACCCACTCATAGGCCGTGAAATGGAACTGGAGAGAATCATGCAGGTTCTCTGCAGGCGACGGAAAAACAACCCTTTGCTGGTTGGTGAACCTGGTGTGGGCAAAACAGCCATTGCCGAAGGACTGGCTTTACGCATTCATGAAAAAAATGTCCCTGCGATGTTGGAGGATGTTGAAATCCATCTGCTCGACATGGGAGCGCTGCTCGCCGGAACCAAATACAGGGGGGATTTTGAAAAACGGTTGAAAGCTGTAATCGACGGCATCGAGAAGAAGGGTGATAAATCCATACTTTTTATTGATGAAATCCATACTATTGTTGGTGCTGGGAGCGACAAGCGGTGGCAGTCTTGATGCCTCCAACCTGCTGAAACCGGCACTGCAGGCAGGGACTCTCCGTTGCATTGGCTCTACGACCTATGAGGAGCACAAAAACCATATTGAAAAGGATCGCGCTCTTTCAAGGCGTTTCCAGAAAATTGACATTGAAGAGCCCTCTGTTGAAGAAACGGTTGAAATCCTAAACGGACTGAAATCAAAGTATGAATCCCACCATGGTATAAAGTATACAACAGCAGCAATACAGGCCACTGCCGAACTTGCGAGCCGTTACATCAACGACAGATTCCTGCCGGACAAGGCCATCGATATTCTAGATGAAGTCGGAGCCGCCTTCAGGCTTTCTGAAACTACCCCCAAAAGAAAAAACGTTACTGTGCGCGATGTTGAGTCGGTGGTATCCCGTATGGCCCGAATCCCTGCTAAAAGCAGCTCCAGATCGGAAATCCGCCAACTGAAAACTCTGCAGGTTGATTTAAAAAAAGTGATCTTCGGCCAGGATCAGGCCATCAAGGCTTTGAGCAATGCAGTCAAACGTTCAAGGGCAGGCCTGGGCGAACCTGAAACCCCGACAGGGTCTTTTCTTTTTGCAGGACCGACAGGTGTTGGAAAAACAGAGGTGGCCAGACAGTTGGCCAAAGCCCTTTCCATTCATTTTGAACGCTTTGACATGAGTGAATACATGGAAAAGCATGCTGTGGCAAGACTTATCGGTGCTCCTCCAGGTTATGTAGGTTTTGACCAGGGGGGATTGCTGACGGATGCCATCAGGAAACATCCCTATAGTGTGCTGCTGCTTGACGAGATAGAAAAAGCCCATCCCGATGTATTCAGTATTCTCCTGCAGGTTATGGATCACTCAACACTTACTGACAATGCAGGCAGGCGAGCTGATTTCCGCAACGTCATCCTTATCATGACAACCAATGCCGGCGCACGGGAATTAACCGAAAGGGCCATCGGCTTCATGGCAGATAAAAAAGATGGCGCCCAAAAAGCCCTGCATAATCTATTCTCCCCTGAATTTCGAAACCGTCTCGATTCGATCATTACCTTCAATGCCTTGAAAAAACCAATGATCGAAAAAATTGTCGACAAAATGGTGAGCGAACTTGAAATGCAGCTCAACGAAAAAAAAGTTTCTATCGGCCTCTCAGCCAAGGCGCGCTCCTACCTGGCATCTAAAGGATATGACCCTGATTATGGGGCCAGGCCCCTTCGAAGGCTTATCTTAAAAGAAATTGGTGATACTTTGACCGAAGAAATACTCTTCGGTAAACTATCCAAAGGCGGGAAAGCCCTGATTGACGCCAAGGGCAAAAAACTTGTCTTCTCCTATAAAAATGCGTGACAGCTTAGCAATAAATAACATTGATTCATTGCCTCCCTACTGTCTTACTGCACCTCACAGCGCGCAACCGATGACACAGGCATTTTAAAAAATACCTGTGTCCAGAAAGCTTTAAAAAGCTGAGAGCCCTCCCCCGAAAAGACATCGCCACAAGTACAACTGGTACATAAGTGATCAATTTTATTTTAACTTAATGAAATTTTTCTGATGTTCCCCACTTAAATTCCCGCCATAGCCGACAAAGTCTTCCTGTGACCTGTTTTTCTTCCAATTCAATACTATTTTCAGAAGCTCTTTTACATTGACATACTCACTCAGCCATTGGTAGATTATCGCGTTTAAGAAATATAATTAATATTTCTAATTTTAATAATTGATATATCTATTTACTGAGGAAATTAATGTCTATTCGTGAAGATGCAATAAACAGGGTTAAAAACCCCATATTCGAGGCGTGCGCCCGTAATGAATCTCTTTCTCCTGACCAGCTCATTGACGGCGTTGCCAGAGGGGAACTGGTCATCACCAAAAACAAAAACCATAATTTTGATAAAATCATAGCCATTGGCAAGGGCACATCAACCAAGATCAATGCAAATATAGGCTCTTCAAAAGATTTGCCTGGACTGCAATCCGAACTGCAGAAACTCTGTGTGGCCATCAAGGCTGGTGCTGACACAGTTATGGACTTGAGCATGGGCGGCGATCTTGATGCTGTACGCAGAGGAATTCTTGAACAATGCCCTGTGCCGCTGGGAACCGTCCCTATCTACCAGACAGTTGCTGAGACTGTTGAACAGCAGAAGAAAGCAATCGTTGATGTTGAGGTTGATCACATTTTCAAAACAATTGCAAAGCAGGCAGAGGACGGAGTGGATTTTATGACAATCCACTGCGGCATCACAAAAAACACCCTGGAAAGAATGAACCATCAGCAGCGCCTGATGGGAGTTGTCAGCCGTGGAGGCTCCTTTACAATTGAATGGATGAGCCACCATAACAAGGAAAATCCACTCTTTGAGAACTTCGATGATCTTCTTGCCATTCTAAAAGAATTTGAAGTGACCTTAAGTCTGGGCGATGGCATCCGTCCGGGTTGCCTTGTTGATGCAACCGACCGTAGTCAGGTACAGGAACTCATCCATCTTGGAGAGTTGACAGATAGGGCGTGGGATGCTGGAGTTCAAGTGATTATTGAAGGTCCGGGGCATATGCCCATGAACCAGATCGAGGCCAATGTTCTCCTGCAGAAGCAACTGTGCAAAGGCGCACCTTTTTATGTTCTTGGTCCCTTAGTCACCGATATTGCTCCCGGCTATGATCATATCACCGGAGCAATCGGGGGAGCCATAGCCGGAGCAGCCGGAGCTGACTACCTTTGCTATGTAACTCCGGCTGAGCACCTCAAACTGCCGAGCGTTGATGATGTAAAAGAAGGGGTGATAGCCTCGAAAATTGCTGCCCATGCAGCAGATATTGCTAAGGGGCTGCCCGGTGCCATTGATAAGGATATTGCCATGGCCCGCTGCCGCAACAACTTAGACTGGAAAGGACAGATCGACCTGTCGATTGATCCCGATAAAGCAAGACGCTTCCGGGACGAAGGCGGGACATATAAAGGCGATGCCTGCAGCATGTGCGGCTCATACTGTGCCATAAAGGTTTTTAAAAGAGCCCAGAAAAAAAGCGCTCAAAACAATTTAAACAACAATTAGGGAGCTCAAATAATGGGATTTTTTAATAAAATTGTCGAGTTCATTCATTCTACCCAGGTGTTGCAACAATTTAAAGAAGTAGATGCCCTTGGTCTCTTTACCAATCCCTGGTTCCTGGTCCCGTTTCTCTGCCTTCTCGGTTATATGCTCTACAAACAGGAATTCCGTGAAATGATTATTATTTTTATCGGCTTTGGCGTCTGGCATATTTCCGGCACCGAATATATGGCTACGCTTATTGTAGACGATGAGGTACAGCTTGCCAAAGTTCTGCCTGTAGTCTTTGGATCAGCCTGCATTTTAGGGGTGGTAATCTATATGTATTTCGGACGATCAGACTGACCGTATCCGATCAAAAGCCACTCTTACAATAAACATTCACAGAAGTTTTTCATCTGAACGTTTGATGAAGATCAGTATTCGCTCCGCCTCTGAAAAGGGGAGTTGGAGTTTTTTTGTTTCTGCCACATAAAACTTTTCAGGCAGTCCTTTCCACACGAGAGTATCGAGTTCCTTCTCTGCGCCAGGGCCTTTCATACAAACAATTCTACCTTTTGGAACCAAATATGGAGCAGTAAGCCTGATAAACTGGTTGATATCCGTAAACGCCCTGCTTGTTATAAAGGAGAACTTTCTTTCAGAAAGTTCTTTCAGCTCTGTGGTCTCTTCAAGACGCACATTCAACAATTCCACACCCTGTAGATCCAGAACCCTGACAATATGTTTCAGGAAATAATAGCGGTTCCTACGGGGCTCAATAAGCACAACCGGAAGCAAGGGACAGACAATCTTGATCACCAGTCCTGGGAAACCGGCTCCAGTACCAACATCCAGCACTGTCTCCTGTTCTTGATTTTCAGGGTTTAAAAATGACAGAAGTGTCAGAGAATCGAGAAAATGATTTTCCAGGATCTGGTGATCATCCATAGTTCTTGCAACCAGGTTGATCTTTCTGTTCCATTTTTTCAATTCATGGAAATAAAGAGCCAGACGCGAGAGCGCTTCAGGCTGGTTATGTATTTGAAGGCCCATGAAATCCAGGCCTTTGGCCAGAAAATTTTCAATATCAGCTGGATGCATATAGTAATCAGCGGTCAGCGGTCAGCGGTCAGCGACAAAAATATTTAGTCAACGTATAAACGTCAACTGGAAACAAATATTTTTTCGCCTTTAGCCTCGAAACCTTGGACCCTTGCCCCCTCGAATCCTGTATTTTATCCCTCTTTCTTCATCCTTATCTCGACGGACTTTGCATGGGCGGAAAGACCTTCGAGGTTCGCCAGTGCCATGATATGGGGTCCATCTTCCAGCAGCGCGGCACGACTATAGGAAATAATGCTGCTTTTCTTTAAAAAGGTCTCTACACCAAGAGCCGAAGAAAACCGGGCCGTGCCCATGGTTGGCAGAACATGGTTTGGGCCTGCCAGATAGTCTCCGGTCGCTTCCGGTGAGTAATCGCCCAAAAATATGGCACCGGCATGCTGAATAGCATTAAGCCATGTATCAGGTTTTTCTATCATCAATTCCAGATGTTCGGCAGCAATTTTATTGGCAAGCCCAATTGCCTCATCGATATCTTCGGCTACTAATATAACTCCCCTGTTTTTTAGAGCATTGGTGGCGATTTCATAACGGCTCAATTCCTGCAACTGGCGTTCAAGTTCCTGGACGACCTGTTGGCCAATTTCATGACTTGTGGTGACAAGCATCGCCAATGCCTGAGGATCATGTTCTGCCTGGGCCAGCATATCTGCAGCAATAAATGCGGGACAGGCTGAATGGTCTGCTATGATCAACACCTCACTTGGCCCTGCAATCATATCTATACCTACAATCCCGGCAACCTGTTGTTTTGCCTCGGCTACATACTGGTTACCCGGGCCGACAATCACATCGACCCTGGGAATGGACCGGGTGCCATACGCCAGTGCTGCAATAGCCCAGGCACTACCTACCTTGTAAATCTCATCAATGCCGGTCTTGCTGGCTGCAACCAGCAGGGCAGGGTGCACTTCTCCTTTTTCATTGGGGGGAGTCACCATAATCCGCTTCTCAACCCCGGCAATTCCAGCAGGAATGCCATTCATCAATACTGAAGAAACAAGTGGGGTCCGGCCTCCCTGCCCTCCAGGAACATAGAGCCCTGCTGCAGCCACAGGCCTTATCAAACGCCCGGTGATCACCCCGTCATCACGGGTTATGGTCCAGGATTTTTCCAACTCCTGCTCATGAAAAAACTGCACCCGCTCAATAGCCAACGACAATGTTTCCTTAAATCCCGGATCAACCTGTGTATGGGCTCTGTCAAATTCCTCCTGCGACACTTTAAGCTGGCTTATCTGAAAATCAGGGGCATCGAACTTCCGGATATATCCCAGCAAAGCCTCATCTCCATTTTCCCTGACTGCTGCAAGAATATCAGTTACAACCTTACTGCAGCCGGTCTCAGCTTCCTGTAACCTGTTAAGCAGCTTTTGAATAAGTTTCTGCCCTGCAGATGTTGTTGTCTTTGTCGGTATTATTATCATTTTAAAACCCCTTTACATTAAACACCTTCATCTCTGTAATTCTGGGCTGTGGGATAACGACGTCCATAGCCGAAGGCCTTGGAACTGACCTTTAGCCCGAGTGGCGCCTGCTTACGTTTATATTCATTAATCCTTATGCGTCTTACAACATCCTGCACAACCTGCCTGTCAAAACCCATTGCAGCTATCTCTCCAACGCTCAGATTCTGCTCAAGGTATGCCTTTAAAATTGCATCCAGAATATCATAAGGAGGCAAGTCATCCTGGTCCAACTGGTTCGGTGCCAGTTCTGCCGAAGGAGGCCTTTCAATTATACTTTTCGGAATTATCTCCTTATTGCGATTTATATATCGGGCCAGTCTATATACCAACAGTTTAGGCACGTCGGATATTACAGCCAGGCCGCCGCTCATATCTCCGTACAAAGTGCAGTATCCCACAGCTATTTCCGACTTGTTTCCAGTTGATAGCAGAAGGGATCCAGCTTTATTTGAAAGAGCCATAAGCAGATTACCCCGGATTCGTGCCTGAATATTCTGTTCAGTTACATCAATTTTCGGAGATGCATTTTCTTCGTATGCAGCAAAAACATTTTCCAGGCTTTCTTTAAAGGCAGAAAATACTGATGAAATAGTAATAATTTCAAATGGGCACCCGAGATTTGCCGCCAATAATTTTGCATCTTCAACACTTTGATCAGAGGTGTAGGGAGAAGGCATGGCCACTCCCAGGACATTTTCCTCTCCAAGGGCCTCACAGGCGAGACCACAGGTTACCGCCGAATCAATACCGCCGGAAAGACCCAAAACCCCTTTGGAAAAACCACATTTTTGGGCATAATCACGAACCCCCATGACCAAAGCATCAAAGACTGCGGCGGTTTCATACAAAAAACTATCCGGCTCTCCAGACGTTGACCCTGCATCAAGCACTTCCTGGATTTGCTGACCATGCAATTCTCCCTGCCAGGTATCTGTATCCAGAATAACCATATCTTCTTTAAATCTTTCCGCTCTCGCTATAATGTTGCCGCTGCTGTTCATGGCCATGCTACAGCCATCAAACAGTAATGAGTCCTGCCCTCCCACCTGGTTCACATAGATCAGCGGGACATCATTGTTCCGGCATACTCGCATAAAGATTTCCTGCCTGACATTTTCCTTGTCAATATGGAAGGGCGAAGCCGAAATATTGATCAGCAGGTCAATTTTACCGTCTGCGCCTTGCAGGTCGGAGACAAGATCACTGATTGGATCAGTTGCATAAAGTTTTTGCGGAAATGCCCCTTTGTCGTTCCAGATATCTTCACAGACAGTAATCCCCACATTCAACCCTTTATAAAGACAAGCCTGACTGCGCCTGCCGGGTTGAAAATAACGCGCCTCATCAAATACGTCATAGGTGGGCAGAAGTCTTTTCTGGGCAGTAAATATTATCCTGCCGTTTTCTATGAGACTGGCACTGTTGTGCAAAGGCTTTCCAGTATCGTCAGTATGCTTCTCAAGATGACCGCAGATGATGCCAATTCCGGAAATCCCGTTGATAAGCTTCTGCAGCGCCTTGTCATGATCAACAAGAAATGTCGGCCGCTCGAGAAGATCCTGCGGGGGATAACCGCACAGAACTAACTCAGAAAAAACAGCAAGTTCACACCCTTTTTCCCTGGCCCTGTTCGCCCAGGAAACAATTTTTTTACAATTATACGAAAAATCCCCGATGACCGGGTTTATCTGCACCAATGCTATTTTCATTATATTTCAGGCTGCTTCAATGAGCTGACGACCAATTTTATTTTTCATTATATGCAATTTTCAGACGTATCATAATCCCACCTATTCTCAATTGCAATTATCAATAATAAACAGTTCGTTAGCTGTCCAGCCTGTACACCTGTCGCATTAGAATATTTTGAAAAAAAATACTGATTATTGATACCCCATGAACCGATAGTAAGATAATTCTTGACAACATTAAGGCATTCTGATAAATGAATGAGAATTCATTCAATGTTTTGGCTTTATGTTATATCTAAAACAAGCTGAATGGCATAATAAAATTATAGCTTATTTTTTCGGTCTGCTGCCTGATTTTCTATTAAGAA
>PVMK01122462.1_pt1 | contig 39234 bp, 37 predicted proteins | sample 1853481 | NCBI WGS metagenome assembly PVMK01 (sample SAMN08533507, study PRJNA380276) | Marine sediment metagenome, whole genome shotgun sequencing project.
AATATCCCGGTTTTTCGAAGACTCCTGCGGAATCCGCGCTATTACGTCACCAACCTTGATCGATGTGCCATCTTCTACATTGACCAGGGCACCACCGGGTAGCATGTAGTGGGCAGGAATACTGGTTCCGGCATAGCACAGAGGCTTACCCTTGGCGTCGATCAGTTCGATTGTGGGGCGAAGTTCCTTGCCCACGTTGGAGCGAATCGAATCGTCCATGACTTCAATCGAGGTCAGACCGGTCATGTCATCAACCCGGTGCTGAACCGTTACCGATTCAACAAAATCTGAAAACTTGACCTTACCGGCAACCTCGGTAATGACCGGATGCATATGGGGGTCCCAGTTTGCCAGGGTCTGACCGGCCTTGGCTACTTCACCATCTTTGATCGTAAATTCGGAACCATAAGGAACCTTGTGTCTTTCCCTTTCACGTCCATTCTCATCGACAACACCCACCTCGGCGGAACGCGACACTACGATCAGTTTTCCCGATGCATTCTCGACCACCTTGATATTATGAAACTTGATAGTACCGCCATTTTTGATTTCGATACTATTAACCGAAGCCGAACTACTGGCCGCACCACCGATATGGAAGGTACGCATGGTTAACTGGGTACCGGGTTCACCGATCGATTGTGCGGCGATAACGCCAACCGCTTCTCCCTTACCAACCAGGTGTCCACGTGCCAGCTCTCGCCCATAACACATGACACACAGGCCATGTCGGGCCTCGCAGGTCACCGCCGAACGTACTTTCAGTTCGTCGACACCCAACTCGGTGATCAAATCGGCCTCGCTTTCTTCAATCAGCGTTCCGTGCGCGATCAGAATTTTCTTTTTTGGACCTTTCAGATCCTGCTGCAAAACTCGACCCAGAACACGCTCACCCAGTTCGACAACAATATCTCCACCTTCAATGACCGGCCGCAAATCAATACCCTGCTCGGTACCGCAATCGTCCATGTTCACCACCAGGTCCTGTGAGACATCGACCAGTCGGCGAGTCAAATAACCCGAGTTGGCAGTTTTCAATGCCGTATCGGCCAGACCTTTACGAGCGCCGTGAGTAGAGATGAAGTATTGCAGCACGTCGAGACCTTCACGAAAGTTTGCCGTAATCGCATTTTCGATAATCGACCCATCTGGCTTCGCCATCAAACCACGCATACCGGCTAATTGCCTTATTTGTGCTGCCGAACCCCGTGCACCCGAGTCGGCCATGACGAATATCGAATTGAATGAATCTTGAACTACTTCCTTACCATCGGCATCGATCACGGTTTCCTTGCCAATTTCATTCATCATCGCGCGCGCGACCCTGTCGTTGGCATGTGACCAGATATCGACAACCTTGTTATAGCGTTCACCCGAAGTGACCAGTCCCGTAGTCCATTGCTTCTCAATGTCCTTTATCTCGGATTCCGCATTGCTAATCAGCTCAGCTTTCGAATCGGGAATAATCATGTCATTAACACCAATCGAAATACCCGATTTAGTCGCGTAGTGATAACCGGTATACATCAGCTGGTCGGCCAGAATAACCGTTTCCTTTAATCCAACTTCGCGATAACAGGCATCGATCAGTATCGATACGTTTTTCTTATCCAGAGTCTTATTGATCTGGTCGAAGGAGAGACCCTCAGGCAGCAGATCGTTTAAAATTGCTCGGCCGACTGTGGTATCGACCAATCGCTGGACTTTAACCTTGTTACCGTCCTCGTCGATCTGATATTCGATCACACGACATTTTATCCGCGCCTGCAACTCCACAGCCTTGGTATGGTAGGCACGCGCCACTTCTTTCGAATCAGCGAATACCATGCCCTCACCCTGCACATTAATTTTCTCCCGTGTCATGTAATACAGACCGAGGATAATATCCTGGGTAGGAACGATAATCGGTTTACCATTTGCGGGTGACAAGATGTTATTGGTCGACATCATCAGTGTGCGAACTTCAAGTTGCGCCTCGATCGACAGCGGCACGTGAACTGCCATCTGATCACCGTCAAAGTCAGCGTTGAACGCGGTACAAACCAGCGGGTGTAACTGAATCGCCTTACCTTCAATCAGGATTGGCTCAAATGCCTGAATCCCGAGCCGGTGCAATGTTGGAGCACGGTTAAGCATGATTGGGTGTTCACGAATAACCTCTTCGAGAATATCCCAGACCTCGGTAACCTCACTCTCAACCAGTTTCTTGGCCGCCTTTATCGTAGTCGCCAGACCACGCAGTTGCAATTTGCTGAAAATGAAAGGCTTGAATAGTTCCAACGCCATTTTTTTCGGCAAGCCGCACTGGTGCAGTTTTAGGGTAGGACCAACCACTATTACCGAACGGCCAGAATAATCGACTCGCTTTCCGAGCAGATTCTGACGAAAACGACCTTGTTTACCCTTGATCATATCGGACAGTGATTTCAGCGGTCGTTTGTTGGTACCGGTAATAGCACGACCACGGCGACCGTTATCGAGCAGGGCGTCTACCGATTCCTGTAACATGCGTTTTTCGTTACGTACGATGATATCCGGCGCACTGAGTTCGAGTAGACGCTTCAGGCGATTGTTACGGTTGATCACGCGACGGTATAAATCGTTCAGATCGGAAGTCGCAAAACGACCACCATCGAGCGGTACCAGCGGGCGCAAATCGGGTGGCAATACCGGTAACACGGTCATTACCATCCACTGTGGCTTGTTACCCGAATCGATAAAAGCCTCGACCAGCTTTAAACGCTTGGACAAGCGCTTGAATTTGGTCTCGGATTTAGTGCTTTCAATTTCGTCACGCAAATTCTGGGCTTCGAGGTTGAGGTCGACATCCTGCAACAGTTTGAACACTGCTTCCGCACCCATCTTGGCGTTAAAATCGTCGCCAAATTCCTCGATAGCTTCCAGGTAAGCTTCATCATTGAGCAACTGACCTTTTTCGAGGGTAGTCATACCGGGATCGATCACCACAAACCCCTCGAAATAAAGTACACGCTCAATGTCCCGTAGCGTCATATCCAGCAACAACCCTATGCGTGATGGTAATGATTTTAAAAACCAGATGTGCGCGATCGGGCAGGCGAGTTCGATATGACCCATGCGCTCACGGCGTACCTTGGTCTGTGTGACTTCGACGCCGCATTTTTCGCAAACTACACCACGATGCTTGAGACGTTTGTACTTGCCGCAGAGACATTCGAAATCCTTGATAGGACCAAATACCTTGGCGCAAAATAATCCATCGCGCTCGGGTTTGAAGGTACGGTAGTTAATTGTTTCGGGCTTCTTGACCTCGCCGTAAGACCAGGACCGCACCATATCGGGCGATGCCAGGCTAACGCGGATATGGTCAAAATTATCATTTTGACCCTGCTTCTTTAATAGATTAAGTAAGTCTTTCATGTTTATTCCTGTTCAAGTTCTATGTTCAGGCTCAATGATCTAATTTCCTTGAGTAGTACGTTAAATGACTCGGGCATGCCTGCCTCCATACTAAAATCACCGTCAACAATGTTTTTGTACATCTTGTTTCGTCCATTCACATCGTCGGATTTGACGGTCAACATTTCCTGCAATGTATAGGCTGCACCGTATGCCTCGAGTGCCCATACTTCCATCTCACCAAATCGTTGACCACCAAACTGGGCTTTACCACCCAGTGGTTGTTGAGTGACCAGGCTGTAAGGACCCGTCGAGCGCGCATGCATCTTGTCGTCGACCAGATGGTTCAACTTCAACATATACATGTAACCTACGGTCACCGGGCGGTCGAACGGTTCGCCGGTACGACCATCAATTAACAGGGTCTGACCTGTTTCCGGTAATTCCGCTAGCGCCAGCATGTTTTTAATCTCTTCTTCCTCGGCACCATCAAATACCGGGGTCGACATAGGCACACCACCACGCAGGTTATTGCAAAGCTCGAGGATTTCCTTATCGCTGAAGCTCTTGATATTCAACTTTTCGCTACTGTTGTTGTATATCTTTTTCAGAAAGGTTCGAAACTCCTCGACTTTTTTATGCGCTTCGAACATTTCACCGATCTTGAGACCGAGGCCATTTGCGGCCCAGCCCAGATGGGCTTCGAGGATCTGGCCAACATTCATTCGCGAGGGGACACCGAGCGGATTCAATACGATATCGACCGGGGTGCCGTCTTCACGATAAGGCATATCTTCTTCAGGAACGATCATCGAAACAACGCCCTTGTTACCATGGCGTCCTGCCATCTTGTCACCTGGTTGCATGCGACGTTTGACCGCTACATATACCTTAACCATCTTGAGTACACCCGGTTTCAGATCGTCACCAGCTGTTACCTTCTTTTTCTTTTCTTCGAACAGTTGATCAAAACCTGAGCGCTGGGATTCAAGCTGTTGATTCATCGACTCCAGGGTCTTACTGATCTTGTCATTGGCAAGCCGGATTTTTGTCCACTGATCGCGGCCAATCGACTCCAGGTAATCCGCGGTGATGGTCGTGTTCTTCTTCAGGCCAGCTGGACCGCCAGTCGCCTTTTTACCGGTAATGAGTCGTGCGACGCGCTGGTAAATATTTTCTTCGATGATACGGAACTGGTCACCGAGGTCTTTTTTCAACGACTCAATTTCAGCACGCTCGTTTTCCAGTGCACGAGAATCTTTCTCCACCCCATCCCTCGTAAACACACGCACATCGATAACAGTACCCACTACGCCCGACTTCATACGCAAAGAGGTATCCTTCACGTCAGAGGCTTTTTCGCCGAAGATTGCACGCAATAACTTCTCTTCCGGAGTCAGCTGAGTTTCACCTTTCGGCGTTACCTTGCCGACCAGAATATCGCCAGTCTTGACTTCAGCGCCCACATATACGACACCGGATTCATCAAGTTTTGATAATAGCCCCTCGCTGACATTCGGGATATCCGCGGTAATTTCCTCGGTGCCAAGCTTGGTGTCACGCGCGAGACAACTCAACTCCTCGATGTGAATCGTTGTGAACCGGTCTTCTTTTACCACGCGCTCCGACAATAGAATCGAATCCTCGAAGTTGTATCCATTCCAGGGCATGAAAGCGACCTGCATGTTTTGTCCCAGTGCCAGCTCACCTAAATCAGTGGACGCGCCATCGGCCAGAACATCGTCTTTTTCGATGATATCTCCAGGTTTTACCAGTGGTTTCTGATTGATACAGGTATTTTGATTCGAGCGTGTATATTTGGTGAAGTTATAAATATCGACACCGGGCTCGCTTTCGCTGGTTTCTTTATCATTAACCCGAATTACCACTCGACTTGCATCGACTGAGTCGACAATACCGCCGCGACTGGCCTTTACTGTAGTGCCCGAGTCAACCGCAACCACACGTTCCATACCGGTTCCGATCAATGGTTTCTCTGCACGCAAACAGGGAACGGCCTGGCGTTGCATGTTCGATCCCATCAGCGCCCGGTTGGCGTCATCGTGCTCCAGAAATGGAATCAGCGATGCAGCCACCGAAACGATCTGCTTGGGTGACACATCCATAAAATCGATCTTGTCCCGAGTGCTCAACGTGGCTTCATTATTTTTACGGCAGGGAATCAACTCGTCGGTCATCGCACCTTTTTTGTCGAGCGTAACATTCGCCTGCGCAATCCAATATTGACTCTCCTCAATTGCCGAAAGATAAACAACGTCATTGGTAACCTTACCTTTAGTTACCTTGCGATAAGGGGTTTCAAGAAATCCATAATGATTGGTGCGAGCATACACCGACAGCGAATTGATCAGGCCGATATTCGGCCCTTCAGGTGTTTCGATCGGACATACGCGCCCGTAATGGGTCGGGTGTACGTCTCGAACCTCAAACCCAGCTCGTTCACGGGTTAAACCACCCGGCCCAAGTGCCGAAACGCGGCGTTTGTGGGTGACTTCCGAGAGCGGATTATTTTGATCCATAAACTGGGAAAGCTGGCTGGAGCCAAAGAATTCCTTGACCGCCGCTGCCACCGGCTTTGCGTTAATAATATCCTGGGGCATCAGGCCTTCTGATTCAACCAGGCCGAGACGGTCGCGTACCGCGCGTTCTACGCGAACGATACCGGTTCTAAATGCATTTTCAGCCATCTCGCCAACGCTGCGGATGCGCCGATTGCCGAGGTGATCGATATCATCGACCGTTCCGTTACCATTTCGAATATTGATCAGTTCTTTTACGGCGTCGACAATATCCTCGGTCGACAGGGTGCCGCTACCTTCAATTTCCTTGCGACCCAAACGACGGTTGAATTTCATCCGTCCGACTTCGGACAGATCGTACCTTTCTTCATTAAAGAATAGATTTTGAAACAGATTTTCGGCAGAATCCTTGGTCGGTGGTTCACCGGGACGCATCATGCGGTAGATTTCCACCTTGGCTTCGAGGTCATTAGTGGTAGGATCCAGCGCCAGGGAATTGGAGATAAAGGCACCCCGATCAAATTCATTGGTGAAAATGGTCTTAATTTTCTTGATTCCTTTTTCTCGTATCTGGATCAGCAATTCTTCTGTAATTTCGTCATTGGCACTGGCAAACACTTCGCCGGTTTCCTCGTCGACCAGATTGTCAGCGAGAGTCTTGCCCCACAGGAAATCTTCCGGTACGACCAGCGACCTGACACCTGATTTTTTCAGTTGCTTGATATGCATCGCGGTCACGCGACGCCCCTGTTGCACCAGTACCTTGCCTTTGACCTTAATATCGAAGGTTGCGGTTTCACCTCTTAGCCACTCGGCCTGCAACACCATGCTGATATCCTTCTTTTTAATATTGAACACATTATGGTCAAAAAACATGTAGAGCATCTGCACACTATCGAATCCCAACGCGCGTAATAAAATTGTCGCCGGTAGTTTACGGCGGCGATCGATACGCACAAACAGCGCGTCCTTTGGATCGAATTCGAAATCGAGCCACGATCCCCGATAAGGGATAACCCGAGCCGAGAATAATAATTTCCCAGACGAATGTGATTTTCCCCGGTCGTGATCGAAAAACACACCGGGCGATCGATGTAACTGAGAAACGATGACACGTTCAGTACCATTGATGACAAAGGTCCCGTTATCGGTCATCAGTGGCATTTCGCCCATATAAACTTCCTGCTCCTTGATATCCTTGACCGAGCGATTTTTAGCGGAAGCTTCCTTGTCGTAGATGACAAGACGGACTAGTACGCGTAATGCCGCGCCATAAGTGAGTCCGCGTATCTGGCATTCTTTAACATCGAATACCGGCTCGCCTACGCGATAACTGACGTACTCCAGTTCGACACTGCCCGAAAAACTGACAATTGGGAAAATCGACTGGAAAGCACGCTGCAATCCAGTGCCCTTCTGCTCTCCTTCTGGATTGAGAAAACGCTTGTAGGAATCCGTTTGAATAGCCAGCAGATAAGGTTCATCGAGCACTGCTGGTCGTTTACCAAAATCTCTGCGTACACGTTTTTTCTCAGTAAAAGAGTAAGCCATTTTTAAACCTCTTAAAAACACATGTTTTCAAATCAATATCATCACTATGCCAGTAAAAAAAGATTACAAGCACAGATGGGCCGATGACTTTTCAGTCATCAGCCCCCTCAGTCAGTTTGTGGGTATCAAAACCCGGACAACCGTTAACTACTTGAGTTCGACAGTTGCGCCAGCTTCTTCAAGCTGCTTTTTTAGCTCTTCGGCTTCGCCTTTGGAAGCCCCTTCTTTGATGGTAGTAGGCGCGCTTTCGACCATGTCTTTCGCTTCCTTCAGCCCCAGGCCTGTGATGCTCCGGACTGCTTTGATAACGGCTACCTTTTTGTCACCAAAACTACCCAGCACCACGTCAAATTCATCCTTTTCTTCAGCAGCAGCATCCGCATCACCGGCTACGGCGGCTGGTGCAGCGGCAACCGCTGCTGCGGCTGAAACGCCGAATTTCTCTTCCATTGCGGAAACCAGATCTACGACTTCCATTACGCTCATGTTTGATATAGTTTCAAGAATGTCATCTTTAGAAACTGCCATTACTATTTCTCCTGATACAGAAAATTAAAAAGTTAATTAAGCTTGTTTCTGGTCGCGAACAGCAGCGACTGTACGGGTTAACTTGCTCGGTATCGCATTTAAGGTCCGTGCAAGTTTATCGACAGGCGCTTTCATTACGGCCATCAACAGGCTGATTGCCTGATCGTATGTTGGCAACAAAGCCAGTCGTGTAAGGTCGGACGGATCCAGCAACTCACCGCCCAGGGCGATCAGTCTAACGACTAAATTTTTATTGGCATCCGCATAGTCTTTCAGAACCCGTGCAGCTGCGCCCGGATCTTCCATCGAAAATGCGTAAACCATCTGACCCTGCAGTTGATCGCTCATACACCCGAAATCCGTACCTTCAAACGCACGTCGAGCGAGGGTGTTTTTGACCACGCGCAAATGTACGTTGGATTCACGAGCCTTGATCCGCAACTGGGTCATCTCACCAACTGTCAAGCCCCGATACTCAGCTGCAATGACAGAGTGCGCTTGCGCAGCAACTTTAGTTACTTCGCTCACCACCTCCTGTTTTTGCTGGAGTGTTAAAGGCATATTAAGTTCTCCTGATTATTAAACCATACTGAACTAATGTTCAGCCCTGCATCCCTGTCCGATATTTCTATCGATTCCGTCACGATCCCTTAACCAGGAAATCCTGTCTCAGATGATCATCTACGCAGGAAATTAAGGTCATACTCGCTATGAGCTAAACCACCCACGGTCTTTGATGAGATCGGCACCCTCGGGTACCGCGTTCTCAAAGATTCCAACCAAAGCCACTATTAAACGGCTCGAGATTTAACAACTATATGTCCAACGACGCCGTGTCAACCGCGACACCGGGTCCCATCGTGGTCGAAATTGAAACTTTCTTTAAATACACGCCTTTTGAGCTGGTAGGCTTCGCCTTATTCAAATCAGCGAGCAAAAACTCAAGATTTTCGCGTAACTGGATCACTTCAAAACTGGATTTACCGATGGTGCAATGGATGATGCCGCCCTTATCGGTTCTATATCGAACCTGGCCTGACTTGGCATTTTTCACTGCCGTGCCTACGTCGGGTGAGACGGTACCAACTTTAGGATTAGGCATCAGACCGCGCGGCCCGAGAATCTGGCCTAATTGGCCAACCACGCCCATAGCGTCCGGGCTGGCAATGACGACATCATAGTTCAAATCACCACTTTTCATTGATTCCGCCAGTTCCTGCATGCCAACGACGTCAGCGCCTGCTTCCTTTGCCTTATCGACATTTTCGCCCTGGGTGAAAACGGCGACTCGTACCACTTTTCCGGTGCCATTGGGCAGTACACTCGAACCACGCACATTCTGATCAGATTTGCGCGGGTCGACACCGAGATTGATTGCCGCATCGATAGATTCGTCAAACTTTGCAGTACTCAGTTCCTTGAGTAGCGCCAGACCTTCATCAATTGCATATTGCATGGTCCTGTCAATTTTTTCGCGCATAGCAGCAACGCGTTTAGATTCCTTAGCCATCTATACGCCCTCCACGTCCAGGCCCATACTGCGGGCGCTACCGGCAATAATTCGAACAGCCGCATCCATATCGTTAGCGTTCAAATCTTTCATCTTGGCAGTGGCAATTTCTTCCAGTTGTGCACGGCTCACCACGCCAACTTTTTCCGAGTTAGGCGTGCCGCTTCCCTTGGCAATTCCGGCTGCTTTTCTCAGTAATACTGCCGCTGGCGGAGTCTTTATTTCAAAGGTAAAGCTCTTGTCGGTATATACCGCGATAATAACCGGAAGCGGCATACCGTTTTCGACATCCTGGGTCCGAGCGTTAAATGCTTTGCAAAACTCCATGATATTAAGGCCGTGCTGGCCGAGAGCAGGGCCCACCGGTGGGCTCGGATTTGCCGAGCCTGCACGCACCTGCAGCTTGATATATTTGTCTAACTTCTTTGCCACTATGCTATCTCCCGGGTGCAAACGGACTACTCGATTCGCCCTCCCCATCTAAACAATACAAAATATAACTACCCGATCCTGCGACCCTAATTCTGGCTCACGCAAAAGCCGGCGTATTACCCAACTAACCCTGTGGAATCCTAGCCTTTTTCCACCTGACCAAAGGTCAGCTCTACCGGGGTCGAACGACCGAAAATCTGTACTGAAACGAGCATTTTGCTCTTTTCATAATTCACTTCTTCGACCACACCGTTGAAATCATTGAATGGTCCGTCGTTAACGCGCACCACCTCACCGACTTCAAACAATACCTTGGGTCTCGGCCGATCCACACCTTCCTCGACACGGCTTAAAATAGCGTCCGCTTCGTCCTGGGTAATCGGTGCCGGCTTGTCGCTCGTGCCACCAATAAATCCAAGGACTTTCGGTACCTGCTTCACCAGATGCCAGGTATCATTATCCATTTCCATCTGCACCAATACGTACCCGGGAAAGAACTTGCGCTCACTTTTGCGCTTGGTACCTTCTTTCATTTCTACCACTTCCTCGGTAGGCACTAAAATCTGACCAAATTTTTTGTCGTAGCCTGCACTGGCGATACGACTCTCAAGCACCTTTTTAACATAGGCTTCGAAACCCGAATAAGCGTGAATTACATACCAGCGAATTGACGATTTTGCGGTCGCCGTACTGTCTTTCACAGTGCTGTCTTTAGTAGCCTCTTCTTCAGTTGGTTCTTCCGCGGTAGTATCTTGCGCGGTAATTTCATCTGCAACAGTTTCTTCATTGGACATCATTTCACCTTAAACCAGTAGACTGCGCACGCCCCATCCCAGGGTCATGTCAATTAACCAGAGCATAATAGCCACCAGAAAAACCATGATCAGGACAGCAATGGTGGTTTGCGTGGTTTCTGTCCGTGTTGGCCAGACTACCTTGCGTACTTCGACCCGGGCATCGCGCACAAAACCCAGGCCACGGCGACCTATATCCGTGGTCGAAACAATAAAAAAAGCGGTGGCTGCAATCGCCAATAATCCAATTACCCGTAAAAGCTGGGATTCATCTTCAAAATAGTAGAATGCGACGACGCCAGCAATTAACACCAGCAGGGCAGTCATGAGCTTAACTGTATCGAATCCTGACGTTGTTTGCTCAACCTTTGTGACCACAAAATACCCCTAAGTGCGTCGAAAATCGTCTAAAATGGCAGGACAGGAGGGAATCGAACCCCCAACCTGCGGTTTTGGAGACCGCTGCTCTGCCAGTTGAGCTACTGTCCTAAACTGGCGGCAGTAACCATCCCTGCCATCAAACAAAGGGCGGGGATGGTAGCCCATCTCCCGCCCCGATGCAATGATATTATTTCAGTGAAATCCCAATTAATTCCTGGTCAATCAGATAGGCCAATAAAACAATTTAAATCGAGGTTTGGATCCTGGTCAGAAGGCACCGTAATCTCTCAACTCATCGGCCCAATAATAGACACCTGAACCCGTCTTACTCGGTAATTTTAGAAACAACACCGGCACCCACGGTGCGGCCACCTTCACGGATTGCAAAGCGCAGTCCGTCTTCCATCGCGATCGGTGCAATCAGGGTCACTTCCATCTTCACGTTATCGCCCGGCATCACCATCTCAACCCCCGAGGGCAGCTCACAGGCTCCGGTTACATCCGTGGTACGGAAGTAAAACTGCGGACGGTATCCATTGAAAAATGGCGTATGGCGTCCACCCTCGTCCTTCGACAGAATATACACTTCACATTCGAATTTAGTGTGCGGCGTGATCGAGCCCGGCTTCGCCAGTACCTGTCCACGCTCCACCTCTTCTCGCTTGGTACCACGCAACAGGATACCCACGTTATCACCGGCCTGTCCCTGGTCGAGTAACTTGCGGAACATCTCTACCCCGGTACAGGTGGTCTTGGTGGTGTCCTTGATACCGACTATTTCGATTTCCTCGCCAACCTTGATGATACCGCGATCGATTCGTCCGGTCACAACCGTACCCCGGCCCGAAATCGAGAATACGTCCTCTACCGGCATCAGGTAATCACCGTCTATCATACGCTCGGGTACCGGTACATAGGTATCGAGTGCTTCCACCAGCTTGATGATCGACGGTACGCCGATCTCGCTTTCGTCGCCTTCCAGCGCCTTCAGTGCCGAGCCGATAATGATCGGGGTGTCGTCGCCCGGAAAATCGTAGGTGTCGAGCAGTTCCCGTATCTCCATTTCAACCAGCTCCAGCAGTTCGTCGTCGTCGACCTGGTCGGCCTTATTCATGTATACCACGATATAGGGCACGCCGACCTGGCGTGCCAGCAGGATATGTTCTCTGGTCTGTGGCATCGGGCCGTCCGCGGCCGAGCAGACCAGGATCGCGCCATCCATCTGTGCCGCTCCGGTGATCATGTTCTTCACATAATCCGCGTGTCCCGGACAATCCACGTGCGCGTAGTGGCGGTTGCTCGATTCGTATTCCACGTGCGAGGTCGCGATCGTGATGCCGCGCGCCTTCTCTTCAGGCGCATTGTCTATTTCATCAAACGCCTTCACTTCGCCACCCTGCTGTTCTGCCATCACCTTCGTCAAGGCCGCCGTCAGCGTCGTCTTACCATGGTCAACGTGACCGATCGTTCCCACATTGACGTGGGGCTTGTTTCTTTCAAATTTCTCTTTTGACATAAGATTTCTCTCAACTAATTTGGTCAATCAAATACAGAATAATGGAGCTCATATCCGGATTTGAACCGGAGACCTCTTCCTTACCAAGGAAGTGCTCTACCGACTGAGCTATATGAGCCTGAATCACTAACGGCCCTTTCCTCGTAAGCCCTTCCCTGTTAATCCTCTCCGTGTTCAATCAATCTGGAGCGGGTGGCGGGAATCGAACCCGCGTCATCAGCTTGGAAGGCTGAGGTAATAGCCACTATACGACACCCGCAAGCTTTCAGTTTCCTGGAACCGGTCTGATGGGTATTCCCCTGCCTGTTCCAATGGTTTCAATCTACTTCAAATTTTACACTGTGAAAGTAAATATGGCGCTATTTTCACTTTCTTTAATAACGCGGTGTTTTCGCGATCGGGGGTGGATTACGACATACATTCATGTATGTCGCCCTGCGGGCCAGCCTACGGCTGTTCAAAAATGCTCCAGGCATTTTTGTCGAACCAGTGGGCCAAATCCAAACCCCGCATTCAACTGTTAAATAGAACACCTCCGGTGCTCTATTTAACAGTTGGTGGAGGGGGGTGGATTCGAACCACCGTAGGCTGAGCCAGCAGATTTACAGTCTGCCCCCTTTGGCCACTCGGGAACCCCTCCAAACAAGGTGCGTATTCTCTACAGGCACTATCGGCATGTCAATAGAGATTCCGATAAATCATTCAATTAAATCAAAGCCTTATTGGTCGAAGGCTGGCTAGAACTGAGGGTCACAAACCGGGTTTCAAATTAGCCCTGTTATCGGTGCTATTTTTTAGCAGCCTCGCGTTCCCTGACTTCCTTGATCACCTCTTCTGCAACATTCTTTGGACAAGGCATGTAATGTTCAAATTCCATCGAAAACTGACCGCGTCCAGAGGTCATCGTGCGCAGGTCGCCGATATATCCAAACATGTCAGACAGGGGTACGTCCGCCTTGATTCGAACACCGGTTGCTGCAGGCTCCTGCGATTTAATCATTCCGCGCCGACGATTCAGGTCACCAATAATATCTCCAACATAATCTTCGGCAACAAATACGTCCACCTTCATAATCGGCTCCATCAATTGTGGTACCGCCTTGGGAATCGTCTGGCGGTAAGCACCCCTGGAGGCAATTTCAAAAGCGACGGCTGAAGAATCGACCGCATGGTAAGCACCGTCAATCAATGTAATTTTGACATCGAGCAGCGGGAATCCGGCGAGCACGCCTTCTTCCATGCAACTAGCAAAACCTTTTTGGATCGCCGGCCAGAACTCTCGGGGCACGTTTCCACCGGTCACTTTGGATTCAAACTGAAATCCACTGCCAGTCTCGCCTGGCTCTACTATATAGTCGATCTTGCCGAATTGGCCAGAACCTCCGGTTTGCTTCTTGTGCGTATAACTATCTTCTACCAGTTGGGTTATAGTTTCGCGGTAAGCGACCTGCGGCTTGCCGACAGAGACGTCAACCAAATGGGTACGACGCAATATATCGACCTTGATATCGAGGTGCAGTTCACCCATTCCCTTGATTATGGTTTCGCCACTATCCTCGTCGGTCTCGACGTGGAAAGATGGGTCTTCCTTGATCATCTTACCCAGGGCGATTCCCATTTTCTCGGATGCGCTCTGGTCATTCGGTTTGATCGCGACCGAGATAACAGGATCCGGGAATACCATCGGTTCTAATGTTGCAGGTGCCTTGGGATCGCACAGGGTGTGACCGGTTTGTACGTTTTTCATGCCGACTATGGCAACTATGTCACCCGCTTCGGCCGCGCTGAGTTCGATACGCTCGTCCGCGTGCATTTCGACAATACGCCCGATGCGTTCGGTCTTGCCGGTAAAAGTATTTAATACGTTCGAACCCTTTGCCAGCTTACCCGAGTAAATGCGTGTGAAAGTGAGGGCACCAAAACGGTCATCCATGATTTTGAACGCCAACGCGCGCAGAGGTTTTTCAGGATCGACGGTGGCAAATTCACCGGTCGGTTTACCTTCGAGATCAACTTCAGGTTGCGGCTTTACCTCGGTCGGATTCGGCAAATAATCAACTACCGCATTCAGAATAAGTTGAATACCCTTGTTTTTGAACGCAGAACCACCGTAGGTCGGGAAAAAATCCAGTGCAATAGTGCCCTTGCGGACACAACGTTTGATATCGTCTACCTCTGGTTCTTCGCCCTCGAGATACATTTCGAGTAAATCGTCATCCTGCTCGAGTGCGGTTTCGATCAACTTTTCGCGGTATTCCTCGATCAACTCAGCCATATCGGCCGGTGGTTCGACGATTTCGTAATTTGTTGGATCACCCGATTCGTCCCAGACCCAGGCTTTGCGAGTCAGCAGGTCGACGACACCTTTAAAATCATCTTCAGTACCTATAGGCAAGTTCATCACCAACGGATTGGCACCCAATACGTCTTCTACCTGCTTGACAACGCGATAAAAGTCCGCGCCCAGCCGATCGAGTTTATTAACAAAAATAATACGAGCGACTTCGGAATCGTTGGCATATCGCCAGTTGGTCTCCGACTGCGGCTCGACGCCACCGGAACCGCAAAATACACCGACACCACCATCGAGGACCTTCAATGACCGGTAGACTTCGATGGTAAAGTCGACGTGACCCGGTGTATCGATGATATTCAGTCGATGGCCATCCCACTCACAGCTGGTTGCTGCTGACTGGATAGTAATACCACGTTCCTGTTCCTGGTCCATAAAGTCAGTGGTTGCCGCACCATCATGCACTTCACCGATCTTGTGGATCTTGCCTGTGAGTTTCAGAATTCGTTCTGTAGTCGTGGTTTTACCGGCATCAACATGGGCAAAAATGCCGATATTCCGATACTTGTTCAGGTCTGCCATGGTTGTTCTCAACTAAAAAAATTACAAAAAATCTGTCATTAATCTACGCAATCGAAGACTTGCCGCCCGGCATTTCCCAATAAAATAGAGTCGTCTTCGAATACAAAGACGCCAAAATAGCTCCAAATTATTGATTTACAAAGATATTCCGATGAGCAGGATTTCTAACGGCGCACAGTCTAGCACACAAATCTAATTCTAGAATAATTCTTCATCGAATGTGTTAAAAAAGTTTTAATCTGGGGATTCATTTCCGGATTTAAAGCGACGTGGCGGGGCGGCGAAGACAATGCATCCGATAAGATATCGGCCTGTCGATTCAATCGTTCATCGATGTTTAAAATCAGGCTTTCGTTTTTCGATAAAAGCCTTCATCCCTTCTTTCTGGTCGTCAAACGCAAAGGTCGAATGGAACAGCCGGCGTTCGATTTTCAAACCCTGGGTTAGCGTGGTATCGAGAGCCGCATTGACTGATTCCTTCGCCAGCTTTACCACGGGACGCGAAAATCCGGCAATCTGACCGGCAACTTCGAGAGCCTCCCTGAAGTAGGATTCCAGTGGTACTACGCGAGATACAAGGCCTGCACGTTCAGCCTCGTGTACATCCATCATGCGTCCGGTCAGACACATATCCATCGCCTTCGCCTTACCCACCAGGCGCGTGAGTCTCTGGGTACCACCGATACCCGGGATGGTACCGATGCTAATTTCAGGCTGACCGAACCTGGCATTATCAGCGGCGATGATGAAATCGCAGGACATCGCAAGCTCACAGCCACCGCCCAGTGCATAGCCAGCGACGGCCGCAACCACCGGTTTAGGGCAATTCGCAATTCGGTCCCACTGCCGGTTTAGGTCCTCGTCGGCGAGCATCTGCTGGTAACTGGTCTCGCTCATTTCGCCAATGTCGGCACCAGCTGCAAATGCCTTGTCATTGCCGGTTATAACGATAGCGCCGATCGCGTCGTCGGATTCGAGGTCATCGAGTGCCTCACTCAACTCCGCGAACAATGGCTGACACAATGCATTCATTGATTTCGGACGGTTGAATGTGATGATGCCGACCGCGGCTTTTTTCTCCAGTAAGATATGTTCAAAACTCATAATAGCTCGACCTTTATCCAAAATTTCACCGTGGAAGGCGCTGTCCGTGGAAAAACCAGGGCACTGCTAATACTATTTAGGAGCCTCTGATCAATTCTGGGTGAATCGGGTTGTGATTCAAAATGATCAAGTTCAAGGCGTGGAACGCAGGCAATAGCAGGGCTATTGCTAAGTTTCACAACGCAGAAATTGGTCATTTTGGGCACAACGCGTTCATTCATGAATTGATTAGAGGCTCCTTAACTGTCACCCGATTTACGCCAGCCCATCGATCTGTATCAGCGGTAATTTCGGCGCCTCGACCTCGGCGCTCAGATTCGGGGGAATAACCCTTGCGTCGCCGCAAACCACCATCTTAGCATTCTGGTTTCGTACCTGGCAGCCGATCACCACCGATTTACGCTTTTCAATTTTTTCTTTCACGGTTACGGTCGCTGTCAGCGTGTCACCGATTTTAACCGGCAATTTAAACACGAGTTCCTGACTCATATAAATACTGCCGGGTCCCGGCATGAGTGTGCCGATGCAGGTAGATATCAACCCGGCGGACCACATACCATGCGCAATACGTCCATTGAACATCGTCCGGCTGGCATAATCCTCGTCGAAATGCAGCGGATTATTGTCACCCGAGGTTTCACCATAAAGCACGATATCACGCTCGCCCAGGGTTTTGCTGAAACTGGCTGTAGTGCCGATTTCTAGTTCGTCATATGAAATTGACTTCAGTTTGATCATAAATCAGAATCCAGGGGAGCCCTTTAAAACGAATCGATATCAATGCTCATGATACTCCCCGATCCGGCACGTACACTATAATTCAAGCCTTCGCAGCGGGACAAAATGTGCTCGGCAAAGAAGGTCGCCGTTTTAATTTTATTGCGATAAAACTCATCATCCGCGCCCGCATCGAGATGCTGCTTCGCGGCAACTGCCGCCCTCGCCATCAACCAGCCACACACTACATTGCCCATCAACATCAAATAATTGACCGATATCGATCCAGCCAGATCAACATCGTTCGAGGCTTCCTGCAAAAACCAGTGCGATACTTCCTCGAATGTCTTCAATGAACGGGCGAAAGGCCCGCTAATCACAGTCAAATCGGCACCCTCGGATTTCAACTCCAGGCTAAACGCACTCATCTCGGCTATCAGTTCGGCCAGCGCCAAACCCTTGTCCCGGATAATCTTGCGTCCCATCAAGTCCAGCCCCTGAATTCCGGTGGTGCCCTCGTAGATAGTCAGGATACGGGCATCGCGCAGGTATTGAGCGGCGCCAGTTTCCTCTATGAATCCCATGCCGCCATGGACCTGGATACCAAGCGAAGCGACTTCCTGCGAAGTTTCGGTTGACCAGGCCTTTGCCACCGGTGTCAGCAGATCAACGCGACGTCGATGTTTCGCTCTTTCCTGCTCTGATGGCTCCTTGTGCGCCCTGTCGTACTCGGCAGCAGAAATATAAGCGAGTGCCCGACTGGCCTCAGTCAGTGAACGCATCTGCATTAGCATGCGTCGCACATCCGGATGATGAATGATCGTGACACGGCCTTCTATCCCCGGCGCGTTGCCCTGTACGCGTTCTTTTGCATAGGCCAGTGCTCGCTGATAGGCACGCTCTGCAATTCCCACGCCCTGCATGCCCACTTCGAGCCGTGCATGGTTCATCATCGTAAACATGCAGGCGAGGCCATTATTGGGATCACCTACCAGGTAACCTGTCGCCCCACCCTTGTCACCATAACTCATGACACAGGTAGGCGACGCGTGTATGCCTAGCTTGGTCTCGACCGATACCACCTTGAGATCATTGCGCTTACCCAGTGAACCGTCTTCTTTGGGCAAATACTTGGGCACCAGGAACATCGATATACCTTTTACGCCTTCGGGCGCATCGGGCAAGCGCGCTAACACCAGGTGGACGATATTGTCGCTCATCTCGTGTTCACCCCAGGTGATATAAATTTTTTGCCCGCTAATTAAATAATGGTCGTCTTCCGGTACCGCCCGCGTCCTTACCGCTGCCAGGTCGGTGCCCGCTTGCGGTTCGGTCAGATTCATCGTTCCTGCCCAGTTACCGGTTACAATATTTTCCAGGTAACCCGTTTTAAGTGCTTCGCTACCATGTTGGTAAATTGCTTCTATAGCACCCGAGGTTAACAGTGGGCAAAGTGCCAGGGCCATATTCGACGAGTACCACATTTCAGCGGTCGCCGAAGACACCAGGAACGGCAGGCCCTGACCACCGAATTCAACTGGCTGGCCTATCCCCTGCCATCCGTTTTCAACAAACTGCCGGTAGGCATCAGCAAAACCCGGTGGGCTTACTACCTTGCCATCCTCGACAAAGGTGCCGTGTTCATTACCTGAATAGTTGATCGGAGAAAAAACTTCGGTAGCCAGTACACCTGCCTGTTCGAGGATGGCCTTAACCATATCGGGGGTCGCATCCTCATAACCCGGCAATGCCGCCAGGACATCGAGTTCTGCCAGTTCATTGATGACAAAATTCATATCCCTGAGGGGAGCTTGATATTCAGACATGGTAAATACCTTAAACCGAAATAGTTACTCGTAAAAAAATGTCGACTCAGACAGCGGCGCGCGTGACGGATGAACCTGGTTTTCCGGACTGGATTTATCCCTGTAGCCAAACGAAATACCAAACAGCAACTTTTGACTCGGCTCAATATTAAGCAGCTCTCGTACCACGTCGGCGTTGTAGCCAAGTATCGTCTGCGGACAACTACTAATGCCATGCGCGTGCATGCTTAGCATCAAGGCCTGCGCATACATACCGACATCGACCGCCTCACGGATATCCGCCCAGTCCGGCATAAAAATAAAGGCCACGTGTGGTGCACCGAAAAATTCCAGGTTACGCAAGAAGGCCTGTCGTTTCCCGGCTATATCCTCGCGCGTTACGCCGATCGCCTGATACCGCATGATACCAACTTCCAGTTGCCGCTGACGATAAACACCATCGTATTTCCCGTCGTAGGGAAAATCGAGCTGGTGTTCGCCTTCGCCGATGGTTTTCATCAACGCATCACGCATCGAGTCTCGCCTGGCACCCGACACGACATGAGGAAGCCACGGCTGGGTATTGCAATTCGAAGGCGCCGAAGCAGCGAGTGTAAATAGTTTGCTGATCAGCGCCTGGTCAACCGGATCGGGCAAAAAAGCCCGCACTGAACGACGCGAGCTGACTATCTGGGAAAAATCATCCTGTTGCTTATGCGAGGGGCTGTTCTCTTTAAGGGCTGATATTGACATGGAATAACACTAACCTGTTTCGATCGAGATTGAATTCATTTGCCTGTGGTAAACAAGCATATTACAGTGACTGATGGTATTCCTTCAATGAGATATCTTCGAAGCTACTAATCGGATACCTGGCGGGTATGAGTAAAATTACCAAAGTGCAATTTAACAAGATAGTCGAGCACGAACTTCCCTGGGCAGCCGATGCCGGTATGCGATTGCAGGACATCGAAAATGGTAAGGCAGTGATGATCCTGCCCTACCATCAGCGTTCGGTCAGACCCGGTGGGTCGATATCGGGACCACATATGATGATGCTGGCCGACGCCTGTATGTACGCGGTAGTATTGAGCATGATCGGAAAGGTCGAGCTTGCGGTAACTACCAGCTTTAATATCAATTTCCTGCGCAAGCCCAGCGAATCAGATCTGATCGCCGAAGGCGAGATAATCAAACTGGGTAAACGCCTCGCCGTAATGGAGGTGTCGATATTCAGCCAGCAGGATATCGTTGCGCATGCTACCGGTACCTATTCGATTCCTCCAAATCGATAAAAAATTAGATCGCGTTCGTAGCTATCACTGCCATTGGAAAAATTGAACACTTGCCAGCTTAAAATATTTAAGGCGCAGGGTGTCGGCATTACCAATATTTGCATATATATCGGCCCTCAGGCGTATGAGGAGCAGATGGCATCAATCGGGTGGGTGTCCACCGGTTCGGGGTTAGTCCAATATCGCTATTCAAAAGACAAACACTCAATCGGTATAATCAGTGGTGGTTTCAATTAATCGCTCCATTCCGGCAACTCCGTACCAGTAACCGTTACATACCCTGGTTGGCGTCCACCCTTCCAGCTCGGTATCGAATCGTTTTGGAGACTGCGGCTGGTTCAATACCTGCGCGAAACACTCAATAATATCAATGGTATTCCGGGATTGAGGGCTGATGCGTAATACGTCGACACCCAGTTCGATAAAACGATCAATTTCTCCAAGCAGGTTTACCGTTCGCGCCGACTGTAGCTGAATACCGTTAATACACAGGAAGGCTTCATCTTCTCGTGTCGACAGCAATAAACCGTCCGGGTGATCGAGGCAGCGAAACTGGCAGTCATCCTTTTGCAGGCTATCGGCGCGTGCGGTAAAACAACGGGCCGAATAGGACAGCGGCAGCCGTCCCCACGCAAACACTTCGGTCTCTACGTTGCCGGGCCGATGCTGCTGGAATTCAGCCAGTTCAGTTGCTGAAAGTTCGACCGGTAGCGTCCAGCGAAGCAGGCCGTAATTACTGAGCTTTTTCAGGGTACGGCTATTGTAGATGTTGACCGACGGACCGGTAACGAATGGCTTGCCAAGTTCCTTCAGGATCTGCACGGCGGCGATATCATTGGCCTCGATCAGAAACGGGCTTTCCACACAAAGCCTTTTAAGTGCGCTGAGTTCGGATGCCGCCTCCAGCAATGTCAGGGTGGATAAAATGACCGTCTTACCCTGCGCCTGCAATTGCTCTCCGATACGGATCCAGTCGCGGGTACGCATAATTCGACGCTTGGAACAGACGGTTTCACCCAGGTAAACAATGTCGACGGCGGTATCGGCAACGCGCCGGTAAAAATCATCGACTTGCTCTTTCGGCCAATAATAGAGAATGGGTCCAAGAGCTAGATGCGGTTTGCTATTCACACTCATTGCCATGGCCTGGCATAGGCCCCCAGCGTAGATTGGGATCCCTCGGAAACCCTCTGTAATGCTTCCATCCATGCTGCGTCTGGTGTGAAATTTTTCGGGTCGTGTTGCGCGGCATCGATCGCGGCACGCAGAACCCGGGTTACCTGTTTGACATAGGTGGGACTACGCTGTCGACCTTCTACTTTCAGGGCGCTGACGCCGATACGCATCAATTCCGGTAACAGTGACAGCGTGTTCAGGCTGGTCGGCTCCTCGATGGCATATCCGGTTTTGTCCTGTACCTGAAAACGCCCCTTACACAAGGTCGGGTAGCCGGCATTTTCACCGTCGCCCTAGCGGTCGATCAATACGCCGTTAAGTCGTGATTCCAAACCACGGGGCGTTTCCTTCCAGCGCACCGCGCTGCCCGGTGAACAGGCACCGAAGGTATTGGGTGATTGCCCGGTGGCATAGGACGACAACAGGCAACGGCCCTCGACCATCACGCACAGGCTACCGAAGCCAAATACTTCTATATCGACCGGGCTTTCCCTGATCACCTGCTCGACCTGCTTAACCGATAATACCCGCGGCAGCACAGCGCGCTGGATACCGAAGTTTTCATGGTAGAAACGCAGTGATGCCGGGTTGGTCGCCGATGCCTGCACCGACAGGTGGAGACGTAAATCAGGCCAACGGTCCGAGGCATAATCGAGCAGGCCAATATCAGCCAGTATCAGTGCGTCCACCCCCAGCCCGGCGGCCTTGTCCACCGCCTGTTGCCAGCGTTCAAAGCTACTAACCTGTGGAAAGGTATTAATCGCGACAAAAACTTTCGCGCCACGCTGGTGCGCATAGGCAACACCCTCTTTGGCCCGTTTGTCATTAAAGTTCAGGCCGGCAAAATGACGCGCATTGGTATCGTCCTGGAATCCTATGTAGACGGCATCGGCACCACTATCAACGGCTGCCTTTAATGACGGCAGATTACCTGCCGGACAAATCAGTTCCATATTGAATTTCCGAGTTAATAGATACGGCCCTGAGGCCCACGGCAATAAGGCGATTATTTTAGGCGCAGTTAAGTCATGACTCCATGATCTCAATCAACATAAACGCATATTGTAATATTTCTGATGGAAACGATGAATTATGCATACATTTTTTAATCTGCTCATTCGACTATTATCACATTGATCCGTCTCAGGTTTGCTAGAGGCTCCATTTCTCGAGACGATGGAGTCATGAATACAATGGAAAGATATTTTCCGGAAACCCGGATTGGTACCTCGCCCGCTCAGAGGCGCTAAACGATCTGATCCACGATGATACCAGACAGGCAATATGCAACATCTGCGGAGGGATGCTATTCGAGCTCGGACCCTAATGACCGCAACAGCAGCACCGAATTCGATCGACACCATCGGCAGGGACAGCAGCTGGACACCGGGTTCGCCGCTTCACAACTTAGTTTCTACCGTGAACTGAATCGTGGTATGGACTGGATTTTCACCAATCATGCAATCAAACTCAGAGCTATTCGACAACAATTTTTATGCCTGTAAAATTTGGGGCTATACCGGTGAAGTCGAAAAACCGATGCGGATTTATAAGTTTCATGTCAGTATCCGCAATAGGTAAGCGCTGACTTTAACCGGGAACCGAGATGGATACTAAAGACATACACCAAGCGTTGGGCACATCGCATTTGTTTTCGGAGCTGACCGAGGCTCAGATTGAACGTGTTCGCAGGCATTCCCATATCATCGATATGCTTGAAGGTGAGTCACTGTTTTTCCAGGGCGACAACGTGACCAGTTTTTACCTGGTGCTTGCCGGTCGTATCAAACTGTTCCGGGTATCGCCCGAGGGTAAGGAAAAGGTTGTCGAAATCATGGAAACGGGTTCGACTTTCGCCGAAGCGCTGATGTTTATGGATCACCCACATTATCCGGTAACTGCGACCGCGCTCATGCCTAGCAGGGTTATCGGAATTAACTGTAAAGACTTCAATTCGATGCTGCGGGAATCGATAGACACCTGCTTTTTGTTGCTGGGTAAGATGAGTTTTCGCCTGCGGGGCCTGATCAGCGAAATCGATGCGCTGAGCCTGGATACGGGCACCGTGCGCACGGCTACCTACCTGCTGCACCAGGCCCCCGAGGGTGCTGATTGCTTTGAACTTAAGGTAGCGAAGAGCGTGATCGCGTCGAGATTATCGGTTAAACCCGAAACCTTTTCGCGTATCCTGAAAAATCTGCACGAGCAGGGAATTGTCTCTATCGACGGTCGCAATGTCACCATTCATGACCGTGACGCGATGACCGGAATCTGTTCGGGTTAACCTGGCGGCTAAGCTTCGGGCTCGAAACGGACAGCCTTGCTAACTTCCTGACGGCGCCGGTAAGGCGTCACTGCAACTCTTAGCGGCATATCGACCACGCCGATTTCGTCATCGCTCAAATAACAGCCGGGATCTTCAGCCCACGGATTACCGGTTAGTTGCCATGCGCGAGTACGTGAATTACCGCCACATATGGCTAGCTGCCGGCATTCGGCACAACGTCCTTCAAGCGGCCGTCGACTGGCCTTCAAACCGGCCATCAATGGATCCGAAGTATCTTGCCAGATTTCCGAGAACGGACGTTGCTTGACGTTGCCAATGCTGTAATCCCACCACATGGTGTCCGGGTGCACGGTACCGAGATTGTCAATATTGGCTATGTTAACACCGGATGAATTTCCACCCCAGCGCAGTAATTGCTGACGCAATGCTTCGACATGTTCGGGAATGTACCGCTTTGCCCACTGCAGCAAGTAGACGCCGTCGGCGTCGTTGTTGCCGGTGACGAACTCACGCTTTATTCCATCCTGGACGTCCTGCCAGCAAGTTTCGAACAGCAGGTCCATCGCTTTTCGGGTCTTCTGATGATACAGGTCGCTGTCGCGGTTTCGATTACCACGTCCGGCGTAGTTGAGATGTGACAGGTAAAACTTGTCGATATTCTGATCACGCATCAATTGCAACAGGTCTGGCAATTCGGCGGCATTGTCCCGAGTCAGGGTAAAGCGCAGGCCGACCTTGATTGCGGCATCAACGCATAAACGGATGCCCCGAATAGATTCGTCGAATGCGCCCTGCTTGCGCCGGAAGTAATCATGGGTTTCACGCATGCCATCGAGACTGATGCCCACATAGTCGTAGCCAATATCGATGATGCTGGAAATGTTGTCTTCGGTAATCAATGTGCCGTTGGTGGACAGGCCGACATAAAAGCCCATTTCCCTGGCACGGCGGGAAACTTCGAAGATATCCGGTCGTAGCAGGGGTTCGCCGCCCGATAATATCAACACCGAGACTCCGAAAGTCTTTAGATCCTGCATTACCGTAAACACTTCCTCGGTGCTGAGTTCGCCAGGAAAGTCGATATCGGCAGAGGTAGCGTAACAATGCTTGCAGGCCAGGTTACAGCGGCGTATCAGGTTCCAGATCACGACCGGGCCGCTGCCCAGCATGACCGGTTTGGGGCTGGGCGCAACCGTGTGTCCGTTTCGCGAGTGCATTCATATAACGGCTAATACGAAACATCAGGCTACCAGCCTCAAACCGGTTTTTTTCAGAATTCGAGTGCTAAAGAGCACGTCGTGCTGCCTGCAGCTGCTGCCCAGAAACTCGGTGATCTGGTCAGCTTTAGACATGACTTCGTCGCGGTTGTGGCCGTGTACCATCGCAAACAGGTTATATGGCCATAACGGTAAGTGACGCGGTCTTTCATAACAGTGGCTGACAAAATCGAGCCTGCCGACCCGTGCCCCAAGTTCCAGCATCTTGTCGTCATCGACATCCCAGACCGACATACCGTTACTGCGTAGACCCAGTCGATAGTGATTCGGAATAGCGCCGATACGCCGTATTACACCTCGCTCGAGCATGCGTTGCATGCGTTGCATCACTGTTTGCGTGTTGCAACCACAGGCTCCGGCCACCTCGGTGTAGGGAGCCGTTTGCAGGGGCAGGCCCTCCTGGGTGGCTTGCACGATGGCGCGGTCGAGTTCATCGATGATCATGCCACCTTGTTTCAACGGTCCCGGGATGGGTTGAGTGGTGACATTGCCAGCATCATCCAGCAATAACCACAGCCCCAGGTAAAAAGTTTGAATTTTTGGGAAGTTATATACCGGCAGGTTGGCTGCCTGCTCGATCCGGTTGATGGTTTGCTGCAGCCGATCAGGGGATTCGGTGGCGATCACGAACCACATGTTAAGCGCATGTTCACGTTGATAGTTATGCGCGACTTCCGGCAAGTCGTTGACCAGTTCGGTGACTTCTTCATATCGGTCATCCGGGATCGACAAGGCAGCCAGAGTCAGGCTGCCACCCATGCTGGAGGCGTCATACAAGGGGCCGAAACGGCTCAACAACTCATCATCCAGCAACTTCTTTATCAGGGGAATAAGCCTGCTGCTATCGGTACCGAGCTCGTCTGCGACCCTGGCATAGGGTTGCTCTACGATCGGGAAACCGCCCTGGTAACGATTGATGAACTGGCGGCTCAGTTCATCCATTGACTGCCAACCCATGCAGATTCTGGTCGAGATTCCGTTGGTAGCTCGCACCGCGTTGCTTGAAGCAGCGTTTGCTGAACAGTATTTCATGATCGATGTTTTGTAGTCCGCACTGAACAATGATCGATTCTAGTTGTTCGACCACCACGTCGCGGTCTTGCCCATGGATCATGCTGAACAGGTTGTAGCGCCATTCGGGCAGACGCCGTGGGCGTTGATAGCACAGGGTAACGAACGAGTATTGACCGATGCAGTGACCGATTTCTGCAACCCGGGCATCTGGAATATCCCAGACCACCATGGCGTTGGCACGATATCCCAGTTCGCGGTGGCGTACTACGATACCGAAACGTTTTAAATCACCGCGCATCATGATCCGCTTGATGCCCTCGACCACCTGCGCTTCGCTGCAACCGAGCTCTTCGGCGATCACCTGGTAAGGATGATTGACCAGGGGCAGGCCGGTACTGATTGTTTCGATCAGTGCTTTTTCGAAGGGTGAGTTCCTGATCATGCCCATTTCAGGTCGAACCCCAGGTCGATGAAATGTTCATGCTGCAGCGGTAGATCGAGTAGCGGATATCTGCAGCTTTCTTCAATCTCGGCCAATACGCGTTGTAGTTGGTTGTCATCCTCGGCTACCACGACGAACCACAGGTTATAGCGATGTTCGCGTTCGTAGTTGTGGTTGACCTCGACGAACTGATTAACGATGGCAGCTATTTTCTCGAGTTCCGCTGCGGGCACCGACATCGCCGCCAGCGTACTGGCCCCAACCCGGTTCGGTCGAAACACGGCCCCGACCCGACTCATCACACCCTCGGTCTGCAAACGCCGCAGGGTTTCCAGAACCGTGGTTTCATAGACCCCCAGTTGCCTGGCAATATCGGCATACGGGTATGGTGTCAGCGGCATTCCCTGTTGAAATTCGTTCAGCAGGCGTTGCTCGAGTTTGGAAAACTGTCTCATAGGCCGATCCTGTGGGCGCGCGCGGTAAAAAATATTCCGCTGGGTTTGTTGGCCGGGATGGATGCTTTGCGTTCAAAGGTTCGCGTATCGTAAACCTCTACCCGATCTTCATCGCGTACCGATAGCCAGACCTCTTCACCGCGCGGTTCGAATTCCATGTGCATTACTCCATTGCCCGGTCTCAGTTGCTTCACTATCGCGAGACTCTGGGTATCGATGACCTGGATGGTGTCATTGTCGGGTAACGCGAAATTAACCCAGACCTGGCGTCCGTCGGGGCGTGCCATAACGAAGATCGGTTGGCCATGCACCTTGATGCGCCCTGCTTCCTGCCAGTTACGCATATTGACGACCAGGACTTCGTGGCGTCCTACCGCGGGTACAAACACGAGATCACCGGCGACTGCCCAGCCTTCAAGGTGCGGCATCTTGTAAACGGGCATTTTTTGCTCGCCTTTGCCGTAGCCCGGCAGGATGCGCTTTACCCCAGCCTCAAGATTCCATAAATCAAGCAGTGCCATGCCGTCTTCACCGAACAGGCCGGCGATGTAATAACGGCCGTCAGATGTGATCAGCGCGTCGTAGGGATTTCGCCCTATGTTTCTGAATTTTTCGATCCACGGCCTGGATCGATCTGACATATCGAGCACCCATATTTCGCCGGCATCCCAGAGCGAAAATACAAACTTATGCCCGGGCGCATCCACTAGTCCGATAACTTTTGAACGTTGCTGATCGACGCCGTACGTGGCTGGAATATCGGCGATAAGTTCGAGATTGTCGGCGTCAAACACCTTGATTCCGCCCGGTTCGTAGTTGGATACCGCGACCAGGCGCCCATCCTGAGAAATTGCACCACCGATACTGTTGCCTGATTGCAGGATGCGGCCGGTCAGTTTGGCGCTCAGGATATCTAGCTTGCTCAAGCCCCCGTCGCGCCCGAATACGTAAGCGTAACGGGCGTCGCGCGAGTAGACCACCGATGCGTGCGACAAGTCACCGAGGTTTCCGATTCGGCCGATGCTGGTGTTACCGCTGGTTTCTACAATCTGGACGCTACCGCTGGTGCGTTCGATCAACAAACCCAGATCCCCGGTGCCGCGCGCCAGGGTCGAGGGGCTGAGCAGTAACAACAGCAGCAGGTAGCAAGTGTTTCTTGTCATTGCAATTCTTCGCTTAGCAACCTTTCCGCCATCCAGCGCGCTTCGGCGGGTGACAGTAGTGAACGCCATGCCGGCATGGCGCTACCGGGTCTGCCATTGAGTATGACGCTGCTCAGATATTCGGCGGATTTGCCCTGCAGACTTTGCGGTAGTAGCGCCGGCCCCAGGCCGCCTTTCATGGTCAGCCCGTGACAGGAACCACAATCCTGGATCAGGACATTGTGCAATTCCTGTCGGCGCGCGCTTGAAATAGTGTCGCCCGCGGCAGGTGGAATCGTAATCAGGAGGCTAAGCACGAGCCAGACTAAACGAGCCATATTCAGCGACCTCCGCGTTTTCCAGGCATTCGGACTGGAACCAGTCGAGTTCATCGCTCAGGGTTACAACCTCGCCAATGATCGTGGTAACAGGTGATTGCAATCCGGCATCGCTTACCGCCGCGGCCAGGTCTGAAAGGTTGGAGACGACCTTTTGTTGACACCTGGTAGTACCACCGTGTATGGCTGCCGCCGGTGTCGACGCGGGCAGGCCCGCACGCATCAATTCGGCACAGATTTTTTGCAGGTTGCCGAGTCCCATGTAGACAACCAGGGTGCAGTCAGGGTCTGCAACCTTGTCCCAGTTCACCTCGAGGCATTCATCGTTTTGCAGATGCCCGGTGATAAATCGCACACCGTGGGTCAGCCCTCGATGCGTCAGTGGGATACCACTATAGCTACTGCAGCCTGCCGCGGCAGTCACCCCGGGCACGACTTCGAATGGAATGCCGTGCTGACGCATCACCAGCGCTTCCTCGCCACCGCGCCCAAATATATAAGGGTCGCCGCCTTTGAGTCGTACCAGCCGGCGCCCCGATAACGCCAGGCTGACGAGGATTTCATTAATTTGATCTTGCTGAACGCAGTGCTTGCCGGGCATCTTGCCGACCGATATCTGACTGACACCCGGTGGAATCAGATGCAGTATTTCGGCACTGACCAGGCGATCAAAAATCACGACTTCCGCCTGTTGAATCAAGCGTAATGCTTTAACAGTCAGCAATTCAGGATCTCCAGGACCAGAGCCAACCAGTGAAACAAAGCCTTTTTTTGTCATAGATAATACCTTGGAGTTTTCTGGATCAGACCTTATACCTGGTTCGCTGATCTCTTATCGATACCACGATTTGTCGCCGCCATTATTGATAGCGAGGCGATATTTGTATTTGATAAATGTCAACCACAGCGGGTGGGGGGTGCCGGCTGGAATCCGACTGTCATGCATCAATTACAGGCGATAGCGAGATCTTGTCCATGAATAACAAAACCCGATCAATAGCCTTCAGCCCGCCGTTAACTACAAGACCGGCGCAAAATCCGAAGGGTCTGCTGATGACCGGCTGATCAGCCTGTGGGGTTTCTTCCCGGTTTCATCGATCGGTAGACCAGCACCAGGAAAATGATGCCGCCGGTGATCGAGACCAAACCCCCGAACCCCATTAGCCCCATACCGGCGATCTGTTCGAAACCGCGTTCCGCTCCGGTCGATTTACGCGCAACGTTGTATCCGCCGGACCAGGCCAGGCCGATGATGTGCATTAGCTGACCCAATCCATAGATTCCGGGTTGCCAGCGCGCGATCCTGCCGCTGACCTTGCCGAATCCCAACTGCGGCAGTAAATGGTAGCTTATGCCCATGAAGGCGATGGTGATACCGACGATCGAACCGTGATAATGCGCCGGTACGGTGACGGTACTGCCGCTGATCATGAAGCCGATAGAACCGCCAACCCCGAACAGTAAAACCGAAAACAGGAGCGCGTTACGTTCGATTTCAAAGCCCGGTGCGGGGACGCCATTTTTCGACAATCGCGAGCGTGGTCGCAATCCCGATTGGAACCGCGGCAATGGCGCCACCGTATTTCATTAACTGGATAAACCAGAACAGATGATCACCCGAACTAACATCGAAAACAATGTAGATTATCGGTGCTGCGAGCACTGGTTGTAATCCGAGAATGAACAGGAGCAATGTCACCCGTGGAGATATGCGCAACCTGGCGCCGCTGACGGTGGCCAGCCACAACCACGCGACAAGCATCAGCTGGGTGTGGCTGAACTGGATGATATGGCCACTGCCCCAAAACAGGCGATCATAATAGGCCAGGCCCTCGAAGCCCTCGTTGATGCCGAAGTAGGACAGCAGCAAAGCGATAATCGCGAACAGGGATGCGACCACTGCGACAAACAATCCGAAACGCAGGCAGGTTTCGCCGCTGGTCTGATTGTCGTTGTCAAACGCGATGAAACAACTGCGCATCACCAGCAGCCAGTAACCCGCCCCAAATATGATCAGACCAATGAAGAAAACCCTGTTTTGCAACACTGGCACGTAATTATTCATCAATGGATGACTCTCGCCGGTAAACGGGGACACCACGATGATCAAGGTGCCGAGGCTTGCCAGTGCGAGAGCCATCCACCCGCAGGACAGGCATCGCGTGGAGTTGCTGAAGCTCCAGAAAACCCCGCTAAAGGCGAGAAACCAGACCAGTACCGTAAGATTAACATGCACCACGAGCGCGGTTTTAAAAAAATCGATCCAGGGAATTATTTCCTGGAAGAAGGGGGTGCGCGATAGCACGATTAGAATAGTATACAGACCACCGATTACCAGAGCAGCGAGTCCTAGTATCAACCATCCTGTGGTTAATCTGCGGGCGTTACTATTGGGGGTTGGTAGCGTAAACTGATTCGTCAGCATGGATTCGTTTCATAGTGCACATGAACAATAAACTTACTTCAGTTAGCGAACAACCTGCAGCAGACAGCTCGCCTGAACAGGGCCATCCGATGATCGGATTTTTTGGCATTGGGGTTGCTATTAACCTGATACTGATTACAGCTTATTTTATCTGGGCTTACAAGCAGTGGAAAAAAAAGCGGCGACGATAACCAGCCTTCCAATCGGTATTATCCGCTTGTTTGTCATTACGCAAAGGTTCTGGCAGTAACTAAGTTCTGGATCAGGGGGGTGGCAACATGGTTGTACCTGATGATGTGCTCGTTGATGACCCCGGGCTTGATTAATTCCAGATAGCCCTCGCCCAGTTTAATCGTACAGGGTGAGAGCGACCCGCATTCGAACACAATCCGGTCTTCCAGGTAACCATATCTTTCGATCTGGATCGTGGCCGGTTCAGATAACAGCTCGAATTTATTTTTCATATATGCGGCGCTCGTGACTCGTTTTCTTGCAGCATCGAAAACCTGGGTGACGACCGGTGCCTCGACGCTGATCGCGTAAGGATAGGGTATGAACATCACGCCCAGCCAACGGTCCTCGAAAAACTTTATATAGATGTTGTTGCCGGCGGTTTTTGACGGGCTACCGTTGTTACCATCCCGGGAGTAGTGCCCAGCAAGGATTTCCCCGTTCCCCTTTTGTTGCGCGGAGAACACCGGGTTGGATAAAATCAGCCCAAGTAGCGCAAACCCGAGCAGAAATATTTTAATGCTGCTGTTCCTACCGCTGTAGTAATTTATTTTTTGCATTTCGTACCAGGATTTTCAAGGTTGATGGGCTGACCGGATCATGCGATTTCATTTCGGCCAGATTATGCAGACGTGAATCATGAGTTTTGAAATGAAGCTGAAACCAGTCGACCAGCTTCTGTTTGAATTTGGATTCATCGAGTTCGACAGTATTTTCGAATTCATCAGTAATATCTCCGATATCATCCAGCAAGCGCTCGTGATCGGCTTTATGTTGTTGGTAGTGGTCGTAGCCATGTCTATGCATCATTTGCTCTTCGAGCGTGAAATGAGCCGAGATGCTGCCGTAAATCTCACCCAGGCTGTCGAGCACCAGTGTCCTGTCTGCCCGGTCTTCGATTAATTCGTACACGGCATTGATCTGGCGAATAAGTTGTTGGTGCTCGTAATCGACACCCTTAATGCCGGTGCAGTACTCTTCTCGCCATTCAATCAATGCCATCGTATCGGGTTCCAGAAAATTATCGCTAATGTGATGTGTCAAGCTATCACGACCACGACTTCAGCTAATTGATCAAAGTCAAACTCCGGAGACCTGTTGCCGATGGAGATTTGTCGGAACCGAACGCGGATTTTATCGATTTGACATTTATCAAATCAATTTAACAGCCGCTTCGGTAATCTGCCAATTGCCGAACTATCACCAGTCGTGGCCCAGCAGTAAAGGCAATTCATTAACCCGGGCGGGTACGAGTGAGTGGGTTACATATGGTGATCTTCGAGGCATAACTAATTAACGAGGTTAGCCATGTCACAACAAGACGATCTACCAAGACCCGAACGCGTTCCGTTTTTTCAGCGGGTAATCGATAACCCTTTCCTGTTGCTGTTTATAGGCATCGTGATGCCCACCGTGTTCTACATCCTGTGGGGCATTATGGAAATCGCCACCATTCCGATTGCACCTTAGGCCTTGAGGAGAAAATCTAATGAGTTCATTTTTACCCCCGTCGGAACGAATCTGGTGGAATACGCCGATTGGCAAACAGGAAATCATTTGGATTGGGATTGCCCTGGTGTGGTGTCTGATCATGTTTCTAATGATGCCTTACTGGCATATCTACGGCAAACAAAACCTCTCCAATGAAGCCTATCAGACAAATCCGCAACAATTTCAGGTCAAGGTCGATGCCATGGTTGAGCAATACAAGATTGGTGAACTGGCCGGAATTCCGATTGTAAAACCCCCTGCAGGTAGTGATATTTATATGCTGGGCAGGTTATGGCAATGGTATCCGATTCTGGAACTGGAAAAAGATCAATCCTATCGTTTGCATCTTGCGTCGATGGACTGGAACCATGGTTTCTCGTTGCAACCTGTCAATATCAACCTACAAATTGTTCCCGGCTATGAAATGGTAGTCACCATCACCCCTGACAAGGCAGGTGAATACACGGTGGTGTGTAATGAATATTGCGGGATAGGTCATCATTTGATGCTCGGCAAAATCTTCGTGAAGGAGAATTAAAATGGCACAATTCAGAGTTTGCCCGGATTCGGGATTCTATTTTGACAAGTCCGCCGAAAGCCTGATCAAGGTGAACGCGGTTGCCGGCGCAGTTGCGTTGCTGATCGCTGGAATTCTCGGACTCGGGGTCATATTGACCCGCTGGCAGGAGGTGCATTTACTGCCCGCCGACCTGTTTTACCAGGTATTGACCGGGCATGGTATCAATGCGCTGCTTTTCTGGATTATCTTCTTCGAAATGGCGATCCTGCACTTTGCCTCTTCGACGCTGTTGCGCACGCGTATCGCCGCGCCGCAGTGGGCCTGGGCCGGGTTTGCACTGATGATTATCGGCATGGTCATGAACAACGTGGCGGTACTGCAGGGTAACTCGAGCGTAATGATGACGTCCTATGCACCGATGCAGGCGGCCCCTCATTTCTACCTCGGTCTTATTCTTTTTGCCGTGGGTGCGCTTATTCAGTGTTTCGTGTTCCTGGGTACCCTGGTGATTGCCAAGGAAGACAGGACTTACGAGGGCTCGATTCCACTGGTAACTTTCGGCGCGTTGACTGCCTGTATTATCGCGGTCTTTACCATCGCTTCCGGCGCCATCATCCTGGTGCCTACCTTCCTGTGGTCAATCGGTTACATCAATCATATCGATGCGGAAATGTACCGTGTCATCTGGTGGGCCATGGGACACGCATCGCAACAAATCAACGTCGCCGCGCATGTTTCGGTGTGGTACCTGATCGTCGGTGTGCTGTTTAACGCGCGCCCGATGTCCGAAAAGGTAAGTCGATCCGCGTTCCTGCTTTACATCCTGTTCCTGCAACTGGCCGCCGCGCACCATATCCTGGTCGATCCGGGTATCAGTTCCGAATGGAAGGTGTTCAATACCAGTTACGCGATGTACCTGGCGGTATTGGCGAGTTTGATCCACGGCCTCACCATTCCGGGCTCGATGGAAGTGGCGCAACGCGCCAAGGGGCTGACCAAGGGCATGTTCGAGTGGTTACGCAAGGCGCCCTGGGGTAATCCGGTGTTTTCGGGCTTCTTCTTCTCGCTCATCATCTTTGGATTTATCGGCGGTATCACCGGCGTGGTCATGGGAACCGAGCAGATCAACCTGATCATCCATAACACTATTTACGTGCCGGCTCACTTCCACGCGACCGTAGCTGTAGGTACGACCCTGACGTTCATGGCGTTGACCTACCTGCTGATTCCATTGGTGTTTCGGCGCGCGCTGTTTTTACCCTGGGTAGCAAAGTGGCAACCTTATGTATTCTCGGCAGGCATGACGTTGATGATTCTGTTCATGCTCGGAGCCGGTACGCTGGGTGTCTCCAGGCGTCACTGGGATATGGATTTTACCGGCGCGCTGCTGAGCTTCGAATACCCGGGAACCGCTTATACATTGATGGCCGTTGCCGGTATCGGCGGCGTTCTCGGCATACTCGGCGGTGCGATGTACCTGGTGGTAACTGTTGGTTCGCTACTATTCGGCAAAAAGCTCGACCAGTCTGCGGGTCTGTTCCAGTCCTTTGGTGTCCCGCTAGCATCGTCAGCCTATGATGTGAGTCAACCCGAACGCCTGCTAATGGCGCCAAAACTGGCGGTTGAAGAGCACGGTTCCGGGGGATTCGAGGCACCCGGGACGTTTGTCCTGGCGATGACATTGCTGGTTTGTTTCGTCGTGTACTACTTCATTAACTGGGATTACCTGGCCTCGGTCTGGCCGCTCAGCTAATGACTCCGCTAGGTTCATTCGGGGCAAATGGAGTAGCCCTCTGTGGGAGCGAACCCGGGTCACGGGGGCGCTTCAGGGTGATCGGCAGGGAATTTCTGGGCCAGATAACGAACCTGCTCAAATTGCGAATCGGTGTGGTCATGATGCTAACCGCGCTGGTAGCGATGGTGGTTACCCCCGGGCAGCAACCGACCGGTTTTGAAATGCTGGTGCTGGCTTTTGCGATATTGATATCGGCAGGCAGTGCCGGCGCTTTCAACCAGTATTTTGAAGTCGATCTCGATCGCAAAACGGCGCGAACCTGCAATCGGCCATTTGTTACCGGGTATTTTCACAAAGGTCCACTGTGGTTGGCAATTATCCTGCTGTTACTCGTCGTTGGTGTCGGTTCCGCGGTTCTGGTACTGAACCTGTCGACCGCGATTTATATATTCCTCGGCGCATTTTTCTACGCGATCGTCTACACCGTCTGGTTGAAACGCCGTTCCTGGACCAACATCATTATCGGTGGCGCGTCCGGCAGCTTCGCGGTGCTCGCGGGTGCGGCTGCGGTTGATCCCGGGCTCGGCCCGGTCCCGATTATGCTGGCGCTGGTGCTGTTTTTCTGGACGCCTTCCCACTTCTGGAGCCTGGCAATCGCCAAGAACAGGGACTATGCCCGGACCGGGGTTCCGATGTTGCCGGTGGTCATCGGTAACCAGCGCTGCGCCAGGGTGGTGATGGTTAATACCGTGATGTTGGTGGCAATTTCGATAATACCTTTCTTCTACGGCATGAACTGGATTTACCTGCTGGCGGCGGCCGGGGGTGGTGGTTACTTTGTTTACCAAAATTACCTGATGATCAAAGACCCGTCCCCGCGGGTCGCGATGAAGAGCTTCTTCGCCTCGCTGATACAGCTCGTGTTGCTGCTAGCCGGGGCAGTGCTCGACGTCGTGTTGCTCGGATAAGTATCGACCCGAGAATTCCATGCACCTGAAACTCATCATATGTGGAGTATTGCTGCATATGCTCGCGCTGCCCGATGCCATTGCACTGTCGCAGTCAATAGCAGCTACCCACGATCAAGTTGTTACGGGCCCGGTATTCGATTATGACAAGGCGCTCGCGCTGAGCCAGGATGCTATCGGCAACACCGTCGGCGGCTATGAGCTTGTGACCGCCACGGGTGAAACCTTGACACTGAGTCAGTTACGCGGCAAACCGCTGGTGCTGAGCATGATTTATACCAGCTGCTACCGGATATGTCCGATGACAACCGTACACCTGTCGGAGGTGGTACAAAAAGCACGCAAGGCACTGGGTGAAGACAGCTTCGCAGTTGCCGTGATTGGCTTCGATACCGCGGTCGATACACCCGTAGCCATGCAGTATTTTGCCAACAAACAAGGGATTAGCGATAAGGGTTGGTACCTGTTAAGCGGTGATTCTACTAAAATTGAGGCCTTGTCACGGGATCTAGGCTTTCAGTATTTTCCTTCTTCTCATGGTTTTGATCACCTGATCCAGGCGACTGTTATCGACGCCGAGGGCAAGGTTTATAGACAGGTATATGGCCAGGTCTTCGATACACCGCTACTGGTCGACCCATTGATTGAGCTGATACTCGGGCGCAGCTCACCAGAACAACCCATGCTGGCCAACCTGGTCAGCCGGATAAAGCTCTTTTGCACTACCTACGACCCGGTTCGTGACGGCTACTATTTCGACTATTCCCTGTTTCTGGGCATGCTGATCGGAGGAACCATCATTGTCTTCACCGGGACGATCGTGGTACGTGGCCTGGGGCGTGGTTAGGTTGCCTATTACCCACGCCGCGCCGCTCTGGTGCGATATGCTGGCCTAGCCTCCGCCTGAATTGACTTTAGTCAGATCAACATTATCCGGCTTCGGGTAGAGTTCCAGTTCCTGTTTTCTTTCCGAGAGATTTTTATCTGGTGTTAGTCAATCCGATAAAGCGTGTCTATCTCGCGCTCGAGTCATGGTTCAATATTTCATTCGGTACCGAGTGGAATCCTCTGTATCACCTCGGCACCTTGTCGTTCTTCCTGTTCTGGATCATTCTCATCAGCGGCATTTATCTTTTTATTCCGTTTCATGGAAGCCTTGACGGTGCGCATGCGTCGGTTGAATACATGACCCATGACCAATGGTACCTGGCGGGGGTTATGCGCAGTTTGCATCGCTATGCTTCGGACGCGGTCATCATCACCGTTTTGTTACACCTGTTCAAGGAATTCGCGTCTGGACGATATCGCGGGTTTCGCTGGTTTTCCTGGGTGACCGGGGTGCCTAATCTGTGGGTGGTCGTGACGCTTGGTATCACTGGCTACTGGCTAGTCTGGGATGAAATGGCACAGTTTGTGGCGGTTGGCTCAGCACAACTAATGGATGCCCTGCCAATTTTTTCGGGGGCGATGACGCGTAATTTCGTTTCTGGCGGAATGACCGATCGGTTCTTTATTCTAATCGAGTTTCTGCATTTGCTGGGTCAGCCGTTGTTGCTGTTTTTCATGTTATGGTTGCATGTCAAACGCCTTTCCAATGTCAACATCAACCCACCACGCGGTCTGGCTGTTGGTACCCTGGTCGCCTTGTTGGCATTGTCATTGCTTAAACCGGCAATCAGTCACGCACCCGCGGATCTCGGCATGGTGCCCCGGGAAATTCATCTCGACTGGTTTTACTTGAACGTATACCCGTTGCTCGAATATTGGCCAGCACAGCAGGTCTGGATTCTGACCACCGCTGTTACCTTGCTGTTAATGATGTTGCCCTGGCTGATACCGAAAAAAGACGGTCCGAAGGCAGTTGTCAATCTCGATATCTGTAATGGTTGCGGGATCTGCTTTGACGATTGCCCTTTTGATGCGATTACGATGCAGGCGCGAACCGATGGTGCGAGTTACGATCACGAAGTGATAGTGGATCCCGATCTCTGTGGCGCCTGCGGGATTTGCGCGGGCGCCTGTCCGGCTTCCAATCCGTTCCGCACACCGCGTGGGGAACTGAAAACGGGCATCGATATGCCACAATTGCCGGTCGATGAAATGCGCAGGCTAACCCGGCAAGCGCTCGATGCGATACCGGGGAAATTGAAGATAATTGTTTATGGCTGTGAGCAAGGGTTGAACGTTAAACGCCTAGATAGTGATGATACCCGGGGCATCAGGCTTATCTGCAGTGGTATGCTGCCGCCCACGCTGGTTGAATACGCGCTAAAACATGGCGCTGACGGCGTTATGGTGACCGGTTGTCGACAAAATGACTGCTATTACCGCTTCGGCAATAGCTGGACCCGGATGCGGTTTGACGGGGATCGTAAGCCGATTCTGCGGCGCCGGGCTGAACGTGACCGCATTCGCATTCATGGTGCCGCGGAGCCGGATAAACCTGAAGTCGACAAGGATCTGGAGGATTTTCGCAAACGTTTGCGTGAACTCAATCGAGTTACCGAAGACACATCGGCAAGCACCGACTGAGGTAATACTGCATGGCTGAACTGAACTATAAACCATTGCGATTCCTGTTGCAGGTAATCAACTACAGCGCATTCATGGCCTTGATCTGGATTTTTTCAAGTGCGCCATCGGTATCTCTGATCGGCGAGGATGAAGCATTGATCACGATTGCGTTTGCCCATGCTGGCCAATTGCGCGAACCTTGCAGAATGCGGAGCCAGGAAGAACTTAATGAACTGCCACCCAATATGCGCAAGCTCGATGAATGCCCGCGAGAACGCTCCCCGGTCACGATCGAGGTCGTACTTGATGGAAATCCGATTTACAGCGAGTCATTGCAACCCCCGGGTTTGTTCGGCGATGGTGGGGTAGATGTTTTTTACAGCGCTAAAATTTCCGCCGGCGATCACCACCTGATTCTTAAGATGAACGACAGCGTACGGATCGAGGGTTTCAATCACAGCTTCGAGCAAGAGGTCAGGATCGACCCGGCCCGGATCCTGTTGGTCAGCTTTCAAAAAAATAAGGGTTTTGTCATCGTTGACGGGCAAAACTAGTGGCTGGTGGTTTGGACCATTCCGTTTTGTTACTTGATCTGCCTACAAACCTTAGTTGTTCGACCACTAGGTATTCAGCAGCAATTCGATCACTTTAAAGGTCGAAACTGCGAGCACCATGATAATCATCAGAAATACGAGTGAACGCTGTTGTTCGAAATTTTTACCGCGAGCCTGTTCGATCTTGAGCAGTATCCAGTCAGACAGGAAGTAAAGAATAATTGCCGCCAGGGTGTAGT
>PVMK01119085.1_pt1 | contig 39224 bp, 39 predicted proteins | sample 1853481 | NCBI WGS metagenome assembly PVMK01 (sample SAMN08533507, study PRJNA380276) | Marine sediment metagenome, whole genome shotgun sequencing project.
CCTTCTCGCGCGGTTGGAAGAGGATGGCCCGGGCCGTGGCATTGCCGATCGCGACCGCCTCGGTCAGGAGTTTCTTCATCCTCGCATCCGGCTTGAAGGGCTTGCCCTTGACGATGCCGATGGAGGCCACCAGCCCCCGGGTCTCCGGGTCGAGCGAATCGATCGGCTCTTTCTGGATCACCTGATTCAGGTCCTCGTAGAAGCCGAAATCATTGGGCGAGACGGTGTTGTAGGAAACGCCCGAAAAATCGATGAACTCGGTTTTCGGTGGATTCTTCGCCTTGGCGAGGGGGTAGACCTTCAGCTTTGACTTCATTATCTCGACTTCCCGTGCGAGGCCTTTTGCGATGGAACCGCGCACGAAGGCCCAGGTCCAAAAGGTCTTCGGTCGCACCACGAAGTAACCGCTGGGAACATCGCCCTTGTAGCCGGGAGGCAGCACGAGGTATTTGCCGCCCTTGCCCTTGTCCGGACCGATGACGCCAAGATCTTCAACGTATCCGAACCACGAGTCATCGATCAGCCCGAGCATGCCCGGAGGAATCTCGATGACCGTCGGGCCGTCGATCTCGGTGTCGAGAAACGTTTGCACGTAGAGCGTCGAGGTGTTCGCCGTCAGATAGAGGCTCTTCGAATTCAGGAGCTGCGCGGAGATCAAGACCTTGTTCGACTTGTCCGCGCCGATCTCCGCACTGCTTGCCCGCAGCCGGTACACAGAGGCGGCGCCCAGCGTGTTGAGAAACACCTGCACACCGCGCATCCGGTCCAGGTGGTCGTAGACCTTCTTAACGGTGGCGTCGGTCGGGACGCCGTCGAAGAATTTCAACGTGCCGAGTGGTGTCTTCACCGAGGCCGGCGTGCTGATCGATTTCAGCTCTTTCTTGCTGACATCGGCAGCGGCAAACTGTCCGCTGAGGGCAATGAGTCCAAAAGCGATCATCGTCGCCACAATAGATTTTTTCATCGTCGTCTCCACTTTCACAGGTTTCAATTATTAGACCACGCGAATGCCATCAGAACGTGAAGCCGCGTGGTGCTGCCCTGCTTTCGAGATTGTCATAGACCTTCTTGATCGTGGCCTTATCCGGCGCAAGCGCCAATTCCCCTGGCGGACATCGCCGCCTGTCTGTGTAACGAGCTGGACGACTGTGAGACTGACTTTGTCTGCACCTTGGTCTTTGAGCTGTATATCCTGCGCGGGAGCGCGGATTATTCGTCTACTTTCTCGGTGCCAGGAAGGGGCTTCCAAGGCCAGACCGCTGCTCTTGTTGATTCCTGCAAAACCATTCGGTTCGGCATGCGACTTGCTGCCTAAGCTCTGGTAAAGGTGAGACCCGAAGAGGAGGGTGCGGAAGATGAAAACTGCCAACTGGACCTTGCTAATGGCTACTGCCTTGCTGCTGCTCCTGGCCACCACCGTCTCCTGTGACCGTGGTTCGGCCCCCGACACGCCCACAGCGGCACCCGATGTCACGACCGCCAAGCCGGCTCTCACCTCGGCCGAGATGGAGAACCTCGTCCGGCGCTCGTACCAGTATGTCGCCTTGTTCAACACGCTGAACGACTTTGCTGTGAACGCAAAGAATCCGTTCGCCTCCGGAGGGTGGAACAAAGACCCACTATCCCGCAGGCCTCATGGACGCCTCGGTCCGCGCCATTCCCGCGACCGAACAACGACACGCTCTACGTCCTCTCGTTGATGGACCTGCGCAAGGACGCGGTGGTCATCCAGTACCCGGCGTTCAACTCCACGTTCGTGTCTCTGGAAACCTCGGCCCTCGACCACTACTGCGAGATCCCGCTCGCGACCTCGAAGGGCGATTTCAAGAAGCCGACGAGCATCCTCTACTACTCGGCCCGCACCGAGGGGTACTCGGGGCAGCCGGTCAAAGGGGTGGACACGATCATGGAGATGTCCGGCGACTACGCCATCGCGTTCCTGCGCGTCATGCCCGAGGCGAAGGACCCCGCGAAGTTCAAGGCCAACATGGCGGCGATCCAGAAGGTGAAGCTCCAGACCCTGTCGGAGTTCCAGGGCAAGCCCGCGAAGCCCGCCGATCCCGGTGGCTATGCCGGCCTACGGAAACGACCAAATGGTCTTGCCAACAACTTCCAGGAGGCCATGCAGTTTGTCTTCAACCACACCACCTTCGACCCCAAGAACGACATGGATCAGGCGGCGCTGGCGGCGCTCAAGACCGTCGGCGTGGAACCGGGCAAGAAGTACGACGCAGACCAGGTCCCCAAGATCGACGGTAAGCAGCTCGCGGCGGTGGGGGCGGAAGTCTCGAAGAAGGAGAACACGATCTGGAACGACCCCAAAAAGGCCGCCCCGTTCCAAACCAAGCTATTCCAGCCGAAGGGCCACATGGACATCGACACCATGGTGCTGCAATCCGCCGTGGGTCCCCTCGGCCAGCCGGCCAGCCAGGCGATGTATCCCGGCGTCGCGACGAACGATGGCAAGCCGATGAACGCGCAGTACGACTACGTGATCCGCATGACCAAGGACGAGCTGCCCCCCGCCAAGGCCTTCTGGTCCGCGACGCTCTACGACACCGAGCAGGGCTTCTTCATCCCGAACAAGCAGAAGAAGTACAGCGTCGGTCAAAACGCCGGGATGAAGCTGAACGCGTCCGGCGGCATCGAGATCCACATCGCGGCCGAGCAACCGAAGGGCGTGCCGGCGGAAAACTGGCTGCCGATCACCCGCAAGGATCTGGGGATCGACGTCATCATGCGCGTCTACGTGCCCGACCTGAAGAAGATGAAGACTTGGAAAGCGCCGATGGCCGAAAAGGTCGGCCCATAGAAGGCGCCGAAACCAACAGAAACCGAGAAGAAGTACCAAGGTTGGAGGGTTGCGAAAATGAAAAGCAAGATGAACCTGTTTGCTGAGGCATCCCCCCTTGGCTTCTTCCGGTTTGCCTTCGCGGCTGTGGCGTTTGCGGCGTTGACGCTGTGCGGCAGCGTGAGCTTCGCCGAAGATGAGCCGGCCGAGGCTTCGAAGCCGGCAGCCTCAGGCGATGCGGCTCCGTCGACGCCGTGCAGCGACCCGGACGAACACCCTCACAATGACCCGAAGGTGTGTGACGTTGAGAAAACGACACCTTCGAAGGCCGGGTCCAGCGGCAGTTCGGATTTGGCGGCGAAGCTTGCCAACCCGAGCGCGCCCCTGATGGCTTTGCAAAGTTTCCTCGACGTCAAACAAAATGGCGGCTCTGCCCCAGGCGCGCATAGGGCGACCTTCGCATATACGTTTCAGCCCGCGATCCCATTCCCAACCAAGCGGGGCAATGTCATCTTGCGGCCGCTCATCCCGGTAGAATTCGGCGCACCGTATGCGACCGGCGCCGGGCACTGTCGACACCTACGTTGGGTTTTGGCAACATCTCGCTCGAGGTCCTCTACGGCAAGACCCTCAAGAGCGGCCTGATGGCCATGGGAGGGTTCGGCGTTGGGTTCCCATCCGCCACCAAAAGCGAGGCCCGCGCCGACTGGTCGCTCGGTCCCAACGTGGTGCTCGGCTACGCGTCGAAGAAGACGGGTAACGTCTGGGGTGCGCTTGCCGAGTGGGATTGGAGCTTTCCGACGCGCGCCAGAGGGCAAAGCCTCACCCTACAGTACTTCTACGCCATCAACCTCAAGGACGGATGGCAGATCGCTGCTCAGCCGGTCATCGCGTATGAGCGAGAAGCCCGAATATGGGAGCTTCCACTCGGTATCGGCATCGTGAAGGTTGCCGCTCTCGGAAAGAAGAATTTCCCCGTCAAATTGGGAGCCCAAGTCTGGGGCTACGCACCGCCGCCCGGTAGTAGCGGGCCGGAGTGGACAATCCGCTTCACGATCGCACCGGTCGTGCCACTCCCCTGGAAGAAGTAATCTCGAAGTGCTGCCTGAGTAGCGCGCTCCGAAGTAGCGAGCTCACACGATGACCTTCCACAAGACCAAGCGAGCCGTGGCCCTGGCGGTGGCGGCTTCTTGGTTGGTCTTGTGCATCGCCAGCAAGGAAGGCGAGGGCAAGGAAAAGTCACGGCTCAACAGCATCCGGCTCTCGGGGGCTTACTCCTTTCATCTTCTTCGTCACCGCAACTCCCAGACGACGGGAGAGCCGCTCCACACCCGCGAACACCTCGGTGGATTCGAGATCTCGTATGAAAGGGAGCTAATCGAGGACGCCCCGCAGCCCAAGACGACCGGCAAGGTCCACAAGCACTGCTGAATGTAGCGTAGGCTCGGGGCAGGAAGAGAGGTTTTCGCGGCGATGGACATGTCTCGTTCCACCCAGCTCAAGGAAGCGTTCAAGGTCGGTCTCGCCATGGCCGTGGCCTACGGGATCGCTCTCCAACTCGAGTGGGAGAGTCCGTTCTGGGCTGGCCTCTCGGTTGCCTTCTGTAGCACGGCGACCTTTGGTCAGTCGCTGAACCAGGGGGTCACGCGGGTGGGCGGAACGATACTGGCCTGTGCCGCGGCACTCTTCATGCTCGGGCTGTTCCCCCAAGACCGGTGGGCGCTGTTCGCGTTGTTTAGCGCGTACACCGGTGTCCTCACGTACCTGATGACCGGTCCCACACTGCAAAATTTCTGGTTCAACGGCGTCTACTGTGCCGCGATTATCCTGATCTCCGGACAGTCGTCGGAAAACACTTTCAATCACGCGATGGGGCGCACCGAGGAGACCATACTGGGGGTCGTCGTCTATACCCTCATCGCCGTCTTCCTGTGGCCTCGTACGAACGCCGGCACGTTGAAGGACGTCAGCAACAAGCTCCTGGCCACCCAGGCGCAACTCTTTCGCGCCCTTCGCGAGCGAATGGTGCACGCCGAGGTCGCCGCCGACGTGCACAAGCTCAGCCAGGGCCAGGTGACCCTACTCGATCAACTCCAAACGGCCTTCGAGGGCGGCAAATCCGAGAGCTACGACGTGTACGAAGTGCGCGGCCTTTGGGCCCAGCTCCACGGTCTGTCGTCGGATCTCATGATGGCCCTCGAACGCTGGCGGGAGAGCTTCGCCGACATCGCGCATCTCGATACCGCCAAGGTCATACCCGACCTTCCGCCGTATTTCGACGAGCTGGATCGTCGATTCCTCGAGATCGAACGCATGCTCGGCGGTAACCCGCCGCAGGCGGAGCCCAAGGCGGTGACGGTGACTGCAAGCAAGACTGAGCTGCACGCCCTGTCGCAATTCGAGCGAGCCGCGGTGATCGAGACTCGGCGCGCCCTCGAACGTGTTGAGGCGTTGACAGGCGCGATCTTCGCCTGCGTCCGGGACCTCAAGGGGTTTGGGTCCACGACGACCCGACCCGTGCCCGCTCCCCCAGCGGAACGAACCGCCGACCCCCTTTGGCTGCCGATCTTCGACCCGGATCGGATCAGGGCCGCAGTCATGGCGATGGTGTCGGTGTGGGTCATTTACCTGCTGTGGGTGTACCTCAACCCACCGGGACACCAAGGGCTCATTGCGCTCGGCATCGCCATGACGACCATCTTTTGTCGTGCGCCTTTCGTGAGGCCCACCTTGCTTCTGCGCGCTTTCGCCATCTGGATGCCGTTCGGGCTCGCCGTCTACGTCTTCGTCCTGCCGCACTTATCGAGCTTCCTCGGCCTCGGCCTCGTGATCTTCGCCTTTACGTTCGTCGTCGCGTATTTCTTGAAAGGCCTGGACAGGGTCGCCGGCATGCTGGCGCTGCTTCTCATGATAGACATCGACAATCAGCAGACGTACGACTTTGCGTCGCAGGCGAACTCGTACCTCTGGGCGCTGCTATCGGTTGCCGTTCCGGTCGCTACGTCGGCCATCACCTTCTCGCTGCAACCGGAGAAGGCGTTCCTGAACCTGATCAATCGGTTCTTCGGCAGTTCTGAGTTCATCGTATCGCGCACGGCCTGGGAAACCCGGCCGTCAAACTCCCTCGTGGAACGCTGGAAGCTGGCGTACCACCGGCAGGAGCTACGCACGCTGCCCAAGAAACTGGGGACATGGGGCCACTTCATCGACCACAAGCTCTTTCCCAACAACACGCCGGAGCAGGTGCAGGCGCTGGTGACGAGTCTCCAGGTGCTCGTCTATCGTCTCCAGGCACTTACCGAGGCCCGCCGGACGCCGCAGGCGGACCTCCTCGTGCAGGGGGTGCTCGATGATCTCCGCGCGTGGCACATCGTGCTCCAAGAGGGTTTCCACCGCTTGACCGAGTCTCCGGGTACCGCGCCGGCGCGCGAGTTAAAGGGTCTCTTGGCGACGCAGCTCGCCGACCTCGAGAAACGCATTAGCGAGACCCTCAATCAGGCGGACGCTGGGGCGCTCACTGAAGACAACTACGAGAATTTCTACGGGCTGCTTGGCGGTTATCGGGGTGTATCGGAAGCGGCGGTGGCCTATGCGGGCGTCGCCGAGAAGGTGAACTGGGCCGAGTGGCGGGAAGCCCGGTTCTAAAACGAAGAGGCAAATCGCGCGCTTGGCTCGGGTACGTTTAGCTTTTGGTGTCGTGCTCCCGGTCTCTGTCTCGAACCATTTCTCTCATAGCTCGCGTGTTCACGGCTACGATGATCCCAAACAGGAGGAGGCCGATCACCCCAGCCGCTACGCTCGCGATTTTGCCCCACATTGTTGTCGGAACGATGTCTCCATATCCGACCGTCAACGCCGTGATCAGTACGAAGTACATCGCGTTGCCAAAAGACATTCCTTCCGCAATTGCGACTGCGCTCGCGCACACCAGAAGCAACACGAGGAATACCAACATGGCGCCGCGGACGAAGTAAAGAGCGCCGAAAAAGTGCTGCACAAATCGCTGGAAATCACGTATCATCGTTGGCGCTCCGCTTGGAGCTTGGCTTCTAGCTCACGAACCCGCGTTCCCGCGTCACTCTCGAGGAATGGATAGTAGGCAATCGACTGCTCGAGCGTGAGCAGGTCCGAGAGGAACTGGTAGAGCGCCTGGCGCGCGGAGGTGTTTGCGCCGATCAGCTGCTGCTGGGCGTCGATCAGGTCGAGAAGCATCGACTCGCCATCGAGGTAAGCTTCGTTCACCAACTGGTAGTTCTCTGCCGCGGCCTGTGCCTGCAGCGCGGCAAGTCCGATTCGCTCGAACGAGGCCATGGCCGCCGCCGCGGTGCCACGGATGTTCTCTTCGAGGCTTGTTGCGGTGTTGTTTCTTTGCGAGCGCAGGCTCCAGAACTCCGCCTTGCTCTGGTTCATCGTCGCAATGAAGGCCCCGCCGTCGATCACGTTCCAATCGAGCGACAGGCCGACCTGCCAGAAGTTCTCGCCGTCTTGCGTAGCGGCCGACCCGTCGCCGTCCGTCTTCACGAAGGACGCCGCGGCTGCGGCTGCATCGAGGCTCGGAATCAACCAACGTCGCGCCGATTTCATCTTCCGCTGTTCCGCCTTGATCTCCGCGTCCAAGCTGCGGAGGGCAGGCGAACGCTCGAGGCCGAGAGCCACGAGGTAGTCCCTTGCGAGCGAGGCGCTCTGGTCCACGGCGATCGCCTCGACGATGACGTCGCTCGAGAAGATGAACCCGTCCTTCTTCACCGTGAGCGCCTCAAGCGTGCAAACCTCCTCGGCCGGCCGATTGCGAACCTGGTTGAGTCGAAACCAACTCTGCAAAAGGCTGCTCTTCTGAGCGACCAACTGCTGCTGGGCGCCGTAGAGCTGGCTCTTCAAACGAAGGACGTTGCTATAAGGGACCTCGCCGGACGCCTCCTGGGCCTCGGTGAGGTCCAGAGACTCGCTGCTGAGGTCCACATTCTCGTACTGAAGGGCCATCAGTGCCTCCGCCAGAAGCACGCCCACATAGTCCTGACCAACTTCGGCGATGGTTTGGGTTCGCGTGTTCTCGAAAGTCTCTTGCTGACTCTTGTAGAGGTGTTTCTGAGACCCAAGCGTATCGATATAGCTTTGGTTGTAGAGGGTTTCCGTGATTTGGCCGGCCACCTTGAGGACTCGCTCCGGAATGACACCCGCACTCGAGCTGAACGTACGGTCCTTGCTGAATTGGCCCAGTGCGCCGAAAACGATGTCCGGCAGCATGGTCGACCTGGCGATCGCGATGTCTTTCTGCTGCGCATCGAGCGTTTGCCGCGCTGACACGAGGTCTTGGTTCGCGTCGAGCGCCTGATTGATCGCTTCGAGCCAGCTGAGCTCACCGCATTGCGCATGCGCCGAATCTGAAAGCAGACTGGCGACAACGACCAGCACCATCCCGAGCAGGTTAGTTGCGTGGATGCTTCGCATCTTCTTCCTCCACCCTACACATCACTGAAGCGCCCTTGGCACGGCGGTGACGGATTTCTCGGTCTGCTCACCCGCGGTGCCGGTCTCGACGAGCACCGAGCACGTGGTCCCGACCCGCAGCGCGACGCCTTCCGGCAGCTCGGTGATGAGCACGTTGACCGGAATCCGCTGCGCGAGCCGGATCCATTCGAAGGTGGGCGACACATTGGGCAGCAACTCGAAACCCGTGCTGCCGTCCTGCTGCGCGATGCCCCAGCCGAGGCTAACCACGCGGCCCTCGAGCGGCTTGTCGTGGTAGCTCATCAGCGTGATGACGGCGCGATCGCCAGGCGCGATATTCTCGATGTAGTTCTCTCGGAAGTAGCCGGTGATCCAGTAGCTGTTGACGTCGACGAGGGCCAACACCGGCTGGTTCGCCACCATCTGGCTTCCTTTGCGAAGCGCAAGGTTGGTGACGTAGCCGTCCACCGGCGCCCTTACCGTCGTGAATTCGAGGTTGAGCTCGGCCTGCTTGAGTGAAGCTAGCGCCGCCCTAATCTGAGGGTTCTCGTCGCCAGCGGCACCGCGATTCGCTTTGGCCTCTGCGAGATTCGCCTCGGCCTCGTGGAGATTGGCTTTCGCTTGCGCCAAACCGGCGATGGCGGTCCTGCGCTGCTGCAGGGAAACCTGGTAGGTCGCTTGGGCCCGCTGGAACGCCTTTTGTGAGGTGGCTTTTCGAGGAAGCATTTCCTTCTGGCGGTTGAACTCCGACCGATCTTTCACGAGGTCCGACTCGGTTTCCTTGATGCCACTGGCGGCCTGCGTCACCGCATGACCGGCCGCGTCGACCGCGGCCTCCGCTGCCGCCACCTGTTCGCCGAGCGCGTTGTAGGTGTTACCCGTCTCGGCAAGCTCCGCCCTCGCCTGCTCGAGCGCAACCTCGAAGGTGCGTGGATCGATCTGAAAGAGCACGTCGCCGGCCTTCACGAACTGATTGTCCTTGATCGGCAGGTCCACGATGGGCCCCGAAACCCGCGGCGCGATCTGGATCACGACGGCCTGCACCTGCCCATCTCGGGTCCAGGGGTTGACGACGTAGTCCCAGTACTTGAGCAGGACGAGCAGAACCGCGAGCAGCACGACTGCACCGGTGGCGAGGTATTTCTTTCTTTTGTTTTTGTCCATGATTATACCGGAATGAGGAAGAAGCCGATTACCATCGTGTAGATGACTGCCATCGCAACGTAAACCAGCGGCGGATAGAAGAAGCGGTCGGAGAGGCGAAGGCGGTTGAGTTGTTGCGAAGTCAAGGTCGCGAGCAGTATACCGAGCACGGATGCGACCAGAAGCGGAGGCATGTAGACCCCACCGATTGCGAACTCACTTGGAATGAAATGCATGCGTCCTCCTATCCCTGTTCACTCGAATCGTTCTTCTCGCCAATGCGCCCAGTCCATATCACGCGCGTGGTCCGCGTGCGCGACTCCGGCTTGCGTCAGATTACGGAAAGTTCCGAGAAGCTGATAGAAGTTTCTGCTCTCCGCATCGCCGACCTCGCCAGGGCGAGCTCGATCCAACACCTCCTCGATGCGGGCATTCAACTTGGCGAGTCGTTCCGAAACGCTCCCGCGCAGGTCCTTTCCCGGATCGGTTTCGGGGACGTCGGACCACTGCTGGAACGCGTGCTCGACGACGGCGCGCCAGGTGCGAATGTCGTCTCCCAGCTCGCGAACCAAGACATCCGCCTGATGCACGCCTTGCACCTCGAGAAAATCCTCGATTCGGTAGGCGAGTAGGTACAGGCTCGCGACGAGGCTCGTTACCTGGTCGGTGCTGTTCTTGGGGAACTTCTTTGAGTCGATCTGCTTCCCCCAGATCGCCATCTTGCCGGGAAGCGTTCGTAGCTCTTGCCGGTGGTAAGCCCGCTTCACTTGCTCTACGAAGGACCCCGGCTCCGCCCCGTAAGATATGAGGCGCTCGCAACTCCGGAAAAAGCGCCTCGTCTGCTTCAAGAACGTCTTTTCCGGTCGGGGCGATCCCACCAGGTAGGTCAGCGCGTAGACGAGCATGATCCCCGACATGGTGAACACATAGGTGTTCATCATGCTCGCAAAGTCATAGGTCTGCTGGTTCGAGATCCCGAACATGGTGAACATGGACAGGAACAACACGGCCGAGAGCTTGGGAAAGTAGTAGACGGTGATAAAGGAAAACACGAAGAGCACCACCCCAAGCTCCGCAAAGCTCGACAACTGCGGCATGATGAAGACGTACACCACCATCGCTACCAGGTAGCAATACGCGAACATCTTCAAGGGGAAGAATCGCGCCTGCGGATTTCTCAGGGCCGCAAGCATGATGTTGGGAATGAACTGAAACCACGATACGTGCCCGGGTGGGTTGACGTAAATCCAGATCAAGGTTCCGGCCCACATGGAGATGACAACGATGACCCCCGCCGCCAGCTGGTCTCGGTCGAGAGGCCGCAAACCGAGTGGGCCGCGAATCTTGCTGCGTTCTGCGGCGGCCGGAGCGATTGGCTTTGCCTTTTCGTGCCCGTTGATGTCCCGGGCGCACTCGACCATCGTTCGGGTGTGCGTATCGAGAGCCTCGAGCTCGGTCTTCGCTACTGCCACCGCCGCCCTCTGGAAGTGGTCGAGGGCGGGCAGCGCTTTCGTTTGAACGTCGAGTGAGACGTGCTGGCAAGGTCGCGCCGGTGGCTTACCCTCGAGCAAGCTCCGTGCTTCCCCGAATCGCGCGTCTAACTCAGAAAAGAGCTCACGGAGACGCGGCAGTACGGCTTCCGTGTCGATCTGTCGAAGGTCTGAAGCGCCCGAATGAAGTCGGCTCGACCTCTGTATGAAGGACAGAGTTGCGTCGTGTAGACGCTTCCAAGATTGACGCACCCCGCGGACTTCGTAGGTTTCCGTGGCAACGACGTCGATGAGCGAGCCGACCTGCGTCACGAGCTGGGCCTCTTGGCTCTGAAGGCCTGACAGCGACCCCACCGATGGGGCGCCAGCTATCGCTTGTCGACAACTCTCCAGCACCTTTTGGTGTGTCGCCAGCAACTTGTCGGTTGCAGACTTCAGTGTGCTGAGGTTGGTCACGGGCCAGAGGAAAGTCGACACCAAAGCCCACACCCCAATACCGATTAGGGTTTCCAGGGTGCGGTACGCTGCGAACTCGAAGGCGTGCCCCGGCTCAGCAGGACCGGCCATCATGATCATCGGAGTGACGAACCCGGCGACGAACCAGAGGTACTCGTTTTGGCCCTTCATTTTGTAGGCGAAGAACCCCATGACGGGAGACGTCGCGATGAGGAGCATCCAGCGATCCTGGGGAAACAGCGCCAAGAGGAACAGGCTCGTGAAGAACGCCACGAAGGTCCCAAGCGCGCGCATCAGGCCTTTGTAGAGCGACTGCCCTTCCCCAGGCTGTGCGATGAATGCCACCGCGATCGCGGCCCAGCTCGGGCTCATCCACGCGAACCGCAAAGCGAGCCCGTACGTGATGACGATCGCGAGACCGACTTTGATGCCTTCTTTGGCGTTGGCGGACAGCGTAAACGTGGCGCTACGCTGCGCGACTGGCTCCGCGTCCAATGTCGAGGTGTCTGTCATGCCCGGCAGGTCGGCTAGTCTACCTCAATCGTTCCCTCCTCGACCATCTCGAACATCGAGAACGGACGGACGCAACTCGGCGCGGAACAAGCCAAGACCTTGGCGCGAGCTCTTCGTGTTCATCCAGCGGTGTTGCTCTTCCCGGGATGGGACGTGAGCGAAGAAAGCGCCGCTTAGCTCACGCCACTTCCGACACGTCAAAGTCGGGAAACAGAAGCACCGCGGGGTGTACCTTGAGGGCCTTGGCGAGCACCAACGCCCGCTCGCGACCCAGCTCTCGTGCCCCGGTTTCGAGCGCCGACAGATTCGACTGCGCGATCCCGGTCGTCGCGGCCAGCTCGCTCTGCGTGAGCTCCTGAAGCTCGCGGATGGTGCGCAGCATTTCCCCCGGTGTGATGGAGATACCCACGCCCGCCGGAACGAGCTCCGCGCTCGAAATCCTTTGACGGCTCGCCTTCCGGATTGCTTGCTTCCTAGTACTCATGCGGGTTCACCTCGACGACGTGGATTTCGAGCTGCAAGCGTTGGACTCTGTAGATGAGCCGCCACTGACGGTTGAGACGTGAGGACCTGAAACCGCTCCACTCCCCGCGCAGAGCCTCGTCGCGAAACCCCTTGACAAGTCGGAGCCCCTGCGGGCCGCTTTGTTCGGCGACTCTCTTCCATGCCTCATATCGAACGCGAACCTGTCGTGGTGCGCGTTCGACCACTTTTCGGACGGCCTTTGTCTCAAGGATCCGCCACATATGCAATAGTATATGCCGAGATGTTCGGTCCGGCAATGGAGTTGTCGTACAGACCCATGCCTCAACATCGGCCGCTCGTGGCTGCCGTTTCCCTTTAGTTTATCCCGCTTTCAACCCGGGAAGGTTCCCTGGATGCCGGGTGATCCGGGGCAACTCGGTGAGAGACAGGCCGATAGGCAAGAGATGTCTCTTCGGGGAGTTGACACAGTGTCTCTTTTAGAGGACACTTAGCATTGGAGGTCCGGCGTCGGAAACTGGAGCTACGGGTCCACTTCGGCGCTGGGTACCGCATCTACTTTGGACAGGACGGAGACACGCTCATCGTACTCTTGTGCGGCGGGAGTAAAAGCTCGCAGAAGCGGGATATCGATCGCGCGAAGGCCTACTGGAATGACTATCGGAGTTGAGTGATGGGTAGACGTTCAAGAGACTATGAAGAGACGTTGCTCGAGACGCTGCGCGACCGCGAGTATGCGGTGGAGTATCTGAACGCTGTCCTTGCGGAGGACGGTGCAGACCCGACTGGGGACTTTCTGGCAGCCCTCCGACTGGTCGCGAAGGCTCAAGGGCTGACGATCACCCAGCTTGCCCACGACGCGGAGCTCGGCAGGCAAGCACTCTACCGCTCGCTATCCAAACAAGGCAATCCAGAGCTCGAAACGTTGACCCGCGTGCTCCGGGAACTCGGCTTTCGGCTCGCGGTTGAGAGCGCTGCATGAGTCGAGCGCTAGCTTCCTCCGCGGGAGGGATGGCGGCCGCTCCTGGCGAAATGCAACTGGATGCGAATGACGTGGTCGCTCTTGCTTGGACGCATACGCTCGAGCTCGAAACGCCAGAGGTAGCCAATCTCGACCCTGAGGTACTTGGTCGCGTGGACGCCGAAGCCGCCGTAGAGGCGGTTTTGCTCGAAGCCGTAAACAGGCCCGGTGCCTTTGTCGACGAGGTTGTACCGGAAGGCTTCGGACAGGGCGAAGTAGAACAGCGGACCTATCGGAGTCGTCACATGAACGAGGTAGCGCAGGCGCGGGATGGTGCCGCTGATGTCCTGGATGAAGCGCTCCTCCAGCCGAACCTGGTGAGTGACGCTGAATAGTGAGAACGGATGCTTCAGATAGAGCTCCTCCCACGCGATGTTCTCGTTGGATCCGTCGTTCTTGTAGATGTATTTGTAGCCGATGCCTAGCTCCAGCCAATCGTTGAAGCGGTAGTAGGCCCCCCGGCTTGAAGATGGCTTCGTCGAGTGAAGTCACCTCGTCCTTGACGCGGACCTCGGTTTGGAAGCTCACGGACCAGTTCTTGCCGAAGTCTTCGTTGACGAAGGCCAGGCTCCAGAGCGAAAGATCCTGTTTCACGTCGGACTCGAAGGCGGACGCCGTTTGGGCGCCACCGAGGAGCGCGCCGACCATGACCGCGATAGCAGCCATTCGGCGTGTCGCGGAGCGGCAGGGTTTGACGCTGATCATCGGGTTCGCTCAGAAGTGGTAGACGCCGCCAAGCGTGAAGTCAAACTCGTGATCCGACCGTCGTGTGATATGACGAGCCCGGCACTCATGCCTTCGGAGCACCACCCACCATTGGTCGTCGCAGGGGTATTGGCCCTGGCTCATTTCCTCTCGCCGTACGTCGTCAAGCTCCGCCCCAAGCTCGAGCCCCAGCTCAGCTCCTTGGCAGGGGGGTTCGCGATTGCGTATGTTTGTCTGGAGCTGATCCCGAGCCTTGGCACCGAGCACGATCTCGTCGGGCGCCGTATCTATTTCGTCATCTTGGTCGGGTTCACATTCTTCTTCGGCTTGAGGGTCTGGATTCATCACCAGCGGAAGCGCATCCACTACGAGCGCGTGGCCTACGGCGTTCGTTTCGCCGGAAACTTCCTGTTCAGCGTTCTCCTGGCGATCGCGATGACACGAACGGCGCCGGACAGCATCCTCGTTGCGGTCATCTTTGCCGCGCTGATGGGCGTACACCTTCTCGCCGATGACCTCGCGATTGCCGATCTCTATCCGGAGCGATTCGAGAAGTACGGACGCTTCGTGATGATGGCTGCGATCGCAATCGGGATGTACATTGGTGTCTTTGGTGACCCGTCGGAGGTGGCGACCGATCTGGTTGCGGCGTTCCTCACCGGCTTGGTGCTTTATCAAGCGTTCCGCGAAGATCTACCACCGATCGACAAGGCCCGGTTCACCGAGTTCTTCGCCGGCGCATTCTTCTTCGCGGTGATGCACCTGGCGCTCGTGAAAATCGAATGAGAGCATCCCAAGCTGTCGGCGTCGTGTCGTGGGTCGGCGAAGTACGTGGCTGGCCACCGGGTCCCCTTAGAAGTGGTAGACGCCGCCAAGGGCAACATCGAATTCGTGGCTTACGACGGGGTCGGTGGGGATGTATTCGTAGTCGAGTCCGAGCTCGAGCGCCCAACGTTCCGTGAAGTGGTAGCTTCCGCCGATCGTGCCGCCGACGCCGAATGAGAGGATGTTCTTCTGGCCTTCAAACTCTGCGCGCTCTTTACTGAAGATCCGAATGTTCCAGGAGAGAATCGCGCCAATATAGCCCTCCCAAGGGCCCTTCACGAAGAGCCCCTTCAAGGTCGTCTCGAACGGTGTTTCCCAACTGTCTCGCGAGAAGTAGAAGGGCTTTGCGAACTCGATCGAGAGATGCTCCTCGATCAGCTCCCTTTCGTATGCGATCTCGAATCCACCGAGGTGTTCCCGAGTATGGAGCGGCTCTCCCGTCGTCGCGGAGTCACGGTGCTCGAGAAGATGAAAGGCGTAAGAACCCGACAGTCGGATGCTGTTGAGTCGTGACTTTTCCTTTTCCTTGCCGCTGCCTTCCTTGCTGGCCCCCTCCCCGCCGGCTGCGTTCGCATCGCTGTCTTCAGCCTGCACGGCGGACGGCCTGGCGACGCACAAGACCAACCAAGAAGCCGCCACCGCACAGATCACGGCTCGCTTGGTCTCGTGGAAGGTCATTGTGTGAGCTCGCTACTTAGTACCGCTTTACTGAGGCAGCACTTGGCGCAAGCCCGGATAGAAGTCCTGCTTCTTCACCAGTTCCGCAGCCGGCGTGTACCAGATTGGTGACGACCAGGCGCGTTCCTGGATGCTCGCCGGAACGCCCTCAGGAAGCGGGCGCCCTAGCGCCTTTGCGTCGTAGGTTGACCAGCGCGGTGTAGGGATTTCCAGGACGCGCACGTAGTAGACCGCATGCTGCGACGGATCGAAGTTCGGGTCCGTCCAGACCGCCATCAACTGGCTGTCGCCGATGCTGTTGGTGTAGGTCGCGTTTTTGACATCGACCGTATTCCCGACCGGCGGCAGCTGGCCAGCCCGGACTTCACGCTCCATTCTCCGTACGTGAAGGCCGTCGGTGACCACGATCCGAACTTCCTTCTCGTCCTTCCCCGTCAGCTTGCGGCCGTCCGACCACGCCACGTCATAGACCTTCTCGCGACCGTGGCCAGCCTGGTACCAGCCCTTGATGATCTGCACGCGGTCGAGGTTGCCGCTCGCTGGGTCTTTCAGTGCCCAGACCGCGAAGGTCGGCGCCTTGGCGCCCTTGGGCATCGCAGGCAAGTCTCCGCCCATCGGAACGCCGCCGGCGTAGGCCTTCTCGACGAACTTGTCGTCCTCGACGAGGCCAGCCGGGTAGCTCCAGCCACCGAAGAAGCGCAGCCGAATGAGTGGGCCCGAGGTACCGAAGGTCTCCTTGCTCTTGATCGCGTCGAAGATCGCTTCGCGTGTGTTCTCAGGCGCCCACACGCCGGTGGCGCCGGGCGTGCCGAAAACCATGGCCGCCTCGCCCGCGGTCTGTCCTGCTCCGGAGAGGCGACGTTCGGCCGTGTCGTCGTTCACACCGTGAACCCCGGTGTAATTGAATTCCTCGTTGTCGGAGAAAGCGGTATGAGCATCGGCCCCTGCGACGATGCCGAACTTGAACGGGTTGGCGCCAATGGCTTCCTGGAAGCCGACGCCGTTGGTCAGCGCCTGGCGCACGTAGCTGAAGTCTGTTTTGCCGACTACCCCGCCCGTGCCGAGTAGATGTGGGAACACCTCGAAGTCGGCGAACTCATCGTTGGGAGACAAGGCTGGATGGGTATCCGACTGCCCCTTGGTCTGGATGATCTCCGTCGCGACCTCGTTGCGGGCCCTCCGCGCGGCCCAGGCCTTGTTGATCGCCACCCCGTTCGAGGTGTTCGGGTTGTACATCATGCTGTTGCTGACGTTGCCGTTGTGGGGAATCGCAAAGACTTCGTGGCCCATCTTGCGCTGGGTCTCGAGGTACGTCCATAGATCCTCCTCTTTGTCCGAGTCCACCGCCGAAAAGGTGACGTCGGGCCCCTTGTCGTCGCGAAAGAAGACATTGCGATGCAGGTTTGCGCCATAGGGGAACGAGGTCCATTCGAAGGCGATCAGCGTCGTGAATTTCCCCGGGTCGTTGTGCTTGTTGGTGATCTCCTTGTGACGATCCCATGCCGATTTCTGGACCTCGAGGTTGTCGAAGCCCTTGGGGGAGCCGCCGGCCTGAATCGCCTTCATCATGATGCCGAAAGCGCTGTCCATATCCTTCGGATTACCCGTGGCAATCAGCTTGCCGATTTCAGTCTTCGACAGCGCGTTCTTGGGGTCGAGGGTCAGTGGGAGCAGACCCATCAGATACGCGTGATCGGTCACTGCGCACCAGTCGTAGGGCGTCCCCTTCTGCACCATCTTGCCCGTGGTGGACTTCTTGATCGCCTTGCCTTTGCAAAAATTGTACGCGTCGTCCAGCGTGTTGCGGGTGCCCATGGCAAAGGCATCCCCTGAATTGGCCGTGTGCAGATGCTGCTCACCGTAGTACACGTTCTTCAGCGGGTTGGGCGTATCCGAAGCGCGCCCCGGCTCCCCGACGGGCGAAGGTCCTGAGGGTGTGTCTGCGACCTGGGGTTCGCTTGGAGGCGTCGTGGCCGGTGCAGGCGCAGCGTCGGCCACGTCCGGTGACGGCGCATCCTTGGCCTTGTCCCCAGCACCCTGGCAGGCAACCAACAAAGCGAGCGAAACCAGCGCGGCGTATCGTCGAAAAATCATGAGTTTCTCTCCCTACTTCGTTTTCACGACTCCAGGAAGCTCGTACTGCCCGTTCAGGGCTTCGATCTTCGGCAGATACATTCGAAACAGCATGTAGAACGGCGCTTTCGGTGTCGGTAGCCAGTTGGATTCTTTATCCTTACCCGGCGAGGTCGCCTGGAGATAAAGTGTCGTCGAGCCGTCAGCGTTGGTTTTGAGTTTGTCAATGCTGCTGATCTTGTAGCGATTGAGCGAGTTCGCGACCAACAATCGTTTCTTCTGGTCGTACATGGATGTCGACCAGAAAGCGCCTACGGGTGGCAGCCCGCCTTTGGGAAAAGTCATCGTGTAGTTCCCCGCCGAGGCATCCAGCGTCTCCCCATTCACATCGACGAATACGCTGGGGTAATACGCCTCGATCGGTGTGTTCTCGAACATGGCTTGATAGCCGATCGCCGCGCGGAGCATGTAATCGGTGCCGTAGTACTCAGTCAGCACCGGCGCATACTGCCAACCATTTACGTTCTTACCCAAACCGGCCGACTTGGCAGCGAGCATCGGCTCACCATCCTTGACGGCTTGTGCCAACGCATTCTTTTCAGCGTCGCTGAGGGCCGACGGGTCGAAGCCGTGATCAGTCGTCAGACCAATGTTCTTCAGCAAGCCTAAAATTCCGGCATCAGCTGCCGGTGCACCATTGATCACGAGTGTGTCACCCAGCTGCTCGAAAAACGCGAGATCGCCCGAATACTTTTTGGCAGGAACCACGTTCACCTTTGGCGGAGTGTATTGCTTGCCGTAGCTGCCAAGCGGCGTCATCGTTATTTGTTTTTGCAGCTCGTTGACCGCAGGAACATCCTTCAGATCCGCGACGAAGATGCGACCGATGATGAAGTGAGTCGGTGTTGGGATGTCAATTCGGATAACACCTTCCGGGAGCTTGCCATCCCAACCGGGTGCTACGAGCGCGTACTCCTGCTCCTGAGAGCCCATCGTACGCGTGCTCGCGTAGTGGTAATTATTCGTCCAGGCGTCGATGAACTGAAAGGTGTAATAGCGCCCCTTGGTGTCCGGAATATGAAGGATGTACGGCTCCTCGGAAGAGTCGGCCCATATGATTACGTACAGCGTGTCACTGTTCACTGACTCGACCGCAGAGAAGTTCGGTCCGAGCATCGCCCAGGCGTTGGCGACCTGATTCACGGGCCCGACAAGTTTGCCGGTCTTCTTGAATTGCGTCGGGGTGACGGGTGCCTCGCTCGCTGTCATCGCGTCCCTGCTCTTCTGCATGACCACCATCGGATAACCCCAGAGGTAGGCCTGTACGCCGAGGGCGTAGGCCTGTTTCGCTTTGGCGTCATCCGGGGTCGTCGTGCCCTGTGCTTCGTCGGGCCTCGTTGCCGGTGAAGTGTCCGCGACCGGCGTTTCGTCAGCCTTCTTGTCAGCGCCCTGGCAGGCCATCAGTAGGGCCAGTGGAAGGAATGCGGCGTGGCTTCTGATCTTCATCGGTTTGACCTTTCACTTCACCTGCTTCACAGGTGGCATCTTCCAGGTTTTGTTTAAGATCGATTTGCCCGGGCCGTAGGTGCGGAGCACCAGCCAGAAGGGTCCCTCAGGCGCTGGCAGCCAGTTGCTCTCCTTGTCCTTGCCGGGAGACTTGGCCTGGAAGGTAATGGTGATCGACCCGTCTTTGGCCTTCTTCAGCCCGGGCGTGGCGCTGCCGATGGAGTAGCGATTGATAGGATTGTCGACCAGCCAGCGTTGGGGAAGCTTGTACATGGTCCAGGACCAGAAGTTCTTCGCAGGTGGGATCTGATCCGCAGTGAACGTGATCGTGTAGTCGCCCTTGCTGCCGTCGAAGAGCTCTCCCTGGTCGTCCTTGGGGACCGCGAAATAGACCGACACCTTTTTCACGTTGCCGAAGATGCCAACCATGACGCCTAGCGCCCGGTTGAAGTAGTCCTTGTCCGTATCTTTGCGTGACCGGAAGAACAAGGAAGGATCGGCGATGTGCTTTGACGCCTTCTTTAACTCCGCGAGCGCATCTTGCATCCCTTGTTGCATGGCCGCTCGTATCTCTGCGCTTGGCTTTGAAGCGTTGGAACCCAGACAATTTTGGCCATCTTGTCCAAAACAGGCTTGTCTTGTGGATTGGGGGTCGTAAATTTCAGCAGAAAATTCACATAGTCCCAGAACTCGTCGGTCGTCTCGACACCGTCTCTTCCAGGGCTTCCATTCAATCGCAGTAGCCGGCTCGGGCGCTGGCTTGCCGAGGTACGTGCTGAGCGGTTGGAGCTTGTACTGCTTCTGAATCTTCTCGACGTTGGGCAGATCCTTGGGATCGATCAACTGGGTGCGAGTCAGTGTGCCGAGGAAACTGGAGTCGCCTTGGATGACGCGCTTCACGCCCTTGGGGAGCTTCCCCTTCCAGGTCGGTGAGGCCAGGAGCACAGTCACGCCGGCATTGCCGTCTTCGACCGACCCGGGGTTGTCGAGGACGAAGCCCCAGAGGTCGTCCCACTGGCTGGTGTAGAAGCGGCTCTTTTCGATCTTCGGCAGGGTCACCACCCACGGCTCGGCACGCAGGTCGACCCATGCGTAGGAGTACGGCGAGTCGTTGTTCGGCGAAACGATGTCGGTGTCCTTCGGCGAAGATGTTCCGAGATGAAGCCACTGCCCGAAGCCGCCGCTATAGGACTTGGACTTGGTGTCGATCGCCTGCAGGTACATCGTCCGGTACATCATCACCAGCGGGTAGTTGAAGATGTAAGCGTCCTTGGCGATGGCCCTCGCCTCGTCCGGCGTCAGTTGGTCACCCCCCGCGGACGTCTCAGCTTGTGCCGGCGTCGTGCTCTCCGCCTTGTTGCCACCGCTTTGACAGGCAACGGCTAGCGTCAACAACAGTAGTGCGATCAGTTTTTGGATCGACATTCTCTCTCTCTCCGAGAGACGGTGTTGGCTGCTACTTCTTGGCCTTCGCGGGCGGCGTGTACCAAATCGGGGGAGGGACCAGGCGCGCTCTTGAATGGTTGCTGGGGACGGCCTTCGAGGGCTCGACGCCGAGCTTTGCGGCGTCATAGGTCGACCAGCGCGGAGTGGGGATCTCGATGACGCGCACGTAGTAGACCGCGCGCTGCTTGGGATTGAAATCGGGGTCGGTCCAGACGACGCTCAACTGCGTATCGCCGATGTCGTTGGTGTAGGTCGCCTTGCCGATGTCGACCGTGTTGCCGACGGGAGGCACCTTGCCCTTCTTTCCGACGGCACGCCCATCCGAGAGCGCTACGTTGTAGATGCGCTGCTTGGCTTTGCCCCTCTGCACCCAGCCCTTGATGATCTGAATGCGATCGAGGTTGCCGCTTTGCGGGTCTTTGAGGGCCTGCACCGCGAAGGTGGGTCCCTCCATGCCCTCGGGCCTCGCGGCCAAGTCTCCGCCCATCGGGACGCCATTGGCATAGGCCTTCTTGACGAACTCTTCGTCGCTCGTGAGGTCATTCGCGTAGTCCCAGCCGCCGAAGAAGCGCAAACGAATCAAGGGCCCCGAGGTTCCGTAGGTCTCCTTTTCGCTTCATGGCGTCGAAAATGGAGGCCCGCGTGTTCTCCTCGGCCCAGACGGCCGTTGCACCTGCCGACCCAACGATCGCTGCCGGACTCACCACTCGCGTTCGGCTTCGGGTCGAGCCGGGCCTTGGCGGTGTCGTCGGCCACTCCGTGAGCGCCGTGCCAGTTGAACTCCTCGTTCCCGGAGTACCCCGAATGCACATCCGCACCGGCGACGATGCCGTACTTGAACGGGATTGGTTCCGAGCTTCTCTTCGTGGATCAGTCCCGCGGTCAGCGCCTGCCGAATGTAGCCGTTCTTGACCTTGCTGACCTCTCGGGCTGCCGATCAGGTGCGGGAACATCTCGAAATCCGCGAACTCATCGTTGGGCGAGAGCGAAGGATGGGTTTCCGAGGCCCCCTTGGTCTGGATCATCTCGGTCAGCGGCTCATTGAGTGCCCTCCGCTGAGCGTAACGGGCGTTGATGGCATCACCACGAGGGTAGGTCGTGGGCGCGTACATCAGGCCGTTACTGACATTGCCGTTATGCGGGATCGCGATGACATCGAGACCTAAGTCTCGCTGGACTTCCATGTAGGTCCACAGATCTTCGGGGTTGGTCGAATCGAACGCCGAATAGGGTGCCTCGGGCCCAGTATCGCCACGAAAGAAGACGTTACGATGCATGTTCTGGTGATCGGGAATCGAGGTCCATTCGAAGGCGATCAGCGTGGTGAACTTGCCTGGGTCGTTGTACTTGTTTGCCGTCTCTACATGGCGCTGCCAGTTGGAAAGGAGGATCTTGGGGTTCACGAAATCCAAGAATGGCCCCGAAGGATGGGAGCTCGTGATCGACTCGATCACCAGCGAAGCGGCCTTGTTCTGGTCCGCTTTATTTGGGCTCATGATCAGCTTTGCGATTGCGTTGTCATGGAGCGGGCTCTTCGGGTCCGAGAGCTCTGTGAACACGCCCAGGTACTCCGCGTGGTCCGTCAGTGCAATGAAGTCGTAGGGGCGTCGCTTTCTTAAATTTCTCGCCCGTGGTCGAAAGCGTGATCTCCTCGCCCATCCCATAGCGGTAGGCGTCGTCCATCGTCTGCCGCACGCCCATCGCGTAGGCGTCGGGGGACATCTCCGAGTGCATATGCTGCTCGCCGAAATAGACGTTGCGGAGCGAGTTGGGCTTTGGTCTCGCTGCGGCAGCTGGCTCGGCCGGAGCCGGCGCCTCAGCGGGTGCTTTTGTCGCCACGGGCGTCGTGGTCTCAGCCTTGTCCGTGCCACTCGATTTGCACGCGACCATCAGGCCGACGGATACGCCTACGAGTACAACAATTTTAACAGACGTCTTCATGGCAGTGATTCCTTATTCCTCAACTTGCTTACGCAAGACTACTTCTTCCAGGGGAGCGGTATGACCGGTGCGATCGTGAAGCGCAGTTGCCATTCCGGCCCGCTAGCATCGGGCGGCGGTGCGTAGCCCCAAAGCTGTACGCCCAATTTGATGGGTTGGCGTTTCTTCTTTCCGAAAACGGCAACCTTCGCGAAACCCACACCGAGTGGAAAACGGAGCACCTTGGTTTCTCGCGAAAACGACCAAACCGGCTGAGCCGCGATCTGCCATCCCTGTCCGAGGTTGATGGCGTAGAAGTACTGCCCTCCGACGCTTTGCCCGTCCGCGCGTGTCGGAAAGCTCCAGGTGAACTGGGTAATCGTACCATAGACGTTGCCGTTCTTCGGAGACGCGTAGCCGAGCACTACCTCGGGACCGAGCGCCCAGTCGGCGCGGAGCTCGGATTTGGAGCTGGTGGGGAACAGCGTGCTGAACCCGCCCATGACCATCAGGCCGTTCTTGAGGGTCTTGCCGTAGAGGGTGTCGAGCGAGATGTTCCCGAACGCAACTGCGGTGTCGACAGTGCCCGCCGTGGTCACGTAAGGCGCGCCGAACTCAATCGGGATGAGCGGCCGGAAGATGACATTGCCCCGCTTGGTTGGGAATGGGAACGCGGGCTGAAACGAGTAGGTGAAGGACGCCCTATGCGCGCCTGGGGCCGAGCCGCCATTCTGCGTGATGTCCAAGAAACTGTTCATGGCCATCACGGGCGCGGTCGGGTTGGCAAGCTTTGACGCCAAATCCGAGGCCGCGTTGGACCCGGTCTTGTTGGGGGGCGTCGCTTTCTTGACGTCGCACACCGTCGGGTCGTCGTGAGGGTGACCGGTATGGCCCGCGGCGGCGCACGACGACGACGGAGCCGCCGCGTCTGAGGCTGCCGGCTTCAAAGCGTCGGCCGGCTCATCTTCCGCGAAGCTCACGCTGCCGCAGAGCGTCAAGGCCACGAACGCGACTGCCGCAAAAGCAAACCGGAAGACGCCAGGCGGCGATGGCTCATCCGTCAGATTCATATCGCTCCTCATAGTCGCAGCCCTTCCCGTTTGCGGACGTCCGAGAGAACCCTTCTAACGCCGAAGAGCAGAAGCTGTCCATAGGCAGGACCTGGTAATCTGGAAGCAGCCATCTTGCGTCACTGCGTAACTGCGTCACTGGGGTCATCTTTTCGCGGGGATGTTCGGCCAGGAAATTCGTGATATGGCGTCGTCGATCTTCGAAGGAGTCACACAGTGAGCGGACGGGTATCGCGGCTAGTCAAAGAGCCGCTTTTTCATTTCTTGATCCTAGGCCTGGCCATCTACGCGGGGTACGCCTGGCTCAACCCGGATGAGGCGCCCGAGAGCGATCAGACCATCGTGGTAGGCGCTGGGGAGCGCGCATGGATGCGGACGAGCTTCGAGAAGCGATTGAATCGCCCGCCGACGCCGAATGAGCTGGAGGGCCTCACCAAGGAATACGTCCGCGAAACGGCGTTCTACCGGGAAGCCTTGGCGATGGGACTCGACCAAGACGACACGATCGTGCGGCGACGGCTTGCACAGAAACTCGAGTTCTTGGTGCAGGATCTCATCGACGTGAGCCCACCCACAGACGAGGAGCTCGAAGCATACTTTGACGAGCACCGCGCCGACTATCGGCAGCCGGACCTGATCACGTTCACCCATGCGTTCGTGGACCCGGACAAGTGGGGCAACGAGACAGAGAGCCACGCCGCAACCGTTCAAGAGGCTCTAAGGAACGCCGCTGACCCGACCAGTGGTGCCAAGGAGCTCGGCGACCCGTTCATGTTGCAGCTCTACTACCCAGAGCGAACCGAAGCCGACATCTCGAAGCTCTTCGGTGGCGGCTTTGCCCGGAGCCTCGGCGACCTGAGCCCCGGCGCCTGGCAGGGTCCCGTCCTGTCGGGATATGGGTCCACCTCGTCTACGTGCACGCCAGGGAAACATTCCCCGAACCTGCGTTTGCCAGCGTACGAGACCGTGTGGCTGAGGATTGGATGGAAGCCAAGCGCGAGGAGCTGAACGACGAGTATCGCGAAAGGTTGCTCGAGAAGTACACCGTCGTGATCGAAGACGAAGCGACGAGCGACACAGTTGCGCAAGGGGAGTCTTCGCCGTGACGGTAACCGGGCGTGTTGCTTGCTTGGGCCTCGTGCTGGCGGCCTTGATCCCCTCCTCGACCACACGCGCGCACGAGATCCGGCCCGCTCTGCTTCAGATCCAAGAGACCGCGCCCGGCATGTTCGACGTCACCTGGAAGTTGCCCGGCAAAGGCGACCGCGCGCTCGGGCTCGAGCCGATCCTTCCGGAGAACCTGACGCTGGTCGCGCCGCCGACGGTTCGCCGAGTGCCGGCGGCCTGGGTGCAGCGCGCGACGTACAAGAGTGACGGCACGCCCCTGGTGGGCCAGAGCATCTCGATCGACGGCCTTTCGGGAGTACAGACCGACGTGCTGCTCCGTATCGAGCTCCTGGATGGCAGCACGCACTCGACCATCTTGCGTCCGAATGCTCCCACGTTCGAGATTCCAGCGCGCGAAAGCAAAAAGGAAGTTGCCCTCGCAATGTATCGGATGGGGGTCGTCCACATCCTCGGAGGCTATGACCACCTTTTGTTCCTGCTTGCCCTGATGCTCATCGTGACCGGCTTTTGGAGATTGGTGAAAACCATCACCGCATTCACCGTCGCCCACAGCATCACCCTCGCCCTCGCCACCCTCGGCGTCGTCCACTTCCCGACGGCTCCCACCGAGGCGGTGATCGCACTCAGCATCGTGTTCCTCGCCGCGGAAGTGATCCGCATGCGCAACGGCGAGGTCGTGCTGACTCAGCGCTACCCCTGGGTCGTCGCCTTTGGCTTCGGGCTGATCCACGGACTTGGCTTCGCAGGCGCGCTCTCACAAGTCGGCATTCCCGAGCACGAGGTTCCGCTTTCCCTTCTGATGTTCAACCTCGGCGTAGAAACCGGACAGATCTTTTTCGTGTCCGTCGTCGCTCTCCTGCTCGTGGGCATTCGACGCATTCCGGTGACGGCCCCTCGCGGTTCGTGGCGATTGGTACCGTATGCGATTGGAGGGCTCGCGACCTTCTGGACGATCCAGCGAATCGTCGGAATGATTCCGCCTGGCGCCTGAGGGCTGGCGGGCGCCAGGGGGCCGCCGCCGATTCTCCTAACTCACGTCCCTAAGTGGTTGAAATCAGACGCACCACACCCGGCACGTCGCTTGCCTAGCTCAACCGCATGCCGAGACTCGTTAGTTGTGCATACTTGCGCGTACCCCGCAAAAGGGTACAATAGTGATCCGCGCTGGAAGATGTGCGAAAGATACGTGGATTTCACGACGAGCCTCTGAAGGGGAAACGAAAGGGACAGCGCTCCATCCGACTGAGCCGCAGCTATCGCGCGATCTATAAGGTGCTCAGGGACGGAACGCTCTGGTTTGCCCAGTTGGAGGAGGTGACTAAGCATGGCTACTAAGCGAAAGAAGAAGGTCCAGCGGTATGCCGACGGCTCGGTCGATGCCGAGCAGTTTCTCGAGGAACTGACGGGCGGCCCCCTCACATTCGCTGAAATGTTGAGAGCGATACGACTTTGCGAGGATATGAGCCAAACCGATTTCGCGAAACAGCTCGAGATCTCTCGGCAGCATCTGTGTGACCTCGAAAAGGCCCGAAGGTCTCTCAGCCCAGCTCGAGCTGCCGAGTTCGCGCGAGTCCTGGGCTATGGCGAGGCACAGTTCGTTCGGCTTGCCCTTCAAGCACAACTCGATGCGGCAGATCTACCGTACCGAGTGAGCGTCGATGCAGCATAGTGGCTCGGGACTGCGATCCACCCTCATGTGCTGGCGTCCGAAGCGAGCATCACCTGTCGAGTTAGCCTGCCGGCACGGCGAAGACTGTGATGAAGCCGAGGACCGCCGCTACCATCACGAGCCCGAACCGTTGAATCGGGGAGCGGCAGACGGTGAACGCAACGAAGCACTGGAGCATATAGTAAAAGGCGAAGGCTCGTGAAGCGAGCGCGACGATCTCGAGCGTGCTGGCGGACCAGGTCAGCATGATCGCGCCGCCGCCGATGAGGATGTATCCAAACTTTTCTTTGAGGTGGTGTCCGGTGACCTCTTCCATGTTTCCGGTGGCGGACATGGTGTCGGCAACCGCTGCGGAGAACTGGCTGAGCGCGGCGGCGATAATCAGGGGTGTGACAAGCAGGGCCGACGCGAATTTTGCCAAGTCGATGAGGCTGTTGTCGTCGTAATGACCGTTGAGAAGATGCACTACAGGCAAGGCGAGCGCGACGAAGCCGACGTACACCAACGTGGAGATGATCTGAGACCAGCGTGAGGCCTTGATTCGAGTCTCGACGTCGAACGTGTCACCAAGATAGCGGGGGGTCTCGAATCCTTGGACGACGATCAGAGTGCCAGCGAGGATCGTGAGCACCTCCCATGGCGTGTGATCGTCGGGCTTTGGCATCTGGAGCCCGGCTGACGACTGAAGAGCCGTCCAATCGAAATGGGCAAACCCCGCGAGCAAGACCGCGATGATGAGCAAGGTGACCAAAAGCGCCCAGCGCTCCAAGACGGAGAGTGCCCCGAGGCCCTTGGTGATCCCGATCGTCATGATGACGGCGATCACGGACGTGGTGAGGAGGTTTTCGTTGAGCTCGCTGTCCGCGCCGAGCCCCCCTAGAACGAACGCCGACAGGATATGAAGGTAGAGCGCGACGGAAATGACGTACGCAAGGATCAGGGCAAGGTCCGAGGCCCGTTCGAGCGACAGGGTAGACTCCGGCGGATTGTTGGCGAGGACCGGCTCGGCATTCCGGATGTTGAAGCGGATGACGCTCCCCACCGCAATCGCGAGCGCACATACGCCAGCCATCGCGACCGCCGAATAACGCCCGACCGCGCCAGCGAGGATCGGCACGATAATCAGAAAGCCGCTGCCGAAAATCGAGGCGAGGGGCGTCGTAGTCGCGTTGATAAGAGAACCGGATGGTTTGGCCATCGTTTTACCCTTCCGCCGTATCCGTCTTGCCAAGAGGCGTTGCGATCTTGCCAAGAGGCGTTGCGATGCGCCCAACGATCAGGCCGGCCAAGGTCGCCCAGACCAACGCACTGGAATACGTGCCCGAGTCGGTTGCGGTGAGCGCCTGAAGCGCGACCAGCCAGCCGATCAACATGCCCATTCGCACGCGGCCGATCGACAACGGTTCTCCGCCTATATCCCCCTACCGCTGCGACGGACCGCGTGAGAGCGATGTTCAACAGCCACAACACGCTCAAGATACCGGCCGCCAACAAGAGTCCGGGACTGAGATCCAACAGCCGGATGCCGGCGAGCGGGATCGAGCGCCAAGGCGAACCCAGCCCCCGCTGCGGACAGACCCGCAAACACCCATTGGCGCGGCAGACCATCCCCGTGTAGCGCATCCGAAACGAACGCAAGCGCCGCGACGAGACCGAGAAGCGGACTGTGAAGGTGGTAGATCGCCCAAAGCGACAGGAGCAGCACGAGAACGGAATCACCGACTTTGGCTTTCAAGCCGGTGCTCCGATTGACGATGCGCACCAAGAACAACGCGACGAACGGAAGCAGAAGGCTCGGGTCGGCTACCAGGGAGAAGGACGCGAACGCGAACGCCATGCCAATGAACGCAGCGGGATTGTCGTCGGGCGCCAACTCCCTCGCGAGCGCCCAACAGCCGAACACCACCAACAGGCCGCCGAGCCCCGCAAACGCGATCCCCTTCATATCGGCGCCGCCGAAGCCCGCGATCGCGCTGCACACCACCGCTGCGATCGGCATGAGGAGCAGCACCGCGCGGTTGGTTTTGTATCGCGGGTCGAGCGGACGCCCTATCGACGTAATGCTGTACAGAGGGTGTTGCGCCATGAGTCTTCGTTCGTTCACGCGACCAGAGGCGGCCCACACCGACCATCGCGGCGTCTAGGAACCGCGCGTTTCGGAGGCATGCTGGTCGGACCGGGTGCCACGCTTGGAGCGGGGGCAGCGGGCCGTGGTACAGCTCCGGGCGACCTCACTGACTGGTCGACGCGGATGGGCTTCGCGGAGGGTGGTGCACGCGTAGGCGCTGGGCGCGCTGCAGGCATCGACGCCGTCGATGCAGGCTCCAAGCGGCGGCGCGACGTGTCGACGGGTTGAGCATCGCCGACCTCGCACGCCGCTAAGAGCAGGCATGCCAGCAGCGTTGCCGTCGACGATATCGCTCTCACCATCGATCGCCTCCTCCGGTGCGCGGGCCACCTAGAGAGGTTATACGCCCGACGATCAAAATTATCGAGATGGCTGGCCGTGCTCCAGATGCACGGCCGTCGGAGACTGTTTTCGGCCGTACATGACCAACAGGCCGCCGAAGATGAACATCAGCATGCCGTAGACCGCCGATGGAATCGCCATCTCTGCGGACTTTCAGCAAGGTCAGGGTCACCATCAAGCCGATGGTCCCATTCTTGATCCCGACCTCGATGGCGATGGTCAGGCCGTCTCTGCGACTGACGCCGAGGAGCCTGCTGCTCGCGAAGCCCGCCGCGATGCCAACGAGGTTGAGGGCGATCGCCGCCGGACCGGCCTGGGCCAAGAGGGAAAGGATCTCGTTTCGGGTGCCATAGACGATCATGGCGATCAGCACGACGAGGACCAGCAGGCCGAACTTGCCGACCTGCTTCTCCGCACGCAGCGCAAAGTCGATGGAACGTCGCCGAATGAGCATGCCGGCCAAGACCGGAATGACGACGATGACTGACAGCGTGATCACGGTTTTCAGCATTGGGAGCTGTACCGTCTCAGCCTCGCCTGTGGAGTAGAGATCGAGCGCGAGGTTCGTGTAGAGGGGGATGGTGACGATCGTGATGAGGCTGGCGAGGACCGTCAGCGTGATCGAAAGGGCAACGTTACCTTGCGCAAGAAGCGTAAAGATGTTCGACGTGGTCCCCCCGGGGCAGGCGGCGATGATGACCAAGCCCACCGCGATGGCAGGGGAGAGTCCCATCAACTGAGCCAAGCCGAACGCCAACGCGGGGATGAGCACCACCTGAGCCACCGTTCCCACGACCATGGCTCGCGGGCGGGCGAGCACCTGTCGGAAATCTCCAAAGGTGAGGCCAAGGCCCATCCCAACCATGATGATCATGAGCGCGACGGGGAGCCCGATTGCGATGAGGGGGGACTGCTCCATGACTTGAGCGCGAGGCCGGAGGCTCGCCCGCGCGTGACCGCCGTGTCAAGCGTCGCGGACCGTCACTCGTAGCCTGGCATCGAGGTGCGGTTTTCGTAGCCCGCGGGGAACGAGTACGTGAAAGCGATCGCCGGCTCGAGCCAAGACCTGTTTCGAAGGAAAAACTGCCCCTTGAATGAGTACCCAGCACCAAAGCCGACCTCGATCTCGACCTGCGGGGCGACTCGGATCTGAATCCCCACGCGACCGTGGAAGCCGGGCGTGAACCGATAGCGATTGGAGCCCACGCAATAGTAGTAGCTACAGACGACCTGCATCTCATTGAGGAGGTGCCACCAGTTCATGTCGAACAACCCGTCCAAGAACGGGGTGACCCTAGAGCGGTTCGGCGACTTGAAGCGAACCCCTAACGAGAAGAAGATGCTGGTCAGGGTCTCATTGCGCGTGCCAGGAGGCGCGCCAGGGACGTTGTTAAGGCTCAGCCCGTTCCCTCGGAACCCGAGCGCAAACATCGGGACCCACCATTCGTAGTCCCACCCGAACCGCACATCGACGGTGCCACCGGGCCGAACGATGTCCCGGTCGACCCCGTTCCAAATCATCACGCCGACGTCGAAACCGACCTCGATATGCGGGTAGCCGATCTCCCAGCGGTCGTAGTACTGCGCCTCCACGGACGATGCGGAAGCCGACGCGCCGACGAGTACGATCAGCGCCAGGGTCGCGTTTCGGATGCTCATCGCGGCGTCACTCCCAACTCCTTCAGCTTCGAGAGGTACCGAACCGCTGCCTTCTCGTGGCCGAGTTGTCGATTGTAGTTCAACAAAAGCGTCAGGACCTCGAGATTGGCCGGGTACCGCGTGTGTAGCTCGTCGAGGGTTCGGAGTGCGGCGGTTTGTCGGCCTTGATCGAATTGAGCCACTGCATAGACGTAGCCGAACCGAATGCTTTCAGGGCGAAGCTCATGGGCGCGGCCCAGGTGTTCGACCGCGTCCCCATGTCGGTCGAGTCGAACGAGAGCGAGGCCCAACGCGTGTTCGACGGTGGCTTCGTCGGCGGCTCTTTCGAGAGCATCACGAAGCACAGTCTCGGCATCGTCGTGGCGCCCGAGGCTTCGGTAGAGATCGGCGAGGTTCACGTACGCAGCGGTGAACGTTGGATCGATGTCGATCGCCTCGAGCAGGACGCACTTCGGCCTCCTTGGGTTCCGGTCGAGCGTCGCGAGGTGCGCAAGGTCGACGAGGCCTTCGCCACGGTCGGCGTTGAATGCACGAGCTTCTTCATACTCGACCTTCGCTTCGTCGAAGGTTTTGCGGTCCGACGACTTCCAACCCCGGGTGTCACTACCGAGCAAGGTGGAGACCGCTGCGATACGGACGGTGCGCACGGGATCACGGAGGAGGGTCATGACGACTTCCGGGCGAAGTTCGGGGGGCAAGTCCCTCGCCGCGATTGCAACCGACCTGCGGACGACTGGGCTCGGGATCGCTCGAGGCTCGCATCAAGAGCGCGGGCAAGGCGCGCGAGCGCAGGTTTCGAAGCTCGAGAAGCGCGGTCGCACGCACCATCGCCGGAGCGGAGCCAGCCGCCACGAGCTCCACCAAACCCGCCTCGGCACCGGGTTGTTGACGGCGCGCTGCGAACAGGACCGCCGCAAACTGGTGATCGGATCGTGACTCGAAATGTTTGGCGATCTGTCGCTCCGCCCACTCTGGGCTCTTCTTCGTGTGGCAGTCGGTGCAAGCATCCGGTGCACCGATGCTGGCCGAAAGCGCTGGGCGGGGAAGCCCGAAGCGATGGTCACTGCGGTCGTCGATGAGCATATAGGTGCGCTCCGGCATGTGGCAGTCGGTGCAGAGGCTGCCGGGCGTTCCAACTTCGTGGAAGGAGTGTTGAGGCCCATCGAAGACGTCAGCCTTGTGACAGCGGATACACAGGGCATTCCCCTCGGCACGAAGGGTCGCGCTGTGCGGCTCGTGGCAGTCGCTACAAATGACCCCAGCCACGTACATCTTGCTCTGCAAGAAAGACCCGTAGACGTACACCTCGTCCTTGATCTGCCCGTCTTCGAAGTAGAGAAGCTCATCGAGTGTCGCGAGACGATAGCGATCGTGGTAGCCGCCATGATCGCCACCGAGATCGGCACGACGCGAGTGACAAGGGGCACAGGTTTCTAGCTCATCGCTCGGGGATCCCGTTGCGAGGACGGCGATGTCACTGCCCTCGACGAAGCCCCATTTGCGATCTCTTAGCGCCGGAAGACGACGATCGAAGCCCGTGTTTTTGGCACGTCGCTTGGCTTTAGCGAGCTCGACGTGTTTCGACCCGGGCCCGTGGCACGCCTCACAACCCACGTTGATCTCGAAGTACTCGGTGCTGTAATGCTTGGAAGCGCGGTCGTAGTTCTTCTTTACGGCCGTCGAGTGACAGTCGGCGCACGCGTGGTTCCAGTTATAGCTCGGAGCCGTCCAATGAAGCGGATCGCCTGGCTCGATGTACTCCTCGGGCTGCAGGTGGAACCAACGCTGCCCACCGCGCTCCTCGGGGCGGGTGTCCCAAGCAAAAGAGAAAGCCTGCAAACGACCGGGCTCGGTCTCCACGAGATACTGTTGAAGCGGGGCAACGCCGAAGGTGTACTTCACGGGAAAGCGGGCCGGTTTTCCGTCCGCGCCTACGGCCTCTACGAAAAAAGCGTCTCCTTCTCGGACGAAGGTCACCTTCTCGCCGTAGTAGCGAACCGTCGTCCCGCCGAAGTTGCCCAGCACCGTATCGGGCGTAGCGACTTGCATGGCGAGGTCGTGATGGGATCCGACCCAAGCTTCGTGAGCGGCTTCGTGACAAGAGGCGCAGGCCTCCGTTCCGACGTACTCCGCGGGCGGCTCAACCGCCGGCATGGAAGCCGGCTCGACGACTGATTCTTCCTTCTTGTTGCAGGCCGAAACGAGGACGGCGAGCGCGACAAACGGAACCACGGTTCGCTCGCCTTTCATGACCCGCGTGTCTAGCGCGTATCGCCGGATCGAAAAAGGGGACCGTCCCCTTTTTCCCCAGAAAAGGGGACGGTCCCCTATCATCGGCCCATGCCCATCACCACCAGCAGTGCGGTGCGTCTCGTGCGCTTTCCTGGTGGGTATGTTCTTTCGACGCGTTGGGGTGGCCGGCCTCGAGCACGTGCCGGCGAAGGGAGGCGGCATCCTGATCGCGTGGCACCCGAACGGGCTCGTCGATCCGGCGCTGATCGTCAGCACGTTTCCCCGTCGAGTCGTTTTCGGCGCACGGCATGGGTTGTTCAAATGGCCAGTAATCGGCCAGATCATGCGTGCGCTCGGTACCGTGCCAATCTATCGTGCGGCCGACCTCAAAAACGCCGACGATGAAACGAGGCGCCAGGCAAATCGCAAGAGTCTCGACGCCCTGGCGCAAGCGGTCTGTGATGGCGGTTTCGCCGCACTCTTCCCTGAAGGCGTGAGTCACGACGACCCGTTCCTGCAGGAGCTGAAAACCGGGGCCGCTCGACTCTACTATCGAGCGAAACAGCTCAGTGGTCCGAACGGTGTGCCGCCGGTAATCATCCCAGTCGGCCTTCACTATGACGACAAGACATCGTTTCGTTCGGAGGCTCTCGTCGAGTTCCACGCACCAATGGAGATGCGACCGGAGCTCGACGCGCCGATCCCCGAAGAGGATGACGAGACGCTTCGCACACGAAGCAGCCAGCTAACTGCAGAGCTCGAACCAATTCTGCAGGAAGTGACGCATGCGACCGAAAGCTGGGAGCTGAACCGACTGATGGGCCGCGTACGCTCCCTCATGAGGGCGGAGCGTGCCAAGAGGGCCGGGGCAAGCCTGAAGGCGCCCAACATGGCCGAGCGCGCGCTCGGGATGTCGCGTGTATGGAGGGCTTATTACGTCCGCATCGAAAGCGACCCAGACGCCGTGCAGGCATTGCTCGGCCGGGTGGCCGCGTACGACGCGGTGCTCCGCGAGGTCAAACTCGAGGACAACGACCTCGACAAGCCGGCCCCGCTCGAATCGAAATGGATTCCATTTCTGCTTGGGCTTCAAGCTGCGGTCGTGTTCTTGGTTTTTCCGCCCGTTCTCGTGCTGGGCTCACTGATCAACGTCGGCCCTTACTTTCTGAGCGATCTCGCCTCGAAGGTCGCTTCGAGGCAGTACAAAGACACAGCCACGGTCAAGCTGCTGACGGGCATGATCCTCTTCCCGTTGACGTGGTTGACCGCCGCTCTGCTGGTCGGGCTCGGTCAGATCGAGCTTCACGAATCCTTCGCGGGAATTCCCCGAGCACCATGGGCCGCCGGCATCACGACGTTCCTGATCGGCGCGTTCGGAGGAGCGCTCGCCCTGGTCTATCTCGAGCTGGTCAATCGGGTCTGGACGTCGATCAAGATCCGGGCAAGGAGAAGGTGGGGCGCGACGACTATCGAGCAGCTCTCCCAGGAGCGAGCTGCCTTGTTCGAAGCACTGGAGGCGATCAGCCAAGGCCTCGATCTACCGGGACGAGTGCGTGATGACGGACGGGTCAGCGCGACACCTGGTTTCGCCCTCGACCCCGACGATATGCCTTAGATCGGTCTAACCGCCCTGCCCTTTCCACGGGATGTCTTCGACCCCAGCGGTATGGTTGGCGTACCGCGCCAGCGTGAATAGCAAATCGCTCAGCCGGTTGAGGTAACGAACGACCTCGCCGCGCAACGTTTCCTGCGCACTGAGTGCCACGATCCCGCGTTCGGCGCGACGGCAAATACATCGTGCAAGGTGGAAGCGAGCAGCGCTTTCGCTACCCCCTGGCAGTACGAATGACTGGAGTGCCGGTGGCCCCTCTTCGTACCTATCGATCGCCCGTTCGAGGGTTTCTACTTGCGCTTCTTCGACGAGCGGCAGGCCGCCCTTTTCTTTGCGGTCCGCGGTCGACCCGAGCTCGGCTCCCACTTCGAACAAGTCGTTTTGGATTTGATTGAGAAGCGGATCGAGATCCGTGTCGGAAGCCGCGACGCGCGCCCAACCAATGGCGCTATTGAGCTCGTCTACGTCACCGTACGCCGCGACCCGAAGAGAGGCCTTCGACACCCTGGCGCCACCGAAGAGGCCGGTCTCGCCCGCATCGCCTGTCTTGGTGTAGATCTTCATGAGTCGATCCCTTCGTTCGAAAACCGATCCCCGACCTGGATACCGCGCCCTGAAATGAACGCTCGGGCATCCACCCGGTTACGTCCACTTTCCTGAAGCTCCTGAAGCTCGATCGTGCCGTCCGCGCAAGCCACCAGAATCCCCTCAGGGTCGAGAGCAGTGACTTGCCCTGGGACGGCCGCCTCGGGATCGAGGGTGGAGAATTGCGCGCGGTGAATCTTGATGCGGCGCCCCGCGAGCGTGGTATGGGCGCCTGGCCACGGATTCATCCCACGGATCTGATTGTGCACTTCGCGAGATGGCTTGGTCCAATCGATCCGCCCGTGCGCCTTTCGGAGAAGCGGAGCCATCGTGGAATAGGCATCATCCTGTGGCGTTGGGGTGAGCTCGCCGGCGACGTACCGCGGAAGCTCCTCGCGCAAAAGCTCGGCTCCCAACCTCGAGAGTCGCTCGCTCAAGCTGGCCGCATCGTCGTCGCGTTCGATCACGGTCGTCGCCGTAGCCAAGACGGGACCCGTGTCCATGCCCTCGTCCATCTGCATCAAGGTCACTCCGGTTTCCGGGTCGCCATTGACGATCGACCATTGGATAGGGGCCGCTCCTCGCCACCGAGGCAACAGTGACGCATGCACGTTCACACACCCGGTCCTCGGAGCTTCCAGAACCGCACGGGGCAGAATCCGACCGTAGGCGACCACGACGCCCACGTCCGCGCCGAGCTCACGCAGCTGCTCCGCAAAATCAGGGGTCCGGACCTTCTTTGGCTGCCAGACATCGAGACCAAGCTCGAGGGCGCGTTGCTTCACGGCGGGTGGCCTCATGGCAAGCCCCCGCCCCGCCGGTCGGTCCGGCTGAGAAATCACCGCGGCGACTTCACTGATCTCGTGAAGCACTTCGAGGCACGGGACGGCGAAATCGGGACTGCCGAAGAACACCGACCGCATCGATCCCTCACTGGGCGGCGTCGACCGCGACCCGCTTGGTCATCGCGCGATGCACCAAGCGGCGGCGCAACACACTGAGGTGATCGATCATCAGCTTGCCATCGAGATGATCGTTTTCGTGCTGAATCACGATCGCCAAAAGCCCGTCGACTTCGAGCTCAAAAGGCTTGCCGTCGCGATCGAGGGCGCGTACTTTGATGCGCTCGGCGCGGTCGACCTCTTCACGGATACCCGGGAAGGAGAGACAGCCCTCGTTGAAGGTGGTGTCCCCTTCGGCTTCGATGATCTCCGGATTGATGAAGACGCGAAGGTCGCTCGGCTCGTTCTCCTCTGTGGCGACGTCCACGATGAAGAGTCGCATCGACAACCCGAGCTGGGGAGCCGCCAAACCGACGCCCGGAGCGGAGTACATCGTCTCGGCCATGTCGTCGATCAGCTGATGGAGCTCGGCGTTGAACTCCTCGACCTCCTTGCCGGGATTTCGGAGACGTTTGTCTGGGTAAAACAGAATCGGACGAATCAACCTGTGACCTCCGAGCGGCAGCCCGCTCAACACCTTGGAACCATTGTTTTTCCTAGCGCTCGGCACTGCTTATCGCAAGATCCTGGGTCAGTTGACAGGCGTTCTATACTAGAACATGTTCTATTTTCTCGCGAGGAAACCTTAGCAAAAGGAGCGCCTCAATGGCGGAGTGGGACCGTACTGTCGATTTACTGGTGATGGGAAGCGGCGCCGCCGGAATGAGCGGGGCGATCCGTGCGAGCGACCTGGGGCTCGATGTGCTCGTGGTCGAAAAGAGCGATCTCTTCGGTGGCAACACCGCGATGTCGGGCGGCGTGTGCTGGGTCGCAAACAATCCGGGGATGGCCAAGGAGGGCATTGCGGACTCGGATGAGGAGGGCTTCACATATCTGAAGCACATCACGAAGGGCGAAGTCCCCGACGAGCGACTCTGGCTGTACATCCGCGAAAGCAAGCGCGTGCTCGCCTACCTCCACGAGAACACCCACGTGCGGTACGTGTCGCTGGCCAAATACACCGACTACTACCCCGAGGCTCCGGGCGGTTTGCCCGGCGGTCGCTCGATGGACCCGGTGCCGTTCGACGGTTCGAAGCTCCGAGAGCAGCTGATCCAGTTGCGCAGGCCCCACCCGCAGTCTCAGATCCTCGGCAAGTTCGGCATCACCGCCAAGGAGGCACAGGCGGCCATTGGAGTCGGGTTCCGCACGATGCTGTTCATGGCGTGGCAGATGTTCCTCTACTTGCTCCGTTATCCGAAGCGGAAGCGGTGGGGACGCGATACCAAGCTCTGCGCCGGCAACTCCTTGACGGGGCGCCTTCTGCTTTCGGTCAACGATCGCAAGATCCCCATTTGGCTCAACACAGCCGTCGAAGAACTGATCTTCGACAATGGCCGGGCCGTCGGCGCGGTGATCGACAAAGAGGGTGAAAAGCTTCGGATCAAAACCAACCGGGGCGTGTTGATCGGTGCCGGTGGTTTCTCGCGGAATCTCGAGATGCGTGAGAAATACCAACGCCAGCCGATCACCACCGAGTGGACTGCGGGGACTCCATCGAACTCGGGTGATGGGATTCTCCTGGGCCAAGCGGCCGGCGGTGCACTTGGGTTGATGGATGAGGCATGGTGGACGCCGGTATCACTGGTGCCCAAATCGCCGTTTTCGTGGGTGCTCGTAGTCGAGAAGAGCCTCCCCCACAGCTTGTTCGTCAACCAGGATGGGAAGCGATTCACGAACGAAGCGGCGCCGTACATCGACGTCGTCAACGGGATGTACGACGACGTCGCCAAGACGCAGACTGCAGATCCGCGCTGGTACCACATCTTCGATGCAACCTATCGGAAGTCATCGATCGCGGGCCCAGTCGCCCCAGGCAAGGTCATGCCCGACAAGCAAGTGCCGCGGCGCTATCGCGATGGGAAGTACCTCTTTCGCACCAACACGCTCGAAGAGATGGCCGAGAAGATCGACGTCCCAGCCGATCGGTTAAAGGCCACCATCGCGCGCTTCAACGAGCATGCCGTCAAGGGCGAGGATCCCGACTACAACCGTGGATGGAGCGCACAGGACCGTTACTACGGCGACCCGCGCGTGAAACCGAATTGCTCACTCGGCCCGATCGAGACCGGCCCGTTTTACGCGGTTCGGATCTATCCGGGTGACCTCGGCACCAAGGGCGGCTTGCTCACCGACGACCACGGCCGCGTATTGAAAGAAGACGGGCAGCCGATCCGAGGGCTCTACGCCGCAGGTAACTCCACGGCTTCGGTGATGGGCCGTAGTTACCCGGGAGCCGGTGGAACGATCGGCCCCGCGCTGATGTTTGGCTTCCTCGCGGCAGAGGCTGCTGCGGATCTAGAGGGGTGTCCCTGATGACAGTATTCGTGATCGTAGTCGTGGTCGACCACGTGGTCGTCTGACGAGTAATCACAAATCGTCAAGAGAACGACCGCGCTCGAGGCGTGTCGACGTGACCGCGACTGGCTGCGTTTCGGGGGCATGGGCTTAAGAGAGAGGGCAAGAGCTGCGTGCGGGTCGGCGATGGTGGACCTGGTCCATGAAGGCAAGACGTAGCCGGTCTGTCTGTCATCTAACGGGTCCATACCGACTATGTTTTTGGGGAAGGTCCCTTGACTTGGACTAATATCTGCGGTATTCATATTCATGGCCGAGCGTGGTCGACTGCAACGCCCTCCCAAGCGACGTCGAAGACGACGAAAAAGGGAGCCGCAGCTTCACCTCGACCGGTTGCGGCACGGGGGGCGGCGCGAAGGGGCTGGTCGGCCGAAGAGCAGTACGTGTGTGGGCCACGATACGCGGCAGGCGCTTCCTCACTATGTGCCGGTGCATGTGACGCTTCGGGTGGATCGAAGGCTTCGGCTTCGAAGCGGGCGGCTCTATCGGGCCGTCGTCCGCTCGATCGGGCGGGCGCAAGGCCGGTTTGGGATGCGGGTGCTGCACTGGTCGGTGCAGCACGGCCACATGCACCTGATCGTCGAGGCGACGCATCGGCGTTCGCTGTCACGGGGGATGCAGGGGCTTTCGATTCGCATGAGCAAGGCGCTCAACAAGGCGCTCGAGCGCCGGCGGGGCACCGTCTTCACCGATCGGTATCACGTCGAACAGCTCCGGACGCCGCGGCAGGTTCGACATGCGATGGCCTACGTGCTCAACAACCGCCGACGCCACCTTCGAAAGCTCGGTCGGTCGCAGCCGGCTCCAACATGGGTCGATCCGTTTGGCGCGGGCGAGGCGGTGGGCCATGTCTTTCGGGCGACGGGCCCGCCGCCGTGTGCGGAGCCCCGCACTTGGCTCGCGAGCACGGGCTGGCAGCGCTACGGGCTCGTGCGAACCGAT
>PVMK01140609.1_pt1 | contig 39223 bp, 41 predicted proteins | sample 1853481 | NCBI WGS metagenome assembly PVMK01 (sample SAMN08533507, study PRJNA380276) | Marine sediment metagenome, whole genome shotgun sequencing project.
CCTTTGTGTACAACTACAGCGCTTAAAGCTCCTGCAATGTTATGTATAATTGCGAGTTTAAAAAATGAACTTTTTTTGTTTTATTTATTATCAAACGGGAGTTCTACATTTCAATAAGTGATAAAATAATTTAATAAAAAATGAAAATAATTGTCCCCATGGCAGGTATTGGATCTCGTCTAAGACCTCATACACTAACAATTCCGAAACCATTGACCTTAATAGCCGGAAAACCAATTGTACAACGCTTGGTTGAAGATATAGTAAAAGTTGTTGATCAAAAAGTTGATGAAATAGCTTTTGTTATTGGTCCAACATTCCCAAAAGACACTGAGGAAAAATTGATGAGTATAGCTGCAAGTTTAAATGCTGTAGGTAAAGTTTTTGTTCAAAATGTTGCTCTTGGAACCGCCCATGCAATTCAGTGTGCCAAAGAAACTTTAGTAGGACCTTGCGTAGTGGCATTTGCGGATACGCTCTTTAAGGCTGACTTTACTTTAGATGCAAATGCCGATGGTGCAATATGGGTTAAGAAAGTGGATGAACCTAGTGCCTATGGAGTAATTAAAGTAAAGGATGGGATCATAACCGATTTTGTAGAAAAGCCAGCAGAATTTATTTCTGACCTCGCAATTATAGGGATATATTATTTTAGTAAAGCAGAAATCTTACGAGACGAAATACAGTATTTATTGGATAATAATATTAAGGAAAAAGGAGAATTTCAGTTAACGAATGCTTTAGAAAACATGAAGCAAAAAGGAGCTAAATTTGTTCCCGGGCAGGTGGATGAATGGATGGATTGTGGAAACAAGGACATCACGGTAGAAACTAATGGAAGAATTTTGCAATTGGTTGTAGAGGAAGGAAATAGCATAATTTCTGAATCTGTGAAGTTGGAGAGTGCCAATATAATAGAACCTTGTTATATAGGAGAGAATGTGGTTTTAAAAAACGCTACCATTGGACCTAATGTTTCACTTGGTGATAATAGTATAGTTGAAAATTCAATTATAAAAAATTCATTAATTCAAACGCATACAACTATATTAAATGCAAAATTAGACAATGCTATGATTGGAAATCATGCATATTTTGATGGTAATTTCGCCTCGATAAGTATAGGAGATTATTCTAGTTTAAAGTAAGTTTGTTTAGAAGGAGCCAACATATAATTTTTTGTCTTGGGGTTTTATTGATCCCATTTTTTATCTATTCTCAGGAAGATCTTACTTCAACTGAAGGATATCTTGTGGAGCAGCAACAGATTAATTTTCAGACATTTTTTTTCGAAGCGCTTCAACAAAAGGCAATTGGAAATTACGATAAAGCAATTTTTGCCTTAGATGCATGTTATGAATTAGATAGTAAGAACGTGGCGGTTTTATTCGAACTTTCCAAAAATTATTCTTATTCTCATAAATATAATGAAGCAAAGTTTTTTGTTTTAAAAGCGTTGGAATTTGAGCCAACAAATATCTATTTATTAAGATTTTTACAACAGGTTTATTTGAAACAAAATGATTTCAAAGGTGCTATTAAAATTAAGAATGAAATTCTGCTTCAAAAACCGGATGAAGAGTCTGAATTGGTGATTTTATTTATCAAATCAGGAGAAATTGATAAGGCCATCTTGCTGTTAGAGAAACTTGATTCTTTAGACAAACTTCCAGCTCAATTGGTCGTTCTTAAGCAATCATTAACACAATCTGTAATTCCTGAAAGGGAAGAGAATGAAGTTAGAATTAATAAAACTAAAACCAAGTTAGATGAGTTAAAAGAAAATTATAACTTAAAAAATGATTTTAATTCTTTAAAATTAGTATTAGAAAGAGAACTTAAAACTGAACGATATTTAGACTTATTAAGAGATAGTGAAGAAGGATTAAATTTATACCCGGCTCAACCATATATATATTTGATGAACGGAGTTGCACTGAATAGTTTAAGAAAATACAAGGATGCCATTGAGAAATTAGAGTTAGGGTTGGAATTTTTAATAGACAATGCTGTAATGGAATCTCAATTTATGGAGCAATTAAGTCTGAGTCACAAAGGACTAGGACAAAATAAAATTGCCACATCCTATTATAAAAAAGCCTTAGATTTGCGTAAAAAAAGATTAAATGAGTAAAAGGAGGGTAATTTTCGTTGTTTTTTTGGTTCTTATAATCTCCTGTAAAAGTGGCAAAACATACTCTACGACCATTATGAACCTATCAGCTAAAAAGCTAATCAAAAAGAACGATGAGGTTAAATTTGATAAAAAAAACATTAAGGCAAACCTTTCTATAAAATACAGAGGCAAAGCAGAATTTCCTAATTTGAAAGCATCCCTTCGTATGGTTAAGGATTCAGTAATTTGGATCAGTGTATCAAAATTTAGTATTCCACTAGCTAAAATCATAATTAGTCAAGATCAAGTTCAATTCTATGAGAAACTCTCAAAAACATATTTTATTGGTGATTTTAAACTAATTAGAGAATGGATTGGGGTTGAATTAGATTTTAATAAAGTTCAAAACTTATTTATTGGAGAACCTTTATTAAATTTGAGCCAGGACAAATATGAAATCGATATTCAGGAAAGTAATTACGTTTTAAAACCGAAAAAGGGTAATCCAATTTTTGAAATTTTATTTTGGATTGATCCAAGTAATTATAAATTGAAGAGAGAAGATTTAAAAAGTCCAAATAGGGAACAATCTTTATCAATAGTATATAAAGAATATTCAAATTTAGATAAGTCATTATTCCCAAAGGGCTTTTTAATTAGAGCGAATAGTGAAGAAATTGAAACAAAAATAGACATCACTTATCGAAGTGTAGTTTTTAATACAATGTTGAGATTTCCATTTAAAATACCGAATGGTTATAAAGAAATTGAACTCCGGTGAAATTAATAAATAGTAAAATATTGAAGAAATACAAAAAATGCAGTTCACAAAACATGCGAAGGTTGTTTTTATTGTTTTTAATTTTATTGATGTTACCATTTATTTCGTCAGGACAATCCCGAAAGGAACTTGAACAGGAAAGAATTAAACTTCAAGAAGAAATAAAGGAAACCAAAGACCTTTTATTCAAATCTCAAAAGAAAGAGAAAAATTTGCTTTCAGATCTTGACGATCTAAACAGCTTAATTTATGTCAGGACTAAATTAATTAGGACTATTGAAGCCGAAACAAAAGAACTGAATAAGGATATCAAAGAAAATGAAAAGGAAGTTGGACAATTGCAAAATAGATTAGAGGAATTAAAAGAGGAGTATGCAGCTATGGTGGTTCAATCATACAAAAGTAAGACACAACAGAGTAGACTCATGTTTTTGTTGTCTTCGGAAAATTTTTTACAAGCGTATAAAAGAGTAGCATACATTAACCAATATGCAGATTATAGGGCAAAGCAAGGAAGGGAGATCAAAATTGAGACTGTTAAATTGGAAAATCTAAATGACTATTTGAGAGAAATCAAAATAACGAAAGAAGAATTGTTGATGGTCAATCAATTGGAAAAAGACAGTATTAGTAAAGAAAAAACATCGCAGGAAAGATTAGTTAAAGATGTAAAGAAGAATGAAAAAAAATACATTGCTCAAATAAATAAAAAGCAGAAACAAGAAAGAGAAATTGACAGGCGAATAGAAAAGTTGATTCGTTCAGCAATGGCGAGTTCAAATAAAAAAACAACTGTGAAAAGTACGGGATTTTCCTTAACCCCGGAAGCTAAGGAATTAGAAAAAGATTTTGTTTCTAACAAAGGAAAATTACCATCACCGGTGGAGAGAGGTATTATTGTAAGACATTATGGAAAGCAATCCCATCCTACACTCAAAGGCATCACTATTGAAAGTAATGGAGTGTATTACGCAACAGAAAAAAACGCCAACGCAAGAGTTATTTTTAATGGAAAAGTGCTCGCTATTCAGGTGTTACCGGGAAAAAAGAAAGCAGTACTAGTGCAACATGGTAACTACATTTCTGTATATAAAAACTTGGATAATGTAAATGTCCAAAAAGGTGATTTGGTTAGAACAAAGCAAGAAATCGGTAAAATCCATACAGATAAAACTACCGGAAAAACCATTCTTGCTTTCGTACTTTTTAAAGAAATACAACGTCAAAACCCGGAAGATTGGGTATACAAGATTTAACTATTAATTACTTCCTTGATTTTATTCTCTAATTCCTCAGCTAATTCAGGATTGTCATTTATTAAAGCCTTAACGGCATCTCTTCCCTGACCTAATTTTGTATCACTATAGCTAAACCAAGACCCGCTTTTTTTGATAATATCATATTCCACACCCAGATCTAAGATTTCTCCCACTTTAGATATTCCTTCGCCATACATAATATCGAACTCTGTTGTTTTAAATGGAGGAGCAACTTTATTCTTCACAACTTTTACCTTAGTACGGTTCCCTAATACATTGTCCCCATCTTTAATTTGTGCTCGTCGCCTAATATCCAATCTTATAGAAGCATAAAATTTTAAGGCATTCCCACCTGTTGTTGTTTCAGGATTGCCGAACATGACCCCAATCTTTTCACGTAATTGGTTAATAAATATTACAGTACAATTAGTTTTGCTAATTGTAGCGGTAAGTTTCCTTAGTGCCTGTGACATTAAACGAGCGTGTAAGCCCATTTTAGAATCGCCCATCTCTCCTTCAATTTCACTTTTCGGGGTCAACGCTGCAACCGAATCGATAACAATAATATCTATAGCTCCTGAGCTAATTAAATTATCTGTTATTTCAAGGGCCTGCTCACCATAATCAGGTTGTGAGATAATTAAATTATCAATGTCAACTCCTAAGTTTTCTGCATAAAACCTATCAAAGGCATGTTCCGCATCAATAAAAGCTGCTATACCTCCAGCCTTTTGACTTTCTGCCATGGCATGAAGAGCTAGTGTTGTTTTACCTGAAGACTCAGGTCCGTATATTTCAATCACTCTCCCTGTTGGATATCCTCCAACACCTAATGCTATATCCAACCCTAAAGAGCCGGAAGAAATTGCGTTAACATCTTGATGTGCCACATCACCAAGTTTCATTACTGAGCCTTTTCCATAGGTTTTATCCAATTTATCAAGAGTAAGTTGAAGTGCTTTTAATTTTGCTGCTTTTTCTTTGTCGTCTGCCATAACTAATTCTATAAATATTATAATTTTTTAATAGGCTAAAATAGGGAAAAGATGTGGAGTTTTTGATTGTGCAAATAAATAAATACTAACAATATTGTAATGCGTAATAAGATAATAATTGTCTGTCAATGAGTTAAGTATAAAAAATTGATTTATATATATGAAATGTAGCATCTTATTGTGTCACTTACTTAATAAAAAGTAGTTCTAAGCTTTCTTTTTTATGTTAATAATAACTCCAAATTGAAATCTTGGTTTTTTATTTTATCCTCCTAGATCGTCCTTATGATTTTTTAATAAGCTCTATTTATACCGATCTATCATTCGGAAAGTTAGAAGTAAACATTTTGACACCTCATGTCGTATTAAATATATAATTGAGAGTATAATTTTGCTTTTTAAATTGAAAACAGCATAAATATTTCTTATAAATCAAGTACTTATTAGATTGAGAATAGATGTATAGCATAAAGGAAATAATAATAATTCTAAAAAACTGTAATCTTGAAGATGTTCAAAAAATTGGAGACATAATAGTTAAGTATAAAAAAAATTATAGTTCTGAGGATTACAAAATAATAAATGGATTAATAGATTTTACATATAGATATCTGTCCAATTAATAATGAAGACATTCAACTAAATACCTCAAGAACATTACAAAAGAAACTAAGAAAATATACTAATAACCTTTCATTTATTATTTCTATGCCATAGTGGTTTGAAATTACTCTTCTAAAAATCAATTTTTTTTCGAATGCTGACTCCATTCCATTGATATATGTAACGGGAGTCACTATTTGGTAATGTTCATAGAATCGTCTACTTTTATGATTAACAATCAATAATTATCGATGAGATGAAGAGGCGCCCATTTATTAAACAGATATTCCAAGTTTCTGGAGGGACCTATCTCGGTGCACAACTACCATTGATGTATGGGTTTTCTTCAAAAGATAAAAATAGAAAATTGGGTGTTGCTTTGGTAGGTTTGGGAAGTTATACTACAGGTCAATTGGCACCTGCGCTGTTAGAAACAAGCTATTGTTATTTAGCAGGAATAGTAACCGGAACTAAAGCAAAGGAATCTGATTGGGCTGAAAAATATAATATTCAGGAAAAGAATATTTACAATTATGACAATTTTGATACCATTGCCGACAACAAGGATATTGATGTAGTATATGTTGTTCTGCCAAACTCTATGCATGCCGAATATACAATTCGAGCGGCAAAAGCGGGAAAGCATGTTATCTGTGAGAAACCGATGGCAACATCTGTTGAAGACTGTAAAAAAATGATTGCTGCCTGTGAGAAAGCAGGGAAGAAATTATCGATTGGATATAGATTACATTTTGACCCCTTTAATGATCAGATGATGCGATTAGGTCAAAATAGGGTTTATGGAGAGATGGATATGGAATCAGGCTTTGCCTTCAACCTTCGCGATCCCAATAGATGGAGAATTAAAAAATCAATGGCAGGAGGAGGTCCTCTGATGGATTTGGGAATTTATTGCCTGCAAGGATGTATTTATACTTTTGGTGAATTGCCTATTTCACTATGGGCAAAAGATCTTACAAAGAACCATGATTTTTTTTGTGAAGTAGAGGGGACAATTGAATGGGAAATGACCTTTCCTTCAGGTAAAGCATATTGTATAACGAGTTATGAAGATAGTTATGGCTATCTTACGGCAAAAACAAAAAAAGGAGAATTAAAGCTTTCTCCGGCTTTTATTTATAGTGGATTAAAGGGATTTACACCCGATGCCCCAATGACTGTTGAGCCGATTAATCAACAGGCGGCCCAAATGGATGCTTTTGCAATTAATATATTGCAAAATACGCCTACTTTAGTTCCGGGAGAAATGGGTTTAAGAGATAATTATATTATAGAAAAAATATACGAATCGGCTGCCAAACAAGGACAAGAGGTCAGCTTGAGCGATATTCCAAAAATACTAGATTTGAGAAAATCGTAGCGTTTTTAAGAACAGTATATTTTGAGCCAAACAACTCAACGATTGAAGGGTTAAACTATAGAAATAAAAAGTATTGAATTCAGAGATAGTCTTGAAACAAATGAAATAATCGATCTGGAAATTAAAGCACCTCCTACGATAAGGAAGATTATACCAATATTTTGTTTGGTTGATTATTTTAGTATTTAAAGGCTGGAATTTACTAAAAAATTGAGATGAAAAATAAACAAATTTTGTACACTTTGCGAAAAATTTTACGAAGATTGGTTTTAAGAAAGAAGATAATTCTAATTTTTTTAATGTTTAATGTATCGGTAATCTACTCGCAAAGTGATTGGGTGAATTATTTGGTGGAAAGAGAAAAAGGATTAATGTCTGTTCATGTTGATTTGGGCTTAAATTATATCAAACCAAATTATAAGAATCTCTTAATTGTTGGATCTAGATATGACGGTTGTATGTCAAATGGATTCCCAACTGAGCAAGGATTGAATAAATTGTATGTGTTTTCCGATTCTTTGTCACGAGTTGTTAAGAGGCTTACCAAAAATAGATTGGTAGGGATACTTACCTATCAATGCTATGGTTTTGACGTTTTTTATGTGAAGGATACCACGGGTCTTCGAAATGAAATCAGCAGATTGATAATCGACAATTTTGAAGATACCAAATCGTATATTACGATGAAATATGACAGAAAGTGGGTCTACTATTATGAGAACATCTTTCCCTTAAATGCACCGAATGATTTTTTTACAGATCATGAATACCTAACCGAAATGGTTGCCAAAGGAGATGATCTGGAAGAAGCGAGATTAGTCACTCATTGGATTAAGTTCAGAAAGGAGAAAAAGATGATAAAATTTGTAAACGAAGCAAAAGAATTGAACTTTAATGTTGACTCACTTTATGCTGGAAAGGATAAGATTTATCCTTTTGAAGTAGAGCTTTCAAGAAAAGATATTGTAAGCCCAAAATCGATAAATACACTGACGAATACACTCAAGGAATTATCACGTAATCAAGGAGGAGTATACGATGGTTGGGGAGCAGATGTAATAATAGAAAAACAGGATTGAATATTATGAAAAAATGTATAACAATATTTTTAATCTTTACAACATTCGTTTCCTTTTCACAGGAGGAAGAAAGTAAGAAAAGATCAAACGAGGCAAAACTCAACGTTTTCAATGCATTGATATTCAAATCTCTAGATCTAACTTATGAATATTTGATCAATGACGAATCTGCTGTGGGATTATCATTTATGGTTAATTTAAATGATGAGTTCAGCGATGGACCAACCTACAATGAGGAATATTCTATAACGCCTTATTACAGACATTTTTTTTCAAGTAAATATGCTATGGGCTTTTTTATAGAAGCTTTTGGTATGTTTAATAAACAAGAGATCGATGATTATTATTATTATGATTATATTGAAGAACCGGATATAACTCCTAGACAATCTAACAACTTTGCATTGGGTTTCTCCTTAGGGGGTAAATTTGTTAGTAACAAAGGATTTATTTTTGAATTTTTTGGAGGAATAGGCAGGAATTTATTCACTAGTAATGATTATGATAGTACTGAATTTGTACCTAGATTAGGCATCTCCTTAGGATATCGTTTTTAAAATTTAACCTTAAAAAAACCCTTTCTGATTTATAAATTGAATTTTAGATTTGTGATGTAACCACTCACTTAATTAAGATAAATATCCTAAAACAAAAGCCTCACTACATCTTCGATTTTTGAAACTTTTATAATTTCTATTTGAAATTTACCGGTGGTTATTTTATTGAATTTAGAAAGAACAATTTTTTTAAATCCTAATTTTTCCGCTTCCATAATACGTTGTTCTATTCTGCTTACTGCCCTAATTTCACCAGCCAGACCTACTTCAGCTGCGAAACAAACATTTTGAGGAATAGCCTCGTCTTCGTTAGAAGATAAAATTGCACATACTACGGCCAGATCAATTGCGGGATCTTCTACTTTTAAGCCACCGGCAATGTTAAGAAATACATCTTTAGCGCCTAATCTAAATCCGGCACGTTTTTCTAGAACAGCCAAAAGCATGTTTAATCTTTTTATGTTATAACCGGTTGATGATCGTTGGGGTGTACCATAAACAGCGCTGCTTACAAGAGCTTGAATTTCAATCATTAAAGGTCGCATACCTTCTAAAGTTGCTGAAATAGCGGTTCCGGTTAAATCGGAAGCTTTTTCGGAAATTAGAATTTCAGAAGGATTATTAACTTCTCTTAATCCGGTATTTAGCATCTCATATATTCCTAATTCCGCCGTAGAACGAAATCGATTTTTTTGTGCTCGCAAGATTCTATAGGTATGATTTCTATCGCCTTCAAATTGTAAAACAACATCCACCATATGTTCTAATATTTTTGGTCCGGCAATTGCTCCTTCTTTCGTAATATGGCCGATTAATACAACAGGTGTATTTGTTTCTTTGGCGAATTTTATCAATTCTGAAGCCGTTTCTCTAATTTGAGAAATACTACCGGGTGATGCATCAATATAATCAGTATGTAAAGTTTGTATGGAATCGATCACAACAACCTCAGGATTGGTTTCCTCAATTATTTTAAAGATATTTTGAGTTTTGGTTTCAGTTAGAATTAAACAGTTCTCGTTTGTCCCCTCCAGTCTTTCCCCTCTTAATTTTATTTGCGACTGACTTTCTTCACCGGAAACATATAATACCTTATTTTCCATCAAAAGTGCAATCTGCAAAAGTAAAGTTGATTTTCCTATTCCGGGTTCTCCTCCCAATAAAACTACAGATCCTTTTACCAAACCTCCTCCTAATACTCTGTTTAATTCGTTATTATTGCTTGGGAGTCTATCTTCATTTGACGCAGTTATTTCTTTAATATGTAGGGCTTTTGAGACCCTTTTTGAAGTATTGGTCTGTTTCCAGTTTCTCCCTGAGCCTTTGGTTTCTTTTTGAATAACCTCCTCAACAATGGTATTCCATTCATTGCATGAATTGCATTTTCCAATCCATTTTGGAAATTGTGCACCGCAATTTTGACAGAAAAAGGTGGTTTTAGTTTTGGCCATCGTATTACAAATTGACTTCCCAGATATCGCTATTATCTTAGAAGTAATGTTTATTTAAAAATTTTTAATTCTAACTTTTCTCCATCAAAAACGGCATAGGTAAAATGAGAAATCCAATCACCTGTATTTATATAGGTGCTGTTTTTTCCAACAGACATTTCCATTGGTAAGTGCCTATGTCCAAAAAGAAAATAATCATAGTGCGTGGTTTCTAATTTTCGTTTGGCATATTGCGCCAACCATTCATTTTGTTCGCCTAAAAATTTAATATCCTCTGCTCCTGAAATCAATTTGTTTTTTGTAGATAAATATTGTGCAAATCGAACTCCAATATCAGGATGCAACCATCTATAGAACCATTTTGATACAGGATTAGTAAATACTTTTTTCATTCTTTTATATCCCTTATCTCCAGGGCCAAGACCATCTCCGTGACCAATTAAAAAAGTCTTCTGATTAAAAGTAAATACTTTTGGGCTATGAAATACAGGGATATTTAATTCGGTTTCAAAATAGTCATCCATCCACAGATCGTGGTTCCCTACAAAAAAATAGATCGGAATACCACTATCCCGGATTTCACCTAATTTTCCCAGGACTCTAACAAAGAACTTAGGAACTACTTTTTTATATTCAAACCAAAAATCGAATAAATCACCTAGTAAGAAAATTGCTTCAGCATCTTGCTTAACAATATCCAACCATTTAACAAATTTCTTTTCTCGCACCAAGCTTTCTTTATGAGAAGGAATTCCAAAATGTTGATCCGAAGCGAAATATATTTTTGTAGACTTTGACATGCAATACCTTTAATAACCCTATAAATTACACTTGATCAGCAGCATACCATTCTGCATAAGAATTTGCTGTTTCATATAATTTTAACGAATGTAAGGAAACATTTTGAGGTAATTGTGATTTTATCCTCACCGCAAAATCAAACAACATATTTTCACTTGTGGGTTGATAGGCAACCAGCACCACTTTGTGGGAATGATCATCGATAGTTTTAGCAAGCTCGATGTGCGGAGAATTTTTATTCAAAACAACAGCGTGATCAAAAACTTCCACTATTTGTTTTTTCACCATTTTCTTAAGATCTCCAAAATCTAATACCATCCCATTCTTAGGATTGTCAATGTCATTAATGGGAGTACCAATAATTGTTACATAAAGATGATAACTATGGCCATGAATATTTTTGCATTTTCCATCATAGCCGTATAAGGCATGTGCCGATTCAAAATCGAAATGTTTGGTGATTCTAATTTTTTCCATTTTAAATAACCTTTAACTCTTTGCCTACTTTTATAAATGCCTGAACGGCCTTATCAATATTTTCTTTGCTATGAGCAGCACTTAACTGAACTCTTATACGTGCTTTATCTTTTGGTACAACAGGAAAGAAAAATCCAATAACATAAATGCCTTCATCTAAAAGTGCATTGGCCATTTGTTGCGATAATTTTGCGTCATATAACATTACTGGTACAATTGCGGCATCTGCACCTACTAAGTCAAATCCAGCAGCTTCCATTTTTGATCTAAAATAATTAGTGTTTTCTTCTAATTTATCTCGTAGAGAGGTGTCCTTTTCAATCATATCAAAAACTTTAATAGATGCACCAACAATTCCGGGAGCTAAGGAATTAGAAAATAAATAAGGTCTTGAACGTTGGCGAAGGAGTTCTATAATTTCCTTTTTTCCTGTAGTATAACCTCCCATTGCGCCTCCCAGTGCCTTTCCTAATGTTCCGGTAACTATATCTACCCGATCCATAACGTTTTTAAGCTCTACTGTACCCCTTCCGGTTGACCCAATGAAGCCAGCTGCATGACATTCGTCTACCATAACCATGGCATCGTATTTATCAGCCAGATCACAAATTTTATCGAGCTGAGCTACGATCCCATCCATAGAAAAAACACCATCTGTAACTATTATTTTAAATCGGTGGTTTTGTTTGTTCGCTTCTATTAACTGATTTTCCAGATCTCTCATATCATTATTTGCATATCGATATCTAGCGGCCTTACATAATCTTACGCCATCAATAATAGAGGCATGATTTAATGCGTCTGATATTATCGCGTCTTCCTTACCGAGCAATGGTTCAAAAACTCCACCATTTGCATCGAAAGCAGCAGCATATAAAATAGTGTCTTCAGTTTGATAAAAATTGGCAATTCTATATTCAAGTTCCTTGTGAATATCTTGTGTTCCACAAATAAATCTAACAGAAGACATTCCAAAGCCATGAGTATCCATAGCCTCTTTTGCGGCCTCAATTACCTCTGGATTATTCGATAGCCCTAAATAATTATTCGCACAAAAATTAATAACTTCTTCCCCGGTTGAAATTTTTATAACGGCATCTTGAGAACTAGTAATAATTCGTTCACTTTTGTAAAGTCCTGCTTCTTTAATAAGCTGTAATTCACTTTGTAAATATTCTTTTATTTTGCCGTACATTTTTCTTTTATTTGTGTTTTACAAAAGTAATGAATTCTCACCTCTTTGTTAGTAACCTCAGTATGGCCTAAATAATTTTTGCAGCTTTTCAAGGTTTTGCCTAGATCATTCAGATTTTTGCAGGACTAACAGGTTAATTCAAGAAAATATGAAGCATATATAGGTGAAACCTTGTAAAGCCCTGAGGGAAACCATATAAACAGCAATCTTTAAAAGAAAAACAATCGAATTAACCTGTTATTCCTTCCTGTTTTATCTTTCAAATCTCACTATTTCTATAGTTTCTGCAAATGTATTCTTTAGGTCGAACTGAGGTTAGTGATGTTAAATAGAGCAGGAATGGCTATTTTTGAATTTTTAAAAATTATTTGATGTCCAGAGATAAAAAGTTAAAAATGCAATGGGAAGATCTAGTGGAGAAGGTTTCCAATAAATTTGGGGGTGGAGAAAAATTAGATATAGATTCTATAACGTATTTAATAGGTGTTCAGGAGCTCGGAAAAGGTTTTCAAAAGTATAAGAAGGATGAGAAGATAAATATTATGCATATTGCTATTTGTACACTTTTAGAACCATTTGGTTTTTATGAATTCGATTATTTTGATGAAGATGGATGGCCGCATTACAAAGTATTGGATGAGTTGCCTTTTTTGAAGCCCGGCGAACAAAGTGTTTTGATGAAAGAAGCGATTGTTATGTATTTTGAAAAGAAAGGTTTTTTTTAATGAATACGTTCTTAAACTGCCTCATAAATTTTACCAGGAAGCGGTTTGGTAACACCCTTTAGCTCCAAATTTAGAAGTAAGCTGGCCGTTTTATGGATTGGATATTTACAATTTAAGGCAATTATATCCAGGTTTTGTTTGCCCTCTTTTAATAGGAAGTTATAGATGTTTTCCTCGTGTTCATCAAGCTCTACAAATAATTGTTTTTGGATGACTTTTTTTGAATCTTTCTCTTCAATTTCCCAATTTAGCAGATAGGCTAAATCTTCAACTGTGTTTATTAAGGCCGCTTGATTTGTTTTTATCAGTTGATTGCATCCCTTGCTATATTCATCGGTTGTTCTTCCGGGTACTGCGAATACGTCTCGGTTATAAGAATTTGCAATTCCAGCCGTAATTAAAGAACCTCCCTTTGTGGCTGATTCGATAACTATGGTGGCCTCAGACAAACCGGCAACGATCCTGTTGCGTTTTACAAAATTTTCACGATCAGGATTGGTGCCAGACCAAAATTCTGTTAGTAAACCCCCGTTGGCCTGCATGTCGAGTGCTTCCCTTTTATGTTTATTTGGGTAAATTGAATCGAGCCCATGGGCCAATACCGCCAAAGTTTGAAAATTGTTTTTAATTGCTTGCTGATGTGCATAAACATCTATTCCATATGCCAATCCACTGACAATTATAGGTTTATATTTCTGAAGTTCTGCAATGAATTCTTCCAAGAATGATTTTCCGTAGTTAGTGATCATTCTGGTTCCAACAATACTAATTATTCGTTGTTCTAATAAGTTTATATTTCCTTTTTGAAAAAGTAAAATTGGGCCATCTACACAGTGCTTTAGATTTTTAGGGTACTTTTCATTTACAAATGTTAGTGCTTCTATGTTACTATTGTTAATAAACTCGAGTTCTTTTTCTGCATTTGTATATATTGATGAACTATTTAAACCCTTAATAGTGTAAGATCATATACCTGGAATTTTTTCCAGATTAATTGACTTTTCCTCAATCACTGCCTGTGCACTTCCACAATGAGAAATTAATTTTTTTGCATTAATATCTCCTATCCCTTCGGCAGATTGCAATATTAAATAGAATAAAACTTCCTTATTTTTCATGTTAAGACAATGACTTTCAAGCTACAATGGATTTGTTAATAAAATTGCTCAAGGTTAGCTTTAAAAGCTTTGTTTTTTTTTAGATTTGTTTGAGGGATAATCTGTTAGATATAGCGTTAATTAATAATCCAGTCTTTGATTTTAGCAAACTACATAAGTGAATTACTTTACCGATATGAATGCGTTATTGTTCCTGATTTTGGTGGATTTATAGTAAATAACAAATCTGCAACGATCGATTCCATTAATCACATTTTATCACCCCCGTTCAAACAAATTACTTATAATAGCCATTTAAAAAACAACGATGGTTTACTGGCAAATTACATAGCATCCGTAGATAAAATTTCTTATGAATGCGCATTGAATTATATCCGTTTTGAAATTGAAGATTGGCATAAAAAATTGAAAAACACAGATATTGATGTTGAAGGAGTCGGTTCATTTTCATTAGTAAATAATAAATTACATTTTGAACCGCAAAAAACGGTAAATTACCTTACCTCTTCTTATGGTTTAAGCGGTGTTATTTCTAAGAAAATTAAACGTGAGGAGCATGTTAAGCAAGAGCTAAAACTGACCGAAAAAAAGCCAGTTATTTTAGCAGTTGAACCGAAAAAATCTCCAAATTATTTAAAATATGCCGCCATTTTTATCCTGGGCTTATCTTTAATTGGGTTTGGAGGAAAATTGTATAAAGATTATCAAAATAATCAAATGCTTGTTAAGGCTAAAGAACAACAAGGGATTATTGAGAACAAAATAGAAAATGCAACTTTTGTTATTACTAAACCACTGCCCACTCTCAATCTGGATCTGGTAATTGATCAAAAGAATTTTCATGTTATTGCCGGAGCCTTCCGCTATCCTCAAAATGCCATAAGAAAAGTAAAACAGCTGAAACTTCAAGGCTATGATGCTCGTATCCTAGGTGTTAACAAATGGAATTTATCAGTGGTTAGCTTTGGAAGCTATTCCTCCAGAGAAGACGCCATTCAAGACCTTATAAACATTAAAGTTAACGTTGAGAAAGATGTCTGGTTGCTTATACAAGAATTCTAGAGAAAAAATGGCCTTAAAACAGATCCCGATCTGGAAATCATGATTGAGGCAGGCCTTACTAATGATTAATATACCTACTTTTACACTTATTTATCAATATAAAATTAAATAAGATGACCCCAAAAACACCGAAAGAGTCCTTGACAATATTAACAGATTTGGTTTTGCCAGGAGAGACAAACTCGCTAAATAACTTATTTGGAGGTGAATTACTGGCGAGAATGGATAGAGCTTCCAGTATTGCGGCACATAGACATTGTAGAGGAATAGCAGTAACAGCTTCAGTTAATCACGTCGCCTTTTCGAAACCGGTTCCCGTTGGAAGTGTTTTAGACATAGAGGCCAAAGTTTCAAGAGCTTTTACATCTTCTATGGAGATATATCTCGATGTATGGATGGAGAGCCGAATTACTGGCAAAAGAACAAAGGTAAATGAGGCAATTTATACATTTGTTGCTGTTGATTTATCAGGAACTCCTACTAAAGTACCCGCCATTATTCCCGAAACAGATTTGGAAAAAGAGCGTTATGAGGGAGCCTTAAGACGAAAACAATTGAGTTTGGTTCTGTCAAAAAAAATGAAACCTAGTGAAGCGACCGAATTAAAAGCATTATTTACTTAATTCGTAAATTATTTAAAAAAAAAGCGACTTGATTGTATTCAAGGCGCTTTTTTATAGTATTAAAAGAGAATTATTTATTCACTTGCTTAATGTATTTTTCTAATGCCATAGTCATTGATGGCGTTTCTTTCGTTGGTGCTGCAATATCTATATTTAAGCCCGCATCTTCGGCAGCTTTAACCGTGGTATTTCCAAATACGGCGATACGTGTATCATTTTGTACGAACTTTGGAAAATTTTGAAACAAAGATTTAATTCCACTTGGACTGAAGAAAACTAAAATGTCATAAAATACATCCTCCAAATCAGACAAATCACTTATTACAGTTTTAAATAACACAGCTTTTTGCCATTGTACATTTATATCATCTAGTTTTTTAGGGATTGTATCTTTTACCATATCCGAACATGGCAACAAAAATTTCTCCGTTTTATGCTTTTTAATAAGAGGGATCAAATCTTCAAAAGTTCTAGTTCCAACATATATTTTACGTTTTCTGTAAACTACATATTTTTGTAAATAATACGCTACGGCCTCAGACAAGCAAAAATAATTCATGTCATCAGGAATTGTAATCCGCATTTCTTCTGCTAATCTGAAGTAATTATCAATTGCATTTCTACTAGTAAATATCACAGCTGTAAAATTCAAGAAATCAATTTTTTGAGATCTAACGTTTTTTGCAGTTTCACCCTCAACATGGATAAATGACCTAAAGTCAATTTTGACTTTTTGTTTATCCATTAAATTAAAATAGGGGGATTGTTTTGCCTTTGGCGCAGGCTGAGACACTAGTATAGTTTTTACTTTCATAAATTTTTAACTTTAATCAAAAAACATTTTATAAATCACTAAAATAGGTGCTATTTCGAGGGCGCAAAGGTATAAAAATAAATAAAAAAAACTGTTAAAATTTAGCTTTAAATTTTTGACAATAGTAAAGTATCGCATGAAGAATAATATTATTGCTACTGTTAAACTAAAAGTTATTAGAATTTTATGAAGTGCGAAACTGCTGTAATTTATTAATACCAACAATGGGAAAAAGAGTACCGATAGATAGGCTAAATTACTCATTTTAAGAAGAGTAACATGATCCTGTTCTTCAGACAAACTGAATACAACACTCAACAAAAATCCAATCAAATACCTTGCAACAAAATAGAGAAATACCACAAGTAGTATCTGTACGAAAAAACTAAAATCATGTGATATTTTTGACGGATCAAAGGCCTTAATGGCATAATAGATGAGCAAGGAAATGTTAAAATTTATAATAATAAAAAATAAAAGATGAAAACTATTAAAGATTAATGGTTTAGATTTGGAATAATTGGTGAAGTATTTTTCTGAATATGACAGGGAAAACAGTTTAACAAATCTCTCGTTATAAGAAAATTTTAATAATGCAATTAATACCAATGCCGCAAAAAGGATTATAGTAATCCAATCTCTTGTTAGACTTAATCTCTCTAGTCCCTCAAACATTTATTCTATTAATTTAATATTTACTTGATTCCCTTGATACCCTTCCGGTAGTTCATAAAACCGAATGGCCATACGAAAAGATAAATCCTCTTTTACATCGAAATAAGGAGAATTAAAGATCGCTTCAAATACTTTTTTTTCATTCGGCTTCAATGGAGTTAAATCAATTACCTCCAATGGAACTTTTTTTATTATAGCCTTTTTGTTATAAAAAACACCAACAAATTTTACATTTTCAAATTTTACATTTTTATCGTAAGTATTATGCAACGTAAATTTAAAGGTAATATTTTCATCTTCTTTAAAATATAAACTTTTATCCTCTATTATACATTCTACTTTTTGAAATGAATTGTATGCTTCAATTGAATATCCGTTTAATAAATTTTTATTTTGAACTGCCAATATCGGTGAACTTCCGAGCCATCGGTCCGCACCAACTATATAAATATCTTCTCCCTGCATTTTATCCTCAAAATCACCCAGATCATACTGACTTTTCCTCCGCTCTAGGACGCTGTATGAATGCGTTTTTATTTTTGTATAAAAATTATAAATTGCAGCATTTTTATAGGAAGCGACAAAAATAATTGGTTTATTTGATGTGCTTTCCTGTAGTGTTCTTACCCATGTTTTTGCAATATGAGGTTCTAATTTTATTGGTAAAATGTTGTCGACAGCAAAGAGCAATCTAGCGATCAATAATAATCCAAGTTGGATCATCCCAATTCTTATTATCCATTTCCGTTGATTTTCATTCTCTACAAATTGCCTAAATGTAAGAATAATCAAAGGAATTAATATAGCAGCCGTCCATTGCGCTTGCGGTTGTAATTTGAACGACGAAAACAAGAAAAACCCAATCAATCCATAAGTAATATATTTCAAAGATTTATCAAATATTGAACTTGACTTTTGTTTTATAAAAGCATAATAAATTAATGGAAATGTTATTCCAACAATTACTAACTGATTTGCTAGGTGCATTAAGGAATTAGATATCTCATACTCTCTATCACTACCTCTTTCAAAAAGATGGTATCTAAATGTTGGAAAGTCATGGATATATTGCCAATACAGATGTGGGAGAAATAATAATGCTCCGAAGAAACTTGCTATCCAAAATTTCTTATTTTTTAATAAGTCCCAATTGGACAATAAAACGAAGAAGATAATCAAAATACCATGGTATTTGCTGTATAACATGCCTGCCATAGAAAACCCTAATAACAAGGTGTTTTTTAGATTGTGATCTCCAAGAAAACGCTTATAGAAATATAAAAAGATTGTTATAAAAAATAAAAGGGGTGTATCAGGGGTTGTTATGAATCCATATACGTTGAGAAATGCAACAGATATTATTAAAAGAAAATAGAGCCAAACATAATTCCATTTTTGTTTTGTATCAATTATTAACCATATTATATATAGCATTAATGAAAAGCTGATTATTGAAAAAAAACGAACTCCCAATTCACCATCAAAAAATAATCCGCTAATTTTTATCCAAACAGCTACCATTGGTGGATGGTCAAAATATCCGAAGGCCATTTTTTGTGACCATACCCAATAATAGGCTTCATCATACAACAATCCAGTATATTTACTCTGCAAAACATTGACCACGAAGAAAATCAAAAGAAAAAAGTAAAATTGATATTTAGGTCTTAGAAGAATACGCATCAATAAAATATTAGGCACAAAAGTAGCAATAATTTGTTTTACCTTTGTAGGCTCAAATGAACAAATATGCAAGATACTCTGGTCATTATACCCACGTATAATGAAAAGGAAAACATAGAAAATATTATTCGAGCTACATTTTCACAAGTTAAACCTTTTGATATATTAGTAGTCGATGATAATTCACCTGATGGGACCAATGAAATTGTAAAAAGACTCCAAAAAGAATTTCAGGAGAATTTATTTTTGGAAATTCGACAAGAAAAAAATGGTTTAGGTGCTGCCTATATTCACGGATTTAAGTGGGCATTAAAAAAAAACTATGAGTACATCATAGAAATGGATGCAGACTTTTCTCATGACCCTAAAGATTTAATTAGATTATACGAGGCCTGTGAGATCCAGGGAGCAGATTTGTCCATTGGATCAAGATATTCAAAAGGAGTGAATGTGGTTAATTGGTCTATGAAAAGAGTGCTATTGTCGTACTTTGCCTCTAAATATGTACAATTTGTGACAAGAATACCTATTCATGATACTACGGCAGGATTTGTGTGCTATAACCGTAAGGTCCTTGAAACAATAAAGTTGGATAAGATTCAATTTGTGGGATATGCCTTTCAAATTGAGATGAAATTTAAAGCATGGAAACATGGATTTAACTTGAAAGAAGTTTCGGTTATTTTTAGAGACAGAACATTGGGGGAATCCAAGATGAGCAAAACGATTATTACAGAGGCTATATTTGGAATAATCGCAATGCGATTTAAAGGCCTGCCAAAATAAGAACAAATTTGTAAATGAAGATGCTCATAATAAAAAACGCCCATGTCGTTAATGAAGGAGAAATTAGAACGCAAGACGTTCTTGTTGAAGGGGAAATAATTACTCGAATAGCTGAGAATATATACGATTATCCTCCTGGAACAGAAGTTATTGATGCGAGGGGAAAATATTTATTACCTGGAATCATTGATGATCAAGTTCACTTTCGGGAACCAGGGTTAACACATAAAGCGGATATTGCATCAGAATCCAGAGCTGCTGTTGCAGGTGGAATTACTTCATTTATTGAAATGCCTAATACGGTTCCGCAGAGTACAACCCAGGATCTATTGGAAGAAAAGTTCAGAATAGCATCGAAAAAATCTTATGCAAATTATTCCTTTATGTTTGGTGGAACAAATGATAATTTGGAAGAACTATTAAAAACAAATCCAAAAAACGTTGCTGCTATAAAATTATTTTTAGGCTCCTCAACAGGAAATATGTTAGTGGATAATGAAGAAGTATTAGAAAAAATATTTTCTTCAACAAAAATGCTTATCGCTGTCCACTGTGAGGACGAGTCGACTATAAAAAGAAATTTAGAGAAGCAAAAAAGAATATATGGAGATGATATTCCAATCAAACTTCATCCAATAATTAGAAGTGAGGAGGCGTGTTATTTATCCTCATCCAAAGCCATAAGTTTAGCTAAAAAGACCGGAGCAAGACTTCATATATTTCATGTTTCTACTGCTGCCGAAACAGAGCTTTTTACAAATGAAATTCCATTAAATGAAAAAAAGATTACCTCGGAGGTATGTGTACACCATTTGTGGTTTGATGATTCCGATTATGAAGATAAAGGTACTCTGATCAAATGGAATCCCGCCGTGAAAACAGCGAAGGATAAAGAAGGATTATGGAAGGCATTACTGGACGACAGATTAGATATAATCGCTTCGGATCATGCACCTCATACCCTGGCAGAAAAGAATCAGGTTTATACCAAGGCACCAAGTGGAGGCCCTTTGGTTCAACACGCTTTACAGGCAATGTTGGAAGCAGTAAAAAATAAGAAAATTACCATTGAAAAGATGGTTGAAAAAATGTGCCATAATCCAGCTAAAATATTTAAAATTGACAAAAGGGGATTTATAAGAAAGGGATTTTATGCTGATCTGGTTCTTGTTGATTTAAACAAAAGCCAGAGCGTAACAAAGAATAATATATTGTATAAATGTGGCTGGTCACCATTTGAGGGAACGACATTTAGCTCTAAAATTACGCATACTATTGTCAATGGAAATTTGATCTATAAGGAAGGCATGTTTGATGACAAAACAAAGGGGAAAAGACTAATATTCAATAGATGAAGCAGTTATTATTCATAGTGTTCTTGGTGGTATTTATTTCTTGTGAAAGCAAAGTAAAATATAAAAAACCCGATAATTTAATACCCAGAGAAGAAATGATCAATCTTTTGATCGATATGCATATCGCTACCGGAACAACAACTGTGAAGAGTATGCCTGATGAGGAGGAGAAGAATTATATGAGTCTGGTCTATGAAAAATATCAAATTGATAGTACCAGATTTGCAGAAAGTAATTTTTATTATATTTCAAATATTGAGGAGTATGAATCCATTTTCAAAGAGGTTGAAAAACAGTTGATAAAAATACAGGATGAATATACGATAACAGAAGATTCCGAAAGTAAAAAGGCCTTAGATTCTATTCTTGAGAAACAAAAAATGCCAAAAAGGTTAGGCGAAGATGATATAGTCAAGTAAGCTCGACTATTTCAAAAAGTCACTGCAGGTCGAATAGATTGTTTTATCAATACTTTCAAATTTATAGTTTAAAGCAGACTGAATTTTTTTAGAAGTATAATATTCTTTTGAGAGAATTGTTTTTGCGGTTTCCCTATTCATAAGAGGAGGGCTACCGGTAAACTTACTTTTAAGAACGTCTAATCTCCAAGCAATTTGACTCAAAAAAGGAGTTATCTTGAATTTAGGTCTTTTTTTACTCAAAGCATCTGCTATTTGAAAAAAAAACTTCTTTGAAGGACAAATTCTGAGAGACTAAAATAAATCTTTCGTTTATAATGTTGCTCGCCATCAATTTTATCATTATTTGAACAACATCTTTTACTCCAACAAATCCATTAACTCCCTCTGTATAAAATTTCAAACCCTTATCAACTTGACGGAACATTTTACCCGTTCCTTTTTGCCAAAATCCAGATCCCAAAATAACTCCTGGATTCACGATCACAACATCCACACCCTCCTGTGAGGCTCTCCATACTTCCATTTCAGCCCCGTATTTTGTAATTGAATATCCACTTTTTGTTACTGAATTATTCCAATTTTCCGACTCATCAGTCGGTAGGTTAGTAGTATTTTTTTCTACGGCTGCTATTGAACTAACAAAACAAAGCTTCTTAATGGCTTTTGAAATACAGAGATTAGCTATGTTGGTAGTACCATCAATATTAACTCTACGCATTTTCTGATAATCGGCCGGGTTTAAAGAAACTAATGCGGCACAATGGTATATATTTTTCACTCCTTCAAAGGCATTTTCAAGCGCTGGAATATCAGATAAATCAGCTTCAACCCAATTAATCCTATCATAAATATTTTCAAAATCAGAAGTATAATAGCTAAAAACGTTTTTAACCGCATTTAAATCACTGGTTTTTTGATGAATAGCCTTTACAGTATCATTTTCCAACAATAAATGATACAATAGATGTGAGCCAACCAATCCTGTTCCTCCTGTTACTAAAATCATGAGACGAATGTAAAAAATAAATTTAGATTTTTGGGACTTAACTTTGTAAAGGATTTGAATATAGTGAATAGTTTCTTTGTTATATTTGCCAAAAAATTTAATCCATGAAGATAAATTTTGTTGAAGAATTAAAATGGAGAGGTCTTATTCATAATATAATGCCCGGGACAGAAGAACAACTCATGAAGGAGCAAACCACGGCTTATATAGGCTTTGATCCAACTGCAGATTCTTTACACATAGGCAGCTTGGTTCAAATTATTCTGTTGATGCATTTCCAAAAAGCCGGACATAAACCCATCGCTTTAGTTGGAGGTGCTACGGGTATGATTGGAGACCCTTCTGGAAAGTCAGCAGAAAGGAACTTACTGGATGAAGAGACACTGAATAAAAATATCAAAGGAGTAAGAAAAACCTTGGAAAGATTTATCAATTTTAATAAATCGTCTGCTAATGCAGCGGAAATTGTTAATAATTACGATTGGATGAAGGATCTTTCTTTTTTAGATTTTGCCCGCGACATTGGTAAACATATAACGGTAAATTATATGATGGCAAAAGATTCTGTAAAAAACAGAATTAATGCGGAATCAAAGGAAGGAATGAGCTTTACGGAATTTACTTATCAATTGGTGCAAGGCTTTGATTTTTTGCATTTATATTCTAATAAAAATTGTAAATTACAAATAGGGGGAAGCGATCAATGGGGGAATATTACTACTGGTACAGAGCTAATTAGAAGAAAAGTTCAAGGAAAGGCCTATGCATTAACAAGCCCCTTGGTTACTAAGGCGGATGGCACTAAATTTGGTAAAACAGAAGGAGGAAATATCTGGCTGGATGAAAACCGAACATCCCCGTATAAATTTTATCAATATTGGTTAAATGCCTCTGATATTGATGCCGAAAATTATATTAAGATATTTACTTTTTTAGACCAAGAAACTGTTGAAAATCTTATATCCGAACATAAAGAGACACCGCATCTTAGGATTCTTCAAAAAAAGGTGGCAGAGGAGGTTACCATAATGACCCATGGCTTAGCGGCTTACGAAAATGCTTTAAAGGCTTCGTCTATTTTATTTGGCAAATCAACAGCAAAGGATTTGAAAGATTTGGATGAAAAAACGTTCTTAGATGTTTTTGAGGGTGTTCCACAAGCAGAAATTTCGGAGGAGGATATTGAAATTGGTTTGGAGATTGTGAGTGCATTAAATGAAAAGTCCGGTTTTGTAAAATCGAATGGAGAAGCGAGAAGAGCAATAAAAGAAAACTCGATTTCAGTGAATAAGGAAAAAGTAAAGGAGGGTTTTGTTATTGGCAAAAAGGACCTCATAGCAGATAAATTTATTTTATTACAAAGAGGAAAGCGCAATTATTTTTTATTAAAGATAAAATGATATTTAAATTACCCTACTAATTGTTAATCCATCCCGAATAGGCAATAATATTGTTTCAAGACGACTGTCATTTTTAAGGAGCTTATTGTATTCCATTAAGGTTTTCGTGTCTATATCCTTTAAATTCACAGGTTTTATAACCTTTCCACTCCATAATACATTATCAGAAAGAATAATACCTCCACTATTCATTTTGCCTATTAGGGAATTAAAATAATTTACATAATTGGACTTATCGGCATCAATAAAGACCAGATCAAATTTCTCTTTAATTTTAGGAATAATTTCCAGAGCATTCCCTAAATGTTGTATGATATTTTTTTTGAAATCTGATTTATCGAAGTATTTTTTTTGAATTTCGACTAATTCTTCGTTATGATCAATAGTATGTAAAACTCCATTCATTTTCATTCCTTCGGCCAAACATAGAGCTGAATAACCAGTGTAAGTTCCAATTTCCAAAATAGTTTCAGGCTGGATCAATTTAGAGATCATCGATAATAATCTACCTTGAAAATGACCACTTAACATTCGTGGGACCATTATTTTTTGCCAAGTTTCTTTATTGAGTTGTTGGAGTAATTCCGGTTCTTCTTGCGTATGCTCTATAGCGTAGTCTATTAGTCTTTCAGATAAAAAATCCATTAAATTTAGTTTTAAAGAACTATAACATTCACGGACCGATTGCGTTTATTTTTTCAATTTTCCACTTAAGTTTTCTTCCAATTCAACTTTGTCTTCATCGGTCAGGTGACCTGAATTGCTACAAGAATGTGTATGGATCCCCATCAATTTTGTAAGAATATTATTTTGGGTGGAGTAAGTTTTACAGTGAACGCATCCTAAAGAGTGCAGACCTAATCTAATTTTATCCCATGCAGAGGCCTCACCATACTGGTTTTTATTACAAATTGCAGTTGCTTCTTCACAGGTTATTAATAATTTTCTACTCATAGTAATTTTATTTTTTAAACCAATTATTTTCCAAACAACGGCGTAGCTGCTGTCTTGCTCTATGAATTATTACCCACAAATTTGACGCAGTGATGTCCAGTTCATTACATATTTCTTCTGTTTCATAACTTTGAACAGTTTTTAATAAAAATACAATCCTAAATTTCTCCGGAAGATTCTCTATACAATTATCTAAAGCCAATTTTAATTCTTGATTTTCTATATTTTTTTCTGCACTATTACCCCATGACTCCGGTACCCGTTCTTCCAACCAACTTCCTTTATTATCACCATCTGCGTAAAAATTAACCCTTACTTCTTTTTTACCTTTTATGGAATTAATTTTTCTATAATGGTCAATTATTTTTCTCTTTAAAATTGAGATCAACCAAGTGCGTTCAGAAGCTTGACCCCTAAAATTAGCCATTCCTTTCAAGCCGGAATAAAAAGTTTCTTGCACTAAGTCCTTGGCAAGATCATGATCATCCACTCTGATAATTGCGTAGTTGAACAAATATTCCGCATACAACACAACCCATTTATTAGGCTCTAAAGTATGCTTTTTGGAATTTGACATTTAATATTGATTTTTTAGCTGTGTAAATATAAATAATGTTCCCGTATAATAATTCTTAATTTGACTTATTTGTATTTGTTCTAAATTACAATTTTTTTAAAAAACAGATAATTTCATGGTTTGAAAGTTCGAAAGGATAATTTTATCTTTGTATTTTTGTTCAAAACTTAAAAATAATGAGCGGATTTTTATCTTCATCTATTGGCAGAAAAGTCGCCATGGCACTTTCAGCCTTCTTCTTAATGTTCTTTTTATTGTTCCACATAACCATAAACTTCTTGTCTGTTTTTAGTCCGGATTTGTTTAACGAAGCTTCTCATTTTCTTGGGTCGAACCCAATAATTCAATTTGGAATGCAACCGGTACTGATATTTGGTGTTGTTTTTCACTTTGTTCTGGGTTTTGTTTTGGAAATAAAGAATATGAGGGCACAGGGAACGGCATATGCAAAAAATAATGGAGCAGCGAATTCTACATGGATGAGCAGAAATATGGTTTATAGCGGCATTGCGATTTTAGCTTTTATTTTATTACACTTTATAGATTTTTGGTTTCCGGAAATCAACACAAAATTTATTCAGGGAAACTGGTCTGGTACCGCCGAAGGGATGGAAGGATATAGATACTACGGAGAATTAACACATAAATTTGAAAATCCAATAAGAGTTACGGCATATGTAATTGCATTTGTGTTTTTAGCCTTGCATTTATTACATGGCTTTACTTCAGCTTTTCAATCGATGGGGGGAAGCGTAAGCAGAAAAAGAACATTACAGGCTATAGGTAAGGTTTACTCCATTATTATTCCACTAGGATTTATTTTTATAGCTCTTTATCATCATTTAAACCATTAATCAAATTATGACGACCTTAAATTCAAAAGTACCTAAAGGACCATTAAAGGATAAATGGACAACATACAAGGACAAGATTGATCTAGTAAACCCGGCCAACAAACGTAATATTGATATTATTGTAGTAGGTACAGGTTTAGCCGGAGGTTCGGCAGCTGCAACTTTAGCAGAATTGGGATATAACGTAAAAGCATATTGTTATCAGGATTCTCCTCGTAGAGCACATTCTATTGCCGCACAGGGAGGGATAAATGCTTCGAAAAATTACATGGGCGACGGGGATTCGGACTATCGATTATTTTATGATACTGTGAAAGGTGGAGATTATCGTTCTCGCGAAGCCAACGTCTATCGTTTGGCCGAAGTTTCAGGAAATATTATTGACCAATGTGTGGCCCAAGGGGTTCCTTTTGCACGTGATTATGGTGGATTACTTGATAACCGTTCGTTTGGTGGTGTTTTGGTATCCCGTACTTTTTATGCCAAAGGCCAAACAGGACAACAATTATTGTTAGGAGCATATTCGGCAATGAATCGTCAAATTGCCAGAGGTAAAATTGATATGTACAATCGCCATGAAATGCTCGATGTAGTAATAGTAGAGGGTAAGGCACGAGGAATTATTGTGCGGAACTTGATTACCGGAGAAATTGAAAGACATTCTGCGCATGCGGTAGTCATTGCAACCGGAGGATATGGAAATGTATATTTTCTATCAACAAATGCCATGGGATCTAATGCGACAGCAGCATGGAAGATACATAAAAAAGGAGCTTATTTTGCGAATCCATGTTTTACACAAATACATCCAACTTGTATACCACGGAGTGGAGATTATCAATCCAAATTGACTTTAATGTCAGAATCATTGCGTAATGATGGTAGAATTTGGGTTCCTAAAAATAAAGATGACGTAATGGCTATTCGTGAGAGGAAAATAAAACCTGTTGACATTGCAGAAGAAAATAGAGATTATTTCTTAGAAAGAAGATATCCTGCATTTGGAAATTTGGTTCCTCGTGATGTTGCTTCGCGTGCTGCTAAAGAAAGATGTGATGCGGGTTACGGAGTGAATAAGACAGGAGAAGCTGTTTATTTGGATTTTGCTGCAGCATTTCAACGATATGGAAAAGAACAGGCTAAAATTCATGGAATTTCTAATGCTACCAATGAAAAGGTCATTGAATTAGGAGTGGCTATAATAAAAGAAAAATACGGTAATCTATTTCAAATGTATGAGAAAATCATTGACGAAAATCCGTACAAAACACCAATGATGATTTATCCTGCAACACACTATACCATGGGAGGTGTATGGGTAGATTATAACCTAATGACCACTGTTGACGGTTTATATTGTTTAGGGGAAGCCAATTTTTCGGATCACGGAGCAAATCGATTAGGAGCTTCAGCATTAATGCAAGGTTTGGCCGATGGATATTTTGTTTTGCCTTATACGATAGGAGATTATTTATCTGATGATATTCGTACCGGAAAAATTCCTACAGATACTCCTGAGTTTGACGAGGCGGAGAAAGAAGTTAAAGATCGAATTGATTTCTTCATGAATAATAAGGGGACCAGATCTGTAGATTATTTCCATAAAAAACTGGGAAAAGTAATGTGGGATAAAGTTGGTATGGGTAGGAATGAGAAAGGATTGAAGGAAGCTATGGCTGAAATTAGAGCGATCCGAGAAGAATTTTGGAAAGAAGTGAAAGTACCGGGAGATAAAAATGAAATGAACCTCGAATTAGAAAAGGCAGGTCGAGTAGCGGACTTCTTGGAATTGGGTGAACTCTTTGCCAAGGATGCGCTGGACAGAAATGAGTCATGTGGAGGTCATTTTAGAGAAGAATCCGTTGAACTGGAAGGCGAACAAAAAGGAGAAGCCAAAAGAAATGATAAGGATTATGCTTATGTTTCCGCATGGGAGTATAAGGGCGAACCTTCAGATGCAGTATTGCATAAAGAGCAATTAGAGTTTAAAGATATTGAGTTGAAACAGCGTTCGTATAAGTAATTAAGTTATAGATTATTAAGTTATTAAGGTGAGTAATTTTAAATCTTTTGAAGAATTGAGTTGTTGGAAAGAGGCTAGAAATTTAAGATTACTTGTAAAGAACTCATTGATTGCTAAAATGCCAAGCTCTGAGAAATTAGCCTTAATTGATCAAATTAAAAGATCGTCACGGTCAGTTGGTAATAATATTGCAGAAAGATATGGAAGATTCCATTTTCAAGAGAATATTCAGTTTTGTAGAATGGCGAGAGGATCCTAGTTTGAGACTTTAGACCATGGAATTATTGCTTTAGATGAAGGCTATATTTCTGAAGAAAAATTAATTGAATTAAGAACAATACATAATAAAAAGCTACTGATTTTAAATGGACACATTAAATATTTAAAAAATCAGAAAGAAAAATAAAGGTATACTGTTTGTAGGAAATTGAGATGTTTTTTGTAACTCAATATCCAATAACTCAATAACCAAATAACTTTAAAAGATGAATTTAACACTAAAAATTTGGAGACAAAAAGGGCCAGAAGATAAAGGTCGGATGGTAGATTATAAAGTAGCAGATATTGATGAGCATATGTCGTTTTTAGAAATGATGGATGTACTAAATGAGCAATTGATAAATAATGGTGATGAGCCGGTTGCTTTTGATCACGATTGTAGGGAGGGAATATGTGGAATGTGCTCTTTGTATATCAATGGAGAAGCCCATGGGCCGGACAGAGGCATAACTACATGCCAGTTACATATGAGAATGTTTAACGATGGAGATACTATATATATTGAACCGTTTAGATCTAAAGTGTTTCCTGTAATAAAAGATCTAGTAGTTGATAGAACAGCTTTTGAAAGAATCCAGCAAGCCGGTGGATTTATTTCTGTAAATACTTCTGGAAATACACAAGATGCAAATGGAACTCCTATTTCAAAACACGATGCAGATGAAGCCATGGATGCGGCAGCATGTATTGGTTGTGGAGCTTGTGTTGCAACCTGTAAAAACTCTTCAGCTATGTTATTTGTTGGTGCCAAGGTAGCTCAATTTGCCCTGTTGCCACAGGGTAAAGTGGAGGCAGCTGATAGAGTAAACAATATGGTTGCTCAAATGGATTTAGAAGGATTTGGTAATTGTACAAATACCGGAGCTTGTGAAGTGGAATGTCCTAAAGAAATATCCCTGGACAATATTTCCAGAATGAACAGAGAATATTTAAAGGCTAGTTTTTAATTTTAGGCTATCGATTGTTAATCTAAATCAGGCCGTTTACGATAAGCCTTTTTGAGTCGAAGTTTCTTTTTTGTTTCCAATCTTTTTTGGATTGATGACTTGCTCGGTTTCGTTTTTCTTCGCTCTTTAGGAATTTTAAGCCCGCTGAATATTAGATGGTTAAAACGATCAATTACAATTTCCTTATTTTTATGTTGGCTTCTGCTTTCGCCACAACTTAAGATCAGAATATTGTCTTTGGTAAGTCTTGAATGTAGATTTTTAGTGAGTAATTCTTTTTCTTCATCCGTTAAGTTTTCAGACTTCGAAATATCAAAAAACAATACAACTTTAGAGGATACTTTATTTACATGTTGTCCACCCGAACCGCCACTTCTTATAGCTTTAAAGGTAAGTTCTTTAGTAACCTCAGGTCGATCTGAATAATTTTTGCAGCTTTTCAAAGTTTTGCCTAGATCATTCATATTTTTGCAGGACTAACAGGTTAATTCAAGAAAATATGAGGCAATATAGATGAAACCTTGTAAAGCCCAAAGGGAAACCATATAAAAAGCAATCTTCAAAAGATAAAACAATCGAATTAACCCGTTAGTCCTTCCTGTTTTATCTTTCAAATCTCACTATTTCTATAGTTTCTGCAAATTTATTCTTTAGGTCGATCTGAGGTTAATAATATTTTCCGCATCCATTTATTCAATATTCGTCAATGAATCAGAGAAACTGTCAAGATTTTTATGATCCTTGAGTAGTTTATCTATTGCTTGAATTGCAGTTTTCAATCGAGTTCTTTTATCGCCTTTTAGTATCAAATAAGGTCTACTATACTTTATTAAAGATTTTTCAAAGGTGTCGAACATTTCTTGTCGTTCATTGGGTTTATCCCTTAGATCATCGGCTTCCCAGTCCGTATCAATATAGGTTAAAAAATACAGATCATATTTATTTTCCAGGGCATATTTATCCAGATCCGGATCGACAATTCCACCATAGTAACTCTCGGAATAAACTTTTGTTTCTAATAGGTCTGTATCGCAGATCAAGATTTTATCCGCTTTTTTTGCCAGTTTATTTTCAGATTTCATTTGTCCGATTGCAATCGGAATTAGATCAGAATTTTCACAGGTTTTACGCTCATTATTCCATTTGTCCTGTAAATATTTACGTGCAAACTCAGGAGCCCAAACTGTATTATAATGTTCAGCCAATTGAAGAGAAATTGTTGTTTTACCAGTTGATTCAGGACCGAATAATACGACTTTTAAGATGTTTGCTTCCTGTTGTCTAAGTTTTTTTTCCATGCTAAATAACCGTAAATCGCTAAAATTAAAAATATGCTGTATTGAATTCCTGTAAATCCGTATCCTTTAACAAAATATAATGGAATAGAGACAATATTTCCTGCAATCCAAAGGGTCCAATTTTCTATTTTCTTATTTGCCATTAACCACATTGCAGCAAAAAAGATACCAGTGGTAAAGGTATCTAAATAAGGTGTTCCCTCCCTAAAATCTGATAAATTTCCTGAGGTGAGTTTTGAAATGGCAAAATTTATACTTTCATTAAATCCTAAATTATTAGGCATCACATTGTAATATCGATAGACAACAATCACAAAAACAGATGTAAAGATAAATATACCAAAAGTCTTTATTTTGTCCATTTTGTCAGTTCTTGAAATAGGAATATGATGTTGCTTATCATCAATTATTTTACTCCACATATACCAACCATACAAACTCATGATCGTATAATAGATGTTGATAATAAGATCGCCGTAAAGATTCCATTGTGAAAGTAAATACACATAGATACCGGTACTAATAATCCCCGTAGGAAAGACTAAAATATTCTCTTTTTTTGCATAAAAAACACTTGATACGCCAAAAAGTGCTGCAGTAAATTCAAGTAGAATGTTTAAAGTAGAGGCAGTTCTGTATGGTTCAAAAAAGAAATCAATTAATTGATTCATACAATGGTATTAAAGATTTCGCTGTTGTTTTCAAAGGCAGTTCCTATTACAACGAGATCTGCACCATTATCAAAAGCACTCTCCAGTTGTTGTTTTGTTCTTACCCCACCACCAACTATAATTGGAATGTCTATATTATTGGATACAGATCTTATGATTTTTGGGTTTATTGGTGTCGTAGCACCACTTCCGGCTTCCAAATATATTATTTGTTTGCCAAGGTATTCGGCAGCAATTGAAGTATTAAGTATTTCTTCGAGATTCGACTGAGATATAGGTGTTGTTTTACTTACCTTTTGAACAGAAGTTTCTATTCCACCTTCTATTAATAGGTATCCTGTTGGAATAATTTCTAGGGAGGTTCCTTTTAAAAAATCCACAGATTTAATTTGCTGTTCTATCAAAAATTCAGGATTTCTACCGGACAGAAGCGACAAAAATAAAACTGCGTCCGCTTCTTCTGTAAGTTGAGAATGATCTCCCGGAAATAAAATAACAGGGATTGAACTTAGTTTTTTGATTTGTTTAACAAAGGGGTCGGTAAGCCCATTCGTAACAGTACTTCCTCCAACAAAAATAAAGCTAACCTCAGTTTTATTTATAACAATTATGTTGGATAAAAGTTCATCGATTGGAATTTTATCAGGATCCAACAAAACAGCTATTAATTTCTCGCCTTTTTGCTTACTGTTTCTTATGTACTCAATTATATGTTTTTTCAAACTTTTGTTAATTAGTGAAATTCGTATCCTAATTCATAGCATAAACAAGGGTGAAATCTTCTATTTGTTGAAAATAGATGTCATATTTTTCATGGTAATTATCTTTTTTGATCCATCCTTTTGTTTTTTTATCCCTCAAACTAAATTGTTCAATGGGTAAATGATGTTTGAATAATAAGCCGCTATCGGGATGAATTTTGAACAAACTTTCTTTTGCCCCCCATATTATAGTTAGTTGTTGCACCAGATTAACCTCAGTTAGAAAATCATTTTCCGATCCTATAAATTTTGATGCAATGCGTTTTATTTTTTCTCTGTTTTTTTCAATATCAATACCTACAGGAGTGCTACTTATTATAATTGCAGAAAAATTATGGGAATGTGTTATTGAAATTTCCTGCCCGTTCTTTAAATGTGGCTTTCCGTCCTGTGTATAAATCATATCAAAATCAGAGTAATTTGCTACTTTCAACAGATGCCTGACACTCAGGAAACCTCGTTGATGCAACACAGATTTCATTTTCTTAACTCTCAGTAAACTATTTTCATTTAAAATGATATTATTAAATAATTCATCAAAGGATTCTTCAATTTTCCAAATAAAAATTTTAGTTTCAGAATTAGGATTGATAGTTTTAAACAAGGGCATCTATAATCTCAAAGGTATTTTGTAATTTTGCACCTCAAAAATATACAATTATGGGCACAGATACATCAACATATGTAAAATATAAAGTGAAAGACATCAATCTTGCTGATTGGGGGAGAAAGGAAATTGAGTTGGCAGAAGCAGAAATGCCCGGACTGATGAGTTTAAGAGAAGAATATAAAGAGGAACAACCGTTAAAAGGAGCGCGTATAGCAGGATGTTTGCATATGACCATACAAACGGCTGTTTTGATTGAGACTTTAATAGCCCTTGGAGCTGAGGTTACATGGAGTTCATGTAATATATTTTCAACGCAGGATCAAGCAGCAGCAGCTATTGCAGCAGCAGGAGTTTCTGTTTATGCGTGGAAAGGTTTGAGTGAAGAAGAATTTGATTGGTGTATTGAACAAACATTGTTCTTTGGAGAGGAAAAGAAACCGTTGAACTTGATCTTAGATGATGGTGGAGATTTAACAAACATGGTATTGGATAGATACCCTGAATTAGTAAAAAATATTAAAGGATTGTCAGAAGAAACAACTACAGGTGTTCATCGTTTATACGAAAGAATGGAAAATGGGACATTGCCAGTGCCGGCAATAAACGTAAATGATTCTGTCACTAAATCTAAATTTGACAATAAATATGGATGTAGAGAATCTGCAGTAGACGCTATACGTAGAGCAACAGATATTATGTTGGGAGGGAAAAGAGTTGTGGTTTGTGGTTATGGAGATGTTGGTAAAGGAACTGCCGCATCGTTTAAAGGAACAGGAGCAATTGTTACAATTACGGAAATTGACCCAATTTGTGCATTGCAAGCAGCGATGGATGGTTTTGAAGTCAAGAGATTAGATACAGTTGTTGGAAAAGCAGATATTATAATTACAACAACAGGTAATAAAGATATTGTACAGGGCCATCATTTTGAAGCTATGAAAGACAAAGCCATCGTTTGTAATATTGGTCATTTTGACAATGAAATAGATGTTGCCTGGTTGATTGATAATCATGGAGATTCGAAAGTTGAGATCAAGCCACAAGTTGATAAATATACTATTGATGGAAAAGATATACTTTTATTGGCAGAAGGGAGATTAGTAAACTTAGGATGTGCTACCGGCCACCCAAGTTTTGTGATGAGTAATTCTTTTACAAATCAAACTCTGGCGCAACTCGAACTTTGGTTAAATCCTAAAAAGTATGAAAACAAAGTGTATATGTTGCCGAAACATCTGGATGAGAAAGTGGCTAGATTACATCTGGAAAAAATAGGGGTGGAGCTGGAAACTCTGAGACCGGATCAGGCAGAATATATTAGTGTGAAAGTAGAAGGCCCTTATAAGCCAGAATATTATCGATATTAATAATAGCAATTTTATTTGTAATGAAAAAATATCTTAGTTCCAATTGGCAGTCATAGCAATGCATTGAATACGTTGCAATATGCAATTAATTTTGCAGCAAGTGTTCAGGCAAGAATTTATTTTATTCATATTTTTCACAGTTCAAAAATTGCCGGAAATGTCATAAATATAGATTCTATATTAGTGAGAGACAGCAAAAAAATGCTAAAGGAATATATGGCCAGCATTGACAGTAAGGGTGTTGAAATTATTCCTAAATCATTAAAAGGACATTCGGTAATAGATAGCATTAAGCAATTGAATGAAGCATTGGATATTGATTTAATAATTACCGCTACAAAAGCATTAACTACCGATAATCGTGTGTTTTTAGGAAATGTAACCGGTTCTATGGTTAAGGATATTAAAAAGCCAATATTGATTGTTCCATCAGAAGCCAAGTTCAGGCCCCTATCAAAAATTTTAATGACAATAAAATCAGGGACTATAAAATCAAAATCAACAATAAAACCTTTGATTAAAATTCAAGAGAGTTTTAATTCTGAGATAAATTTATTGCAGGTAAAAACCCCACAGCTAAAGGAGAAAGACCTGGTTATAAATAAACATTTGATCAAACGTATATCTGAATTGATTCTTACGGAAAATGCAACGGTTTTTCAAGGAGTCCTGGAGTTTTTACATGATCAGAACCCTGATCTTATATGTGTTATTCGAAGAAAAAGAGGATTTTTCAAAAAACTTTGGGAAGAAAATAGGATAATGAGAGTGAATTTTGACAGTAAAGTACCTCTCTTGGTTTTAAAGGGAGATTAATAATTTATTGGGGTTATAGCTCAGTTGGCTAGAGTGCTTGACTGGCAGTCTAAAACGGAGATAGTTATCATTACTTCAAACTCTTTATATATCAAGGGTTTATAAAGAATTATCAAACCGAATTTTATTGGTGGTGGGGTATGGTGGTGCGTTTTTTGGTAATACTACTAATCAAAGTGATGAGCTTTTTATATACAAAACATTTAACTAGTTAGGTTTCTGCTGAGAAATGAATATACTACTTTAGTCTATAATTAATACCATAAGAGCCATCCAAAAACGCTTGTCATAATTAGTACATATGCTACTAAAACATAAATCCATTTTCCTCCAAATTTTAGTGTAGGAATAGAGGATAAGTTAAATGCCGATAGAAGCATTAAGAGGATATATATGATGATGGAGAAAGTAGAAGGCGTAAAAAAGTTTTCGAATAAAAAAACAAAAGCAAGAATGAGAACATTGTTATCAAGAGCAAGACCCTTATAAGTTTTACTATCAACAAGACCATATATATTAAAATAGCTTAATCGAATTGCACTGGCAGCAATAATTACAAATGCTCCAGGTAAGAACCATATATCGTAATTACCATAACTTAAAAGTACGATAGCAGGAAAAATGCCAAAGCTCACAATATCAATCATAGAATCGAGCTGAGCTCCAAAATCACCTTGTACTTTTGTTCTTCCTTTCATTTTTTTTGCAATAATACCATCATACCAATCGAACAATACCGCCCATAAAATTCCGATTATTGCTGCGTTAAAATTACCTTGAATCGCAAAATAAATCCCTATTACTGCACTCATTAAACCTAAAAGAGAGCAAATGTTCGGCAAATCTTTAACAAAACTGAATACGCTAATTTGTTGTTTATCACTCATAATTAGTTGTTTTTTAGATACATTACATCCTTTAAGGCATCAATGAGTATGTTGTTTTCCTTTGGAGTACGACTAGCAATGCGAATGTATCGGTCAGCATCAGGTTGGGTTTTACCAACACTGTCTTTTATATAAATATTGTGCTCAATAAAAAGACGCTTAGTAATTTCAGGTCCACTGAAAGCCGCATCGGGTAAACGACAATAAATATAGTTTGCATCTGGTTTAAAAACGGTCATCCCCTTAATGGAGCAAAGATTATTATAAAAATCATCTCTATCTGCTTTAACTATTTCACAGCTATCTTTAAATTCTTGTTTGTATAGAGGTAGTATTCTGAGAAATTCTTCAGCAAATCCATTAATATTCCAAATATGAATTCCATTTCGGACAGCTTGGGCAAAATCTGCGTTAGCCGTTAATAGATATCCTATTCGTAGTCCACAAATCCCATAGGCTTTACTCATACTTTTAAGAATAGCCATATTTGGATACTTGTCAATATCCTGCTCCAGGCTTATTTGCTCTTTATTATCTGCGAAATCAAGAAATGATTCATCGATAATAAGCATGCAATTGCTTGGTCTAAGTTTTTTCCCCAGTCGAATTAAATCGGCTTTGGGCACTAATAGGGACGTAGGATTATTAGGTGTCACCACAACAGCCATATCAGCACCAACTTTAATAGCTTCTTCAGCAAATTTATCTACATCGAGCTGAAAAGAAGGAAATTCAAGTGGAAATTCCACAGCTTGCCCTTCTGGTGCAGCATTAGCATATTCATTAAAAGAAGGTACAGGCACAATTATTTTTTTCGCTAAGCTTCCCGAGAGTATTTTTATAATTTCGGCTGCCCCATTTCCAACAACAATTCTTTCAGCGGGTTGCTGAATCACTTTTCCAATCAATTCAGCCAATGCATCTTGCGCCATTGGGTAGTTCAAAACCAAATTGTGAATGTTGTCTTTTAAATGGCTAAATACTTCCTTGGGTGGAAAATATAAATTATATAAGTAAGCATGGTCGGTAAAATTATGCCGATAATAACCACCATGTTGTTTTGCTATGTATGCGTATTTTTCTTCTTGTGTTTTATAGTTGCTTCCCATTGTATTTTTATTTCTATTAGTAGGTTATTTACACCTATCAATGCTGTTAGAATTGAGCTTCCTTCGTTGTACCTCCTCAGAATGATGTCATTTCGTAGACGAGGCACAAGGATGAAGCAATCCCTTTTAATATCAACACTTTCACAGCATCCCTAATTCATCATTCACTATGCCACTGCATTTTCACGCATAGCTACTTTTTTTAATTCTTTTGGGAATAATAATTCCGCTTTGGCTAAATCTTTCATAGTATCAATTTCATACCATGATTTATGGTCAAACGATACCGATTCAAATGCTAAACTCTTATTTGCAATCATTTCAGCAAAAACAGTCTCATAGTAACAATTCACAATACCTTCGGTAATATACAAATTCAGTTGTTTTACAATAGCTTTCCATGATAACAGTGAGAAACTGTAAATATTAACTGTTTTGTATCGAATATCTGAATAGGAATCTGTTGTTCCTATTTGAAATTTAGTAACCATATTATCTTTATTGACCGAAACTGTTGTTCCATCTAGCCAAGGTTGCATAAGCGCTATTGCCATCCTATCAGGATAAACCATCTCATCAAGCAAAGCCGTGTTCAATACCAAATCACTTTCAAAAAGCACAAAAGGCTCATTTATTATATTTCGAGCCACCCAAAGCGAATAAATGTTATTGGTGGTTTTATACAAAGGACTGTAAATATATTCAATGCATAAGTCTCCCGATTTTTCACCAAGATAATCAATAATGCATTCATTTTCGTGACCTGTTACAATTACAAGTCGTTTAAAGCCTTGGCTTTTTAAGTTATTTACGAGTCTTTCTAGAATTGATTTATCATTTACAAGCGTAAGGCATTTGGGGGATTTTTGTGTTAATGGGAAAAGGCGACTTCCAGTACCAGCCGCAAGAAGTAATGCTGTAGTTATGCGATTTTGACCACAGTAATTGCCCGAATCACTATTCATATAAATAGGAATTGATACCATCAAAAAAAACTAAATACTCGATTCAAGCATCTAGCGTACTAAATCTTAGTACTCTGACGTTTGGACTAGTTTACCGATAATTCAACTAAAAATATGAAGTCTGCCAATGTGATGAATTTTTTCTAAGAGCTCATCAACAAAAATGATAATGAATGATTGATACTAAAAGATTAGTAATCCTTTTACAAAGGTACTCAAATTAATTAAGACAATCTAAAGTTCGTGAATTTGTACATGATTAAGATAATGATAGGAAGATTGTTTAGTGTCAGCAAAAAGTGAACTTTTAAAAGGGTTAAATCTTGGAATAATAATTGAGGCGGAAGTGAATTCCCCTCATGAAGAGCTTTTTATTGGGTTGGAGATATTTCAGTTACGGAAGGGAATTTTCATATCATTTTAAATCTTGAAGAAACCAGCTATGAAATTTATTAAACTAGAGGAATAAAAGATAAATTTCGCTGTACCTAGGCTCGATATCTCCATGTTTTTCAATGATTAGCAAGATTCTTATCAACCACCTCCCATTATACCTGCGCAAGGGATGACAGAGTTGTTGGACGTATTCCTTATACTTAACTTATTTTTAAGACAATCTGTTAAATTGAAGCTAATTACTATAAAGAGATTAATTCGTATTGATTATTTAATTAATTTTCATGCACTTAAAACTCTATACCAATGAAAAAAAACATATTTATCTTAATCGCATCTTTTATT
>PVMK01189474.1_pt1 | contig 39222 bp, 44 predicted proteins | sample 1853481 | NCBI WGS metagenome assembly PVMK01 (sample SAMN08533507, study PRJNA380276) | Marine sediment metagenome, whole genome shotgun sequencing project.
AATCAGTCATTGATACCAATTATAGAAGGCTCATTGATGGAAGGTCCATCGACATATCATTAGGCGGTATCCATAATATAGTTATTGGCAGTGATATTGACGATATCTTTCAAGAGCCTGTATCCGTAGAAGACTTATCAGCCATAATGGCCGATGGCACAGGGGTCAAACAACAAGAAGGTCGTAAAGGAGAGCTCAGAGCCGTTATCGGAATTACCAAAGCAGGCCGAGTCGAGCCCCTTGGTTCCTTTACCAATACCGCCTGGCCGGAAATAGAGCGTAATATCAAAGAACGGATTAAAGAAGCAGAACCTTATAATATTCCCTTTATTTATGACGGAGAGCCAGGACTTGATGATTTCTTAGCTGATGCCGCTGAAAGCCAACGGTGCACATGGCATGGCCCCAGAGGACTTTATCATTCCCTCTGGCAAGACGGATTAAAGAAAAAAGATAGCCAACCAGAAACCGACAAGATAAAGCAGTTAATAGGCATAGAACTTCCCGAAGGAGACTTCGAAATCCTCAAAGAAGAAGATAAGGAAACAGTAAAATCCAAATACGAAAGCAGCAAAACAGAAATCAAAGAACTAATAAAAACCTTTCGTGAAAAGGGTTATAAGAATGGGGCATCCTATCTTGAAAACCTCTCAGATCGGTTATTTGCCAACATAGAAATTTGGTTGAAAACAGACGTAATCGCTCCAAACACAACCTCTCTACTTGAACGGCTGTTTAGGGAAATCGGTCGACGACTGAAGAAAATTGCCTGGGGATGGTCTGATAAGGCGGTAACAAATATCTCTAAAATGATCATGGTCAGGCAATACTCCAGAGATAAATGGGAACAATATTGGAAAGACAAACTTGGTATAAAAGGTTACTTCGATATTGAGATTATGTCCGTTAATTTGCCATCATGTAAACACTTTTGAACGTTACCAAATGATTGCGATTATGGTTTGAAATCTTCTGCTCAGGACTTGTGTTTACTGCTATTTATCTGAAAGATATTGAAAAAAAAGCAGACCACAATATCTGGTAGTCGGCCTTTTCGTCTAAAAGCAGTATCCTGCTTGTGATATGGTCGATTACATTCTACAAATTAAGCCGATTAAAATTGCAGATTACTCCAATTATGTAGATAAGCCGATCCTTTGATCACTGCTACAGATCACAGCCGCAGTCAAACCTGTAATATGAGAATAAAATCTCAGGCAAAGATGCCATTGAGGATTTCCCTATAGCTGATCCTCAACTTTTCAAATGAAACCCCATGGTTTAAAAATAGCCATTTGCAGTGTTTTTTTATGCAAAATTAAATTGTTTTAAACAAAAGGTTTTATGAACCATGGTACCCACCTTCGAAAAAACCCTGGAACAATCTCTGCGAACTTAACGGGTCGGACCGAGCAAACAGTATGATTTGACGACAAATTTATGAAAAAAACAGTGCTGACTTTAGTCTTAGAGTATTGTTTTTGCCATGGAAATTAGCATTTTAAGAAAGGGTTTGTGAATATCAGGGAATCGGCATTATATTCCGGATATATTTTTTGCGAAACACAGCCGCATCGAAACCTTTTATATGAAAATAGTATCATGAAAATCCCGGCAGAATAGTCATTGAGAATACTCCAATCATTGGCTGAATATGTGATGTGCGGAGTTAACAATACTTGCCACAGCATGTTAGGCATCAGGGTGACAAAGCATCTTTACAACCGTTGTTAGGTATTGTATCTAAGTTAAGATTTAAATTGCCGAAAAATTACAAAAAGTTTATCTGATATTAATTCGAAAAGATGCGACCAACCCATCCGGAAAAAAAGAGTCCTATCGTAAACGTTGCATCCCACCTGAAAAGGATGGCCGAAATAACGCCTTACAAAAGGGCGGTCGTTTATCCTGCGGGGCGGGATAACTACGGCCGGATCACCTATTCTCATCTGACGTTTCTGCAGCTGGATCGGGAATCCGATTGTCTGGCCCATGGGATGCAGAGCGCCGGTATCACCCGGGGCACCCGGACCATTTTAATGGTCAAACCAAGTCTGGAATTTTTTATCATTATTTTTTCGCTGTTTAAAACCGGTGCCGTTCCGGTGGTGGTTGATCCCGGAATGGGGATTCGCCGCATGGTCACCTGTTTCAAAGAGGGGCGTCCGGAGGCGTTTATCGGCATCCCCACCGCCCATGTGCTTCGAACACTCTATCCCAAATTTTTTAAAACACTCAAAACATGGGTAACAGTGGGCAGACGCTGGTTCTGGAGAGGTTTAACCCTACGCCAGCTGCGCCGGACGCCCTGGGCGCCCTATTCGATGGCCCAAACCCGAAAGGACGATACAGCCGCCATACTCTTTACCACCGGCAGCACCGGTCCTGCAAAGGGTGTGGTATACACCCATGGAAACTTCGATGCACAGCTGGGTCATATAAAATCCCATTTGAAGATATCTTCCGATGAAATAGATCTTTCGACATTTCCGCTGTTTGCCCTTTTTTGGCCGGCCCTGGGGATAACGTCGGTCATACCGGACATGGACCCCACAAAACCCGCCCGTGTAAATCCAAAAAACATTATCGAGGCCATTTTGAACCAGGGCGTCACCAGCATGTTTGCCTCCCCTGCCCTTCTGAATCGTGTGGGCGAATACGGGAAAAAGAATCGGATAAAGCTACCGTCCATAAAACGGGTCATCTCCGCCGGAGCACCGGTATCCCCGTCGATCATCGAACAGTTTTCGTCCATGCTCTGTGGAAATGCCGAAATACATACGCCGTATGGGGCCACCGAAGCGGTCCCCATAATATCCATCACCAGCAACGAAATCCTGTCTGAAACCCGAAAGCTCAGCGAGCAGGGCTACGGTATCTGCATCGGCCGTCCTATTAACGATCTAAAAGTTTGTATCATTAAAGTCAGCGATGACCCCATCGATAAATGGTCCGAAGACCTCATGGTCCCAGACGGTGAGATTGGTGAAATAAGTGTTAAAGGCGACCTCGTAACCCGAAATTACTTTAAAAGACCCGAGTCGGATACGCTGGCAAAGATCAAAGACCTAGATTCCTTTTGGCACCGGATGGGGGATGTAGGCTGGAAGGATTCAAAAGGGAGGATATGGTTCTGCGGCCGAAAAAGTCATCGTGTGACGACTGAAAAGAGAACATTGTTTACCATACCCTGCGAGGCGATTTTCAACAATCATCCCCGGGTGTATCGTAGCGCCCTTGTGGGAATCGGACCACTTCATCAGCAAAAACCGGTCATCTGCATCGAACTGAGACATGACAAAATCAAACATAACAAAAAAACGCTGAAAAATGAATTGCTTGAACTTGCACAACAGCGTGAATTGACCCAGGACATCGAAACCGTATTGTTCCACCCGTCGTTTCCGGTTGACATTCGGCACAACTCAAAAATCTTCCGGGAAAAACTGGCTATATGGGCTGAAAAGAAACTAAGTTAAATAGGACACAGATTTTCACAGATAATATTGAATTAAGGGACTTTGCCCCCAATTTAAAAATCTTGCTAATCTGTGTTTATCTGTGTCCAATAAAAAAAATCAAAACGTTAAATGAAAAACGATGAATCCATTACAAACAAGTCTCTCCATAAAATTCTGGTCACCGGCGGTGGCGGATTTTTAGGCGGCGCCATCGTCAGACAACTGGTGGATCGAGGCGATGATGTCCGAAGTTTTTCCCGCAATTTTTACCCTGAACTTGCGCAGTTGGGGGTCCAACAGATTAAGGGCGATATGGTTGATAAAACTGCCGTTGAACAGGCATGCAAGGGGATAGAGCTCGTCTTTCACGTTGCAGCCAAACCCGGTGTTTGGGGAAATTACGCTGATTATTACCCAACCAATGTCGTGGGAACTCAACATGTGATTGACGCTTGTAAAAAGCATGGCGTTTTACGGCTCGTTTACACGAGCTCCCCCAGTGTGGTTTTTGACGGCAGGGACATGGAAGGCGTGGACGAATCTGTCCCTTACCCTGAAAAATTTCATGCCCACTACCCGAAAACCAAGGCAATGGCAGAACAGCTTGTCATAAAGGCTACAGGCAAAGATCTGATGACCATCACGTTGAGACCCCACTTGATATGGGGCCCAAAAGACAATCACCTGGTACCGAGAATTATTGAAAGGGCCGGACGTCTTGTGAGGGTCGGCAGCGGAAAAAACCTTGTGGACACCATCTACATTGACAACGCTGCCGAAGCCCATGTTCTGGCCGCTGACCGGCTGAAGAAGAACCCCAAACTTTCAGGAAATGTCTATTTTATAAGCCAGGACGACCCGGTTCCTTTATGGGACTTGGTCAACGATATTTTAAAAACAGCAGGGCACCCTCCGGTTAAGCGGGCAATCCCTCGAAAAATAGCATGGCTGATGGGCGCTCTGTTCGAATTTGTCTATAAAACGTTCAGGATCCGCGGAGAACCTCAAATAACGCGCTTTCTTGCGGACGAGCTTGCAACAGCCCACTGGTTCGATATCCGTGCTGCCAGAAAAGATCTGGGGTACGCGCCAACAGTATCCATAAAAGAAGGCCTCAGCCGCCTCGAACAGTGGCTTCAGAACAGATACTGAGTGCCCGATGAATTGCTTACGCTCACAATTTCAGTAAGCTGCAGGATGATTCCGTTTTGATCGGGAAGCTGTCTGAGCAAATTAGAGCGCGTTAAAGCGAACAGCATAGAGGTTGTCAGGATTATTGATAATTATCAAATTCCCGTCGTGCAAACTTAACACCTTAGACCTGTTCGCTTTCACGCGGTTTTATTTGCGAGTTCTTGCCGATAAAAACGGAATTGTCCTGCGGCTGAGACGGAATGTTATTCTGAAAAAGGCTATAGAAAGGAGTTTGTCGACAATGAAATTGACCGATCTTTTACCACTTGAGAAATGGAAAGGCCTCGAGGAGGACGTCACCCGAAGATCCAACCTCGATGCGAATGTTTTCAATACGGACGGCATCCGGATAACAGATTATAAAAATTGGGCAAACAGGCTATGCCCTGCTATTAAGGCCACGGACAAGGGACAGAGTTATATCTGCGCGGTTGCCCACATGAATCTTGCAGCCCAGGCAAAGCAAACCGGAAAAAGCCTCATAGAAGAATGTGATGCAGGCCTGTTAAAGATCGTTGTTCCTATTTTCGTAAAAGATGAATTCCTGGGCGCGTTTGGCGCCTGTGGGGTCTTGCCGACTGAAGGCGAGGTCGACCCGTTTCTGATCAACATGACCACTGGGATTGATGAAGAGGAAATTGAAAGGCTTTCAGCGGATATCGCGACGATTACATCTGACCAGGCTCAATCTATTGCGACGTACATTGAAGAAAAAATCGGCGGAATAATCAGCGATTTTGCAAAAAGCACGTGAATCTTCCCGCTGTCCTGAAAAGCGGGATTTCCGCTAACCGCCAACACGCTGGAGGGCCGTAAGACAAATCCGCATCAAGAATCCCCCGCTAAGCGGGGCAGGCAGGGCCCATTTTAGATCCCGCCATACGGGGAATGATGGAGTGATGGAGTAGTGGGGAAAAGCATGGAGTGTTGGCGTGTTGGAGTAATGGGTTGGAAGAAATTGGTTTTCACATCACTCCAACACTCCATTATTCCAACATTCCAGCCTAACCGATCAAATGGCATAACCGTTGTTTTCAACCTGATCCTGAGAACCCGGCTTTTCAAAATAAAAAAGGCATCCCATCCTTGTTTCGATGAAATGCCTTTGATGTTCTGATGTTTTGAAATTTAAGCTTTTTGGACGTTCTTGGCCGCCGGTCCCCGGTCGCTTTCTTCCACGTCAAAAGTCACCCTTTCTCCCTCAGCAAGGGTCTTGAACCCATCCATAGTGATGGAAGAAAAATGTACAAAAATGTCCGTCCCGTCCTCGCGTTCGATGAATCCAAACCCTTTTTTGTCACTAAACCACTTTACGATCCCCTCTGCCATAGTACTGACCTCCTTCTAAATACTTTCAATGTTAGACCTAAGCTTCAAGTCGTTACGCTGGCAAAAGTGATAGTTCCTTCAGAGCGAAATCGACCCGTAAAAAAACCGCATGGCCCCCAACTAAAAAAACGATCAGCCTCTCTCATCTCAAACGACAAAGCGAATGTCAAGGCAAAATAGTTTTTGAAACGATTTTGGACGGGACTCTTTTCAAAACCGGAGGATCTGATGGTAATAATGTTTGAATTATCTCCAAAAGAGTTGATGATTTTGAAAGGATTCAAGGATAATGATCTCAAGGATGATATAGAGGAATAGGAATCAAACCTTTGCATCGGAATTTTCTTCCGGATCATAATCCAGTTGCAGGGGAATATGATCGGTTTTATCGTACTCCAACTGCATGCGGCATTTTTTGATTTCCGTATGGCTGTCTATGGTTTTTTTGGCCAGAAGATACCTTAAATATATCATCCATATGATCAGACCCAAAAAAATGACGGCAGCAGATAAGAAGATCCACTTGTATCGGGTCACCGATTCGGTGCCCACTCGACCCAGATAGACGATTAAATCTGGGATGACCCAGTATAAAAATACCGCCAGAAATATCAGAAAGCCAATGGCAAAGATGTTAAATCTGCTAATGGCCGCTATGATTTTTTCAAACCGGTATTCGTATTCCTTTTCTTTTGAATCAGGATCATGGGGCATTTTTTCTTCTTTATAAAATAGAGACTGATATGTCCGGACAAAAAATGCAAACAGAAGCATTGCACCGACAGGTATGCCCACGGCCGCAACAAACCAGGCTCTGAAAGGAAACGGGCGATCCTTGGTTACCATTTTGACCTGATACTGTTCGAATGGACCAAATGTTTTTTCAAAATAATATTTATTGAACTCGCTGAGATTTTGACCGTCTGTTTCGTGTATCACGTTCCCCTTGGTATCGAGCACTTGCAACCACGATTTACGTCCGGATTTCATCGCCGCAACCGCAAAAATTTGGAGCTCAATTAAAAAAAGAACAACTAAAATGATGATAAAAAGCATCCTCTTTTCTCTCAGGAGAGCCATTGTGTTCTTTTGTTTTGACATCTTATTTTCCCTGTAAAGCCATACAGCTTACGGATAAAATTAGCGTGTAAGGGTCGTAATTGTTTGAGCGGTCGGGGAGTTTTTATTCTAAGGTTTTATTGATCAGCCTCTGGCTCGAATAGCTACGCCTCGGAGAGCGGAATGGACGATCTTTTTTAAAAAGTGTGTACTGTTTGAGTGTATTCGGAATCGATAGAAAGAACGGATCCGTAGCGAAATACTGTCGTAGGCCTGCCTATCGCGAAACGATTTTATTGTTTTTTATATGGAAATCTGTGTTTTCTTAAAAAGGATCCTGTATTTTGTGCGTTATATACGCCGGTAAAAAAGACATGGCGATACCGTCGAAACTATTCTTTGGGATGACACTCTTTGCAACTGGTCGGACCGGTTTTGGGCAGCTCTTTTTTAGCGGCCAGATACACGTTTTCCAGTCTTTTTCTTTCGACTTTTATTTCTTTGTGACACCCGATACAGTTTTGATGATAGGCATATTTGTAATACTTTATGCCCTCTTTCGTATAAACCAGATATTTCGTCGGCCGTTTCGGAGCTTTAAGGAGATCATGACAGTCTGATGTTGAACAATTGGCGATTTTGGTGTTTGCTTCCCACTTGTGATGACATCTTCGGCAATCATAATTAAAATGTTTGCCATGATTGAATTCAACCGAAGATTTCTTTTGCTCCACCGAGGGATCTGGTTTCAGCTCGATAACACCCATGGGGACACACATATCCTCAACGGCCGCTTCAGGTTCGCTTTTATCTTGTCCGGCAACGTTAAGCGCCAATCCAAAAACAAAAACCATCACCAAACAAAGTATCCCCACTTGTATTCTGTACATCCTCTTCCTCCTCGTAAATAAACAATAAATTGAATTTATAGTATATTTTATTGATGATTTCCATGCCCCCTGGAGCGTTTTTCGCTTATTGGGGGAGTATATTCTTTGAAAAAGCGGATTACATTGAAATAAGATAGTACTTATGCTAAATAAATAAAAAAATTTCAATGAAAAAATGGAAATATGGATTTTTTTTTAGATTATATGATTACCCCCCCAAAGAACCCGTTGCCGGCCGACATCAAGTCCCACCCTATTGAAAGGAAAAGATTTATGAAATATTCATTAACACAACAGGCGTTCGGATTCTCGATTCTCCATTGGGGTTCAAACTGCTTGTGCCCTAAGTTAAAGCCCCCTCCATTCTTTTGAAACAAGTCCGGGAATCTCAGACGGGTTAGAATATGACGTAAATTCAAGTGGTTAACATCTGACACCGGCCGACGCAACTGTGCTTTTAACCTTGACACTCAGGTGCCGTTCCCATATGTTCCCGTAGATCATCAACCGTTCAACCTTTTTCCCAGGAAGGATAGTATGCAATGCAAATAACATTTTACGGGGCCGTACGGGAGGTTACCGGGTCTATGCACCTTTTGGAAACCGGAAACGACCGCATACTGATGGACTGCGGATTGTTTCAGGGACGCCGAAAAGAGACCAACGAAAAAAACAGAACCCTCCCCTTTGACGCCCAAACCATCACCAATGTGGTACTTTCACACGCGCATATCGACCATTCCGGCCGCATCCCTTTGCTGACGAAAAACAATTTTTCCGGTCGAGTCGTCTGTACCCGGGTCACCAGAGATGCCTGTAAATATCTCTTACTGGATTCAGCGCACATACAGGAATCCGACGCAGATTACCTGAATTACAAAACCGTCCGATCCTTTTTATCTAAAATGAAAACTACCGGATCAAAAAAGAACATTTCAAAAAGGGCTCTGAATGACATTAAAAAACAGCTGAAAAAAGGTAAGCATCAAATCGATACCGAAAAAATTGATGAAATTATCCAGAAATACCATATCGAAGCGGTTGTTCCGCTCTACAGCATGGAAGATGCGGAAGATGCCCTGGAGTCTTTTGAAGGATATCCGTATCGCAGCACAGCGACCATCGGAGAAAATGCAACCTGCACGTTTTACGAAGCCGGTCATATTTTAGGGTCGGCCCTATCCATGATCAAGGTCCGAAATAACGGCCGGTGGTACACCGTTTGTTACACCGGCGACATCGGCAGATTCGACAAACCGATCATTAAAGATCCTGCGCTTAATTTCGAGGGAACCGATCAAGACATCGATCTTATGATCATGGAAAGTACATATGGCAACCGCTTTCATGAACCAATCAAGGATCTCAAAAAAGGATTAAAAACGATTCTCGACGAGGCAGTTGAACGGGGCGGCTCCGTCATTATTCCTGCGTTTGCCTATGGCCGTACCCAGGAACTTTTATATGTACTTCATGAACTGTATAACGACAAGGAGGTCTCTCGGATTCCGGTATTTGTGGACAGCCCGCTGGCGACGAACATTACACGGGTTTTTGGTGAACACCCTGAAGTGTATGACCTCGAAACCCATGAAACATTTTTACAAAAAGGACACAACCCGTTCTATTTTGACCAGGTTCATTTTGTCGGTTCGGTGGAAGAATCGATGGCCCTCAACCGGGAAGAAAAACCCCATATTGTCATTGCGGCATCGGGGATGTGTGAAGCCGGTCGTGTCCTTCATCACCTGCGTCATAAAATCCACAACCCCCGTCATACCATCCTCATCGTCGGCTATATGGCACAAAATACCCTTGGCCGTCGCATCCTCGAACAGGGTCTGGCGTATGAGCAATCCGGCAGAAAGGGATCACCGCCGATGCTGAAATTTATGAATAAAGTTTATCCGTTGAAAGCAAGGGTCAGAAAACTGGGGGGATTCAGTGCACATGGAGATAGAGACGAAATGGTCCGCTTTCTTAGGAAATCAAATTTGCGCATTAAAAAAATTGCCGTCGTCCATGGCGAAGAAGACCAGTCGATTGCATTTGCACAGCATTTGCAAAATGAAGGCTTCTCGGCATTTGTCCCCAACCCCGGGGAAACGGTTCGGATAGACTAAAGCGTGATCGACCCTACTCCCCAAAATCAGGAACTTTCTCTTCTTGCAGGCATTTTTACGGTATGTCTGTGCACCCTTTTCGGTGCAAATGCCGTTGCGATAAAAATCAGTCTTTCAGGTTTAGGGGTTTTTACCACCGCCGGCCTCCGTTTTAGTATCGCCTCCGTAACGATTTTTGTTTGGGCCCTGATTACAGGAAGATCTTTTAATATCAGAGCGGGTCAGCTTCAGAAATTGCTGATTATCTCCATTCTGTTTACCGTGCAGCTGTCACTTTTTTATCTTGGACTCAGCAAAAGCAACGCTTCCCGTGGAACCTTGCTGGTCAATTTTCAACCCTTTATTACACTGTTTCTGGCGCATTATTTCATTCCCGGAGATCAAATTACCAAAAGAAAACTCTTTGGCATCCTGCTGGGATTCACCGGGGTGGCCTTCGTGTTTTTAGAAAAAAAAGGGATTACAACCGATTTTAAAGTCGGGGATCTCATGATTCTTTCGGCAGCTTTTCTCTGGTCATGCAGCGCGGTTTATACCAAACGGATCATTCACGCTTTTAAACCGTTTCACATTGTACTTTACCCCATGATATTTTCGGTCCCTTTCTTTTTTCTCGAGGGATTCCTTTGGGACCCGATTATGATCGCCCATATTGACGTAAATGTTTTGTGCGCGCTGATGTACCAGGGGCTTGTGACAGCTTCTTTCTGTTTCGTCGCCTGGATTACCTTGCTCAAAAAGTACGGAGCCGTAGCGCTTCATTCTTTTATTTTCATCATGCCGGTTTCAGGTGTCGCCCTGGGAGGTCTGATGCTGGGAGAACCCATAACCGCCAACATTCTTATTGCCTTGCTGTTGATTGTATCAGGCATCCTGTTGATTCACTTCAAGCAAAAAAAGGCGGAGCCGTTATTTCCCATCGGAAGGAACTTATAACCCGAACATCTTATGAAAAACATCAAAAAAAGATTGAAACAACTTGCGAGGAGCGAGACGGCAGAGATTCTGCAAAAATTTTTCAAGACCGGACCCGGAGAATATGGTGAGGGTGATATTTTCATCGGTGTCAGAGTTCCCGACCTCAGGAAACTGGCCAAAGAGTTTCAAGATATAACCATCTCGGAAGTCAAGGCGTTACTCGCGTCTTCAATCCACGAGGAACGGTTTCTTGCACTTCTGATTCTGGTTCGCAACTATGGGAGTGGAGATGAAATCACAAAAAAGAAAATATACGATCTATACCTTGAAAACACGCCATTCATAAACAGTTGGGATCTGGTCGACGGGTCCGCCCATCATATTGTAGGCGCCTTCCTCATGGGTAAAAACAAGGCATCCCTTTACAGACTCGCAAAATCTGAAAACTTATGGGAGCGGAGGATTGCGATTATTTCAACATTTCATTTTATCAAACACGATCAATATCAAGAAACCCTGGAAATTGCAAAAATCCTGCTAACTGACCCAGAGGACTTGATTCATAAGGCGGTTGGGTGGATGCTCCGGGAGATCGGCAAAAGGGATAGGGTCACCGAAGAGACATTTTTGAAAAAACATTATATGAAAATGCCTCGCACCATGTTGCGCTATGCCATTGAAAAATTTCCCGAGCCAAAAAGACAACGATATTTAAAAGGAAAAATTTCACTTCAATCTATGTTTTAGGTAGGTAAAACGTTTTTGGGTTTTATCGTTATTGACCCCCATGGCAAAGGCTTTCCGGGTGCCGACCATTACCACCAATTTTCGACCTCTTGTTACGGCCGTATAGATCAGGTTTCGCTGCAGAAGGATATAATGCTGGGTTAGCACAGGGATCACCACGGCCGGATATTCCGAGCCCTGGGACTTGTGAACGGAGATGGCATAGGCCAGAACCAATTCATCCAGGTCGGAAGACTCGTAAATAATATCCCGTCCGTCGAACGTTACCGTAATCTCATAATCATCCCGTCTTATGTCGACAATCCTGCCGATGTCGCCATTGAACACATCTTTGTCATAATTGTTTCTGATCTGCATGACTTTATCGTTGACCTTGAAATTCTGATTTCCCCGTGTGATCATCTCCTGAGAAGGGTTTAGGCTTTCTTGGAGGGCCATATTGAGGTTCCCGGATCCTACGATACCCTTGTGCATGGGTGTCAACACCTGAATGTCGTCCACCGGATCCAAATCGAAACGTCTGGGGATGCGTGTCTTTGTCAGTTCCAGTATAATCTCCAGAACCTTTTCAGGATCTTCCTGCTGGATAAAATAAAAATCATTGCCCGCTTCATGGTTTTCAAATACCGGAAGAATTCCGCTGTTGATTTTATGGGCATTGACAACGATCCGGCTTTCTTGGGCCTGACGGAAGATTTCGTTCAGTTCCACCACCGGAATCGTGCCGGAGGCGATAATATCATTGAGGACATTCCCGGCCCCGACCGATGGCAGTTGGTTGACATCGCCCACAAGGACAACTGTGGCAAAGGTTGGAATCGCCTTTAATAAATGGTGCATCAGTATGGTATCGATCATGGAGACTTCGTCCAGGATGAGCAGATCACAGTTGAGCGGTTTCTCCTCATTTTTTTGAAACCCACCGTGAGTAAAACTATATTCCAACAGACGATGGATGGTCTTGGCCTCATGACCCGAGGTTTCGCTCATCCGTTTTGCAGCTCTGCCCGTAGGAGCCGCCAGCAGCGCCCTCACGCCGAGCCTGGAAAAAATTTTTAATACTGCATTGATAATTGTGGTTTTTCCGGTGCCCGGTCCGCCGGTAATTACCATAATCTTTTTTTCCAGCGCGCATCGTATCGCTTTGGCCTGATTTTCTGCCAGAGTAATATCGAGTTGTCCCTGGACCCAATGGAGTGCGTTTTCGGTTGTGACGTTACGGATGGATTTTGGAGCGGCTAACAGCGTCTTTAATCGCTTGGCGATGCTGGTTTCACAGAGATGAAACTTGGCCAGATACACGCCTTTGTTGTTCGCTTTGAATTCGTCGATGCTTTCATGTATATCTTCAATAATTATCCTATTATCCATGGAAAGTCTGCCGAGGGCTTCAACCACAACATCCTTTTCAACACCGAGAATTTCCCGGCTCTTTCTCACAAGAGATTCATACGGGTAAAAAACATGACCCTCGTCGGAAAGCTGGTCGAGAACATAAATTATACCGGCTACAACCCGTAAAGGTGAATCTTTCGAAACCCCGAGTTTTTCGGCAATACCATCGGCAATCACAAACCCGATACCAAAAATATCCGTTGCCAGGCGATAGGGGTTTTCGGTTACGACGGCAACGGATCGATTCCCATACTGCTTAAATATTTTCGTGGCATATCCGGAACTGACCTCGTGGGACTGCAGAAACAGCATGACATTCCGAATTTCTTTTTGTTCCTCCCATGCCTGTTGAATCATGGTAATGCGTTTTTCGCCGATACCTTCTACAGTGCCCAGTTTTTCGATGTCGTTTTCGATGACATCCAGGGTTTTTTTACCAAATTTTTTAACAATACGGCCGGCCATGACGGGGCCAAGCCCTTTGATAAGACCGGATCCCAGATATCTTTCAATCCCAAAAACGGTGGCCGGAACCGTTGTTTTGTATTCCACCACCTTAAACTGCTCGCCGAACTTGGGGTGATTGACCCATTCACCTTTCAAGTTGAGAATTTCGCCGGGGGTTGGTGACATCAAATAGCCTACAACGGTTACCAGATCCCGCTGCCCGTAGACCTTAATCCTGGCAATGGTATAACCGTTTTCTTCGTTGGTGTAAGTAATTCTCTCAATTTGTCCTGAAAGCTCTGTCAGCACCATATTCCCTTTTTACACCCAGTCCGGCAATTTTATTTCGGATGTCAAAGCACGGCTGGGAATGAAACATTTGATGTCGATGATCGGAGAGCCGTCGAGCGCATCGATCTTTTCGATAAAAATGGTGGTGTCCTTTATGGACAGTATTTTACAAATGGATATGGCAATCAGATTGGGCCTTAATGGAGAATGGGTCGCAAACACCCCCCTTAGAGGGTTGTTTTTATCTTTCCTCGGATGAACCTGCAGGGTGTTTCTTTTTTCATGGTTATCATTTTCATGAAACCAGTAACAGACGGTTATGTGGGAAAAATCATCCAATCCCAAAAGCGCGTCGCCATATTTTTCAAAAATTTCAATACAGACATCCCCATTCTGTTTTCTTATGACGCCCACCGGGAAAATATCGAACCGATCTTTCATTTTCATTCTCCTTTTTACCCTATTCAATCAAGTCTTTGGAATTTTATCAAGTTTAACAGAACACAGATTCAAAGTTAACGCATTTGATTTCGGTACAGCGAAACGACGGCGTGTTTCTCTCTATTGGGATTCAAATGCGTTTGACCTATACACAGACTTTTCATCAGATTCAATGATTGATCTTTTATCCCATTGCTGGTAGATATGCCGAGTCTTTTCGCTGAGCCCGGTTTTACCATGAAGGATGTTGACTCGAATTAGGGCTTTAATGAAGCTTTTCGCCGCCCCGCAAAGACGGGATCTCCGCCGTACTTCGACAAGCGGAGGGGTATTGAAAATCATAATAAATGACAGTATATTTTTTCAAAAGGATGATGACATGAAATTCTTTATCGCAGAGCAAAATATTGGCGACGATGCCACAAAGGAGCAGGCTGAAATATTGGTCGAGTTGCTGAAAAAAAAAGGCTGGGATGTCGAATACGGAATTAAAAGAAATGTGGCAACCGACGTTTCTGAGTTTGGGCAAGAGGATAGTATTCAAGACGCCTTTGCAAATGATTTTATGCTCTGTCTGTCAGAAATTGAAGGAATAGAGTAAAACACGATATCGGCCTTATTCAGATCGACTTAAAAACTTGCCGACCAGCATGGCAACCAGTATCGTCAAATAGAGCTGACCCATAATGGCAATGAGGATGGTAACAGATTTAGCCAAAGATGAAACCGGTGTGATATCCCCGTATCCGAGCGTCGTCATCGTAACAAAACTGAAGTAGAGATAATCGTGAAATCCTTGGGAAGTGTTCCCCGCAAAATTAATCGCTCCACTGCCTATATGTAAAAAATAATCCTGAAATATTTCTACCATGGCCAGCAGAACAGCTCCCAAAAGGCCGATAAATAAATAACCGTTGATTGAATTGATTAAAATGGTAACCGTGACATTTTTTTGTCTGGCCACATGTCGGATCATGAACACTGTAATAAACACGTTAAAACAAAAAAATGATAAGAAAGCGGCTAATTTTATCCCATCATTGACAATAAAAACCTCCAGCCAGGTTAAAAATATTGTAACCGCTCCAGAGATAATCAGGATGTTTCGCGTTTTTTTTGAAAAATGGAGTGAAAAAATACCTGAAAGAATTATGGCCGTAAAAATTATGTCTTTAATGATCTTTCTATGAACCGACAACATTGGATAGAAAAGGACGGTTATCAATAAACAAATTAAAAGAATAACATTATTTCTGGTAAGTTTATTTTGTGTCATAATTGAACGTTTCGGAATTTCTACAACTCAATGAAAATATAGGACATTTTTTGAGGCTTTAACGCTTGCCTCAAACATGGAATGATGGAATATTGATATTTTAAAGGATATGATCCATTTTTATTTTTTTTGTAAAAATGGGTTTTGGCACTAAACCATCACTTCATCATCCCAAAACCCATTGTTCCATTATTCCAGCATTCCAATATTCCAATTGGGCCTGCCCGCTCGTGCCTTGCAATGGCAGGCGGGGCGAAGCCCTAAGTTCTTACTCATCAAAATCATCCGATCCCAAATGGCCCGGCTTTGGTCTGCCCTCCGAAAAAACCCTCCAACGGCCATTAATCATAAAGGGCTTGATCTGTTCGAGCTAACTACTTTTATTATCTGAATATCATTCACGATTTTGTTTGTAAACCCTGATTTTTTGCTGCTTTGATTTTTCAGGGACAAGAGAACACTTGTTCAATTGTCGACTTTTTTATAAACAGAGCCCTGTTGGAAAGGAAATTAAATCAGGGGATACTATAAAGGTGTGAAACTTGATAAAATTGTAAAAAGTCTGATTTTGCTCGATGTCGCTCACAAAAGACTTTTTACAAAGCCGTCAATACAGGTTTGACAAAAAAAATCCTTTTGGATAATGAACTACCCCGCAGCAAAGCTGCGAGGAATTCTTTTGATTAAAACAGTTTCGGTCTGTTTATAACAGCACCTTATTTTATCGTGTTATTTCTTCAGCAAGGATGATTCATGAAAAATCGTGGAGTTAAAAGCAGGATCGGTATCGCCTCTATTCTTGAGAAAACAGAGATCAAAGAGTATTTTGACACCCTTTTTCTTTTGACCGCGGGAATTGAATTTGTCATATTTATCGCCCATTTTATCGGTTCCATCGGCTCCGAAAAAGGACCGTTTCCCTGGAAACAGTATTTCTTCGTATCCTTTATGGCCCCGATTGTTCTGATGTTTATCGTGGGCCTTATAATTATCGGATTCAACTATTATTTATATGGCAGACGGCAGACGGCCTTTGATCTGGAAGAAAGTTCCTTTGTGGGAGCCAAAATGAAACGGTTCGGGCACAGCTTCAGATTCTTGTTTTCCATTATTCAGCAAGTGCCGATCCTTGCAGGTCTGTTTATTCTGGGGATCAGTTCCGTCGTCTTATTTAAGTTCGATGTAATATTGAGGGTGTTGGGACATATAGGAGAAAAAACGGCTTTTTACCTTTTCATTCTTCTTTGCGTGATGGTGGCCGGAATTTTGATTTTTCTGCTGCTCTGGCTTTTCTGGCAATTTAAACTCCATAAATATCAGATACAACGGCAATGGGAATACAAACAAAAGGTGATTGAAACATCGGGGCTGATCATTCTCGACAATAATGTCGTATTTAATCAAGACGGAAAAATCATTTCCCATGATGGAATAATCGAACAGATTGAAAATTGATGGCTAAGGGTTCGTCATTGATCTCCAACATAAATGCGCTGAACGCGTTTGGATACACCGCAGGTCAATTCATACGTTATGGTTCCTAATTTTTCTGCAACATCGATGAGTTGAATGGAATCCTGCACCCCATCACCCCATAAAATCACTTCGTCTCCGGGGTTTATCGGGTCCTTGCCCACATCGAACATGATGTGATCCATGGTGACTCGACCGACCATTGGGTACCGTTTGCCTTTTATGAGAACTTCACCTTTGTCCATCAAGTCGCGACGAATCCCATCTGCATAACCGATCGGGAGTACAGCGATTGTCGTGGGGGTTTTTGATATCCATCGTCTGCCGTAGCTCACCGGAAAATCGGCCGGAATTTTCCGTATATGGGCCACAAATGTTTTCAAGGTCATCACTTGTTTGGGTTTAATCGATCGGGATGTCTCTGATGAGGGGTAATGACCATACAGCAATATGCCGGGGCGAACGGCCTTGAACGTACTTTCCGGCATATCCAAAACCGCACCGCTGTTGGCCATGTGAATCATCGCCGGTTGTTGATTTTTTTCTTTCAACCGGGAAAGTATCTTTTGAAATCTGGACAATTGAAGGTTTGCGTATGTCTTGTCCTTCTCATCTGAGGTGGAAAAATGTGAGTAGAGTCCTTCCCAAATACAGTGTTTTGACTGTAATAGAGTGTTGAAGAAAGCAGGTTCCCGGTCCAGAAGAACACCGATTCTTCCCATACCGGTCTCAACGTTCACATGGACGTTTGCCGGTTTTCCCTGTCCGGCTTTTTCAATCCAGCGGATGTCCGCTTCACCAAACAGGGTGATTCTGAAACCGGCCTTTATGGCCTCTGGGATTTCATTTGGAAACAGCCTTCCAAAAATCAGTATCGGCTGAGATATTCCGCTTTCCCGTAATTCCATAGCCTCTTGAAACTTTGCCACCGCAAAAAATTTAAAACCGTCTTTCACAAGACGTTTGGTAACGGCCACGGCACCGTGCCCATAGGCATCCGCTTTTACCACCGGAATTATCTCGGACGGGGAAACCTTCTGTTGGATGGCACGGATATTGTAAATCAGGTGGTCCAGATTGATCTCCGCGCACGTCTTTCCATTCATTGATTGGCCTTTTGTTTTTAAGGTTTAAACCACAAGCTATGAGTTCATCAATCCTTCATAGTCGGCTAAATCTCCTGCAAAAGTAAGCCTAAAAAGAGGACAGACGACACCGAATCGAGTTTAAATCAATTTTGAAAACAAACCGCTGGGTCTTCGGATTCTCAGGTAAGTTTATGGTTTCAGAAGCATATTGTCAATGAGGCGGGCTTTTCCCACTTTGACTGCAAGGACCATCCGTACCGGCCTGTCGATGGTTTTGACATCGACCAGGGTTTCCGGATCGCAGACGGTGATGTAATCGATTTCGGTATCCGGATGAGATCGTATCAGATCTGTTGCCGAGCTGACAATTCCTGCTGCATCTTTTATTCCGCTCTCAAGAAGCACCTGTGCGTTGATCAAGGATTGGTACAGGGACAGAGCACTCACCCGCTGTTCCGGTGTCAGGTAGGTATTTCGCGAACTCATGGCTAGCCCGTCAGGTTCCCGAACCGTGTGGGCTCCGATGACCGTTATATCCAAATTAAGATCTCGCACCATTTGGCGTACGATCACAAGTTGTTGATAGTCCTTCTGTCCAAAAACAGCCACATGGGGTTTGACAATATTAAACAGTTTGGCGACGACGGTTGCAACGCCCTTAAAGAACGCCGGCCTCGAATTCCCACACAGGTAATTCGGCAGTTTCTCCAGTTCGACGTAGGTCTGAAATCTGTCTCCGTATATCTCATGGAGATCCGGGATAAATACTGCATCAACGCCTTCTTTTCGAATCAGGTCAAGATCTCTTTCAAGATTCCTGGGATATGTCTCTAAGTCTTCATCGGGACCGAACTGGGTGGGATTTACAAAAATACTCACCACCAGATCATCTCCATGGGTCTTCCCCTCCCGCATCAGGGACAGGTGGCCTTCATGCAGAAATCCCATGGTGGGGACAAAGACGATTGTCTTTCCCTGACGGCGCATATGATCAGAACGCGCCTGAATCTCCGTTACGGTGGATATGATTTCGATGACATTCACCTCAAAATTTTTTGAAAACCATAGATCAACAAAAATGCAATGTCAACCTGCGCAAAGTATGGTCCAATGGATCATGTTAATTCACGAATAAAACAGATACATCCTTTGCCAGGTTGAAAACTTTTTGAGAGATACTCCCCAGAAGGAAATCTTTGAATCCCGACACACCCCTTTTCCCCATGACGATAACGTTATATCCATCTTGCGCTTCTTGTATAATATCTCTGGCGATCCCCTTATTTTTGAACTCTGCTTTTGTGGTGATATTGTTTTCGTCGAATCCGGCGTCTAAAAGCATCGCATTGGCTTTTTTCAATGCTTGCCCAACCAACTCCTTTTTTTTATTTTCAAGCAGACAAAAAGCGCTTTGTTGAGATGTAAAATAGGGCGTTAACTCAGGGCTGTTCATTTCGCATAAGGTAGCCGTGTCTTGTATGACGTTGAATAAGGTAATCTTATTATCCGTAGAAAAAGATTGTGATACAAATTCAACTGCGCGCAACGCATTTTCAGAATCGTCGATGGCCACTAATATTTTTTTGCTCATCATTCATGGTCTCCTTTTCACGGGTTCTTGGTTTGTGATTCGTCTGTTTATTTTTCTACTCAAATTTTACCCTTATTTTTTTGCAAACGCTTCGTATGGTGATGTTTTTATCTGATTTTAGGTTATCTATTGTCCGAACGAAAACTAGGATTTTTCGTTAAGATCAAGGAAGACGAAAATTTTAACCACAGTAATACTGGTAGTATTTCGAGGATTAAAATTTGAGTCTGACGCAGATATTGGCGGAAAAGACAGTTTTCGTTCAAGCACTATCTATGCCAAGCCACATCGATAAATGCAAGGAAATTTAAGTTTTGGATGAATTTCTATATGAAAATGGGGAAATTTCAAATACGGGTGAGGGTCAAAAATGGGTGGTTTGGGCAGTTTAACGTCTTGCCCGGGACTGAAAACTGCAGCCGTCGCTACAATGAGCCACTCTTGGTATGGTAAACCGCTTCATATGTTTCACCTCCTTTTATTTTATCAGCGTGTTGCCTGATTTCATATTGAAACATTCTTCAACTTCCCGTTAACGGCCGGCGAAATCGAGTAATACGGATTTGTGCTTGCCTTGGATACGACTACTTCCATAACGGGGGCTTGATCACATTTATACCGGCAATCCATACAATTCCAATAGTTCCAGTATTTTTCACTGGCATGGTCGAGACAGCTTCGATAATGCGGACAAAAGACATTTCTGTAGCCTTTGGCGTGGACAGGACTTCTATTTTTTTTCATGGCTTAACTCCATGTTTTAATAAAGTCAATGGAAGGATTTTCTAATTATATGCCATACTATATAATACCACAATGTGGTCATGTCAAGAGGATTCAAATAATATAATGATCCTGTTCAATTTTCATGCCATGTCTGATTAACTGCATATTAAATCAATATTATCTTTATGTTGAAGAAATAATGATAAAATTTACGGGGGCTAAAAATGAGTGGAAAAACGTTCTTGAGACAATATGTCTCACTTTGTGCATACTGAGACATTGGTTAAAGGAAGTCTGGCGATGCTGTCTACAACGCAGTAGATGGGACTTTTTACGACGCCATCAAATTTTGGGCGGTCATTTCCTCCGGGATATTCAACCCGAGGAGAGACAGAACCGTAGGCGCGATATCGCTCAATTTGCCACCAGCGATCAGCCGCTTGCCCGGTGAATCGCCGGCAACGTAAATTATCTCAACAGGATTGAGGGTGTGGCTGGTCTTGGTCATATCAGTCTCATAATCGATCATCTGTTCCGAATTTCCGTGATCTGCCGTGATGAGGATGTTAGCGTCAAGTTCAAGAAGACGGTCCACAATTTTGCCCACGCATTCGTCAACGACTTCGATGGCTTTGGTCGCCGCATCCATGTCGCCGGTATGGCCGACCATGTCACCGTTTGCATAGTTAACCACAATCAACTTATACGGGTTGTTTTCAAGCCGACGGAGGAGTTCTTCGGTCACCTGATACGCATCCATCTCCGGATGACTGGCAAAGGTGGCCGGATCAAAACAGCTTGGGACATCGATCTGGTCCTCATTTTTGTATGGCGTCGTGGCTTTGCCGTTAAAAAAACTGGTAACGTGTCTGAATTTCTGAGTTTCAGCGATTCGCAGCTGATGTAAGCCTGCATTGGAGATAACCTCTCCGAGCAGATTGTTCATACCGCCACCCGCGTCCATAGCACCAAGGATGTATTCCGTGAACTCATCCCAGTAACGTGTCAGCCCGACAAAGGTTACAGTTCGCCGGGTCTTCGGTTTTCCCGGATATTTTGGATCCACAAACGCCATGGTGAGTTGAATTGCACGGTCCTGGCGATAATTGGTATGGAGAATACAATCGCCATTCTTGACGCCGTCATAGTCGCCGATAACATAGGGTGGAATGTATTCGTCGAACATCTCCACACCATCCGGAGTTTTGTCATTTGCATACGATTCCCTGACAGCAGTCTCGGCATCAACGGCTTTTCGACCTTCGCAGGCAACGATGCAATGATAGGCGATGTCGGTGAGTTTCCAGTTCCTGGAACGGTCCATACTGTAGTAACGCCCCATTACCGTACCGATAGAACACCCGCCAACGTCTTCCATGACCAGCTTGAGCTTTGCGAGATATTCCAGACAACTCCGCGGCGGGGTATCACGCCCGTCCAGAAAAGGATGGATGATGATCGTCCCTTCAGGATATTCCAGCCTTGCCCGCCGCATGATCTTGAAGAGATGCTCCTGGTGGGCATGTACGCCCTCATCCTGAAGCAGACCGAATAGATGAAGACAACTCCGGCGTTCTTTCCAGTGATTCACAAGCTGCTTCCATTTCTCCGACTCAAAGAGTTCACCTGTACTCAATTGATCGTCAATGCGCTTGAGTTCTTGAATGACGATTCGCCCGGCGCCCATGTTGAGGTGCCCCACCTCCGATGATCCCTGATATCCATCCGGAAGCCCGACAGGTTCACCGGAACAGTCCAAAAGTGTCCATGGATATTTGGCTTTGTACAGATCGATATTGGGTGTTTTGGCGGCGCGAACGGCATTTCCCCGCACGTTTTCGCTGTATCCCCATCCGTCTCGAATGATCAAGCATACAGGTCTCATGACAGCTCCTTCCTAATTTTTTCGTTATTCATCATTGACGGCTTCGTAAAAAGTCTTTTGTGAGCGACATCGAGCATGTTTGGTTCAAATATAAACTTATTCACTCTTGTCCAAAAACGATCTTATAGATGTATATGAGCATACCTAAAGGATTTGTGGATCGTAGCCTCCTTGGGAACCTGGAATGATGGAATGCTGGAATATTGGGTTTTTTAAAAGGAACCAAGCTTCCATTATTCCAATATTCCATTATTCCGACATCTTTTTGGCAAAATGTGAATGCCGTATTTACCATGGCTTGTCATGCCAAAAGTATTTTGGACACCAATGAAATTTATTATTTCAGAACAACCCGGTATTTTTTGATAAAATTGGACGGATTATAGGATAATTTCGCATTGCGAAGGCCGGCATCGCCAAGATCCTGTTCGCGATTGACTGTTTTTAAATTATCGCCGGTATGCTCGAGGAACATCTGGTTGATTGCCTGATAAACCCCCTTGTATGCAGCGTTGCCTTTTTCGAAATGAATAACAATAGTATCTTCCGACAACTTTTCTGCGATGGTGTAAGCAGCCATTTCTTGACCGATCAAAATGGCACCGCCTGTTAAACCGTACAACTTTTCCCAGCTGTCGAGAACCCTCGAAATCGCTTGATTCTCAGCGGAAAGTGCTTCAGACGACTCACAATCACGCCAGGTGCACCAGTCGTCCTGCATCGCCAGGGCCGCATCGATCATCTCTTCTCCAAAAGGGACAAATTGGAAATCATATTTTTTTCTAAACTGATTCAGCAGATTCCTTTTTTTATGAAACCGTCTTCCTTTGAGTTCAATGAGCGCATTGGCAGCATAGAGATAATCCCAATGATCCCTTGCGTCGTCAGCAATGATTCGGTTGCCGATTTTTTCTTCCCAAAGCTGCAGCAGGTCTTCGGGAATACGAGAAAATTCGATCTTTTCATTGAAATAATCGTCAAAACACATGGGCCAGTCAATTCCCGCCCAGGATCCTATGGGCGCCCAAAAAACTTCATCCGGAACCGTCTGTTTTATCCAGACAAGATTATCCGACCATGCCCAGTAAAGGCCGTGCACCTCGGCCCATCCCCACAGGTTCAAAAAGGTATAATCAGAAGGCTTTTGGGGGCATTTTGCGAAATATTCCAAGTATTCGTTTTGTTTTCCGAGGCTTACCTTTTCAAAATTTAACGACATTTCACAACCGTCCCTGTTGATAAAGGTTGACGTTCTATTTAGGTATTCAGTAAATATAATCATTCTTGTAATTTGGCAACCTTTATGCCGATCCATTCACTGGCATACATATTGCTTTTTATTGGAATTCGGCTCCCTTTGATCATTTTGGTTAGCATTCCGGGATATCGGGTATGTTGGCACCGTATTGAAAATTATTAGGATTCGTGAGATAAACACCTCTCGGGTCGAAAAAACATTTGGAGGTATCATGCGCTGGAAGCAATTTTTAACACCTGTAAAATCTTTTGATGCGGATCAGGCTCGAAATTACATGGAAAAAAAAGAGAGTGACCAGCTGACAATTTTAGATGTGCGTCAGCCCAACGAGTATGAAAGTGGTCATATCTCCGGATCCAAACTCATTCCCATTCCGGACCTCACTGAAAGGCTTCATGAAATCGACCCTAAAAAACCGACGGTGGTCTACTGTGCCATCGGAGGGCGCAGCCGGATAGCCGCCCAGATGCTGGCAGGAAACGGATTCGAAAATGTGTACAACCTTTCCGGCGGATTCAAAGCCTGGAAAGGTGAAACTGCGGTTGGCAAAGAAGACCTCGGATTAGAGCTTTTCACCGGAGACGAATCTCCGGAAAAAACACTGGTCGTTGCGTATTCCCTTGAAGCCGGCCTGCGTGAATTTTACGTATCCATGGTCCCCCGGGTAAAAAACAAAGATGCTCAAAATATTTTTAAAAAATTGTCTGAAATAGAAGTCAAGCACCAGGACCGTATCTTCAGCGAATACATTCGATTATCAGGAAAGCCTTTAAGTCGTGAAGCGTTTGAAAAAAATATGGTCCATGCGGTGGTGGAAGGTGGTCTGACAACCGAGGAGTATACCAATCTTTTCCAACCGGACTGGGAATCTGTAGCAGATATTATCGGGCTGGCCATGTCCATCGAAGCCCAAGCCCTCGACCTGTATCTTCGCGCTGCCGACAGGAGCCCCAATCCGGAAAGCAGAAAGGTCCTTACCCAGATCGGAGACGAAGAACGGGCACATCTGAAACAGCTCGGCAAGTTGATGGAGACTTTAGAGGATTAAGGATATGACCATGGGAAAGCACCTTGTACTTGTAGGCGGCGGCCATGCTCACATGGTTACACTTGCGAACCTGCATAATTTCATTGACAAAGGCCACAAGGTCACTGTTATCGGTCCATCGGCATACCATTATTACTCAGGTATGGGACCCGGCATGCTCGGTAAAATTTATGCACCCGAGGATATTCGGTTTGCCACACAATATGTGGTTGAAAAACAGGGAGGTGCGTTTATCCTTGGAAAGGTCGTTCGTGTAGATCCCGAGGAAAAAACGGTAATCCTTGAATCCGGTGAAACTGTTTCATATGATGTCGTTTCATTTAATACGGGGAGTTACGTTCCTCGGTCGATTGTCAAAGATGGCGAAAAGGATATTTTTTCAGTAAAACCCATCGAAAAACTCATGGATGCCCAGAAGCGTATTCTGGAACTGGTCCCACGCAAGAAGATAACGGTCAGCATCATCGGCGGCGGGCCTTCTGCTGCTGAAATCGCGGGAAACGTCTGGCGGCTGACCCGGGATCATGGGCCAAATACGCCAAAAATTCAGATTTTCGCGGGAAAAAAATTCATGTCGCGTGTTCCGAACACTATTCGAAGCAAGGTTGCCGTTTCCCTCAAAAAGCGCGGCATTAAGATTTTGGAAAAAGATTATGTTAAAGATATTAAAACCGGTCAAATTACACTGGAATCAGAGCAACGCTATGACACAGATTTCATCTTCCTTGCCCTGGGTGTCAAACCGTCACCAATTTTCAAGGAATCCCGTCTGCCCACAGGCCCGGACGGCGGACTACTGGTCAATAAATACTTACAGTGTACTGCGTATCCGGAGATTTTCGGGGGCGGTGACTGCATCTATTTTAAAGATCGTCCGCTGGATAAAGTGGGCGTTTACGCAGTCCGTCAAAATCCGGTTCTTTATCAAAATCTTATGGCATCTTTGGAGGAGACTGTTCTTCAACCCTTTGATCCGGGCGGGGATTATCTCCTAATATTTAATATGGGAGACGATACCGGAATTCTGCGGAAAAAATGGCTGGTGTTTGGCGGCAGGCTCGCTTTTTTAATCAAAGATCATGTTGACCGAAAATTCATCAGAAAGTTTCAAGCCATCGAACAAACATGATATCCGGTTGGGGAGCTAACCATGAACAGACATGATGTTGTTTTTTTCAGACCGTATCGCTTCAAAGTGGGGGAAAAATTGCATATTCAAGGCGGCCCGCGCAATGGTGATTGGGAAGTTATCGATGTAACCGATCGAAAAGTAAAACTCCGCTGTCCTGTGTCACTGCGGGAGTTTGAATGGAACCGCTTCTGCTATTTCGTTGAAGCGCGTTCAGGAACTGTTTGGCCTCAGGAATAGACTCAACGATCAATTCAGGTTTGGGTTTAATCCGTTCAACGTTCTATCGTATCAGAAATATTACTCGTGAAATTTATTAACATTTTTGCCATTGCAGTGGCTTTGGCCATGGACGCCTTTGCGGTTTCCATCGTGACCGGCGTTAATTTGAAAAATGTCAGTTTCCGCCAGACATTCCGTTTGTCCTGGCATTTCGGGCTGTTTCAGGCAATGATGCCGGTCATTGGCTGGTGTGCAGGCCTATCTGTAAGGATTCACATCGAGCGTTATGACCATTGGATCGCCTTCGGCTTGCTGGCATTTGTCGGCATCCATATGATTAGGGAAGCATTCGATCACGATAAATCTGAAAAACGGAAAAAGGATCACACAAAAGGCATAACGCTGGTCATACTTTCCATTGCAACCAGTATCGATGCCCTTGCTGTCGGCTTCAGCCTATCGCTACTGGGTGTATCTATCTGGACACCCGCTATAATCATCGGCATTGTAGCGGGAATCTTTACCATCATCGGATTACAGATTGGCGAAAAAATCGGGTCTGCCGAACAGTTGAGTCGATATGCCGAAACCATCGGCGGCTGCGTTCTGATCGCCATCGGATTGAATATATTGCACGAGCACGGGGCCTTGTCTGTTTTTTTGAATTATGGAAAATGACCTCCCGCCAAATAGACTCCATGGAGGGCGCCTATGTCACCAATCACAATGGGCATCATCGCAAGCACACTTGCAGGCTTGGCCACAGGTGTGGGTGCATTGCCCGCTTTATTTTTTAAAAATATTTCCGACAAGGTATTAAATACCATGCTGGGTGGCGCTGCCGGTGTGATGTTGGCGGCAACTTCTTTTTCGTTAATCGTCCCAGGAATTGAATACGGCGATCAGATTTGGCCGGGTTATGGTGTCTATATCGTGGTGTTCGGGATGCTGATCGGAGCAGTTTTTTTAGATCGCCTTGATAAATGGATTCCTCATGAACACTTTGTTCTCGGACCTGAAGGCCCTTCCAGCGCTATGAAAAGAATATGGTTGTTCATCATTGCAATCACCATTCACAATTTCCCCGAAGGTCTGGCGGTTGGTGTCGGTTTTGGAACAGGGGATATCGGGGCCGGATCCAGTCTTGCAATAGGAATCGGACTGCAGAATATGCCTGAAGGTTTGGCTGTTGCAATGCCGCTCATGGGTCTGGGCTACAGCCGGTGGCGTGCGGTGGGTATTGCGACGTTAACCGGACTGGTAGAGCCTTTGGGCGGGTTTTTGGGGGTTGCCGCCGTTACGGTGTTTCATTCCGTCTTGCCTTTTGGCCTGGCTTTTGCCGCAGGTTCGATGCTGTTTGTCATCAGTGATGAAATCATCCCGGAAACACACTCCAAAGGAAAATCGCGCCTGGCGACGTTCGGAGTTATGGTTGGCTTTGTCATCATGATGGCCCTGGATAATCTTTTGGGTTAAAAGACGTGTATCGCACCTTAATCCTCTGAAAACGAAAATATTTCCTTAAGGGTATAAGGTTCAAATTTTTCAATAATTTTAGATCGTTCAACGAATGATTCAATATTGGCATATGCATTTTCATAAGCGGCCATCACGGTCTCAAGCTTTTGACAAACAGGATCTTCGACACCCAATACCTTTCTTAATCTGTACAACAGGCTTTTCCCTTCTTTAAAATGATCGGCGATTTCACCGAGCATCTCTTTTCTTTTTGAGTGCTTTTCCCGTTCCTTTGCGATAATCGGCAAAAGTCGTTGGACGGAAACTTCAACCAGCGCATCCCGCGGTGCATCGTAATTTTTGGATACACTATCCAGAGATGTCAGCGATTTCCTGCTGATGACAAATGTTTTTTGGATGCGGCCTTGCCGCGATAATTTTATATTCTGAATTTCACGCGCAATCGATCTTAAATTTCTGGCATCTTCGACCAAATGATCAAAAAGAGATTTCTGCTTGATGCCTAAATGGGCAGCAACGATACTGATTGCATCGATGCAGCCCTCTGTAAGTTTGAACGTTGCACGAACAGACTGCCTGCCTCTTAAATCTGCGGTGAAAGTTCGGGACAAGGAAAAATCTTCGGGTCGTCCTTTTTTTTCATCCCTTTCCATGTTTTCCTCCTTATAATAGATGGTATTTTTTCATTACTTATTTTAATTATCTTTTTTTAATAATGCAATAAATTTTTAATTTACTATCTTGACATAAAGTTTTTAGTTTTTATTTTTATGGATAAGACGCGGCCAAGATACAAAAGATAGAATTGAACCGTTTACTTACAACTTTTTCTAAGATTTCTCAAAGGGTCTGCCATTTCAAAGTTTTGCCGGAGTTGTGGAGTGATGAAAAACCGAAAGTGCCATAACTTGCGGAAATTCCCTCCATTACTCCAAAGCATCCTCTAAATTTCCATCCCTGTCAAACACACCTTCAAAAATCATTACTAATTAAATTGATGCTTAAAAAGTAATATAATTTAATTAACAAAAATATTATTGACATAATGCATTTAATTCTTATTTTTAGTCAAGCAGAAAAAACCACATAGGTTTCTGAAGCAAAAATCCTTGGGGCGGTGCAGCTAAACCGCCCCAAAATTTAAATCTAATGGAGGAAGAAAATGGGTAAAATAATCGGAATCGATTTGGGCACCACCAACTCATGCCTCTCAGTCATGGAAGGTGGCGAACCCAAAGTTATCACAAATGCCGAAGGGGGAAGAACAACCCCCTCGATCGTTGCCGTTACCGACCGCGGAGAGAGATTGGTGGGACAGATTGCCAAACGGCAGGCTATTACTAATCCCGAAAATACGGTATTTGGCGTAAAAAGGCTTATCGGCCGAAAATATGACTCGCCGGAGGTAGAAAGTGACGTCAAAATCCTGCCTTACAAAATCCAAAAAGGAAGCAATGGTGACGTTCGCATCAATCTCAGGGGCAAACAATACAGTCCAGCTGAAATTTCTTCGTATATCCTGTCAACCATTAAAAAATCGGCCGAAGAATACCTGGGTGAAAAGGTAACCGATGCAGTCATTACGGTGCCGGCCTATTTTAGTGACAGTCAGAGACAGGCGACAAAAGATGCAGGGAAAATCGCAGGCCTTAATGTGTTGAGAATCATCAATGAACCGACAGCGGCGTCTCTTGCCTATGGTCTGGACAAAAAAAACGAAGGGACGATCGCGGTGTTTGATTTAGGCGGCGGCACATTTGATGTTTCCATTCTTGAAATCGGAGACGGTGTTTTTGAGGTTAAAGCGACCAATGGAGATACCCATCTGGGTGGTGAAGATTTCGACCTTCGGTTGATCGATTATCTGGCCGATGAATTCAAAAAAGATCAGGGTATCGATCTCAGAAAAGACAGCATGGCCTTGCAGCGGCTGAAAGAAGCCGCGGAAAAAGCCAAAGTGGAATTGTCAGCTTCTCTGGAAACGGATGTGAATCTGCCGTTCATCACTGCTGATGCCGGCGGCCCCAAGCATCTCAACATCCGGATAACCCGGGCCAAACTCGAAGCTTTGATCAGCGATTTGCTGTCCAAACTCGAAGGCCCTTGTCGAGTGGCCATAGATGACGCTGGTGTATCGGCGGGTGATATCGATGAAGTGATTCTTGTGGGGGGCATGACCCGCATGCCGGCGGTCCAGGAGCGCGTTACGCAGATATTCGGCAAAGCACCCGGAAAAGGCGTAAATCAGGATGAAGTCGTTGCCCTTGGTGCGGCGATTCAGGGTGCTGTCTTGAAAGGCGATGTCAAGGATGTTCTCCTCCTCGACGTTACGCCACTGTCTCTGGGCATTGAGACACTGGGTGGTGTCATGACGAAGCTGATTGAAAAAAATACCACTATTCCGGCCAAAAAGAGCCAGATTTTTTCCACAGCGGAAGACAATCAGCCCGCCGTTTCGATTCATGTGCTTCAGGGAGAGCGCGAAATGGCTTCCGGGAATAAAACACTGGGACGTTTTGAACTGATGGAGATCCCCCCTGCCCCCAGAGGAATGCCCCAAATTGAGGTCGCCTTTGACATCGATGCCAATGGTATTGTGGAGGTATCAGCAAAAGATCTGGCCACAGGAAAGCATCAATCGATACGGATTACATCTTCTTCGGGTTTGTCCCAAGGTGACATCGATCGACTGGTCCGGGATGCAGAACTCCATGCCGACGAGGATCGGAAGAAGAAGGATCTCGTGGAAGTCCGGAATACGGCAGATGCTCTGGTCTATAATACGGAAAAATCTCTGAAGGAAATCGGCGAAAAGGTCGACAGCGCTGTCAGGGCAGAAGTTGACAATGCGGTGAAAGACCTGAAACATGCCATGGACGGGGACGATGTGTCCGAGATTAAACGGCTGACTGAGGCACTGACTCAGACTGCCCATAAACTGGCCACCGCCATGTACCAGCAGACCGCCCATTCCGATGCGTCACCGAACGGATCCACGGCGGACGGCATGGGAGGTTCGGCCGCTTCCGGACCGGATGACGATGTTGTTGACGCGGAGTATCAGGAAGTAGCGTAACAGACGGTTACTCGAGTCTCGCACCCGTTTGTTTAACCAAAGCCTTTTATGGGGCCGGAGATATATCCGGCCCCACTTGAAAGAATCCCCCGCAATGCGGGGCAGGCTTGGCCCATCTTAGATCACCTCATAGTTGCATAAACAACACGATGAGATTTGTGTAAAACCGTTTAAACCATAGCATTGCGTTCATTTATTGCCAATATACTGAATTCGACTGCCAGTGATATCCAAAAAGGAATCTTTTTTCACCGTGTTGTTTACCCTACGGGAAAGCCGAGGATACCCCATCTCCTTTGTTGTCAAGGGTTCGCAGTAAATGACTACGGCCTCACCCTTGACGCCGCGGATCTGAGGCATCCTCGACTTTTGCAACGTTGAGGATCACGCCGCGCGGGGAACAATGGAGTGCTGGAGTGTTGGAGGAAAAGCACGGCCCTTCGGAGACTCCGCTTCGCGGAGGAGAACCAGGTTTATCAGGACTAAATCAAGAGTCAGGGAACTTGACGGCAAAGGGGTTCCCCTATGCAAAATTCGGGTTAAGACCGCACCTGGCCTTCGATACACGAGGTTCCCGGTCCAGGGTATCCTTTACAAATCCAAGGTCTTACCGGATAGATTTTACAAACCGCATTATTCCTATTGTATTTCAAAAATGGGCAAGGTGCTGCGTTATATTCCGTATTCTCGATTTCCCCGGAATATTCATTGACCATGAAACCATATCGATCGAGAAAATCGGAAATCTTTATATTTAGATAATCCGCAGCCAGACGTGGATCCAACTCCGACCATGGAATTCCAATTTTTTTACAGCAGTTCCCACATCTTTGACAAATAAAATTCATTGGCCAATCCACTTTATAAAATTCGATAGATTTTATTGACTCCGTTTTATTTTCCTTTTCCGGCCAACGTTCTTCATCAGACTTTAAGGTTAAAGTAGAGGCCTTTTCAAATCCTTCGAACAACATTATTGAAAAAAACTTTTTGAAAGTAAAGTAAATCCTTTCTTCAATGCCACACATCATGTAAAATAATGTCTCTACTTAAAATAAAAACGTTTTGGAAATTCTACAATTTCTTGAAAATAAGGTTTATTAATGGAAACCTGTTTATACCGTCAGAATGGAATGCTGGAATATTGGGGATAACAGCGGAAATACACCATTTAAATTGTAAAAAATTCATTCAAACCCATCAGTTGTACCCCGTGAAACTTTTTTCTCTTTCACCAGGGCCAGTATTCCATTGTTCCATCATTCCAATTGTAACCTGCCCGCTCGTGCCTTCCAATGGCAGGCGAGGCGAACTAACTTAAAAAGGAGCCTCCACCGATGACGGCAAAATCTTCTGTTTTTATGGAAACCTACCAAAACTATCTCCATCAGATCGCCAAAATCGATATGGATTCCAGGTCTGAAAAATTAGGGGGAACGGTTGAAGAAAACCAAATGATTATCTCCTTTTTCGGGCGACCTTACAGGATTTCAGGTCAAGGAATAGAAGACCCGTCCGGGAAACAGCCAACCATAGGGATAAGTGTCGTAATCTGTAAGTATCTGCTGTTATGCCCGGAAATACCCTCGTTAGACACGGAATGGGTTTCCTATAGGGACTTTAAAGATGCCGCTCCGTTAGTCGGCAGTTTTGTCAATAATACCGAACGGACCATCGCACACAATTTTTCAGGTCGTCTGGATGAATTGGATGCGGCCTGTAAGAAGCTCGGCGGCTTGAATCCGGGTCTGGATCTTTCCTATCAACTCATTATAAAGCTCTATCCGTTGCCAAAAGTTCCCGTGCTTTTGCTCTTTGACGACGACGACGAGGAATTTCCGGCCCAATGCAAGGTGCTTTTCGAAAGGCGTGCTGAACACTACCTGGACCCTGAATGTTTGGCGATTTTGGGAACACTCCTTTCCGATTTTTTAAAAAAAGCCGTTCATGGAGGTGGGTTGTAAGCGGTGACGACAAATGGGTTAAAAGAATCCATCTGTGACATTAAAGTTTATACCGGTCTCGCAACCGGTGGGAAAGTTCTTTTACAATCGCAAACGCTTTTTCAACGGTGGCTTCTCCATCAGGATTGACCAGGCAACAAGTCGCCGGAGATATGAGGCTTCTTGAGAATAGAAACTCTCTGTCGATGCCTTTGGCGTTCAAAAAATCCCATACCCCTGTCAGTATTGTTTCCAGTGAACGGATGTTTTCAGCTTCAAAAGGTTCAAAATTTGTGGGGACAATACCCCATACAATAACACCGCCGCGATCAAGAAAGTTTTTAATCGACTTCGAATATGATGAGAAAACTTCTCCGTTTTGATATATGTCCAGAGATAAGATGTCGAGATCGAGATCCAGAAGAAAATCCCAATCCGGATTCCCGCACAAATGAATTCCACGGGGTCTTTGGACCATCGAAAAGAAGTGTTCCATATCGCTTTTGGCCTTGGTGCTGTCATAGCCCGAAAGTGCACTGAACAAAAACTGTAATCCCGGCTCATCAACAAACATAAATGCATTGGGGTTCATCTGCTGGAGACGTTTGAGTTGAACATTTATGCGTTTTGACATAAATTCGAACATAAATGACCGTATGGTGTCTTCAAAGAGAATGGGCCGTTTATCCTGATCAAGAACATTTAAACCAAAGCTTATGGGCCCTTCCAGCTGTCCTCTTATGGCAGGCCGGTCGGAGAGATCCATTTCAAGGAATTTATGATACACCACCGAATAATCTCTGCTGATATCAAAATATTCAGGTTCGTCAAAACGCGCCATGGTGTCTTCAAATTCGTTGATAAAATTATCCATGGAAAAGCGCAGGGTTTGATTTTCCAGATCAAGTAAAATTCCGGGAAAGTGTTCTGCCGCCTGTACATACATATCCTCATAATAACTGACGTGGGGCAGCTGGGGCCAGAAAGGAATATCCACGGAAAGAGCGAGCTCCAGCGCCCGATCAGCATCTTTATGGGGCATGACAGCCATCGCGGTCGTTTTTAGATTTCCCGGAATTATCATAACTCGGTTTCCTTTTCCCGTAAAACACTCAGGGTTCGTCCCCAAAAAAATCCATTATCTGAAATCTTTAAGAAAACAACGCTGTTTCACGTCAACCAATTTTCAATCCTTTAAAGATTTTATTCAATTCTTTTTCAGAAAGAATTTCTTCCTCACTTGCGACTTGGATGATGGTTTTCCCCGTCTCATGGGCCTTGCTTGCAATGGCAGCGGCCTTGTCATAACCGATATGGGGCACCAGATACGTCGCTATGGCCAAGCTTTTCTCGATGTTGCCGGCACAATTTTCCCGGTTTGCGCTAATACCATCGATACATTTTTCTGCCAGCACCTCGGCTCCGGATGAAAGAAGATCAATGGACTGCAATAGATTATAAGCGATCACCGGAAGCATGACGTTCAATTCGAAGTTGCCGGCCTGTCCGCCTATCATAATGGTCGTGTCGTTTCCCATGACCTGAACGGCTGCCTGAATAACGGCCTCGGGGATTACCGGATTAATCTTTCCAGGCATAATAGAAGATCCTGGCTGAACAGAAGGAATCGAAATTTCACCGAGTCCGCACCTTGGGCCGGACGCAAGCCACCGGATGTCATTGCAAATTTTAACCAAACTCACAGCTATGGTTTTTAAGGCCCCGCTGGTCTCAACCGCTGCATCCTGTGCCCCCTGGGCTTCAAAGTGATTTTCCGCTTCCGTGAAATCAAGGTTTGAATATTTCGAGATAAGCGCGACAACTTTTTTAGCAAAATCAGGATGGGTATTGAGGCCGTTCCCCACGGCGGTGCCACCCAAGGCAAGCTCTGACAAACGGTCTTCGACGGCTTCGATCCGTTTTATACCCAGTGCCACCTGTCTGGCGTATCCGGAAAACTCCTGCCCTAAAAACATGGGTACCGCGTCCTGGAGATGGGTTCTTCCTATTTTTTTCACATCCCTCCCATTTCAGATGTTTTATGTAAAAGACTTTTTTCCAGGCGGCGCAAAGCAGGAACAAGTCGGCCTTTGATTCGGGTCAAGGCAGATATGTGGAGAGCCGAGGGGATAACATCGTTGCTCGACTGACCGATGTTAACATGATCATTCGGATGAACCGGAAATTTTCCGCCTTTTTTCTCTGTGATCATCTCGTTTGCTCTGGATGCAATGACCTCGTTCATGTTCATGTTGCTCGACGTTCCGGATCCTGTCTGAAAAACATCCACGGGAAACTGAGTGTCGAACTTTCCTTCCATGATTTCCTGTGCAGCTGCGACAATTGATTTTGATATTTTTTCATCAAGAAGACCCAACTCACCGTTTACCATTGCAGCACATTTTTTTATCAGAGCGAGGGAATAAATAAATGACCGCGGAAATCTTAGCCCGCTGATGGGAAAGTTGTCTATGGCCCGTTGCGTACTAGCCCCATAATAAGCATCTTCAGGGACCGTCACAGTTCCCAATGAATCTTTTTCTTTTCGGTTTTTCATAAGAAATCCTTCCTTTAACCGTTTTGAAATATCGATGTGAAAAATTATAATTCAACTTCACGTTCCGGTCATGTCATTTTTTTCGGCAAGAATAACACCTTCTCCCGGGTAGAGGTGACGTTGTTCCAGGGGCGTTGTCTCTTTAACTTCAGGCCAACAGCCCCGTTGGGGTTCGGCCCCTTCCAGAGCAGCTGAACTCGGATTTCGGTCTTTCATTTTCGGATGCTTTTTTAAATCCACTCCGGCAACCGGTGCACTGAATTCGATGGGAATATTGTTCGGATCGAAGGCATAGATAGAGTGGATAAATCCGTGGTCTATAACTTCTGAGACCCAGATGCCGGCGACTTCGAATCTGTCCTTGAGTCTCCATAGGTCGTCATCGCATGCCACCCCCAATGAAACGTGGTCAAATGCAAACGGCCCCTTGACCGGGACGCCATGATCTTTTTCGGGTATTTTTTCGACATCCGGCCATTCGAAAAAGGCAATCATATCGTGCTCGGATATCTCGAAGAAATAATGTCTGTACTTAGATCCGCCAAGCCCGGCCACAAGGCGCATTCCTAAAAAATCCCGCCAAAACCTAATGGTGCCGTCCATATCTCTTGTAGCCATCGCCAGGTGATTGATCCCGCTGTATTTTATCATTTTTTTTCAACCTAACCCGGCCAAGCCGGAACCAAGAAATGTTTGCCACCAAGGCACGAAGAATTTTATTTTGTTATTCTTTCTTAGTGTCTTGGTGCCTTAGTGGCGAGAAGAAAAAAGTTTTGCCACAAAAAACACAACAATAAATGCTAAGTGACTAATGTATTAGAAACTGCACATCTTGGTTTGCGTTTATTCCCAATTTAAATGATAATACAATAAGTGTGCCAGCTAAAGTAGAAAAATTTGCAAAATACTTGGCACGAGCATTGCAATTATTCAACATAAGAATCAATCATGCCTCTTTTATCAACAGTAAATTTTCAACAACCTTTAACATATGCCAATGGAGGTTAACATGACGAAAAAACGTTATAAAGTTGAAACATCGTGTCCGCAATGTGGATGCAGTGCTGTTTCCCATCTGTCCACAGAAGAGATTAAAGAAAGGTACAGCGATGTGCCGAATGTTGAAATGGAATGTGGTGATTGCATGATTAAATATGAAACCGATATGAAAACAGCATGTCCCGAATGGGATGAGGCATGCAGGATGAAAGATTAACTAAACGTCTCGGAATTTTTACAATTGGTTGAAATTAAGGATTTTTTAATAGCTACCGGTTTATGCCCCTTCGATGGAGTGATGGAATTTTGGAATAATGGAACATTGGGTTAAAGGAGCAATATCATTCTTAATCCTACAGTTACCCATTACCCCAGTATTCCATTGTTCCATCATTCCAATTGTGAGCAAAGCAAACTAACTTGCATACCAAAAGGACAAAAAAATGGCTTATGATTTTACCGCAGATGATGTATTCGAGATGGCTGAACAATTAGAAAGAAACGGAGCACAGTTCTATAGAAACGCCGCTGAAAACACTGGCGATCTTGAGGCGAAGGCGTTCTTGATACGTCTTGCGGAAATGGAAGATGCGCATGAAAAGACATTCGCTCTTCTTAGGTCGAATCTTTCCGAAAAAGCCAAAACAACGACTGTTTTCGACCCGCAACACGAATCCGCTCTTTATCTTCGTGCGCTGGCTGATACCAGGGTGTTTTTTGAAAAAGAGATCGATCTTTCCTCAATGAGAGCGATACTCAAGGCAGCCATCCTGGCTGAAAAAGACTCCATCGTCTTTTATCTGGGTATGAAGGATCTGGTTCCGGACAAGCTCGGAAAGGATAAGCTGGACAAAATCATTAAAGAAGAGATGGGCCATATCAGAATTTTAAGCAAAGAACTCATCGCTCATAAAAAATAGCGGCGGTTCTTGTTTCATAATACAATTGTGTATCAAATATAAATATGAGACAGTTTTTAGCCTTTTCAACACCTAATCAGGACAAGCCCACCCTCCTGCCAAGCGGAGCAAGGCGGACGGGCCGGCCTCCGGCTTGTAAGCCTACGGCTTGGAGAGAACCAAGAAATGTTTGCCATAAAGGCGAGAAGAAAAAAAGTTATACATTATTTTAATATTTTTCTTCTATCTGGCACGGAACTTGTTACATTAAAAAGGAGAAAAATTACGAGATGGAGAATATCCCTTGAAGTCCTGCGATTACAACATAAAAAGAACGCTTGATCTGGCAGATGAAATGATCCGAGTTGCAGATAAGGGTGACATCGATCGTGAAGATACGGGGTGCGGTATCCTATACGGTGTATTGCGAGATGCGGCCTATAAGCTAAAAAAATTAGCCGAGCAGGAAAAGGAAAATCATATTCAAAAGGGATGGTGGAAAGAAGAGCTTGAATAAAAATCAGCGATTGTTCCATTAATAATAGCGCGTTTTGATAACGATATTTATCAGCGATAACCATATCAATAAAATAAAAGGAGGAACTAAACATGGCGAGTTTAAAAGGGACTCAAACCGAAAAAAACCTTTTAACTGCATTCGCAGGGGAATCTCAGGCAAGAAATCGATACACCTATTTTGCCAGTCAGGCCAAAAAAGAGGGCTACGTCCAGATATCAGATATTTTTACCGAAACAGCAAATCAGGAAAAGGAGCATGCCAAAAGATTTTTCAAATTTCTTGAGGGCGGCGAAGTCGAAATCACAGCAGCGTTTCCTGCAGGCGTCATCGGCACGACTCTTCAAAATCTGAAAGCTGCCGCCGCAGGAGAACATTATGAGCACACCGAAATGTACCCCGGTTTTGCAAAAGTGGCACGCGAAGAAGGATTTAACGATGTTGCCGCAGTATTTGAGGCGATTTCGGTTGCGGAGAAACAGCATGAAAAAAGATATGACGACCTTGCCGCTAATATCGAAGCCGGGAAGGTGTTTAAAAAGGATGACACCGTAGCATGGCGATGCCGCAACTGCGGTTATCTCCATGAAGGCGAAGAGGCTCCGGATTTGTGCCCGGCATGCGTCCATCCACAGGCTCACTTTGAACTGCTTGGGGAAAACTGGTAAGGTTTTTTGTTAGATTCAGGCCCGCCTGCCTCGCACGGTATAAGCAGGCGGGCAAATACCGATCAAAGGAGGAAAGCAAATGGCTGAAAGACTTGAAGTTTACAAATGTGAAATTTGTGGGAATATCGTAGAAGTCCTTCATGGCGGTGAAGGAGAACTGGCATGCTGTGGCCAACCGATGGTCCTGATGGTTGAAAATTCCGTAGATGCAGCCAAAGAAAAACACGTTCCGGTGATCGAAAAAATCTCGGGCGGCATAAAAGTAAAGGTCGGCAGCGTTGCGCATCCAATGGAGGAAAAACATTACATTGAATGGGTCGAAATTATTGCAGACGGCAAGGCTTACCGCCAGTTTCTTAATCCCGGTGAAGCCCCGGAAGCCACATTTGATGTAACGGCAGATCATGTCACGGCACGGGAATACTGCAATCTTCATGGCTTGTGGAAAGGATAGCGTCGGCAATGTGCTGGAGCAGCTTAAACTTTTGGGGGATGCCAAAAGCGGTCTTTTTATGATGGATCGCGAGTTGGCGAAACGACAAACTCCTGGCATGTCGACCGAAATTGCCTAAACACAATCAAAGAATCAAAATTGCATTGAAAAGAGGTGATCCCTATGCCAAGCTGGAAATGTTCAAAATGCGGATATGCACTTGAGACGGACGCACCGCCGGATCAGTGCCCTTCCTGCAAGGAAAAATGTGAGTTTCTTGACAACACCTGTTATACGCCGGATTGTGAATTCGATGGAACTGACAAGAGAATATAAGGAAGTGGCTTAAAGTCAAAGGAGATAATGTAAAATGGCGAAGGTGCTAATTGTATCTGCAACACGAACCGGAGAGACCCTTAAGATCGGCGAACTTATTGCTGAAGGCATAAGATTTTCCGGTCATGAAACAAAGATCGTGAAGGTCAACGCAATCAGAAAAGAAACAGATCTTCAAGGTTATGATGCCCTTGTATTTGGCTCCGCCACGTATCACAGCGATATGATCCAGGGCATGAAAACCATGCTTTTTCTTGCTGAAAAGGCTGAACTTGAAGGTAAAGCGCTTTTGGGGCTTTTGGATGGAGCGGTGAAGCACCGGAC
>PVMK01131440.1_pt1 | contig 39221 bp, 46 predicted proteins | sample 1853481 | NCBI WGS metagenome assembly PVMK01 (sample SAMN08533507, study PRJNA380276) | Marine sediment metagenome, whole genome shotgun sequencing project.
TCTTGGAATCTGGATTTGAAAAATCAATATCGTCACATCCAATAATATACAAATAACATTTTGTGGATTGATTTAATTTTTCATGTAATTTTTCATAGGCGATCATTTGCCCCTTAGGAATGTTGATTTTATCATTATGGAATCCCTTGAATTCAAGAATTATGAAACCTCCATTATGCTCAATTAACCAATCAATATCTGTTCCACCTGAGGCTATCATGCCACGAACAATCAGGTTTCCTAGAACCTCTCTTCCACGGGCAAATTCTTGTTCATCATAAATCTTGTATTTTGCATTGGGGCTTTTTCTTGGAATTTGACTCGTTTCGGAGTTTCCAGTGAACGAAGATTTTTTTCCATACAATGTATCTATCAAATCGCTAGCGTCATTTTTCACAAATTGCTATCAATTTACCTTATGATAAAATAGTTTGTAAAATAAAGTAAAGTTTTGGTATTTTTTATAATTTAGCGAGATAAATATTCTCCACCTGGTCCTTTATACAAAATAAAGTATTCTTCAGGATTTTTTCGATTTTTTTTGCATCAAGTGCATCTTGATACATATCAAAATGCTCAATTAAATATAATTGGCCTTCAGGATCTCCAAAATAATCTGTTCCAACTAGATTAAATCCACTTTCAGGAGTGAGATTTTTTTTCAAATCTTCCAATTTTTAATGATGTCCAATCCATTGGTATCGAAATTCTTCATCAATAATATCACCAACAATATCTGATTTTTTAATAACAGTTTATGGTAGGTTAACTTCAAAAAACGTCAATTTACCCTTCCAAGGAATTCGAATTCTAAATGGTTTTGCATTTTTTAAAATAAATCCAAATTTTTGTATATCACTATTTTTTGAAGCAAAATGAAAATTCTGATCAATTATAATTTCTTTAGCTGAATTATATTTTTTTTACATCGTAGAGAGTTGCTTTGCCAACAATGGCACCTGTAATCAATTTTTTGTTAATTTTTAATCGCTTACAGTCTTTAGTTCGTATTTTTATTGGTGAATGGATTAAAAAATCTCCACGAAAATTTGTATTCCAATTTCTAAGTTCAATACTTTTTTTCCCAGAAATTATCAAATCTGCAAATGGCTGTGAAATTGATAGACACTTCAAGGCAACATTCTCTGTGAATCTAATTTAAGTTCCCTCTCCTAATACTCCGATAACCTTACCTGGAATGTCGTTTAATCGACTTACAGCCAAAGTTCTTTCATATCCTAGATGTCTAAGATTTACTGCAATAGCTGTAGCCCTTATTGGGTTTGGTCCCAGACCAATGGCAACCATCTTAATTCCAAGCCCCTTCAAAGATTTTGTCATATTTCTAACTGCATCAGGATCTGAAGGTTCGCCATCTGTTAATGTCAAAAAAATATTTGGTCTTTTTGATTGTAAAATAGGAAACATTTTTCCATATACTTCAGCTAGTGGTGTGGAACCGTTTGCAACAATTTGGGCCAATCTTTTAGATGCGACGATATTCCATTTTACATTATCAGTCTTTATTTGCCAACATACCACCTCTCTATTTTGTGTACTAAATGCATACACTGCAAATTTTACTCTAAGGTAAGCCAAAACTTCGCAAAGTGCAAGAGTGGCTTTTTTGTATGCTAATGCATTTGATGCTATGCTTGAGAATGATCCAACAAGATAACAATTTTTGTTGTGATTGATTTTTTTACATCTGTAAAAAATGGTTCATTTCCTTCAATGTAATTTTCTTCATCAAACTCATCCCCACTTCTTAGATGTTCTTCTTTCCATCCTGATTTCCATTCTTTAAATTTAGTTTTTAAACTATTAATCAAACTAACATCGTAAATTTTTGTTTCATCCACATTTTTTGTAGTTGGTATCTGTACTCCTATTATTTCAGATACTAATCCTTTGTTTTCGCTTTTTTTATTTTCATCTAAAAGAACCTTATACTCATCATACACATTATCTCCACTAAGTACGGCTTTTGGATCAATTTTTCCAAAATCTCCTTCTTTATTCTTTGAAATAATCGTCAAAAATTTTAACAACTCTTCTTCAGTTATAGCCATACCTGCTTTCATAAATGGTAGAGAAACAGGAACAGTTAGAAGAGAATCTATGTCTAAAATTTTTATGATTTGACTTATCCTTTTTTCGAGCCAATCTGTATCATAGTTATTTTTTATTGCTTCATCAACAATTCTTTTGGCTAACTCGGAGGCTTTTTTTATTCTCTCAAAATGACTTGGTTGAATTTCCCCCTTTATTACACCGAACATAAAGTACTGATAAAAGGCCTCAACAATCCTTGCTTTGCCATAAACCGTATGTAATTGAGGTCTTGAAACAAGCATATAGGAATAATTAAAAATAATTTCCTCATCCATTCCTCTCCAAATTTCCCTTCCTCATTGCTCTATTCTTTGAGTTTCCAAAGTATTTAGAATAAATCCAAAAGAATGATCGTTGCTTAGAATTTTTTTGCAAAATTTGATTCTCATTGCCTCATACCATAACAAAGTTCTGAATTGCCTATATCGTTGAAAATAACTTCCAATTCTTTTTTCCATCGGAGTTAAGATAACTTTATTCTCAGTTAGTCTTGTTTTGGTTTCCATTTTATCTGAAAATTCGACTACTACATTTTCTTTTTGAGACCATCTTCTAACTAAAAATGTAGCAATATCCACTAAAGTTTCATTTCGTAATTCTAAAGATTGCATCTAATTCCCAAACATTGAAGTTATGATGTCACTTACCTTCTGATGTTCTATATTTCCCCATTGTGTGTAAACGTTTCCGAAAACTATTGTGGCAGCTTCTTTTGCTGATGTTTCTTTATCTAATAGTTTTCCAAATGCTATCGTTTCTCTTAGGCTGGGAGAATAAAATAATTCTTCAACTGCTGCTGCCTGCCTAAGAATATTTGCTAATTTTATTCCTTGAACAAGTTCTGATTCATGATTTCCTGAAACATATTTTTTTACTATTGTTAATTCTATATCTTCTGGTGGATATTCTAAACTAATTCTAACGGGAAATCTACTTAGTATTTGTGGCGGAAGTTCTTTTGTCCCACTATGTGTCAGAGGATTAATTGTTGCAATTACAAACCAGTTTTCTTTTGCTTTGACAACTTCACCAGTTGATTCTTTTAATGAAATTTGTCGTCTGTCGTCAAGAGCTTCATCTAATCTCAATAACACATCAGCTTCTGCTGAATTAATTTCATCTAGATATAACATACTCCCCTCTCTCATTGATTTTGTTAAAATGCCTTCATTAAAGCTCACAGTCCCATCTTCTAGGGTTTTAGTTCCTACCAGATGACTTTCTCTTGTCCTTAGGCTAAAGTTAACTGATTCAAGTTTTTGGCCTTTAATTCTTGCAAAATCTCTTACCAGAGATGTTTTTCCAGTCCCTTTAGGACCAATAATTATGACAAAAAGTCCGGAATCACATGCTTTGTTTATTGTCTGAATGGAGTTATTCCAATCAAGATAGGTTAATTCTGACAAGTAAGGACTAGTTATTCCTACGATATTTAATTTTAGATCTAACTTCGAAATGATTCAATTTTTACAAATGATTCATCTAGAGTTTTACGCAAGGCTTTTTCCCATTCTTCAAATCCTGAGGGATCTTTTGGGTAATTGTAATAATGTTCAACTAACCATTGGTTTTGACCAGATGTATATTTTAGACCTTCTGCAACTGTTTTATTCATTATTCCTCTGATAATCATTCCAATCTTTCCAAGTCCTGAAAAGTCAGGATGTTCTCCTTTGCTAATAGATTCTACATCAAGATTTCCCAAAAAGTGTTTCATTCCGTAACTGATTTGGTCATTTGTCAATGTTTGTACCAGTCTTCTAAAAAGTTCCAAACCTGCAGTTTTGTATCCATATTCTTTTATGAAATCATGATTATATTTCCAAAGATTTTTTTCTGAAACATCATTTTGTTCAATAGCCTGTACTACATTATTTCCAATAATTGTTCCAGCAATAAGTGCAGGACCAATTCCACCTGCATCAATTGGTTTTGGCATCCAAGCAGAATCCCCAACTAACATGTATCCGCCTGATACAAGACAATCATTTTGCCTTCTTACTGATACTTGAAAAATCCCTGTGTTATTTTTAATATCTTCTGGGTCTTGTGATAACTTTTCATTTTTTATCACTTTATTTCTATGTAGATACTCTTCCATTAATGATTGAACATTATCTTTTTTCCCCAATCTATTGTTTCTTTTTTCTAGTAACGTTTTTTCAATTCCTAAACCAATGTTTACCTTTTTCTCTCCCTTTGGAAAAACCCATGCATATCCTCCTGGTGCAATATCTTGGTCTAGATGTATAATGCAATAATCTGGATCAAATTCAGTAAGGTCTTTTGTTTCTGGCTCAAAATACATGATGTATCTTCCAGTAGATTCTAAATCTCGTCTATCGATTCTTTTCTCGACTTTGGTAGAATTCTTCAAGGTATTTCGTAGCATTGAAGTAACTCCAGTTGCATCGACTACAATTTTTGCAGTTTTTTTGTATGGCTGTTTGGTTTTATTATCAATTCCCTGAACTCCTACAACTAGTTGCTCATCATAGATTAAACCTGTAAGATTAATTTCAAAATCAAAATCAACTCCCATTTTTTTTGCTCTTTCATTTTGTATTTCTGGTAGTTTTTGACGATTAAGCATATATCCTGCCCCATCAAATGGTATTGCTGATTCTTTATCAGGAGAAAATGCCATCACACCCTTTACATCGTGTTCAATTTCTGGTCTTGTCCATTTAACCTTGATTCTTTCAGACATAAAGTCAACGGCCTCCTTTGAACATGCATCTCCACATGTCCAGCCCGACAACGATTTTCTTCCAGGATTAATCTCGTTATTTCTATCGATTGATAGAATTTTCAAATTTTGATTTGAATAATATGCAATGGCTTGAGCTGCAATAGTCCCTGTAAGGCCACCTCCAGCTACTATTACGTCGTAATCTACCACGATAGAAATCGCCGTTAAACAGTATTTAAAATAATACACTAGTTACATGAGGTTAATTGTATACTTTTTCATCGATTCAAAGTTGGGTCGGTTCGTCGCGGCGTCTTCAAAGCTTTCGCTCAGACTGGAGCGGCTATTATCTCCTCATTCCCAAATTAATTTATCGGATTATTCCTATTTAATCTAGTTGACCTTTTGAAAAATTTCACTGAAAACTCTGATAGTATCTTTTTTGTTGTAAATTGGAGTATGAATTTTTAGTCTAATGGCTTCTTTTTCTATAAAGTCTATTCTTCGTTGGAAAAATGCCTGCTTATCGAATCTAATATGTAAAGTTGAATCTTCTGTTCTTTCTTCTATCTCATCGGTTATCTCTTTTTTTTGATTCTCTGATAATATTTCTAAGAATTTTTCTAAAAACTGCCTCGCAGGTTTTTTTGTGACTTTTCCTCTAAGAATTGTTATCGGATTCTCAAAATGACCCATAACATTTGAAATTGAAAATACTTCTTTGTCTAATCCAAACATCTCATGAAAAGATTCAAAGAATTTTACAGGGTCTTCAGTAGCATGAACAATTACATCTATTGTTACTTCTATCTTTGCCATTTTAGTAAAAGTGGGATTGGTGCCTGTTTAGGCTTCAAGTAATGCTATTTCTTTATCTGCAGTTCTAATCAATTTCACTTTCTCAAGACCTACATGTCTTATTCTAATTACTTTCTTTGCAGCAGCCATTATATCTGAATTAATTTTTCCATAACAGGTAGCTTGTACAAATTGATCAATTGTCATTTCTGGTACTGTTTTATTGATAATATCTCTTGCAATTAATCTCAAATCATGTTTTCTTGAGGTGTTAAGTTGTCTATGTGTCAAAGCTATTACCTTAATTCTAAAAATGTACCCATCTTTTGTTTTTGCATCAATTATGAAATTTATTTTAGATGAACCTCGTCTAACTAAACTTCTCAAAAATTCTTTTGAATATTCAAATCGCTTGAAGATCGTACTGGCTTTATCACCATTAACCTTATCTAACTGAAAATACATTTTGTATTGATGTTGTGAAGGATCACCTTTCAGAATATCATACAAAGTAACTTCTAAAACTCTACCTGGAGCATTTTCATCATTTGTGATTGGAACATAAGCTATTGGAACGTTGTTAAATGAATCTGGAGCATGAACTGTAATCCATTTTTTATCTCTCCACTTGTCCTTTATTCGACCTTTTCGACGTGCCAATTATTATCGACCTTTGAATCCAAAATATAAGGGTATGTGACTAAATGGTATTTTGACCCATGTATTTTTGCAAAACTGCTGGGATTGTAATATGCCCATCTTTATTTTGAAAGTTCTCCATAATGGAAACTAAAATTCTAGATGTGGCAATAAGGGTGCTGTTTAGAGTATGCAAGTATTTGGTTTCTTCGTTTGTTTTCTCTCTGTATCGTATCTTCAATCTCCTGGTTTGAAAATCCAAACAATTTGAGCATGATACAACCTCTCTGTAAGCGTTCTGGCCTGCCATCCATGCTTCTATATCATACGTTTTGGAAGAAATTTTTCCCATATCTCCTGAAGAAAGAAGCATCACCTTATACGGGATTTCCAAATTTTGATAAAATTCCTCAGTAATAGCTAGCATTCGTTCATGCTCTTTCCATGAATCCTCAGGACGTGTAAAGACAAACTGCTCAATTTTATCAAATTGATGTACTCTAAAGATTCCTTTTTGATCTCTTCCATGTGCACCTGCCTCTTTTCTAAAGCAAGGACTTACTCCTGCATATCTCAGTGGTAAATCCTTACCTTCAATTATCTCGCCAGAATGCATAGCTGCCATTGCATGCTCTGATGTTCCAATCATGTACAGATCTTCATCTTCAATTTTGTAAATCACTTCTTCAAAATCATCGGTAATTACTGCGCCCTCCATTGCTTGATGATTAATCATGTATGGTGGTTGAATAAGAGAATAATTTTTCTCAGCTAAAAACTCTAATGCATAATGAATCAGTGCTTGATTCAATCTCACTAGATCATTTTTCAAGTAGTAAAATCTTGCACCTGCAACCTTGGCAGCCCTTTCAAGATCAACCAGATCCAATTTTTCAGAAATATCTATGTGGTCATTTACTTTGAAATCAAACTCTGGGATTTTCCCCCAAGTTTTAATTTCTTTATTTGAAGAACTATCTTTACCTATGGGTACTGATTGGTGAATAAGATTTGGGATAGATAATGCTAAACGCATGTATTTTTTTTCAATTTCCTCTTGAGATGATTCTAAACCTGATAATTCTTTAGATATCTTTTTCATTTCATCTAAATTTATTGTTGCATCTCCTCCTGCTTTCTTTTTTTGAGAAATTTCCAAAGCAACCTGATTTTTCTTTTTTCTTAATTCGTCTGTTTTCAGAATGAACTCTCTTCTTTGTTTATCTGAATCTATCAAACCATCTAGATCAAACTCGATATCTCTTGAGTTGAGCATCTCTTGAATAATCTGTGGACTTTCTTTGATTAATTTTGGATCTAACATTCTTCAATCACCTTCAAGGTAACCTGAACATGTGCTAAAACCTCATCTATGGTGCCAATCATTTTTTTCATACTGTCCTTACTTTCAAATTTAAAAATAAGCTTGTTATCAACATTCTTAACATCTAGACTTAACCCTTGAGGGAAATTTACATTGTCAGGATCTAAGGCTTTTTTTACTGTTTGAGCCTTTGCCTTTGATAAATTATTGAGAATTATCTGAACTTGACAGGTTAACGACATTTACATCTAAATAATCTAAAAAGTCATTTAATTTGTCTTTAGTTATTTTTGCTCCAGCGGCGGCATTATGTCCCCCTCCAATACCATCAAATTTTTCTGCCCCTTTTCTCATCAATTCACTTAGATTAATGGATGATTTACATCCAAAAGACTTTCTTGATGAAAACTTGATGGTATTCTCTTCCCCTTTGGTCCTCAAAATGATGATTTTTCCTGAATTTTTTGGAGATCCTGCTATCAATGATGAAATAGTTCCTGTCATGGTTTCAGGAACAATTCCCTCCCCATTTACCATTACACAAGTCTCACTTTCAGAAATTCTCCATCTTTCGTTAGTTAAGACATTCATGTATTCGCGAATTAATTTTCTGTACTCTGTAAGAATGGTTTCACCTTCTCTTAGAATCTTGTTTCGGTCCCCCATACAGATTCCTATACCTACTCCGGATCTACTAATTCTACCACAGGAGTTTAGCATGGTTGAAAATTCTCTTCCATCTCGCAAATAACTCCTTCTATCCTCTCTTGGAAATGTGTAGGTATATCCAATCAGTTCTGACATGATTTCTGTGGCATTTTTTCCAGTGGTAAATTTAGTAATTTCTTCAATAACAGTTCTCTTTTCATCCTCATTTAGCTCCGCTGGAACTCTCCATCTTCCTCCATCTTTTAGCTGAATTCCAGAAGAATTTAGCAATGATAAACAGGCATCCCTATTCCAAGTTAATCCATCAATAAAAGGCTGAGAAGTAAAAGCCAGGGCATCTGGAAGTGGCCTAGTTTCTCTCCCAACTAAAAGCAAATCTAGATCAATATCTAAAAGACCAAGTTCTTTGGCGGTGTTGGCAATCTCAAAATTCTTTCCAGTAAAGGATTTTCTTTCTCCTTGATCTTGTCTATCCCCCAAAGCTGCTACAACTGCCACTGCAGACAAATCTGAATTTTTATCATCAAGGGACATTGCTGCAAGATAAGTCATACCACCAGCACAAATTTCAGTTCCTCCATCTATATCAAATTTCCAAGCATTTATGACTCTTGGATTATCGTATTCATTTTCTGAAATTTGATGATGATCAAGAACTATCCAATCTTCTCCCAACGATTGATCAAGATTATTTGCAAATCCTCCTCCAAGGTCAGTGACAATATGAAAATCTCTGGAATCTGCTTTGAGTGAATTTACTACATTTTGACTAAATTCTTTTGACGTTCGAACCGTGCATTTTGCGCCTGCTCTAATTAGGGCTTTGGTGATTATACTGCCAGATGTTAATCCATCACAATCAATATGGGTAGTAACTGAAATTGATTTTTGTGATTTTATACAATCAGAAATTTTGTCTTTGAAGAATGAAAGGGACTCATCAAGAGATCTCGTCATTATTCTAATTGAGCAACCACGGATTTATATTTCCAAGTTTTTGGAATTCGTTCTATTCTTTTGTAATATACCGACAATCTATGGACTTTAGCTTCAATTAATTCCAGCGACCTTACATTTCTATAATCTCCTTTGTTTGCCTTAAGGTGTTTTTGAAGACCAACTGCTTTGTTTACAATATTTTCAAGATCTTCTGGCATCTCTGGCATTAGATTTTTTTCCTCTAGTATCTCCCCAATACTTTTTTTCGTGATTGGTTTAATCAAAGGAATTGCATGCTGATCTCTTAATTTAATTCCAATTTGGCTTGGGGTTAAACCATCTTTAGCATATTTCGTGACTAGATCTTCTATTTCTTTTGGACCTAAAGTAATCCATGAAGGAGCACGTAAGGTAACAGGCCGAATAGAATGTGATTTTCCATGTCTGTGGGTATGCATTCTTCCCATGAGGCGCATAAATTTAGAACAAAATTAAACGTTACTTATTCGGATCTCGTACACATCCTTCTAAATTTGGAGTTCAGAATAAAAGTTAAATATGTACACTGGTTTCAAAACGACAGGTAAACGGTATGAATAACAAAGTAGTATTAACAGCATCCTTAATTGCTGTATTTGTAGTAGGTACCTTTGGTGCAAGCTCTCTAGCATTTGCCCAATACATGGGTAATGTAGGATCACAGGGAGAAACTGGATCATTTACCTTAGAAGAAGCACTAGAAATTCAACAAAGAAGAGTTGAAGCAGCAAATGCAAACCCAGCTTCTGGATCAGGAACTCCATATCTTGATGCAAGTGGTGTTGGTGGAGCAGCAGTAATTTCTGCAGCAATCTTTGGTGGTATCGCAGGAGCTTTCTTCATTAAAGGCAGATCTGGCAAATACGCAGCAATGGGCAGAGGATAAAAAAACCATATTTTTCTCTTATTTTATTAGTTAACTAATGGAAATACTGATCTCGTACTTTTTGATAATAACAGAAATGTATATATCGCAGAAATTGAGCCAAAATATACAATGACTCCTATCATAGGAACTTTCCTAAACATACTGTCATCAGTAACAGGACAGTTAGGGCCAAATTATGATCCATTATTCTATGATGTCATGATTTACATCTTTGGTACCATGATGTTTGCAATATTCCTCTTGGCAATTATCTCATACCACTTGCGTGTACACGGATGGGCATACAAAGACAACCGTGAAAGATGGGTCGATGAATTAGACAGACACTTTGAAAGAGAAGGTATCGGTCTCATTCCAGACAACGGCAAATACTGGTAACATCCTTTCTTCTTTTCATTATTTTTAATAATTTAATAAATAATATTCTATAGGTAAATTTGATTAATTTTTCAAAGTCTAAAGAAACTATTTTTCCGGAAGGAAATCAGTGTCTTTTGCTGTATCGTAATCTTTTGATGTAAATTCTGCTTTGTAGTGATATCCATCTTGTAATGGATGAGCGGTAAAATGTTCTGATTCTTTACCATTTACATAAATCGTGGACTTTGATTGTTCCATATCTCTAATTGGGAATTCAAAAATCCATAAAAAGTGACCAATTTCAAATTCCGGATCTTCTTTCCATTCTGCATACACAGTTCCATCATCACTTAGGGTGTAAATTGCTCTTTGACAATCTCCTTGGAAACCAATATTGGCTGGAATGTCTGCCTTTTCACCATCTACAATTAATTCTATTGTAAATGAAATCTTCCAATTTTTTTCTATATCGTTGATACAGGCACTACGTGGTTGTTCCCCGATGATAGGATTTACTACCATTGTTGTGAATAATACGGCAATAGCGCCAATGCCTGCAGATATCATCAGAAATTTTAGGGTTTTTTTCCTCTTGTATGGATCCCCCATCCCTGGCCAAATCATAGAGTTTCTCTTTGAGGATTACTTAAAGTCGTTTCCCTTCCACTATCTCAATTGCATCCATTTGTCTTTTCAAAAAAGTAGCTTTGAAAAATATCTATTTTGTATATTTTGAAACTAGCACAAATTGTATTGTTGTTTTAGAAGATAAGACTTGGTTCATTTTTGACTTTATTTTACGCTAGACGTAATTGAATTAAAAGGAAAAAGGTGGAGTTTAAATTACTTGCCAGGGTCGTGTTGCAAACGTGATTACATATCCACACCGATTATGATTGATTGGTATGCGATGTTGGTATATGGAATTGGTTTGATAATTGGATCCCCTTCGACGACTACTGTTTGACCTGGACCGAGTCCTGGACCTACGTTAGCTACATTGAGTTGTGTGTGTACGTGGTATACGCTGCCTCTAGTGCTTTTGCAGATAGTGAGTAGTCTACAGACAGAGTTTCCTGAAATGTCAAAGACATTTCCTGGTGGGTCTCTTGCCAACATCTCCCATCTGTTTCCTGCATTAGTAGATTCTGAGAAAATGGATAGCCATCCTCTAAGGTCTCTTTCTACAAGACTGACTAGTGTACCTTGAAGTGTCAAAGTCTCGCCTGTTTGTAGAGATTGTCTGTTGAAGGTTTCATCCTCAATTCTGATGAAACGACTCTGGAGTTGTGCTTGGACACCGTGTGCTTCTGCAGTTGGAAGAATTGTTTCAACCCAATTGAAACCAAGTGTTCCTAGTGCGAGTACAACAGCAAGTCCTAATACGAATATCTTTTTGTCGACCATAGTTATTCCCTAATAGATTGAAAAATAATTTACACTCGTTATATGTTTTACCTTCATAACGAGGATCGATAGTCAATAATGTTAATCATTGATGATTAACATGAAATGGCATAAAAAAATTAAAATTATTTCAATTTATCTATTTTAAAATAATTATTTAAAACTTTCCATAATTTTACTAAATAATTTCATAAAATATATCATTCTTCAAACTCTTACTTTATATTCTGAATTTACATGTATACATATTATGGCACAGATGCCCGCATTAATCCCAAAAGAAGTTGAGATTCAGAGACTAAAGAAAGTCTGGCTCATGATTATTGCTTTGGGATCTATTGCAGCATCAGTCGAAGTAGATAACTTCGTTGATGGTTCTCTACATCAGACTTCTATCAGAGATAGTGCATTTACACCAGCACACTGGTGGTTATATTCCCACTTCATTGCATTACCACTTGGATGGGGAGCATGCAGCAATCTATGATAGAAAAATACCAATTCTCAGAGGTCCAAATAATTCAATGAACACAGGTTTGAAGATGACCATTCTTGGTTACCTTGCAACTATGTTTACAATTGGAGTCAATGAGATGTGGCATTTCTGGTTTGTAGAAGAAATATTTGCGGTTCCAAATCACTGGATGTTTAACATGGGTGTAGTTGTTGCATTCATGGGTGCACTTGCATACGTAGTCAGAATCTATGCTAGACTCGTAGAACTAGGTGCAGAGACTCCAGGTGAGAATCCGTATATTGCAGAGATGTACAAGATGGCCTTAGAAGGCAAATTGTACAGCAGATCAATCCCATAGACAAAAAGTGCAATAGCACATTTTTTTTATTTTATTATTTTGAATGTTATTTAGATCGTATTAGAACTGCCAGTCTAAGAAAGACTTAAAAGGATTCTGCATTAGATTAAATCCATAATGACTCTTCCTAAAGGATTTCGGTTCTGGCGGCGCTGGTGGATCATCAAGCGCTGACGTAGAACGAATGATAGGTAAACGCGTTGAAAACATGACAGGTATGATTACATTATCATATTTGGGCAGCATGGGGAGCTACTTTTGGCGGTACTGCAGCAGGATATTTCTATTATCCTTGGGCATATCCAACAAACAGTGGTCACTTTGCGTTCATAGTCTTGACAATTATTGAGAGTATTGGATACGTATTTTGTGTTAAAGTAATGCAGGAAGGTTCCAATAAGAATAGTAACGGCTTAGTCGCAGGTGTACTCGCATTTACTGCTGTTATGACAATAATAATCTCAATGTATGTCGGATTCTAGAAGACAATCCTTCAGAAATCTTATTTTTCATTTTAACTCTTTATAATCGATCTTCATTATACTCTAAAATTTTATATAGTGACCCAATTATCAAAATCATATGGTCTGGTTAAGACGATGTACTCACTACTTATTCATAGTAGTAGTTGCAGTTAACTCAACACTGTTAACAATTAACGCAGGTGACTACATTTTCTATACTGACTGGGCTTGGACTTCGTTTACGGTATTCTCAATATCTCAAACGTTGATGCTTGTAGTAGGTGCATGTTATTACCTAACGTTTACAGGTGTTCCAGGAACAGCTACGTATTACGCTCTAATCATGACAGTATACACATGGATAGCAAAAGGTGCATGGTTTGCACTTGGATATCCATATGACTTCATTGTCACACCAGTATGGTTACCATCAGCAATGTTGCTTGATCTAGCATATTGGGCCACAAAGAAGAACAAACATTCGTTGATACTGTTTGGTGGAGTGCTAGTAGGAATGTCATTACCGATGTTCAATATGATAAACCTGATAACAGTGGCAGACCCGCTTGAAACGGCCTTCAAATATCCGAGACCAACATTACCACCATACATGACGCCGATAGAACCGCAGGTAGGAAAGTTCTATAACAGTCCTGTTGCGTTGGGTGCTGGTGCTGGTGCAGTTTTGGGAGTAACCTTTACGGCACTTGGTTGTAAACTAAACACTTGGACATACAGGTGGATGGCCGCATGGTCAAAGTGGGACTAGAATCCAAATTTTCTCCTTTTCATTTTATTATTAATCCCTAGAGATTCTGAGCTAAAATTTTCATTTCTTGATGAAAAATCGAATAATACGAAGTTTGTATTTAACATATTCCATATTTGATAAAAAAATATTGTACACCGTGTAATTTTTTCTAACTTCGAACCAGATTAACTAAATTCAAAAGTCTCAAGAATGAGACAGCAGTATGGTCAGATAGTTAAAACTATTCCAAAACCATTTGTAAAATGGGCAGGAGGCAAAAGACAACTTATTCCAATTTTAAATGAGAATTTACCTAAAATTTTTGGAACCTATTATGAGCCATTTTTAGGAGGAGGAGCACTTCTATTTCATCTTCTCACTGAGCAAAATGGCCAAAAATGTAGTATCTCTGATCTTAACTCTGACCTGGTATTGGCCTATACTACAATCCGCAATAGAATCGATGAATTAATTGGTTCCCTCAAAAGCCATGAAAAAAATTATCAAAAAGATTCAAAATCTTACTATTATTCTGTTAGAGAAAGTAATCCAAGAAGCGAAATTGAAAAAACATCAAGATTGCTCTTCTTGAATAGGACCTGCTTTAATGGTCTGTATCGAGTAAACAGTAAAGGCAAATTCAATGTACCTCTAGGGAAATACACAAATCCCAATATTGTAAATGAGAACAATCTTCGTTCTGTTAGTGACATTTTACAATCAAGTCGAGTTTCCATAAAATGTCGTGATTTTGAGGCAGTTCTAAGAGATGCCAAAAAAGGAGATCTAGTCTACTTTGATCCTCCCTATCAACCAGTTAGTGAAACTGCTAACTTTACCAGTTATACAAACAAAAATTTCACTTTTGATGATTTGAGTAGATTAGTAGAACTTTGTGTAAAATTAGATTCAAAGGGATGCAAGGTTCTTTTGTCAAATTCAGATTCCAAAGAGGTCTCAAAGATGTTTGCAAAAAAATCTTGGAAAATAAGCAAAATTCAGGCTAACCGTTCAATTAACTCTAATTCTAAAAAAAGAACTGGCCATTTTGAACTTTTGATTAAAAATTATTAAAGCTTCGAACGGGATCTGAACCCGTGACCTTTACATTACCAATGTAACGCTCTACCAGACTGAGCTATCGAAGCACAATAAACCGCCAAATAAAATACTTATAATTCTTCATTCTTGTTTGAAGCTCTCTAAACTGTTAAATTTCACAGGTATTTTTACCATCTTGGAGGAGTAATCAAGCCTGGCCAAAGAAGGCATTCTATGCTTTTGGACATGCAGGACTTAAGATCAAAAAATGGGTGATCCTGTCTTTCAGGAGTTCGTGGGTTCAAATCCCACCTCCTCCACTGCTCTATTTTGGATGTTTAATTCCTCTAGAATTAAGAACTTCATATACGTCTGGAAGTGAAAAAACAAAACCAACATGTACACAATCTTTTTCATCACAAAGCTGACAGAACAACTCTCCTTTTTGAACAGCAACTTCTGCAATTCTGTTTTTAATATTATCTTTAAGAATGACCCTATCATCATCAACTGAAATCTTTTCAATTTTTGGAGCATATCTAGCAAAAGTCTTGTCCTTTTGCATTAACTCTTCTAACATGTAAGTAACATAACCTGAAAAACTATTGACACCCTTCATTGTCAGGTCGGTTTTATTCTTTTGATAAATGTCTTGGAATTTATCGTAAACAGTTTCTGAAACAGTTATTGATTTGAATCCAGGTTTCGGCAATTTACTTTCCTCTTACCGTACTATAAGGTACTCAACTATATAAAATTTTATTTTGAAGGTTCTGTCAAATTCATGGGACATCTTATTCTTGTTTCCAGGATGGACATGAGAGCATCTCACATTACCTGTGAAAAATCTGGTTTCTCAAAATCAGGCCCTTCTGTTCTTTTTTTTTCTTATTTTTTGCTTCTCTTTTTTCATGAGTCTTGAAGTGTATCTTTAGACGTTTTTCTTCTTCAAACTTTGAACCACATATAGAACATTGGAGCATTATAGAATTTATCATAAAGTAATACTTTAATTTTGGTTTTCACTAGCATTCTGAATCAGAGTTATCAATTTGTTATCCACATTGATTTTAATCCCACAGGCTCAAATCAAAGGAAATTAGTCTTTATACAATACCAAAATCAAATGGCACCATGGGTAAGGGATACCAAATTGAGGAACTAAAAGAAAAACTCATCGAGGTACTTGCAGACTCCAAAATGGGAATGTCCGGAATTGAAATTTCTGAAAAACTCAAAGTTAGCAGAATTACAATGACAAAATATCTCAAAGTTTTTGCAGCAGAAGGATTTCTTAGACAAAAAATTATTGGAAATACAACTTTGTGGTTTTTAGAATCAGGACAAGAGACATTTAGATTTCCAGATGATTACTTTAAAGTCGAGCCACAATATTTGAATTATTTGATAAAGGGAACAGAAAGCCAAGTATTTTCATTAATTAAAAATTGTATTCATTCTGAAGGGTCAGTTTACAAACTAGTAACTGAGGTGATACTTCCTGCCATCCACTCTATACAAGCCCTATATGATGATGGAAAAATTGGAAATTCTGAATTAAAACTACTAGGTAATACTATCTCAAAGTCACTCCAAATTTTTAATCAGATTCCTGTGGAAGCAAATCCAAAAAAGAAAATTATTGTACTCTCAGGCGATCCTGAAAGTACTCTATTATCAGAAGCTGCCTCTGCTTCTTTTCATTCTAATGAATGGACCGTTTTTCATTTGGGGGATATGTCATCTGCGATTACCTTGTTGTATGATCTTGATTTTCAAAAACTAGTTAGTAAAATTTGGAAACAAAAATCTGGAATATTGATAGTTGTTGTTTTTTCAAACACCAAAGAACGCCTAAATTTCTTTGCCGATTCACTTTATCCAATCAAAGAAAAAATGGGTAAACGAATGAATTTAGTTTTATGCGGAAAGGCAGAAAAAAAAGTAAAATTAGACTGTGATTTACAGACTGAAAAACTTGAAAATGTCATACAATGGTCTGATACAGTTTACGAAAATTCAAAGTAAAAAAGTGGGCCCGGTGTGATTCGAACACACGACCTTTCGATTTCTGAATGGTTTATCAGTCGAACGCTCCAGCCAAGCTGAGCTACGAGCCCTCATCCAACCCTCTAGGCATGAGCAATTTAAGTTTAATTTTCTATCCACTTGATTGAGCATCCAATTGAAGGATCAAAATCTTTTTCTATTTTTTCATTAGAAAGCATTTTTTCTATATTGATAATCATGGTTTTTTCAGTAGCAGTATCATCTGGTTTCATTGCATTGTCTATTCTGCCATGAAAAACTAATTTTCCTTCCTTGTTGAACAAGTAAGGATCAGGGGTGCACATAGCACCATATTTTTTTGCAACTTGTTGTGTGTCATCTACTAGATACTCAAACTTCAATCCTTTCTCCTGTGCGGTTTTCTTCATATTTTCAAAACTGTCTTCAGGATAATCTGTTGAATCATTACTATTGATTCCAATGATTGCAATTTTTTCCCCAAATTTTTCGTACAATTCGTTAAAAGCTTCAAATTTTGCTTTCACATATGGACAATGATTACACATGAAAATTATTAGAGTTCCTTGGTATTCATGATAGTCACTTAGTTTGTGCTTTTTGTCATCAATTCCTAAGAGCTCAAAATCTGGTGCACTGTCTCCAGCTTTTAATTTCACTTGAGATTCTAAGAGTACCATAAAAAATCTCAATTTTTTTCAAATAAAATTCTTGCCACGAAGACAACAATTAAAATCCTCACACTAGTCATTCTTCATGTGGGCTGGTAGTATAGCCTGGTAGTATACCCGCCTTGCACGCGGGGGGTCATGGGTTCAAATCCCGTCCAGTCCACTTTTAGTAATACCGATCCTTTCTGAAAATCAGATTTCTGGATGGATTTAAATAGCATTAGTTTTTGACTTACCGTATGACAAGCGCAGCAGACGCATGGCCCGTATGGATTCCACTAATTGTTGGTTTAGTACCTGGCTTCATTTACTGGCTTGCACTTACAGCAAAGAAAAGCTAGCAAATTTACCATTTTTTAATCTCTTTTTATTCATAATTTAGTTAAACTAGGTAAAACGTTGTTACCTTTCTTGTTGACTATATGATATGCTCTACAAATTAATCCATTATTTTAGTTAAAGTTGATATGCAGAAAATTTTTCTTAGTGCATTTCTTATTTTGATGCTTTTTCCAATTTCTACAGGATTTTCTCAAGAAAAATCTGATACTCCTTCAACACTTTCTGTTGCTTTAACTAGTGATTCTCCATTTGTTTACAAAGATAATGCAGGATATACCATCGTTGTTGGAAACGTAGTGAACAATAATGAAATTACTTCTATTTCCAATGTTCAATTGAGAGTTAGCTTTTATGATGAAACTGGAACTGAACCTCTAGAAACTGTTCTAGGGGGAACTATTCTTGAAGTGATACCTGAGTCAGGAACTTCTCCATATGCTATTAAATCAATTTCCACAAATCTAAACATCACTCAAGTCTCTGTTATTCTCGAAGGATTTTCCCCTTCTTCCTCTAAATCCCAACAATTAGTGGTAGAATCTTCTGATGTTTTCTTAGATGAGAACTTGAAATTATCTGGAGTTTTGACCAATGGAGGTTCTCCAATAACTGATACTTTTGTTTATCTTGCATTCTATGATAATTTTGTACCACCTAGGTTGATAGGGGTATCTTCTATACCAATTGGAGATGTTGAAGCCAATGAAAAGGTCGATTTTTATTTTAATGAGGAAATTGATCAAAGGGCAATAAGTTTTCAAATTTTTGCCCAGTCAAATGTATTTTATTCTATTTTTGTTGATGAAAAAATTCCACAACAGCTTACAAAATTAGTAACAATATCTAATGTCTTTCTAAATGATTCTCAAGGAAACAAACTCTCAGGAATTACAGTGGGATCTACTGTAAATATTCAAAGCAATGTTTGGATTCAGTTCTCAGCTGAACAAAAAACCAACGAAACAGCCTATACCTACTATGCACAAGTGAAAAATTCGGGTTCACCTACTGTGGAATTTTTAGAAAAATCTGATGGTCGCTTTATTGGCGAAGGATCTCAACTCGTATCAATTGATTGGATTCCAGAAAAAAGTGGATTATTTTTTATTGAGACATTTGTTTGGGATAGAAATAATGTGCCTATAGCAGATAAAGGACCAATTGTATTACTGGTCGTCAACTAGTAGACTTATTTTAAAACAAACCATATCTAAAATATGAAAAAATTTGACCTGGTGGCAATGGGAGGCACCTTTGATGTAATTCATAAAGGTCATACTACTTTATTATCAGATGCATTTTCTATATCTACTAAAGTAATAATTGGTTTGACCAGTGATGAGATGGCTTTAAGAAAAGGAAAAAAAATTCAAAATGATTATAATAAAAGACTAGAAACGCTTGTGAAAACAATTGAAAAAAGTTTTCCTAATAGAGAATTTGAAATTAGTAAATTAGATAATGATTTTGGGCCGGCAGTTTTAGAAAAAGAAGTTCAGGCTTTAGTGGTAAGTGGTGAAACTTCAAACCAAGGAGAAGTTCTCAATCGACTTCGTAAACAGAAAAATTTACCTGAGGTAGAGGTAGTAGTAGTACCAATGGTTTTGGCAAAAGATGGGCTTAGAATTTCAACTACCCGAATTAAAAATAAAGAAATAGATTATGAGGGAAACTTGTCATCAGTTGACTAGAAGATTGTTAATGTTTGAGTAATTGTAATATAACAAAATTTTTGGATTTTCATTTATGCGTATCATCAATAGCATGATGAATAAACTTGATTCTGATGTATCAAATCTACAGAAGGGACTCCATCCAGAAAATCTTTCCTATTGGTATGATAAAATAATTAAAGAAACAATAGACATGGCTCCACCTTGGCTACAAAACAAAATCAAAGTTGAACAGGATCCTATACTTACTATGAAATTTAATCTTGATATCTCAAAAAGGGCTGTCAGATATTTTATGATAGTAGTTGATGATAATTTAGAAGATATGCCTTATTCGACAAAACTTTACTTTCTGAAAGTACAAGAAATAATGAGCTCTGAAATGGATAAATCATTAGTTTAATTCATGTATTTTTTTTCTTAGGCATAAAATTAAGCTCTAACTATCTATAATCAATAATTCTTTCAAATATTGTTAGTTATGGAATTACACAAAGTAAAAACTGGAGAAGAAAAATTCAGAGACAAATCAAAAAGTAACAGGAGTGATAATCCATTTAGATCATTTCGAAATTCCAGCGATGATAGAGGTTCAAGATATTCCAGAGATGATAGAAGAGAAGAGTCTACAACTGTAACTTGTGCTGATTGTGGTACTGAATGTACAGTTCCTTTTGTTCCACGAACTGATAGACCAGTATACTGTAGTGAGTGTTTCAGAAAAAACAAACCACAAGACTCAGGAAATGATAGGTATTCCAGAGATGATAGAGGTTCAAGATATTCCAGAGATAGAGGCTCACGTTCACGCAGAGACGATTTTAGATCTAAAACATCAACAAAGATCAAATCATTGAAAAAACAAGAGACTTTCTATTCCGGTGGTTCTGACAAATTCTATAACACATTAAAAGAAAAATTATTTGAAATCCTAGGTGGTAAAGTTTGTTCTAGCTGCGGATTCAAAGATGAAAGAGCATTAGGATTTGGACAGATTTCTGATGAGGATACCTTTGACGATGTTCGAAGGGGAGGATTTGCATCTTCATGGGGAAAATATATCTCCGATCCTGAACTAGCAAGAAACGAGATTAGAATTCTTTGTCTAAACTGCAATGAACTAAAAAAACCAATTTCTACACCAGAAAAAAAAACTAACGATTTAGAGAAAAAGAAAAATCGTTTTCCAAGATAATCATTAAAACCAAACCTGAGAATTTCTTAACACTTTAATTATAATATGCACCATACTAAATCATGACTGGAGACCATAAAGCACTCGGATTAAGCTTAATTGCAATGGTTGGCATAATATCTCTCTGGGCAGCATTCTTTAGATAAAATCAAATTTTTGTTTGATCTAAATTCAACCCTTACCCTTTCACCATTTCAATATCTTGTTCAAAAATACTAGTTGAAAGGATTTTGTGTTTCTCTTCTAATACTGATTGTATGAAATCAGCAAAAACTTCAACTTGATACTTATCTTTTAAAAGAACACTATGAGCTGATTTATCTTTTAATTCCACTACTACTTCATTTTCTATAACGTTTAGAATTTTTTTAATGTAGGTTTCATTGGAATCTTTGATAAAAATTAGACTTGCTAATTTTTGGCATTCATATTTATCTTCACAACTTACTCTAACTTTCATTTATTCTCATAAAGAAACTCATTAATCTGATCTTTTGCCTTCTCTCTTTTTTCCTGATGGACTTTAAGAAATGCATTTATTTTTTCAATTAGAATTCCTTTTAACTCTCCAGTGAGCATTTTTCCTGATTTGTAATCATCATGAATTGATTTTAATTTATTATCATCTGGTTCAAAAAATATTCTTAGATATTGATATGATACATCAATATCTGGATCACCTCCAATTTTTCTGTGTTGTTCAATGTCTGGCTGACCACCAGAAAATGCATACTTGTTAATTTTCTTTTTTACGGCATCAGGCGTATCAGTTGTGTATATAGTTCCATTCTCGCTAGAAGCTGACATTTTTCCTCCTGGACCCTCTAATCCTGGAATCATAATGTTATGAATTAGAGCTGGTTTTGGCTTTCCTATTTTTGGTGCTACGTCTCTTGTAATTCTAAAATGAGGATCTTGATCAACTCCTAAAGGAATCAATACTGGTTTATCTTCAATAAAACATGGCGCCGATTGAAGTGCTGTATAAAAAATCATTCCAATATTGGTTTCATTTGTAAACCCAAAGACTCCTTTAGTGTTTGAAAAATTAATCTTTTTTGCGACCTGAGCTGCAATGGGATAAAGTGTTTGAATATTTCTTGTATTGATTATAATTTTGGTATTTTCTGGTTTGAATCCAAGAGCAATAAAATCTAATGCATTTTCATACGCAAATTTTTTTGTATCCTCTAAAGTTAAATTTGATTTTGCGTAAAATTTTTCATCATCTGTAAGTTGAAAATACATGTTTACATCAAATTTTTCTTGAAGCCATTTTGCAAAGACCCAAGGTACTAAATGCCCTATATGGGTATGACCTGATGGACCTCTTCCAGTATAAAGGAAGAATTTCTTACCTTTTTCATAATCGTCCAAAATCCTATTCATTTCTCTATGGGAGAAAAAAACTCCCCGTCTGAGCATAAAATGATCCTCTCCTGTATTTTTTTTAATTTGGTCAAGTAATTCTGATGAAATTTTTTCAGTACCAAACCGTTTGATTAATTTATCATAATCAATATCTCCCTCGACATGCCAAGGAGTTACAACAAAGTCTTCAGTTGGCATTCAAATTGACTTAGGTTAAGGTTTAAAAAGTCTTTTTCGAACTTTCTGCTAGTGTCACGAGTTTTTCATGAAATAGAAAAAAAAATTATTGCTGCATTCAAAATCGAATCAAAATTAACTCCTGAAAAACTTGAAAAATTAACAAAACTTTCTCCTGATCAAGTTAGACGTGGCGTAGAGTGGTTAAAACTCAAAGAACTAGCCAATGTAGATGAAACCAAAAAGGTCAATTTTAGCCTTGGAAAAAATGGATTAGAATCTCTTCAAAAAGGACTGCCTGAAAGAAGGCTACTAGATTTAATAAAAAAAGGCCCCATAAACATATCAGATTTACAAAAACAACTTGGATCTATTTTTGGACCTGCTATGGGCTTAGCTAAGAAAAATAATTGGGTAGAATCAATAGATAATAAAATTTCTCTCAAGAATTATCCTTCAAGTATTCCTGGAGAAAAAACTCTAAAACAAATAGGAAAGGGCAGTGTTCCAGAAACAAAAATCGACAAGGATGATTTGGCCAGTCTTTTGAAAAGACCAGATTTTTTAGTTGAAAATATTATTAAAACAAAGGAAATTTCACTAACACAAACTTCAAGTGCATTGTTGAAAGAAGATGGAGGTTTCTTGCTAACAGAAGATGGAAGTAAAATTCTCCAGGAAGGGAATACCGATAAACAACCTATAGATGTTGAAGCAAAAGTCCCTGAATTATTTGTTGCAAGAACTCATCCACTAAAAGATACTATTGATGAAATTCGTGAAATATTCGTCACTTTGGGCTTTACTGAAATTTTAGGAAACATGACACAACCAAGCTTCTGGAACTTTGATGCACTCTTCACTCCTCAAGATCATCCAGCTAGAGAGTTGCAGGATACATTTTATCTTGATGGTATGTCCTCAAAAAAAATTGGAACTGCAGAACAAATACGAAATGTTTCGGAATCTCACAAAAAAGGTTGGAGATACTTTTGGGATATTAACGAGGCAAGAAAGATGGTACTTCGAACTCATACAACTTGTGTGACAATTAAACATCTTGCAGAAAATAAACTAGATGAAGCAAGAATATTTTCACTTGGACGTGTTTTTAGAAATGAAAAAGTTAGTTACAAGCATTTGGTTGAATTTAATCAAATTGAAGGAGTAGTGGTTGGAACTAATGCCAATTTACGTAATCTAATGGGAATTCAGAGAGAATTTTATCGTAGAATTGGAATAACGAAAATTAAATTTTGGCCAACATTTTTCCCATACACTGAACCATCTCTCCAAACAATGGTTTTCAATGAACGATTAGGGAAATGGGTAGAATTGTTTGGTATGGGAATTTTCAGACCAGAAGTTACAAAACCCTTAGGAATTAACAAACCTGTTTTGGCTTGGGGAGGTGGAATAGAAAGAATTGCTATGCTAAAGTACGGTTTGGATGATGTAAGAGAATTTTACAATAACGACTTGACTTGGCTTAGGAGTGCTACCAAATGCCAGTAGTAGAAATTTCTTATTCTAGACTTCAAAAATTAGTGGGAAACGCATCAAAAAAACAAATTTCTGATTCATTACCTTTTTTGGGACTAGATATAGAATCAGAAAACAAAGATTTGGTTAGAGTAGAATACAGTCCAAATAGACCTGATTACTCTACTGATTTTGGGATAGCGCTCGGCCTTCAAGGATTATTGGGACTAAAAATAGGTTCTATTAAATTAAAAATAAAAAAATCAAAGAATTTTAGAATTAATGTAAAACCAAGTGTTTCAAAAATTAGGCCATTTGTAACTGGAATTATTGCAAAAAATGGAAAAATCGATGATAAAATAATCAAACAATTCATGGCGATGCAAGAAGATCTTCACTTTGGTATTGGAAGAAAAAGAAAAAAATCTTCAATCGGGATTCATGATTTAGATAAAATTTGTTTTCCTTTAACCTATACAACAACTAATAGAAACCACAAATTTATTCCTCTTAATTCTAAAAAGGATCAAAAAATTTCAGACATTCTAAAAAATACCGAAGTTGGACAAGATTATGGATATGTTTTAGGCAATTCATCTTTAGTCCCTATAATAATAGATTCAAGTGGTGCCACAGTCTCATTTCCACCCATCATAAACGCTGAAATGACAACTGTAACTACAAAAACAAAAAATCTCTTAGTTGAGGTTACTGGAATCAACAAAGATGATGCAGAAGATATGCTATCTGTTGTTGCAACTATACTTCAAGCTGCAGGATTTACTTTAGAATCACTAAATATTACTGGTGCAAAAAATGCTTCACCTAAACTTGAGTCAAGAAAGATATCTGTAAGTTCTTCACTAATCAATCAATCTTTGGGATTAAATCTTAACGTCCCAAAAATTATCTCTTCATTGAAAAAGTCAAGACTAGATGCCTCAGCGAAAGGAAATAACATCATTTGTAATGTTCCTCCATATAGATTTGATATTTTTGGTCCGATGGATCTTGTTGAAGAAGTTGCATTAGGTTATGGCATTGAAAATTTAACACCTTTATTGTCTCCCTCTGAAACATTGGGTGAGCCCCATCCAATCTTCTCCCAACTAAAATCACTTAGTTTAGTGATGGTAGGACTTGGATATCTTGAAGGATTAAACTCTAGCTTAACTAGCAAAAAAATTCTTTATGAAATGACAAATCGAAAACCAAAAAATGTAATCTCTGTATTAAATTCAAAGAGTCAGGAACATACTATTTTACGTGATTCTATTCTACCAGGACTTTTAGAAAATCTTTCAAGAAATATCCATTCGCAATATCCTCAGAAATTATTTGAAACAGGTACAATATTTCTTAAAAATAATCCTATAGTGGAGAAAACTAATTTTGCCGCAGTTTGTACACACCAAGAGGCAAATTTTTCTGAAATTAAATCAATTGTACAGGCAGCACTAAAAACTGCTTTTAATTTAGAAATAGAAACCAAAACTTCAACTAATGAAACTTTTGAGAAGGGTAGAACCGCTTCAGTTTTAGTTCGTGGAAGAACTATTGGAATTATTGGAGAAATTAATTCCAAAACTATTGAAAAATATAAAATTCGTGTTCCAGTTGTAGGTTTCGAAATTAGCCTATCTGGATTAATATTTGACTAGATCTATTGCTAAACGCCCAAGAGCAGGCATGCAGACGGATTAGGATGATGCGATCGTGATGATACCAATGATTTCTAATTCACCCAGGTGTGCTACATTATGGGCGACCCCGGTTTCAGAACCCAAGGAGGTTTTGGCTAAAATACCAATGATCTTGTGCGAGTCAGAACCGGGGGACATTTGTTTAATCAAAGAAATAAAACAATCTCATTACATTAGAAAAGAGAATTGGTAAATTACTGGTTAGCAAAACAAGAACCTAGTGGACCTAGAGGATATAGTTTTGAAAAGCTAAAAAAAGATAAGAAAACAATTTGGGATGGTGTCCATAACAATCTAGCTTTAAAACATATGAAAAATATGTCCGTAGGTGATCTGGTTTTATTTTATCATACTGGTACAGAACGACAAGCTGTAGGAATAATGGAAATTATTTCAAAACCATATCCAAATCCAAAAGAAGACAACAAAAGATTCATTGTAGTTGATGTAAAATACAAAAAACCATTAAAACGACCTGTTACTTTAGACGAAATAAAAAAACAGAAAAAATTCAAAGATTGGGAACTAGTTAGAATATCTAGATTGTCTGTAATGCCTGTACCAAAAGATATTTGGGAAACTATTCTTAAAATTTCTCAAAATTAAGCCCTTGTAATAGCTTTGTTGATATAGGCGATTTATTTAATCTGGAATATGGCAACAGCTTATGTTTTAATAAACTGTGAACTAGGTTCTGAAGAGGCTATTATACAGCAATTAAAGGGTCTAGAAGGTGTAAAAGAAGTTCATGGAACTTTTGGTGCATACGATATTTTGGCCAAGATTGAATCTGACACTGTTGAAAAATTACGTGAAACAATAACTTGGAAAATCAGAAAAATTGAGAAGATTCGATCAACACTAACCCTTATGGGAATAGAAGGTCAGACATAACACCCTTTTTTTCTTATTATGATTTTACATTTTATTTTTGTTGTAAAAGAAGAAGATCGTGAAAAACGCAAACCTGAATATGAATACATAGAACAAATGAGTCAATTTTTTAAAGTATGGATTAAAGAAAAATTCGACAAAGATTTTGAAATTCAATGTGATGAATTAATTACAAAGCCTACAAGTCTCCTTCAAAGATTAGATACTCCTGCATTATTACGTGATCATCTACAACGAGGTGAAGAAATTTATCATTTCTATCTATGCCACTTTAGGCCAATTTGGACTGATTGTACATGTGAAGGATATCATTCAGAAAATTTTGGAATGGTTTGGTGGCAATCTCCAAAAGACCCAAATGACAAATTGTTCATGGCAGAAAAAAATTGTACCACCGTATCTCATGAAATAGCTCATGAGCTATTAAGACAACGAAAACACAAAAAATTCATTGAACATGTCCATGATATTTGGACAAAACATCTATTCTCCGATTTGTACTTTGAACAATATGGTATAGATTTTAAAAAAACTGATGGAAAACCTATGTTTCTTACGCTCGATACATCAGATTTGATAAATTAATAAAGTTCAAATTAAATTCCTAAATTTAAAATCAAATCTGTGTTGAATTATTAAATATTTTTCTAACACTTGGTTACAGAATAAATATTATTTTCAAAATTGGCAGTTTTAAAATCAAGTTTGTTTTCAGGATCTTGTTTTCTTGATTTATTCAAATTTTCTAATTCAACTAAAGCATCTCCTCTAAAACCAACTGAGGAACCATAAATTGCATCTGCTAGCAATGTTCCATGTTCTCCTTTTTTAATATCATCTACCATGTCATAAAATCTTGTAGTCTCTTTTTTGTTTACTGGGTTTCCAGTTGCTTTGTTGTAGGCTACAGCAATATACATTCCATTATTTTTTACAGCAACTGGTATTTTGTGGTTTTTTCCACTTTCCCCAGGAATTGTTTCATTTACAATAACCTCACATTTGTGATACATACTTGATACATATGCATAGAATCTATACTGAGCATATTTTCCTGCATCATCTACTGCACAACCAACAAAAACTCTGTGTAATAGCTCCAAGGCTGCATCATTCATACTTTGTAATCTATCATCAATCCTTCCTCTCTCAAGAAGCTCAGATTTACATTCTTTTGCCACAAGCACCAAAATGAAATCTGGCAAATTATAATTTTTTAGAGCTGCTACAAAAGCTCCTGCTTGTGACATTCCAAATTTTGGAAAACCCTTATTGACCAACTATACCCCTCATTCTAACTTCTATAACTCCTAATATTCTAATGTAGAACTATTTTTCGCTTATAATTGTTAAGAAAAGACCATGCCTATTGATTATATTTTATCGAATTTGAATTAAAAATAAATTCGGGGTTGTTTCTTTATTTTTTGTGGAAATAGACAGTACTCCAGAATTAGTATCTAATGTTTATAAAAAAATGCAGGAAAACATTGAAAAATATCGGACTGTAGTTGGAAGACCATTAACATTAACTGAAAAAATACTTTCAGGCCACCTAGAAGAAATTTCAGGGAAAAATCTCGATGAGGAAAAAAACTATGTTTTTCTTAGACCTGATAGAGTGGCATTACAAGATGTAACTGGTCAAATGGTAATGCTCCAATTTATGCAAGCAGGAATCAAACAAACATTTTTGCCTACAACAGTTCACTGTGATCATCTGATCAGAGCTGAGGTAGAAGGCGATATTGATATGAAAGTATCTCTAGATGAAAACAACGAAGTCTTCAAATTTTTACAATCTGCTTCTGCAAAATATGGTTGTGGTTTTTGGAAACCTGGAGCAGGAATTATTCATCAAGTGGTTTTTGAAAACTATGCCTTCCCTGGTGGATTGATGATTGGAACTGATTCTCATACACCTAATGCCGGTGGTTTAGGTATGATTGCAGTTGGTGTAGGCGGCTTGGATGCAGCAGAAACAATGGCTGGAATGCCTTGGGAATTACTATATCCAAAACGAATAGGTGTGAAACTTGTTGGAGAATTAAAGGGATGGACTGCTCCTAAAGATATCATTCTAAAAGTAGCAGAAGAACTAACAGTATCTGGAGGGACAAATTCCATTATTGAATATTTTGGTCCAGGAACAAAATCCATTAGCTGCACTGGAAAAGCTACGATTACTAATATGGGTGCCGAAGTTGGTGCAACTTGTTCCATATTTCCATATGATGAGAGAATTGAAACTTATTTGAAATATACAAACCGCGAAAAGATTGCAGAACTTGCAAATAAAAATAAAGAATTATTGATTGCAGACCCAGAAATTGAAGAGAATCCAGAAAAATATTTTGACAGAATAATCGAAATCAATCTTTCAACCTTGGAGCCTCATATCGTTGGTCCACACACTCCAGATTTAGCTAGAAAAATTTCTGATTTATCTGAGGATGTTAAATCTAACAATTACGTAGATCAAATTTCTGTATCTCTAATTGGTAGTTGCACAAATTCATCATATGAAGATATGTCAAGAGTTGCAAGTTTGGCACAACAAGCAAAATCTAAAGGCATTAAATCCAAAATTCCATTATTAGTCACACCAGGATCTGAGCAAATTAGAGGAACTATTGAAAGAGATGGCCAGATGAATTCATTAAAGGAAATTGGTGCAACTGTTTTAGCCAATGCCTGTGGTCCTTGTATTGGTCAGTGGAGTAGACCTGAATTAGATAAGGATGAAAAAAATACGATTGTCACTAGCTATAACAGAAATTTTCCAGGAAGAAATGACGGTCGTCGTAACACACTCAATTTTATTGGAAGTCCAGAAATGATTATTGCTCTTGCATTAGGCGGAAGATTATCGTTTAATCCCTTAGAAGATGAGTTAACTGCAGCAGATGGAACAAAATTCAAACTTGAGCCACCAAAACCTGCCCCGGAAGTTCCCAAAGAAGGTTTTAAGAGACCTGAAGGAATTTTTATTTCTCCTCCTGAAAACTCTGATAATATTGAAGTAATAATTAATCCAAATAGTAAAAGGCTACAGCGTTTAGAGCCATTTGAGAAATGGGATGGCCTTGACTTTGAAAAAATTCCAATTTTAATTAAAGCAAAAGGAAAATGCACAACAGATCATATTTCCCCTGCAGGTGCTTGGCTTTCTCTGCGAGGTCATTTGGATAATCTTAGCGATAACATGCTTTTGGGGGCTGTAAATGCTTTTAATGATGAGGTAGGAAAAGGAAAAAATATCTTAAACAACCAAATCGAGTCTTTCTCACAAATCGCAAGGCAGTACAAAGAAAAAGGAATGAGATGGATAATTGTAGGTGATAACAATTATGGTGAAGGAAGCAGTAGAGAACATGCAGCAATGACACCAAGACATTTGGGATGTGCTGCTGTGATTACAAAGAGCCTTGCTAGAATTCATGAAACCAATCTGAAAAAACAAGGAATCTTAGCGCTAACTTTTAGCAATACTGATGATTATGATAAAATTCAAGAAGATGATACAATTAGTCTTATTGGATTAAACAATCTTGAATCACAAAAACCAGTAACATGCATAATCAACCACAAGGATGGCAATAAAGACGAAATCTTACTTGATCACTCATATAATAAATCACAAATTGAGTGGTTTAAGGCAGGTTCTGCTCTGAATGTTTTGAGAAGAAATCAACAGTAAAAATTCTAACGTGGGGCCGACCGGAATTGAACCGGCGACCTACGGGTCACTACAGCTCCAAACTTACATCATCCGTGAGTCAGTTTAGCTTAGTTTACCTCTGGAGCCCTTAGCGGTGATCTTTGTAGATACTGTCGCCCTACCAGGCTAGGCTACGACCCCACAAAAAAGATTGAAACAGACTTGAATTTTAAGTTACTTTCATTAAGATTTATTTGCAATAAAACTGAATTAATAATTGTAAAAAAAATCATGGTTAAACTGATTATGCTTGCAATAGGAGCGATTCCTGTTATCGTTGCCCTCATGATTGCTATTCCCTTAATTACAAAACCAGATATTCCTTTTTCTGCTGCTACTCCCAATGATACAATTAGAATAGAATACACAAAACACCAACTAAAAAAAATATCTTTTGGCGTCACTGAACAAGTAGGATCTCAAAAAACTGAAATTCTTCTAATCAAAAACAACGGACAAACAGAATATACTGTCATAAAGGAGGGCTATACACAACCTGTGTTTAAATCAGAATTAAGTGAAGAAAAAATACTAAAATTAACTGCTTTGATTAAAGAGACAGGTTTCATTGCAATTCCATCTGAATCATTTCCAATAAAGGATGATGTAACTGATTATCAAAAATCTAATGTAAAAATTACTTTGAATGGACAAAATATACAGATTCATTGGCCAGAACAAAATGCTACAGAAAAATTCATTCCGCCAATAATTACTATGATAGAATCCCAATTAGATCTAATAATCAAACAGATTAGTGAATAGATACAAATAACCTGAGATGAAACTCAGAACGTGTTACCACTCGCCGGTGAAAGAAAAAATGCAAAAGGAATAGTTTTTGAAAAATCTAATGCAGGTAATATTCTTCGTGGGTCATCAACTCTGAAACGTGGGTTTGCTCACATGCTAAAAAACGGTGTAGTGATGGATGTTACTAATGTAGAGCAGGCTCAAATTGCAGAAGAGGCAGGAGCTGTTTCAGTTATGGTTTTAGATAAACTTCCTTCAGATGTTAGAAAAGCTGGAGGAGTTGCAAGGACTGCAAGTATTAGAATTATACAAGAAATTATGGATTCAGTTACAATCCCCGTCATGGCAAAGTGTAGAATAGGCCATGTGTATGAGGCAAAAGTTCTAGGAGAAACAGATGTGGATATGATTGATGAATCCGAAGTATTAACTCCTGCAGATGAAAATCATCATATTTGGAAATGGGATTTTACAACTCCTTTTGTAAATGGTGCAAGATCTTTAGCTGAAGCATTACGAAGAATTGAAGAAGGAGCTGCAATGATTAGAACAAAGGGAGAACCAGGAACTGGAAATGTGGCAGAAGCTATAACTCATGTCAAAAAAGTTAATGATCAACTACGAGCAATAAAAGCAATTTATGATTCAGGGGACAATCAAGATCTAGTCCGAATGGCAAGAGAATTCAAAGTATCTTATGATATAGTTGAAGAAACTGCAAAACTAGGTAGATTACCTGTAGTTAACTTTGCTGCTGGAGGAATTGCAACACCTGCAGATGCGGCATATTTGATGTCACTTGGATGTGATGGAATTTTTGTTGGATCTGGAATTTTTAATGCAAATGATGCAAAAGAAAGAGCAAGAGCAATTGTTTTGGCCACCACCTTCTGGGATGAACCAGAAAAAGTAAAAGAAGCCCAAAAAATGATTGATGAAAGACAATCTATGCTGGGATTAGATGTTAATTCTCTGGAATTAAGAATGCAAGATCGTGGTGGATCCTCCTGAGTCTCCAAGTCGGAGTATTGGCAATTCAAGGAGATGTCCAAGAAAACATTTTATCCACACAAAAGGCATTTGAGGATTTAGGAATAGATGGCACAGTAACTGATGTCAAAACAGCAGATGATGTCAAAAATCTAGATGGCCTAATTATTCCAGGCGGGGAAAGTACCACTATTGGACAGCTTTCTCTTGTAAACAGCTCACTTCGAGTCATTAAAGACAAAATTGAACGAGGAATGCCTGTTTTTGGCATATGTGCAGGCATGATTTTACTTTCAAAGACAGCTGATGATAGAGTCGTTGGAAAAACTAATCAACCACTTTTAGATTTACTCGCAGTCAAACTAGAGAGAAACTCGTTTGGAAGGCAAAGAGAATCATTTGAGGCTGAAATTACAATGGATTCAATTAACATCCCTCGGTTCCGCGGTATTTTCATTCGGGCTCCATCAGTTTCTGAAGTAAGTTCAGATGTAGAAGTTTTGTCAAAATTTAATGAAAAAATTGTTGCCATAAAAAAAGGAAATATTATTGCAACTTCCTTTCATCCAGAATTAACTAAAGACATTTCATTGCACAAATATTTTATTAATTTAGTAAAAGATTCTAAAAATTAATTTCAGAAAATTAAAAATTTTATTCTAAATTATGCATTGACTTTAAATCTTTTTTAAATGGCTCTAAATTTTCAGGTATAGAAAAAGAAAATGAATCTTTTAAGGATAAACCTTTGGCTTTTTTCTCATTCCATACTTTGGAATTAAATTCTGTAATTTCATTTGTTAATTTATTTTCTGGATATTCATCTTCTACTTTTACTTGATGCTCTTTATGGATACTCTCTGTAGAGTACAACGTTTTCCAAAGATGATCTGTGATAAATGGGGTGATAGGTGCTAATAGTTTCAATATTGTTGATAATGTTTTGTGTAGTGTAAAAATGGCACTATCTCTTTCTTCATCTGAAAAACCAATCCCATACGCTCTTGCTTTTACCATTTCAATATAGTGTGCTGCAAAAATATTCCATGTGAATTCTCTAATTGCAATTGCAGGAACAAAGAAGTTGTATTCATCATATCCTTTCTTGCATTCTTTTATGAGGTTGTTTAGTTCTGACAATATCCACTGGTCAGTTGGATTTGGTGTACCTGATTTTATTACTGGAAAACTTGAGAGGAATCTAGAAACATTCCATAGTTTGCTTAGAAACTTTTTGGTAGATTCTATTTTTTGCTCGTTGCATCTAAAATCATAACCGTGATTAATTTCACTGGCACTCCAAAACCGGAATGTGTCAGCTCCCAATTTTTCAATTACCGGCAAAGGATCGATGGCATTTCCTTTACTTTTGCTCATTTTCAATCCCTTTTCATCGAGCCCATATCCCATAATCCACGCCTGAGACCATGGTTTCTCTCCTGTAAGTTGGTCACACCTTAGAAGCGTATAGTATAGCCACGTTCTTACAATGTCTTTTGCCTGAGGGCGAATTGAGGTTGGGTATACTTTATTGAAAAACTCTGGATCTTTGTTAAATTTAGAGATAAAAAGTGGCGAGACACTCGAGTCCATCCAAGTATCAAAAGTTCTCTCTTCTCCAACAAATTCTGTTGATTCACATTTAGGGCATTTGCTTATGGGGCACTTTTCAGACCACGGTTTGTAATATTGTCCTGGTTCTGGAACATATGGCTCTGAGCAACTTTTACAATACCATATTGGAATCTCTGTGCCATAATACCTTCGTCTTGATATAGGCCAATCAATATTGATTGACTCTAACCAATTCATGAGAATTTGTTTATGCATTGATGGATAAAATGTAATTTCTTGTCCTAGTTTTTTTATTTTTTCTACTGCATCTTTTTGTTTTAGGTAATACTCCTCCATTGGAATTATTTCAATTGGAATTTTACTTCTCTCAGAAACTGGAGTTCGATGACTAATATCTTCTGTTTTTTCCAGGAAACCTTTGTTTTCTAAATCTTCAATAATTTTGGTTCGAGCTTGTTTTGGTTTCAATCCTGCATATTCTCCAGCAGTTTGGGTCATCCTCCCATCTAGCCCTATGGCAATCACTTCTTCTAGTTCTAGTTCTCTGAAACAATGCAACGTCATTCTGATCACCATAACTACAAACCATCACTGCTCCAGAACCAAATTCCTGCTGAGCTGAATGATGAGTTCTAAGTTCAACTTCTTCATTTGTAATTGGTACAACTATTTTTTTTCCAATGAATTGGGTGTATCTTTCATCTTCGGGATTTACAATAATTGTTTTACAAGCGCACAAAAGCTCAGGCCTCGTACTTGCAATAATAATTTCCTTGTCAGTATCTTTAATTTTGAATTTCATGTAAACTAATTTTGTTTGTAAATCCTGATAGATAATTTCTGCATCTGCAATTGTAGTTCCAGAAACCCAATCGTAATTGTTTGGTCTATTTGCTAGATAGATTTGTCCTTTATTCCATAGTTCAATGAATGTAGATTGTGTAAGTGTTCTATACTCTTCAGAATCTGTCCTGTAATAGTTTGCAAAATCTCCACTAATGCCTAAATTTTTCATAATTAGGAGCATTTCGGCCTCCAAATCATCAAGTGCAGTTCTACATAATTTCAGAAATTCTCCTCTCTCAGTCTCTCGCATTCTGATGTTGTGCTTTTTCTCTGTGTATAGCTCAACTGGAAGCCCGTTTCTGTCAATTCCTATTGGAAAATAGACATTTTTTCCTGCCATTCTTGCAGTTCTTGCAATCATATCGATTTGTGAGTAGTGAGCTGCAGCCCCAATATGCCAAGGTCTGCCTGATGGATATGGGGGAGGAGTATCTATGGTAAAGTTATCATCAGTTGGAGTAAAGGCATAAATTTCTTCTTCTTCCCATGCTTTGAGGATTTCTTTTTCTAGCTCTGGATTCCAGGCCTTTTCATTAATTTTTGGTTCCATTTTTTAATTATCTTGAAACTTTGGAGATAATATGTGAACCCTTGTTGTATCCTTCATAAATGTAAACTCCAACAGCTTCTACATTCGATGGCATTTTGGGAGCTAGAAGTTTGATTATCTCTGATGATAAATTCTCAACTGTTGCTTCTCCCTGCAAAAGATATGTTGTATTTTTTGGAACTTGCAAATCAAACATTCCTTTGGGACCATCAAACTGAATTTGATAGTGTGATTCGTCTTCTTTTTTGAGATATTTTTCATTGATGAAAAACTTGTGATCAAACACATTAACAACTTCTTTGATTATTTTTTTTGCAACTCCAAAATCTACTAAGAGATTGTCTTTCATTTGTCCAACTAGTTCTACCATAACTGATGAGGTGTGTCCGTGCAAGATGGAACATTTCTCAACTAGTGGTAAGATATGTGCATAATCAAATGTAAAGGATTGATCCTCTAAAAAGATAGAACCTGTTTGAGGTGTTTTATCATAATACACAATGTCTTCTAACTCTTTGATTTGTGCAGAATATTTTGGGTGGCCCACTGCCATAACTTTTTGCTCACCACTATCTTTGATCTCTATGTATTTTTTTATGTCTTCGTCATTATCTATCACTTCAATGAGTCCTTTCTTGGTTTTAAAATCAATTTTTACTGTTTTACCGTTTTTTAGTGATATTTCATAATCATACTCGTACTCTTCTTCCAAAAAGGTGAGCATTTGCGCAATGGTTAGCTCTGTTCTTGTTCTCAAAAGGTTGCCTTTTTTGTCGATATATTTGAAATCAGAGTCAAGAATCGTAGGACTTGTAGCCATGTGAAGTCATCTGATTCTGGTTCTATAAATTCTGTAACGAAAGTTCCAAAAATACTCTAATTTAGTAATAAAATGTCAAGCTAACGAATTTAGAATTTTTGCCAGCTGGATATCATTTTCTGTAATGCCACCAGCATCATGAGTCATCAAATCTACTGTAAGCTTGTTGTAAACATTAAACCATTCAGGATGATGATTCATTTTTTCAATTTCCATTGCGGCTCTAGTCATGAATCCAAATGTCTGATTGAAGCTCTCAAACTCAAAATCTCGGTGTAGCTTTTCATCTTTGATTGACCATCCAGGTAGATTTTTGAGTTCTTCAGAAATTTGTTCAGATGAAAGTTTCATCATAAATTCTCTAATGCGGAACTACATTAAAAGTTAAAGAATAATATCTGATGCTTTACTAGTTTGAATAGTCTAAAATTTTGTGAATAAAATGAATACTGAACTTTTAAAAAATATCCAAGATGCAATTAAAAAAATTGTACCCAAAAAAAGAATTGCCATAGCGTTTTCAGGCGGAGTTGACAGCACTTTGATTTCAAAGATCCTCGGTGATTTAGAATATGATGTGACTCTACTGACTATAGGATTCACAGAGTCTCATGATATTTTATTTGCAAAAGAAGTCAATGAACAATTACATCTTCCTCATCACATTTTAGAAATTGATCCAGATACATTTGAGAAAATATCATCTGAGATTAACAAAAAAATCCAAACTGACAATTTATCCTGGAATGAAAACTGTATTGCGTTTTATTATGTTTCCAAGCTTGCAGCAAGCTTGGATATTGACACTGTAGTTACTGCAAACGGAATTGATGAGCTGTTTTGTGGCTATAATGCATATAGAGAAGTAATTTCACAAGGCGAATCTGCAGTAAACGAGCTTGTGGAGCAAAAGCTAGACAATGAAATCAAAATGATGAAGGCAGTCAACCTGATATCATCTGAATTTGGAGTGGAAATTTTGCAGCCTTTACTATTATCGGAGTTTATAGAATTTGCAAAATCTGTTCCTATAACTGAGAAAATTCTTGATTCAGAGGACTTGATGAGAAAACATGCTATTCGCAAACTGGCAAAAGAGATTGGAGTGCCAGAAATCTCTTACACTAAAAGAAAAAAAGCCTTACAGTATGGAACAAAGATTCACAGAAAATTACTAAAAACTAGATAGCTTTACAGGTTTTTGCAACTGACTTGTTTACATTACTAATGATTATACTTGATGCTCCTAGATGTTTTGCAGGTGAGAATATTGCATCAATCTCCTTCTCTGTTAGATGTGATGAGAACGCCTTGTCTTTTTTGATTGCATCTTTGTACTGCATTCCCTTGTTATTTGCCTCAAATGCAACTCGCTGAACATCTCTGTATGCTACAAATCTTGGAATTCCTTTTTTGATTAGTGCCTCTAGTACAAACTCTGCAAAGATTTGCCCCTTTGTAATGGATAGATTCTCTACAATTTTCTTCTCATTAACTACAAGATTTGAGATAATTCTAGTCATGGTTTCAAGCATTTCATCTAGTAGAATAGCTGAAGTTGGAAGAATAAACCTCTCATTTGCAGAGTTTGACAAATCTCGTTCATGCCAGAGCGGTATATTTTCAAATGAAACTCCAACTTGACTGCGCAATAATTTTGATAATGATGAGACTCGTTCACTCTTGATTGGATTGCGTTTAACTGGCACAGCACTGCTTCCCATTTGACCTTTTTTGAAATGTTCTGCTACTTCCCCAATTTCAGTTCTCTGTAAATTTCTAATCTCTATTGCAATTTTCTCAAGGGTTACTCCAATTAATGCCAATTCAAATACATATTCTGAATAACGTTCTCTTGGAATTACTTGTGTTGTGACCTCAGCTGGGAATAGTCCTAGTCGTTTTGCCACTCGCCTTTGGACTTCAACTGCCTTTGCACCCATTAGTGATCCAGTACCAACCACTCCCATGGTTTTACAAATCAAAATTCTTTTCTTTAGTTCTTCGATTCTCTCAATATGCTTTGACATTTCAGCTGCCCAATTTGCAAACTTTAATCCAAATGATATGATACTAGCATGCTGGCCATGTGTTCTTCCAACTGCTGGAACCTTCCCATGTTTGACTGCTTTTTTTGCTAAAATTAATGCTAGTTTTGCAACCTTTGGTTCAATAATTTTTAATGCATCCCTCATCTGCATTGAATTACTAGTATCAACTAGGTCATTGCTGGTTAATCCATAGTGAATCCAAGGTCTTACTTCTTTTGAGCACTTTTCATTTAGAGATTCTACCAAAGCTGCAGTATCATGGTCGCTTTTTGCTTCTAACTGTTTGATTCTTTTTGCAGTAATTTTTCCAGAGTTTGCAGCTTTGAGAACTTTTTTTCCTTCTTTTTTTGGTATTACTCCAATTTCACTCTGAGAAATGGCAGCTGCTCCTTCAATTTGCAGCTGATAATCGACCTTTTTTTGTTCTGAAAAGATTTCCATCATTTCTTTGGTGCCATAACGACCACTATCTATGGGTAAAATTGCCAACTATTCCTCTTTTTTTGTATCGAAAATAAATCTACTTCTTTTTTAGGCTTTGAGCCTATAATATAGTAAAAAATTCTCATTCTCCCAAAAATAATTTCAAAATTAAATCATAATTTAAAATTATATTGACATTTTGAATATAATTTTAGTTATGATTGATTCATTTGTTTGGAACAACAAATTAAGTCACAGTCATCTTCATCACAAGGCTTTGAAACTTTGAGTTCGAGACCACATTCTGAACAAGTGTATACTTGCCCTTCTGCCATATTTCCCATATTATGCTCAAAAGCTAGGGCACTATTATAACATTAGTGAAATGGAAAAATTAATTATTCAAAATTCTAGTTTTCATTTTCATCCTATGCACAAACTTGAGATGTTGATTTTACATCTGTTATCCCATCAAACTTTGCAATATCATCAATTAGATTAATGCCTATTTGTGCCTCTTTACCATCAATAAGTCGAGTTGTCCCGTGCCAACTGCCAGTTACCATTATTTCAGTAGAATATGCTCCAGAGGTTATTTCAATTGCTCTCCAAGGAACATTAATCTCCCATCCATGTTTAGCAATCTCATTTCTTATGTGGAAATTTAATGCAAGTGTATCTATTGGTTCATCGTGCAAAGCTTGAAAATAACTCCAACAATAGGTATCATTCATGTTATTCCAGGGGAATGGAAAATAGCCAGAATCAAATGGGTTTAGTATCATTAATATTGGCATTATTATTGCAACTACAATTACAATCTTGTATCTAATTTTCATTTTCTTTTTCTCTTATATCAGATATAATGAATCAGTTTGTGAGTTCTCAATTCTACCTCATATTGAGTCATAAATCCACAATGTGTACACTCAAAGAATAATTCTTTTTTCTTTTCACTAAGTTTTGCTAGATTTTCTTTCATCTCTTTGCCTTCAAGTGGCTCTATTTTGATTT
>PVMK01123366.1_pt1 | contig 39209 bp, 31 predicted proteins | sample 1853481 | NCBI WGS metagenome assembly PVMK01 (sample SAMN08533507, study PRJNA380276) | Marine sediment metagenome, whole genome shotgun sequencing project.
CCTGCCCGGTCACGGTCACCATCGTGCCGCTGCCGCCGGATCCACCGCTGCCACCGCTTCCCGAATCACCGCAGCCAACGAGGCTGAAGGTCAAACCAATACTCAAAAACAACCAAGCGTATCTACGCATATGTCCCCCTGCTTTGTGAACGGGACATGGTAGCGACCCCGAAGGGGCGTTGCCAAATTGACGGTCAATTGGTCTCTGTGTCGATCTAACGAGAGTCCGGCGCGTCCGAGACGTAGAGGTCGCCGCGGTCTTCGCGGACGTAGAGCGGTTGCAGCGTCATCCCCTCACAGGGCCCGTCGACGCAGTACCCGTCGTGCAAGCGGTACGTCGCGCCGTGCGTCCCGCAGATCAGGTGCGCGCCATCCTCGCTCAAGAGCTCACCAGTCCCACCGTCGAGCGGCACCGGAAGATGGCGGCACAGGTTGCGGTAGGCCACGATGTCACCGCTCTCGTCCCGGAGCAGCAGCGCCAGGACAGGAAGACCATCGGCGTCGAGCCCGAGCCGCGCCGTGCGCACGGTTCCGTCACGCAGCTCCTCCTCACGGCACACCCAAACCTCCAATGCGGTCAATCCTCCCCGAGCTCGACGTACGTCCCGCGCGCGGGGACCGAGACGAGGTCCCGACGTGGCAGGAAAAGGCCGGTCAGCCAGCCGCCGTACACGCAGCCCGTGTCGAGGCCCACGGAATGCGGCCGGTTTTGAAGCCCGCGCACCGCGTCGTGTCCGAACACCACCAGCCGAGGTCCGGGCCAGAGCGAAGTCCACGGGGTGCCCTCTTCGTAGTCTTTCGATCCGCTCCCGTCGGCAAGGATGCTGCGCATGTTCATCAAGTCGTAGGGGTCCTGGTCTTCCAGAGGCAAGTCGGGCAGCAAGCCGCCATGTACGACGAGGGCGTCGTGCTCGGGAAGCTCGATCCAGAGCGGGAGGGCCGCAAGCCACCGCCAATCATCCTCTTCGAGCTCGTCGGCCACCCGCTGGTGGGCGGGCCTGAGGATGGGAAGCTCGTCACCGGCGCACTTGGCATCCCACCACGCCAGGCAATGCTGATCGTGGTTTCCGCGCACCGCGAGCGCCCCCATCTTCCTCATCAACCGAACAACGCCCGAGCGAATCCGGCCCCTTGGCCACCAAATCTCCGACCAGCACCAACTGGTCCCCTTCTTCCCAACCCGACTCCTCGAGCAGGTCCTCCAGCTCCTCGCGGCAGCCGTGGACGTCTCCTACGATGAGGGTACGGGTGCTCATATCCTGATCTTGGGGGCGTACCGCACAGAATCCAAGTTCATGAGGGCCTCCACGCGTTGACACCCTGTCCAAACCGGCAATACAGGCATCTTCATGATCAAAGAAGGCCGCAAGGCCCCCGCGTTCAATTTGCCCTCATCCACGGGCGACAAGCTGGCCCTCAAAGACCTCGCGGGCAAGTACGTCATCGTCTACTTCTACCCGAGGGACAACACGCCGGGCTGCACGACCGAGGCCAACGACTTCAACAAGGCCTTGCGCAAGATCAAAGCGCGCGACGCGGTGGTCATCGGCGTCAGCAAAGATTCGATCGAGTCGCATTGTAAGTTCGCTGACAAATACAAACTGAAGTTCCCGCTCCTGAGCGACCCCGACGCAACGATGCTCGAGAAGTACGATGCCTGGGGCGAGAAGAACCTGTACGGCAAGAAGTCGATGGGGTATCATTCGCTCGACCGTCCTGATCGGACCGGACGGGAAGGTGATCAAGCACTTCCCAAAGGTGAAGGTGAACGGGGCACGTCGAAGCGGTCATCGAGGCGCTCGATGATGCCCGTACCGATTGACACTCGGGAGTGTACGAGCGCATGGTCCGACTGCGATGAGCGAGCCCAGCCCCACGCCGATGACGGAGGTCCCCGAGGCTCTGGACCCCAGCTTCCGGATCGAGCTGCCCAACTTCGAGGGGCCGCTAGACCTGCTCTTGCATCTGATTCGCAAGCACGAGCTCGATATCCTCGATCTGCCGATCTCCTTCATCACCGATAAATACCTGGAATATCTGGGTTTGATGGAGACCCTCAACCTCGACATCGTCTCGGAGTACCTGCTGATGGCAGCGACCCTGGCGCACATCAAGAGCAAGATGCTGCTGCCGCGTCCGCCCGAGGACCAGGACGACGACGAGCTCGACCAGCTCGACCCGCGCGCCGAGCTGATTCGGCGTCTGCTGGAGTACCAAAAGTACAAAACGGTCGCCGCAGATCTGAGTGAGCGCGCGATCGCCGGGGCGAGATGTATTCTCGCGAGGCACGCCTCCGCCAACCGCTGATGGGCTCGCGCCTTTGGCCCAAGTGAGCGTCTTCAAGCTGATCGACGCACTCAAGAAGATCGCGGCGCGCGTCAACGCGACCATCTCCCTCGAGGTCGACGCAGAGCGGATGACGATTCAGGAACGCATCGGGGGACTGGTGGACTTGCTACGCGAGCGCCGCCGGTGTCGCTTCGACGAGCTCTTCGAAGACGTCAGCACCTCGTACGATCTCGTAGTCACATTCCTGGCGTTGCTCGAGATGGCGAAGATGCGATTGGCGAGCATCTATCAAACCGATCATGAGGAGCCCATCTACCTCGAGTACACGCTGCTCGATGCAACCGGCGAACCCATGGTGCCCGCCGACGTGCAGCAGCCGACGAGCGATGTGGTAGATACGGGCCAGGACATACGAGAGTCGGTGGTCGTGCCGGCCGGCACCTCTGGCGCCTACGGATGGACGGAGGACGAACGAGAGCCATGACCCAAACGGAAGTGCAAGCCGACAACGGCGCCTCGGAGAATGGGGCAGGGGCGCCGATTGCGCCGAGCGGCGAGACGCTGAAAAACGTTCTCGAGAGCCTGATCTTCGTCTCGGGCAGTCCCGTGACCCCCAAGAGGCTTGCGAGGGCGGCGCGGGCCACCATCGCCGAGGTGCAGCCCCTGCTCGACGAGCTCGTCGCCGACTACGCACAGCGCGGAGTGCATCTGTACTACGTCGCCGGTGGGGTATCAGTTCCGTTCTGCGCGGGAGAGCGCCGACTTCGTCAAGACACTCGTGGCGCCCAAGCCGATGCGGCTCACCCGCGCGCAGCTCGAGACTCTCGCCATCGTCGCATACCGCCAGCCGCTCACCCGGCCCGAGGTCGATGACGTGCGCGGAGTAGACTCCGGCTCGTCGCTCAAGATGCTGACCGACCGCGGTCTCATGAAGATCCTCGGGCGCAAGGACGAGCCCGGAAGGCCCCTGGTGTACGGAACGACGCCTGGGATTCTTGGAGCTCTTCGGCCTCAGCAGCTTGAAAGACCTCCCGACGCTTCAGGAGTTCAGCGACCTGACCGACGAGCACAAGGCCCTGTTCGAAGAGAAGACCGGCGAGTCGATCGACATCGCGGGGGCGGAGCTCGCCGCAGCCGAGGCGATGGAGCAGGCCGAAGCGGAGCTCCGCGCCGAGGAAGAGGCCGCCATTGCGGCAGCCGAAGCGCGGGCAGCCGCCGAAGAAGACGACGACGACGAGCTCGAGGACGACCTCGAGGACGGGGAATGACCTTCCAAGAGGTCATCCTCGCACTCGAACGCTTCTGGTCGGAGCGTGGTTGTCTCATCGTCCAGCCGTACAACTCCGAGGTCGGCGCGGGCACCTTCAACCCGCACACGTTCTTGCGGGCCATCGGGCCCGAGCCATGGAACGTCGCCTACGTCGAGCCGAGTCGACGCCCCACCGACGGTCGCTACGGCGAAAATCCCAACCGTCTGCAGCAGTTTCACCAGTACCAGGTCATCCTCAAGCCGTCGCCCCTCGACATCCAGGACCTCTACCTCGAATCACTGCGCGCACTCGGCACCGACCCGAGTCACCACGACATCCGCTTCATCGAGGACGATTGGGAGTCGCCGACGCTCGGCGCTTGGGGACTCGGCTGGCAGGTGTGGCTCGATGGGCTCGAAATCAGCCAGTTCACATATTTTCAGCAGTGTGGCGGCATGGACTGCAAACCGATCAGCGGTGAGTTGACCTACGGTCTCGAGCGCATCGCGATGTACCTCCAAGACGTCGACGACGTGTACGACCTGCAGTGGGCCCAAGGCATCCGGTACGGCGACATCTACAAGCGCGCCGAATGGGAGTGGAGCACGTACAACTTCGAGCAGGCTGACGTCGACCTTCAAAAGAAGCTGTTCGAGGAGTACGAGACACAGGTCGGGGTCTTGCTTGGTCTAAGCGACAAGAAAGGGAAGGGCGGCGCCCTCCAATTCGATCGCGCGCCCCTCGAAAGGCTCGCGCTGCCGGCGTACGACGCGGTCATCAAGTGTAGCCACTACTTCAACGTCCTGGACGCCCGGGGGGCGATCAGTGTCACCGAACGCCAGCGCTACATCGGCCGGGTTCGGCTCATCGCCCGCGCGGTCGCCGAGTCCTGGTTCGCCCAACGCGAAGCCCTCGGCTTCCCCCTGCTCGACGTCCTCGACACTGGGGCGGCCGCTCAATAGCGCGTTTGGGGCATTGCCCCGTTGCGCCCGTGGATCCGGTCTGGTAGCAACGCCTCTCCATGTCATCCGAGTTTTTACTGGAGATTGGGACGGAGGAGCTGCCGGCGTCCTTCGTGACGCAGGCGCTGCGCTCGCTGAAGGCAAGCGCCCTCGAGCTCGTTAGCCAGGCTCGGCTCGGCAGCGAGGAGCTCGAGGTCCACACGTTGGGAACACCCCGGCGGCTCGCGCTGCGCATACGGGGACTCGCCCCGCGGCAGACCGATCGCAACGAGACGGTCATGGGCCCACCATGGAACGCTGCGTTCGAGCCGGACGGCTCGCCAAAAAAAGCTGCAGCCGGCTTCGCTAAGAAGCATGGCGTCACGGTCGGGGACCTCCGTAAGAAGACTACCGACAAGGGTGACTACGTCAGCGTGCAAGTGCACGAAGCCGGCCGGGCCACAGGGGTCGTGCTCGCACAAATCCTTCCCCAGATCTGTCAGGGCATCACGTTCCCCAAGTCCATGCGCTGGGGGCCGGGCGAGATCTCGTTCGGGCGCCCGATCCACTGGGTAGTGTCGTTGCTTGGTAGCGACGTCGTCGAGTTCGAGTTCGCGGGCGTGCAGGCGGGGCGTGCGACGCGGGGCCACCGATTTCTGGCCCCGGCCACCTTCGACCTCGATGCCGCGAGCAGCTACGAGACTGCACTCGAGCGAGCGCATGCTCTGGTCGACCTCACGCGTCGAAACGATCGCATGATGGAGGGCCTTCCCGGCGCAGCGGAATCACTGGGCGGGGCTCTCGCACCCGACGCGTTCCTTGCCGATGAGTGCGTTTCGCTCGTCGATGCACCGTTCACCGTGCCAGGCAGTTTCGACGAGTCATGCCTCGAGCTCCCAGACACCGTCGTCGTCTCGGTGATGCGTGACCACCAGCGATATTTCGCCGTGCGCGCGTCCGAAGGCGGAGCGCTGCTTCCCTCGTATCTCAACGTGGTCAACACGGCTCAGGACCCGGAGACCATTGCCAAAGGCAACGATCGGGTCCTTCGTGCCCGCTTGGCCGACGCGAAGTTCTTCGTCCAAGAGGACCGGAAGGCGCCGCTCGCCGACAGGCTCCAAAAGCTCGAATCGGTCGTGTTCCAATCGAAGCTGGGCACGATGGGCGCCAAGGTCCGGCGCTTGCAGGCCAATGCCCGCGCCCTTGCGGAGCGAGCCGGGGCCGACCCCGCGGCCTGCGTCGAGGCCGCGCGCCTGTGCAAGGCCGATCTCGAGACGCTCATCGTATTCGAGTTCCCGGAGCTGCAGGGTGAAATGGGCCGATGGTACGCGATGCGAGAGGGCATCGATCCGGCCATTGCGGACGCGATTCGCGATCACTACCGACCCCAAGGCGCCGATGACGTCGTCCCCGACCAACTCGTCGGCGCGGTCGTCGCCGTAGCTGACCGCATCGACACCCTGGTCGGTTGCTTCGGAATCGGCTTGGTCCCGAGCGGCTCGGCGGATCCCTTCGCGCTTCGTCGTGCGGCACTCGGCATCATTCGCATCGCGCTCGAAGGGCCCATCGATGTCGATCTTCGTCAGCTTCTCGAGCACGCGCACGCCGCGTACGCGGGCGACGCCGAGCTCGCGCCGCTGGACGATGTCCGGGCGTCCCTCGAAAGCTTCTTCCGCGCCCGCATCCGCGCGATGCTCAAAGACGCGCACGGAGGCGACGTCGTCGACGCTTGCCTCGGCGCGTGGGACGGCGCCTCGCTGCGTGACCTGCAGAGTCGAGTCGAGGCGGTCTCCGAGGTGCGCGCTGCACCCGAGTTCGAGGCCCTTGCCGTCGCGTTCAAGCGCGCGTTCAACATCACGAAGGAGAGCGCGCGAGGCCCGATCGACTCTGCACTTCTCGAAACAGGCGCAGAGACCGCCCTGGCTCAACGGTTCGAAACCGTTCGCGACCAGATCCGCGAGGCAACAGGCGCACGCCGCTACGCCGACGCGCTGAGGCTCGTCGCCAAAGAGCTCGGAGAACCCATCGATCGCTTCTTCGAAGAGGTATTCGTGATGGTCGACGACCCCAGCGTCCGGGAGAATCGCCTACGATTGCTCGGAGAAATCGCGGACACGGTCAACGGCATTGCGCACTTCCACCACCTTGGGACAAAGTTGCAAGGCCGTGACTCTTCTGTATCCGCTTGACGCAGTGCTGGACTCGGACGTCCGCCTGCCACTCCTCGGAACGAAAGCGGCCGGCCTCCACGAGATGACCGCGCTCGGAATCCCGGTGCCCCCGGGGTTCACGATCACGACCGCGGTGGGCAAACAATATCGGGACAACGGCGCGTTGCCTGAGGGGCTCGGCGCCGCCGTCCTCGGGGCCCTGCGGTCGCTCGAGGAGCGGCTCGGGAAGCGATTCGGGGGCACCGACAACCCCCTGCTCCTGTCGGTCCGCTCGGGCGCGCGGGTCTCGATGCCGGGTATGATGGATACGATTCTCAACGTCGGCCTCTGCGACCGGTCGCTCGGCGGCCTTGCCGCCCACTACGGCGACGAACGCTTCGCCCTCGACGCCTATCGCCGCTTGCTCCAGATGTACGGGACGGTTGTCCGCGGCATCGGCGGGGACCGCTTCCAGTATCTCTTGAGCGACCTCAAGACCGAACTCCGGGAGCCGCGCATGCTCGACTCCGAGCTCCCGGTGACCGCGCTCGAGCAGCTCGTCGCGTCGTATCTGGCGCTCATCGAAGACACGTCAGGCACGCCTTTCCCGCAGGACGTCAACACTCAGCTCTGGGACTCCATCGGGGCCGTGTTCGGCTCGTGGGACAACTCGCGGGCGGTGCGATACCGGCGCATGCAGGGGATCGACCAAAGCACCGGCACCGCATGCACGGTGCAAGCGATGGTCTTCGGGAATACGGGACCGCGAAGCGGGTCGGGCGTGGCCTTCACGCGCAACCCCTCGAGCGGAGACAAACAGCTGTACGGCGAGTTCCTGTCCAACGCCCAGGGCGAAGATGTCGTGGCCGGGATCCGCACGCCCGTCGCGCTCACCGCCGGCGCAGCGGCGCCGGGCAAGGAGGCGGCGACCCTCGAAGCGTCGATCCCCGAAGCCTTCGACGCGATCTCCGACTACTGCGCGACCCTCGAAAGCCACTTCGGAGACATGCAGGACATCGAGTTCACCATCGAAGATGGGCGCCCGTATCTACTGCAAACCCGCACTGCAAAGCGAACGGCGCACGCCGCGGTCCGAGTCGCCGTCGACATGGTGAGTGAAGGGGTCCTCACCAAGGACGAGGCTCTGCTCCGCGTCGACGCTCGCTCCCTCGAGCAACTCCTGCGAGCTCGGCTTCCCGCGCAATCCGAGCTCAGCGCGCGGGGGATCGAACCGCTGACCGTAGGGCTGCCCGCAAGCCCGGGCGCGGCGTCCGGGCGAATCGTGTTTGACGCCGATGATGCGGTGCGATGGGTTGCCGAGGGTCAGGAAGTGATCCTGGTGCGACAGGAGACCAGCGCGGAAGACATTCATGGAATGAAGGCCGCGAAGGGAGTCGTCACCGCGACGGGCGGGATGACCTCTCACGCGGCGGTCGTTGCGCGGGGGCTCGGGAAGTGCTGTGTCGTGGGCTCTGGCGGGCTCCGGATCGACTTCCAAAAGCGCACCGTGCACATCGATGGCCAGGCGTCGTCAGAGGCGCTGCGGGAGGGTGATTTGCTGACCCTCGATGGGTGGACTGGCAACGTCTACCTCGGTGCGCTCGACGTCATCGCCTCCACGACCGTCGACGAGCTTCACGAGCTCATGTCCTGGGCCGATGAGATTCGCCGGATGCGCGTGTACGCGGAAGCCGACACGCCGCAGGCGGCGCGCGCAGCGCTGAGCTACGGAGCTCAAGGCGTGGGTCTGTGCCGGACCGAGCGGATGTTCTTCGCACAGGATCGGCTGTTCGCCATGAGATGCGCGCTGCTCGCGGTGGACGACGAGCACCGAAACCGATGGCTGACGGAGCTCGAGCGCGCGCAAAGGGACGACTTCGTCGAGATCTTTCAAGCGATGGAGGGACGCCCGGTCACGATTCGCCTCCTCGACCGCGCGCTCGAAGAGTTTCTCCCGCAGGACGAAGAGTCGCTGCAAACGATCGCGAACGCTCTCGGTCTCGAGTTGGCGGAGGTCTCCAAGGCCGCCGAGCGGCACCGCGAATCCAACCCAGCGTTCGGTCATCGCGGCGTGCGCGCAGGCCTGACCGTCCCCGGTCTCTACGACATGCAACTGCGGGCCATGCTGTTCGCGGCCCGCGAGTGCACGGATCGGGGCGCACCCGTCGAGCTCGAGGTCTTGATCCCGATGGTCGCGTTCGCCTCCGAGGTCGAAGCGTTGTGCGCCGTCCTGGACGGCGTCCGGCAGCAGGTCTTCGCCGAGCCGACGAGCCTGTTCACCTGCAGGGTGGGAGCCATGATCGAGCTTCCGCGAGCGTGCCTCATCGCCGGCGAGCTGGCCCAGTACGCACATTTCTTCTCGTTCGGGGGCAACGACCTGACGCAAACCACTCTCGGCATCAGCCGGGACGACGCGGGCCGGTTCTTGCCCACCTATATGAACAGCCTCGGCCTGCTCGCGCGCGACCCCTTCACGGACCTCGACGAGCGCGTCGCCGAGCTGATCGGAATGGCCCTCGAGCGCGCCAAGGCGGTCCGCCCGGACCTCGTCGCCGGCCTGTGCGGCGACCAGGGCGGCAGCCCCGCCTCTATTGCCACCTGCGAGCGCCTGGGCCTCGACTTCGTCTCCGCGCCGCTGTCCCAGCTCCCAGGCGCCCGCCTAGCCGCCGCCCAAGCGCGGCTTAGGCGCTAGGTCTCTTCGAAAAAAGGGACCGCTCGCCCTTTTTCGGGGGTTTACGGTTGCTGGGAGGGGCCCGGCATGTTGGAATGTAGTTTCCTGGAAGATTGCGATAGAGCTGTATGTCAGATGGTGCGAAAGGGTTTGACGACTCGGAGGTGAGCGCGCCTCACTCCGGAGTCTCGAAGACGCCCGAGGGGTTGCTCGGCCGGACGATCGATCAGCGGTACCGGGTCGAAGCGCTGCTTGGGCAAGGAGGCATGGGGTTGGTCTATCGGGTCACCCATACCCGCCTCAACAAGCCGCTCGCGATCAAGGTGCTTCGACGGGAGAACACCCAGGACCCCGAGGTGCTGGCACGTTTCCGGCGCGAAGCCGAGAGCGCGTCGGGGATCGGCAACCAGCACATCGTCGACATCCACGACTTTGGCGAGTTGGAGGATGGATCGACGTACTTCGTGATGGAGTGCCTCGAAGGCCTCGACCTCATCGACGCGCTCGACGTGGCGCAGCGCATGCCTGAAGGTCGCGCGATTCACATCGCCATCCAGTTGTGCCGAGCCCTCGGTGCTGCGCACGACGCGGGAATCGTCCATCGGGACCTCAAGCCCGAGAACGTGTTCCTCATTCGGCGCGACGACACGGAAGACTTCGTGAAAGTCCTCGACTTCGGCATCGCCAAGGTGGCCAACGGACCGAAGCGCCTCACCCGCGACGGCGAAGTGCTGGGCACGCCCCACTACATGTCGCCCGAGCAATGCGAAGGGGACGGCGTCGACCATCGAACCGACATCTACGCACTCGGTGTATTGCTGTACGAGATGCTCACCGGTCACGTGCCGCACGATGCAGACACGATGATGGGCATTCTCACCAAGCAGATGTACGAGGACCCGATTCCACCGAAGGTCCGCGTGCCCCAGATCTCTGAACCGCTCGAACAACTCATCATGCGCTGTCTCGAAAAAAAGCCGGAGCAGCGCTACCAGACCATGCACGACATCGAGGCGGACCTTCAGCGCATCCATACAGGCAAGCAGCCAGTCGGACCGGACACGGTCACGCTGAAGCCGACCCGGCCGCCGGCTCCCGCGCACCGAGCGGTCTCGCCGATCTACCTCGGAGGGCTCGCAATGGCCCTGCTGGCGTTGGTCGGAACGCTCGCCGCGGATGCCTATACCCGCCCCATGGCAGACGTGGACAGGGCGAGCCAGGCTGGAAACTTCGCGGCGCCCCCCGGGCCGGAACCCGATGCCGAGCAACCCGCGGCCGCTGCATCCAGCGACCCGGAAGTCGAAACCAAAGCCCCTCCCGCCAAGCGGCTCCGGCGGCATTCTCGACACCGCCCGAAGCCCTCGCCTCAGCGCGACCAGGCCATCCTCGATCCCTGGAAATAGTGGGCTTCGCTGCCAGTTGCCCCAGGTAGGGTGAACGGCTAGGGTGGCGCTCCATGGGGTCTCGATTTGGCCCGCAGGGCGCTGCGATCAGCTTCGCTTTGGGGTTCTTGCTTATCTCCGGGACTGTCTCGACCGGCTGCATCAATACAGATGGAGACCCGCTGCCCGCGGGGCTGATGTCGTTCCCGATCGCGATCGAGCTCGCGCTGGACCAAGACGCCGAGGGCAGGCCGAGGTTCGTGTACGTCACCAGCTCGAACTTCGGGCTCCAGTACAACTCCGGAAACGTTCAATCCTACGACCTCGACAAGATGGTCGGGGCGATCAACACCGGCTGTGTGAGCGCCTGGCGCACTCCGGAATGCCTTTCGAGCGACTACAACGGCGACGTCAATGACCCGTCCTGCATCTGTGACCCGGCAACGGATTTCAACTGCGCGCCGGTCCCACAGGGTATTCGCCGGAGATGCCTCGAGAACGACTTCGAGGGCGACATCAACGATCCAGCCTGCGTATGCGAGCCGCTCGCCCCGCCCGACCCTGACGACGTTCGTCTGGACGAGTGTGTGCCCGTCCCCTTTGACCGGTGCACCGTGGTCCCAGCCGACCTCCGTTTCCGTGAACCCGGGGCCGCCCTGCGGATCATACCGGTGGAGGGGCTGATCCCGGGCGAGGTCGTAATCGGGTCCTTCGCCGATGGGCTCGCTCTCTCCACCGATGGGCGGCGCGTGTATGTGCCCGTTCGAAGCGACGCCAATCTGACCTACATCGACGTCAACGAAGAGGGTCAGCTCAACTGCGGAGGAGGATTCGGAACGCGGCATACGTGCACCGCCCCGTACAGGTCCGGCAGCGCCGAGCTGGTCAACCCCGACTTCCCCATCGTCTTGCCCAACGACCCGGTAGACATATTCGTGGGAGACCTCGCCGCTGATTTCGCGCCCCCGAACGACCCGGACAATCCGGACTTTCGTGGCGACTACATCCTGATGGCGCACCGCGAGGGCAAGGCGAGCATGTTCTTCGACCAGTTCCGCGCGGGTGGCCCCGAACCTCGGAAACGCCCGCGCCTCGCGGCCACGGTCGATGAGCTCGCCCCCGAGCAGGTCACGATCACGTACGAGCCCGGCGCCAAGCGCGCGTGGATTCCGAGCGCGACGATCGCAGCGATCGTCCGGCTCGGCATCGGCATCGACGGGGACCCGACGCAGAGCTATCTGTTTGACGCAGGGGCGCTCCGCGTGTCCGGCCTCGACACCGGCGTCAGCAATCGCGACATCCGTTTCGACCCGCGACCCGGCCGTAACCTCGCGTACATCGTTTCACGCTCGCCCGAAGCGTTGGTCGTCGCCCGCAGCGACGTCGCAGGCGGAGACTTGAACATGGTCGCTCAGGTCCCCACTTGCCGTGACCCATCGCGCATCCAAGTTGCCGAGGTTCCAGTCGATGAGGGCGCCGTGCTGTTGGCGTTCGTGAGCTGCTTCCTCTCGAGGAGTGTGCAGGTCATCGACGCGGACCGGCTCCAGGGGATCACCATTCTGACGAACATCAGCGGGGCCTTCGAGTTCGTCATCGATGGGCCACGGCGGCTCATGTACATCGCCGATTTCAGCACCTCGGTCCTTCGTGTCGCCGATTTGCGGCCCCTCGTCGCGTGCCTCGACGGCGGCGCCGCTGGCCCCGAAGAGTGCTCTCCGCAACTGCTGGGGCTCGTGGGTCTACCGCAACCCGTGTCGGAGCTTCCCCGATGATGCGCTTCTTTGCCAGCGTCGTGTGCGCGCTCTTGCTCACCTCGTGCACGGGCAACGCGAACAACGTCGTCCTGTCGTCCTTGAACCGTTCCGCGAAGATCCAGTTCCTGTGTGCGGACCTGGAGCTCGTCACCGGCAATCTCTTCGATCTCAGAGCGATTCTGCCGACGGGGCTCTGCACCGCGGAAACTATTTTCGCACCCGAAGTCAAGGCCCAGTTCTTGGGCGCGGTAACCCAAACCCAAACGGGAGAGGTGGCCGTCGTCAGCTTCACCAATTCGTTGACGTTGGACACCAACCGCACCGTCCCGGGCGTCACCGCGCTGCGGGTCGGGGAGCAACCGACAGGCATTCAGATCTCCCCCTTCGAGCCAAGCTACACGTACGTGAGCAGCTTCAGCCCCAAGAGTGTGCAGGCCATTCCGACGGAAGCCGTCATCACCGGCGAGTCCGATTTCCCGACCCAACAGCGCCGCTTCGAGGCGGGGCCTACGGACTTAGCGCTGCACGAACGCGCGTTTTTCGTTCCCATCACCGAGGGTGGCACGCCTGGTGCCCCGGTCACCGGCGCCAAGAGCACCGTCGAGTACCGCTATTTGTACGCAGCCATTCCCGAGCTCGCTCAGATCGCCCAAATCAAGATCGGCATCATCAAAGACGACCAAAACGGGGATCGGCACGGCGTCATGGGCCCGCCCACGATGATCGACCTGCCCACCATCGATTGCGCATCGGTCGAACTCGTCACCCCGCCCCCGTCGGACGCGTCCGATTACCATCGCATCTGCCCGGAAGACTTCGCAGAACGGCCCGGCCGGTTCATCAAGACCGTCGAGACGACGACGCCCTGCGTCGACGGCGCAGTTGCCGGGGCCAGTCCGGTAGCGCTGGCCATCGACTACGGCCTCGAAGATGACCTCACGGACGATATACTGCTCGTCGCCGACGCCAACCAGCCGGTGATCCATCGCTTCAGCTTGTTCGTCAACGGGGCCAGGGAGCTAAAGCCGATCGTCACGGGCACGCCGACCACCGACGTGGACGTAACACCCTTCGTCCCGAAGACATCGGATCCGGACGACCTGGCCGCCACCGAACGCTACCTCTACGCGGTCAGCGCAATGGACAGCAGCGTGCTCGTCGTCGACTACACCGACCCCGGCGACCTGGGTGACCCCGGCGACCCTGACACCGAGGCATACCCCGGTGCCGTTCTGCCAACAATCGCCGGGGTCTCCTCCCGTGCCAACGAAGAGAACGTCGAATCACGCAATCGAGTTCGCTCCGCATTTGCCAATGTCCGCTCGATCGAGGTCGTTTCACCCTTCTACGAGCTGGTCGAAGACGTACGTGCAGGCACCGCCACGGTGCCCGAAGACGACATTTGCACTTCCAGTGACACCGAGGCGTTCGCCCTCGCACAAAACCCCCGCAACATGAAGGGCGTCTTTTTGGCGGTGAGCCTTTCGAACGGCACGATGTACTACCTCGACATCTACGACCTCAATGCCCCGTGCCGCGGCGGGGACGGCACCATCGCCTGCACCTTGGCCGAGACCGGATCGGACCAGTTCGCGAGCATCCGGCGTCATCGCCGCCGGTTCGGCTTCACGCCCTCTACCTTCATCGCGATCGACGGTACCCCTTCGCTGCAGTTCAACACGGCGCCAGGTAAACTCGACGCAACGACCGGGGAGCCACTGAACTCGGACGGCCCGGGTCTCGAATTCATCAGCTGCCCAGCGGCGATGGCCGACGAGCGCTCCTCGATGTCGAACGTCTTCGGGGAGAGGGCGGGACCCGGCGATGAAGACGCTTTGATCTGCTCGTCGTCTCAGGTGTGGAGTACCTTCACACAGCGCTGGGACGCGCGTTGGGAAGGTTTGATCCCGCATTCAGAGGGCGGTCTCGGTCTCTTCGCCGATGAGTCGTTCCCTCCTCCTGGGTCCCCCGATGGGACCGCTGGGACGCCCGGGAACTGGTTCCTGGCCGGCGACGTCCCTTTTTGCCGCGTGGGGGTCCTCGGTGACCTGGGAGGGGCCGAGACCGACAGCGACCTAAGCATCGACCACTTGGCGTCATATGGCGGAGACCGTCTCCTCATCGTCGGGGAGCTGCCGCCCAGCACCCGGGACGATCCCGAGTGCAAGGACTTTGAAGACCTGCGGGAAGATATCGACAGGTTTCCGGTTTGGTTTCCGATCATCGATGCCTTCAACGATCAACTCAGGATCGGGGAGTCACTCAGCGACCGCTATACGCTCGACGAGGTGCGGCGCTGCTTCAACCAGTTCACGGAGTACGAAATACACACGCGGAACGTGTACACGGTCACCGGCACGACCTCTGGCTTCATCCATCGCGTCGTCCCCGAAGAGACAACCGGCGAATGCGTCTTCGACGACGACCGCCCGGTCGTCGGCGGCGGCACGGATCCGTCGTTGCTAGACGTGGACACCTTCCTGACCGCACGCGCGTTCGAGGACACCCAGTTCATCAACCCCTCGGCGAGCTTTCGGATCGGCCCGTTCCCTCCGATGACCCCCGTCACGGACACCACTGTCGCCTTGCTCAACTTCAACATCCTGAACCAGTTCGTCCCCGAGGTGCTCGACACCAGCACCGCCCGCCGTTCGTTGCCCGCCTCGATGCTCTTTTCCGAGCAGCAGGACCAGCTGTTCTTCGTAGACTTCGCGGCGGGGGTCCGACGTATCGTCTTTTCTCCGCTTTCCATCGTCCAGACTTTTGAGTAGACCCGGTTCATGGGTGTACGGGGGACGGCTCGAAAGAAGGACCACACCCCGGTCATGCGCCAGTTCCTGCGCGCCAAGGGGCAACATCGCGACGCGATCATCTTCTTTCGCATGGGAGATTTTTACGAGATGTTTTACGAGGACGCGGTCCGGGCGGCCGACATCCTCGACATCGCGCTGACGTCGCGCGGCACCGACCCAGACGGTAGCAAGATCCCGATGGCAGGTGTGCCGCACCACGCGGCAGCCGGGTACCTCGCGGCGCTCCTCCGCCACGGCGAGAAGGTCGCGATTTGCGAGCAGATCGGCGACGCGTCGAGCATCCGTGGCGTGGTTCCGCGAGAGGTCGTGCGTGTGGTCACTCCGGGGCTTTGCCTCGAGCCGGACGCACTCGATGCGCGCGCTGAAAATTTTCTGGTTGCAGCAACGCGAGATGGGGGGGTCGCCGCGCTCGAGCTCTCCACCGGCACGCTTCGCGCCTGCGTCGTCGAGATCGGCCCGCAATGGGTCGGAGAGCTCGTTCGATTGGACCCCGCCGAAGTACTGATCGAATCGGGCGCTTCCGGTCTCGAGGCGCTGTGCAAGCAGAGCCTTCCCAACGCCGTGTTGCGCATAGTCGAGCTCGAGGGTGGGACCGAGCGGCTGAGTGAAGCGCTCACCGCCGAACAGGCCGCGGAGCTCGCAGCCCAAGAGCCCGCAGGCCGGGCCGCCGCGCTGGTGCTCGACTATGCCCGAGCGCACCAAGCCACCTCGCAGATTCACCGAGCCACGCTCTACACGGCGGGCGACCGGCTCGTCTTGGACGACGCGGCGGTTCGCAACCTGGAGCTCGTCCGCACGCTCGACGGCGAGCGCAGGGGGTCTCTCCTCGATCTCCTCGACGACACCAAAACCCCGATGGGAGCGCGCGCACTTCGCTCCCAGCTGCTGGAACCGCTGACGGACATCGAGCGCATCCGGCGACGGCACGACGCGGTCGAGCTCTTCGTGCTCGACGCCCGCTCCCGCGACCAGTGCAGGACGCGTCTCGGTGAAATCGGTGACCTCGAGCGTCTCGCCGTGCGCACGGCGGTCGGCATGGCCACCCCGCGGGATCTCGGCGTCATTCGCAATGGCCTCGCGAGTGCAGCAGCGCTACGCCACCAGCTCTCGAGTCGTCCGGGGACCGACCTCGACAACGCGATGGCCTCCCTCGAGAACGCGGACCTGTGCCCGGATGTGCTCGATCTGCTCCGCGACGCGCTCGTCGCCGAGCCCCCCGCCATCGACCGGCAGGGGGGCATCTTTGCGGACGGGCACCTCGATGAGCTCGATGCCCTGCGCAAGCTATCGACCACGGCCAAAGACATCGTGCTCGATCTCGAGCGCCGCGAACGGAAGCGCACCGGCATCGGTTCGCTCAAGATCAAGTTCACTCGCGTGTTCGGCTACTACATCGAGATCACGAAATCCAAGCTGGATGCAGTCCCCGACGAGTACGTACGCAAGCAAACCATCGCCAACGGGGAGCGCTTCATCACGGCCGAGCTGGCCGAGCTTCAAGACCGCATCCTTCATGCCGATGAACGCGCGCGGGCCCTCGAATCGGCGGCCTTCGTCGACCTCCGCAAAGCGATTGGCGACGAAGCCCCGAGGCTTCACCGACTTGCGCGCGTGATCGCCTCCATCGACACGAGCGCCGCGCTCGCCGAGGTCGCGCAGTGCCGCGGCTATGTGAGGCCTATCGTGGACAGCAGCCGCGAGCTCTGCCTCGAAGACAGCCGTCACCCCACCGTCGAGTGCTACGCGGCCAAGGACGGCTTCGTCCCGAACACCATCGAGCTCGACCCCGAGGGCACCCGGTTCATGTTGCTGACGGGACCCAACATGTCGGGCAAGTCGACGGCCATGCGACAGGCGGCGCTTGCCGTGATCATGGCCCAATCCGGTGGGTTCGTGGCGGCCCGTAGCGCCCGGATCGGCATCGTCGACCGCGTCTACACCCGTGTGGGTGCCAGCGACCACCTGGCCCGTGGACAGAGCACCTTCATGGTCGAGATGATGGAAGCGTCCGCGATCCTGCGGGGAGCGACCGATCGCTCGTTTGTCATCCTGGACGAAATCGGGCGCGGCACGAGCACCTATGACGGGCTCGCGATCGCCTGGGCGGTAGCCGAACACCTCCACGACGCAACGCGTTGCCGGACGATCTTCGCGACGCACTATCACGAGCTTTGCGAATTGGCCGATCGCCTGCCCAACGCTGCCAACTACAACGTCGCGGCAAAAGAGCACGATGACAGCATGATTCTACTGCATCAGCTCGTGCCTGGCGGTTCCAACCGTAGCTATGGCCTAGCTGTTGCGCGGCTAGCCGGTGTTCCTCCGGTGGTCCTGGCGCGTGCCAAGACCAAACTGCGGGAACTCGAGACGCGGGCCCAAGGCGCACCGGCGCCACAGATGCCGCTGTTCGAAGCGCCCTTGCCGCAAGGCTCCGAGGTGGAAGCCACCTTACGAGCTCTCGAGATCGAGCGCATGACCCCGGTCGACGCGCTCGTCACACTTGCGAGGCTCCGCGACCTCGCGGGCAGTGACGACGAGTAACAAAGGCCGGGCCGCGGTATACCTCGGGCAGGGGGGCTGTTACCATCGGCACCATGGATGATCGCCTTGGCCGGATCACTGCAGCACTCGAAGAGGCAGACCGGCAAATCGTCAGCGCACTCAATGCGCGGGCGAGGGCGATCCACGAGTACAACGCTCTGCGCGAAGATGCCGGCGACGAGCCGCTACGCCTGCCCAAAAAGGCCCACGTCATCGACGCTGCGCGCGCGCTCGCTGAGGAGTTCCCCGCAGATAGCATCGAGCCCGTGTTCCGCGAAGTCTTGTCCGCGTGCACGGAGCTGATCACACCCGACGTGGTGGCGTACTTCGGCGGCCCCGGCGACCTCGCGCATGCCGCCGCGCGCGCCTACTTCGGCCATGCGCCGAGCTTCCGGCCCACCGAGTCGATTCCCGCCGTGCTCGAAGCCGTGCTGCACGGCCACGCGACCTTCGGCGTGATTCCACTCGAAACGTCGAGCGACGGCGCGATCACGGCAACCTTGAAGGGCCTCGTTGCTACCGATGTCAGACTCTGCGCCGAACGCATCGCGCCATTGCGCTATCAGCTCCTCTCTCAGTCGGGTGACCAAACGGAGGTGGTCAAGATCTACGGCACAGCGCCGGCCATCGCCGCGTGCGAACGCCAGCTGCGCTCACGCTACCCGGACGCCATCCTGGTCGACGTGCAATCGGGACAAGCCGCCGCTCATTTCGCGATTGGAGACGACCAGTCGGCCGCGCTCGGCTCCGCTCTTCTCAAAGAACTGTTCGGCTTGAAGCTGATCGACGACCGCCTCGAAGACGATTCTGACGTCGTCATCCGCTTCGGCGTGGTCGGCAACCGACTCCCGTCACGCACCGGTCAAGACCGCACGGTCCTCGCCATCGCTCCCGGCGATGAACCGGGCGCGCTCCACCGCGCGCTGCAACCGTTGGCCGACCGCAAGATCAACCTCACCCGCGTCGAATCGAGGCCTTCGACCGGCACCCCATGGCAACACGTGTTTTTCCTCGAAATGGACGGCCACATCACGGACCGGGCGATCCTTACCGCGGTGGAGGAGCTGCGCCGCATCACACGTTATGCCAAGGTGCTCGGAAGCTACCCTCGACCGAGCTGACCGAGCCCCATGAGCGACCTCGCCGCACCCCACATTCTCGCGCTGACGGCGTACGAGCCAGGCAAACCTGAAGAAGAACTGACGCGCGAGCTCGGCATCGACGACGTGGTGAAGCTCGCTTCGAACGAAAACCCGTACGGCCCTTCACCGAAGTGCATCGAGGCGATCTCGGGCGCCACGCTCGCCTTGCACCGCTACCCGGACCCGCGGGGCCATGCCCTTCGTCAGGCCCTAGCCGGCCATCACGACGTCCCGGTAGAAGAGCTGTGTCTTGGCAACGGGTCCAACGAGCTGATCGACCTGATCTGCCGTGTGACCGCGAGCCGCGGCGAGCATACGGTCTTTGGCCACCCGTCGTTTCCTTGTTACCGCATCGCCTCGGTGGCGCAGGAGCTCGACTTCACGGCGGTCCCGCTGCGCGACCATCTCCATTGGAACGTGGACGACTTGCTCGGTGCGGTCACCCCAAAGACGAAACTGCTCTTCATCTCCAACCCCAACAACCCGACTGGCAGCTACATCGCGAGAGACGAGCTAGAGCGGCTCCTGCGCGCGCTCCCCGAACGGGTGCTCGCGGTCGTCGACGAAGCCTATTTCGAGTACGTCGACGCCGAAGACTTCGCTCCGGCCACCGAGCTGCGGAACACGCGCGCACGCTTGGCCATCCTGCGAACCTTCTCGAAAGCCTACGGACTCGCCGCGCTTCGCGTCGGGTACGTGATCGGCACCCCGGAGCTCATCACCGCCCTCAACCGATTGCGCGCGCCGTTCAACGTCGGCACGGCGGGCCAGGTCGCGGCACAGGCTGCGCTCGCCGACGAGGCCCACCTCCGAACCGGCGTCGAAGCGACGGTACGAGAGCGCCGCAAGCTCGCAGACGCCCTCGAGACCGCGGGGCTCCGCGTGGCACCGAGCCAGGCCAACTTCGTCCTAGTCGACCTGCGGCGCCCGGGCAGGGCTGTCTACGAGGCGCTGCTCCACGAAGGAGTCATCGTGCGCCCCATGCCCGCGCCGCTCGAGTCGTCGATCCGCGTGACAGTTGGCAAGCCAGAGGAGAACGAGCGCTTTCTCCGTTCGCTCGAGCGCGTGCTAAGGCAATCGCGTGTCTAGCGCGCCCAAGAAGAGATACCGCGTTCGTCCATCGGGGCCGTTGGTCGGCAGCGTTCGGGTGCCGGGCGACAAATCGATCGGCCACCGGAGCCTGATCTTCGCCGCGCTCGGGCGCGGCGTGTCCCGCATCACCGGGCTCTCCGAGGGGCTCGACAATGCAGCGACCCGCCAGGCCTTCCGCTCGATGGGTGTCGCGGTCGAAGCCGCCGACGCGGCCACCACCGTTCACGGGGTCGGCCTGCGCGGCCTCCAGATGCCCACCGACGTCGTCGACTGCGGCAACTCGGGAACCACGATGCGACTGCTCGCCGGTTTGTTGAGCGGGCAACGATTCGGGACCCGCATGACGGGCGACGACTCCCTCACGCGCCGCCCGATGGGACGGGTGATCAAGCCACTGCGGGCGAGGGGCGCGCACATCGCGGGAACCGCAGGCGCCGAGCCCGACGAGGTCTATCCCCCGATTTCAATTGCGCCCTTGGTCGACGGCGAATCGCTCCGGGGCATCGAATATTCGATGCCGATCGCCAGCGCCCAGGTGAAAAGCGCCCTCCTACTGAGCGGCCTCTACGCATCAGGCCGAACCGCCATCGAAGAGCCCGTGCTCTCGCGCGACCACACCGAGCGCATGATGCTGGCACTGGGCGTTCCGCTACAAACCGCTGGGGCCTCCGTCGTGCTCGACCCGAGCGGCGACTGGGCCCGGGGCTGGGAGCCCTTCGAATGGCACGTCCCCGGCGACCCCTCGAGCGCGGCGTTCCCGCTGCTGGCCGCCGCGATGATCCCCGGCAGCCGGGTCAGCGTAGAGGACGTGTGCGTCAATCCGACCCGGACCGGTCTCTTCGATTGGCTGCGTTTACTCGGCGTGAACATCTCTGTGCGGCCGAGCGGCCACGGCGCCGGTGACGAACCGATGGCGCAAGTCGCCGTCGAGCACAGCACCGTTCGCGGCTCGGTCGCCGGCGGCGAGTTGATCGTTCGCATGATCGACGAGATCCCCGCGGTCTGCGCATTGGCTGCGGTCTCTACAGGGCGTACCGAAATCCGCGACGCCGCAGAGCTTCGCGTCAAAGAGAGCGACCGGATCGCCACCATGGCCCGGGTCCTCGGCGCATTTGGCGTTCCGTGCGAGGAGCTCCCCGACGGATTGATCATCACGGGAGGCGCTCCGCTGCGCGGCGCTGAAATCGAGAGTCGTGGGGACCACCGAATCGCGATGGCCGCCACGCTGCTTGGCTTGTTGGCGCAGGGCGAGTCTTTGATCGACGGTGCCGAGGCGGTCGACACCAGCTTCCCTGGGTTCGTCGCGCTGCTGCGTTCGCTCGGGGCCGACATCACGGAGGAAACCCTATGACTCGCCCACGCCCCGTCATCGCGATCGACGGCCCGGCCGGGGTCGGCAAGAGCACGACGGCCCGGGTCCTCGCTCAGCGCCTCGGCTACACCCTCGTCGACACGGGCGCCCTCTATCGCGGCGTAGCCTTGGTGGCGCGCGACCGTCGGGTCTCATGGGACGACGAGACCGCCGTGGTGGCCCTCGCAGATGAGACCGAGCTTGCTTTCGTCTCGCAAGACGATGGAACACCTAGGCTTTTGCTCGACGGCAAGGACCGAGCGGACGATATCCGAACCCCCGAGCTCGCAGCGGGCGCCAGCCAGGTCAGCGCCTATCCCGGGGTCCGTCGCGCGCTGCTCCACATCCAGCGCGATCTGGGCCGCGAGGGTGGGGTCGTGCTCGAAGGGCGCGATATCGGGCACCGTGGTCTTCCCGGACGCAGAGGTGAAGCTCTTCCTGACAGCATCGGCCGAGGAACGCGCCCGTCGCCGCGTCCGAGACCTCCGGGATCGCGGAACCACAGCCGATTACGACCAGATTCTGTCCCAAATCCGTTCCCGCGACGAAGCGGATTCCACACGCGCCATCGCCCCTCTGCGCCCGGCGGAGGACGCTGTCATCCTCGACAGCACCAGCCTCGGGCTCGAGGCGGTCGTCGAGCACGTCCTCGAGCTAATCCGGTCCTGCAATTGACACCCTATAACTCCCCTGCTACCCACGCACTCCCCTGCATTTCCAGAGGCCTTCAGAGGGTCGGCCAGTCGTGCCAAGTGCTCTCGACGACTCCGGAAGCAGTGATTTATCCATGACAGAAACCACACAAATCGAAACCCCCAATCCCGAGAGCTTCGCTGCTCTTTTCGAAGCCTCGGCCACACGTACAGACCAACTCCGCGAGGGCGACATCGTCGCCGGGACGATCCTGAAAGTCAGTAAGGACTCCGTCGTCGTCGACATCGGATACAAGTCCGAAGGCGTCATCTCGCTGCACGAGTTCATCAACGCGGAAGGCAACATCTCGGCGACGCCCGGCGATGCGGTCGACGTCCTGATCGAAACCAAGGAGAACGAAGACGGCCTCGTCATGCTCTCCAAGGAGAAGGCCGACAAGCTCAAGGTCTGGGACGAGATCAGCGCCGCGTGCGAACGCGACGAATTGATCGAAGGCACGATCACCCAGCGCGTGAAAGGCGGCCTCGCCGTGACCATCCGCGGTGGTGTGAAGGCGTTCCTTCCCGGCTCGCAGGTCGACCTCCGGCCGGTCCGCAACCTCGACCGCCTCCTCGGCCAGACCTTCCAGTTCAAGGTCATCAAGTTCAACAAGAAGCGTGGCAACATCGTGCTTTCGCGTCGCGTGCTTCTCGAGAAGGAACGCGACCGCCTCAAGGAAGCCACCCTCGAGAACCTCCAAGAGGGCCAGGTCGTCACCGGCACGATCAAGAACATCACCGAGTACGGCGCGTTCGTCGATCTCGGCGGCATCGACGGCTTGCTCCACATCACCGACATGAGCTGGGGCCGGGTCAATCACCCGTCCGAGGTCTTCGAGGTGGGCAACGAAGTCACCGTCAAGGTGCTCAAGTACAATGCCGACACCGAGCGCGTTTCGCTCGGCCTGAAGCAGACCATGGAAGACCCGTGGAATGTGGCGACCGACATCTACATCGCAGGCAAGAAGGTCAAGGGTAAGGTCGTGTCGCTCACCGACTACGGCGCATTCGTCGAGCTCGAGCAGGGCGTCGAGGGCCTCATTCACGTCAGCGAAATGACCTGGGCCAAGCCGAAGCATCCCTCGAAGGTGCTCGAGGTCGGCCAGGAGGTCGAGTGTGTCGTTCTCGACCTCGATGCGCAGAACAAGCGCATCAGCTTGGGCCTCAAGCAACTCGAGCCCGACCCGTGGTCAGTCTTCACTCAGAAGTACAGCCCGGGCGACATCATCCAAGGCCGCGTCCGGTCGATCACCGATTACGGCGTGTTCGTCGGTATCGAGGACGGCGTCGACGGCATGGTCCACAAGTCGGACGTCAGCTGGACTCAGCGCATCAACAACCCGGCCGACCTGTACCGCAAGGGAGATGAGGTCGAAGCGATCATCCTTTCGATCAACCACGACGACCGCAAGGTCAGCCTCGGCATCAAGCAGCTCTACGAAGATCCGTGGAGCTTCGTGCCGGAGCGTTACCCCGAGGGCACCGTCGTCGAGGTCCGCTCGACGGGCGCCGACGAGTACGGCATCCACGTCGAGCTCGAGCGTGGCGTCGAGGGTGTGATTCCCCGCGGCGAGATCAGCGCCGACCTCAGCCAGGAGCCCACCGACATCGTCAAGACCGGCGACATCGTGAAGGCTCAGGTCATTCGTCTGGACGACGACGACCGCACCATCACGCTGTCGCTTCGCGCGGCCGAGGGCCAGGACGTCAACCAGGTCGCACGCCCCGAGGAGGCCCAGAAGCGGGTCGCCCCTCGCAAGATCGGCCCGAGCCTAGGCGGCGCACAGGCAACGCTCGGCGACGCACTGAAGGACAAGCTCGGAGCCATCTCCGTCGCGCCCAGCCCGGAAGACGCGCCGGCGGAAGCCGAAGAGCCACCGCAGAGGCCGAAGAGGCCCCGGCGGACGCCGAAGAGGCCGAAGAGCCGCAGCAGTAGGATCCGGGACCGTGATTCCGAGACCGTGCTTGCTTGGTGGGGGTTGGTGAGCTGCGTGCGTGGTTTGGTTTAGTTACACCACCCACCCAGCCAGCTCTCCCCCGGGTCGGATGTCATCGGATGTTACTAAACTAGCGGACGTTGATCACGATCGCAGTGATGTTGTCGCGTCCGCCTCGGGCGTTGGCCATGTGGATGAATCGTTCGGCGGCGCCCTTGGGGCCCATGTCGATCACGTCCGGAATCTCGTCGTCTTGCAGGTAGCCGTGAAGGCCGTCCGAACACAGCATGAAAGCGTCGGAGGGCTGGACCTCGAGGAAGCCGGTGTCGACCTGGACATACTCACGGCTTCCTACGGCGCGGGTGATGACGTTTCGGTGTGGGGACCGGGCCGCTTCGGCCTCGGTGATAATTCCCTGCTTGAGCTGCCACGCAACGAGGGTGTGATCCTCGGTCAGCGGCTCGACCGCGTGCCCGCGGATCAAATAGATGCGGCTGTCGCCGACCTGGGCGGTGATCGCGTAGTCGCCGCACATCGCCAGTACCGACACTGTCGTACCCATGCCTTGTTGCTCGGGATCATGCTGCGCCAAGCCAAAGACCATGTACGTCGCCGCTTGGACCGCGCTCTCGACCACCCGGATGGCCTTCCGAAGCGAGTCCTCTGAGGTGTCCCCCCGAGCGACGCCATCGAGCGTCTCTTGTCCACGGCTCACCATGCCGTGCACAGTGTCCACGGCCTCCTGGCTCGCGATCTCGCCGGCGGCGTGGCCTCCCATCCCGTCGGCAACCACGTACAGCCCCAAGTCGTCGTCCACGAAGAACGCATCCTCGTTCAACTTTCGGCGCTGTCCGACGTCGGTCAGTCCGGCACTATGATATTGCAACTCATCCCCTTCAGCAGCGACGGTGCGGCCCTCGCGCTCTCAGACTAGCCAAAAACGGCTAGGTCCACCAAGAAGAGCGCGGAAATCGTGCTCCTAGGGCCTCCTCATCACTGACAAGAGAGGGGCGGCTGCTAAGCTCGGGCCGCATGAGTCACGGCGAAGCGACGGAACGCCTCGAATCCGCCTGGGAGGCCTTGCTCCAAAGCCAGCAGCGCCTGGGCTCGGACCGAAAGCTCGCCGGCCTCGCCCTCGAACTGATCCAGCAGATGGGCAATGGGGCCCCGCATCGCGAGGTGCTCCGAGAGCTGATTGAGGACTGGAGCACCGACTGGCGCCTGACGCTCACCGCTGCGTCGCTGCTGATCGAGCAAGCCGGCCGGCGCGGGATGGACGAACCGACGCTCACCGATGACGGACCCGCGTCGTGGGCCGCCGACGCGCTACGACGAAGCCTGGACGCGTTGGGAGATGCCGAACAACGGGAAGGGGACATCGCCGGCAACCTCTACGCAACGCTCGGCAACGCGCTTCGACTCTGTGGCCCAGATCGCGATGCAGAAGCTCAGGAGGCGTTCACCCGCGCCATCGAGATCGACCCCGAACGGGGGGAGTGGTGGTACGACGCCGGCCTGCTCGACAAATGGCGCGGCCGGTTCGCTGACGGGTACGCCGCCAACGAGCAAGCACGCATGCGCATGGGCTCCGAGCGGCCGGTCCTGTGGAATCTCGCCATTTGCGCCACGGCACTCGGCAAAGCCGACGAAGCGATCGAAGCGTGGGAAGAAATCGGGGTGCCAGCGCGTCTCGATCGGAGGCGCGGCATGCCCTACGTCGCGGGCCTTCCGCCGATGCTGCTGCGGGTGTTGTCGCGCCCATCGCCGACGGACGGGACCTCACCCCTGCCGGCCAAGACGGTGGGCTTCGAGCTGGTATGGATCGCGCCCCTCAGCCCATGCCACGGCGTCGTGCAGTCGCCGACGTTTCGCGATGCGCCGATCGACTACGGCGACCTCGTGCTCTGGGACGGGGCACCCGTTGCGGCTCACAGGACTTCCTCGGACGAGACGGTGCCGGTGTTTCCATTGCTCGAGGTCTTGCGACCGGGCGACGAACGCAGATGGGCGTTCGTGGCATTGGAACGCGAGCCTGGAGCGCTCGAGGGGCTCGAAGCTGCTCTTCCCGGGGGGACGCGTGTGTTCGTGCAGGAGGAGCGCGTAGAGCACCACTGTGCGGCGTGTGAGGCGGGTGAGCCGCACGAACACGGGGGGACGGGGGCAGCGCCAGGGCTACCGTCTCTTGCTCGGGGGAAAGTCATCTTGCCGTCGACTCAGGATTTGGGGGTTTTTCGCGAAGCTTGGGAAGCGGCGATCGGTGTGCGGCCTGTGTCCATGTCGCTTCCCGGCCTCTATGAAGAGCTCGGCGATTCCAAACAGGCGGGGCAGGAACATCAGGCTTGGCGAGGGATCGAGGGGAAGGCACTGCGGCAGAAGGCCCGCGCGTGAGCACCGGCGAAACCGGGCTTCTCCCCTCGGAGCAGTACGACTTCGAAGGCCTGCCCCGGCTCGACGAAAGGACGGTGCAGGAGCGGCGCCAGCTCGTGTTCCTGGTCCTGTCGGGGCTGTTCCTCGGAACGCTCGCGATGCTCAACATCCTGGGCGTGACCCGCTTCATCGACCTGAGCTTTCAATTGCCCGGGACCAGCCTCACCGTGCCCATGCCTTTGGCGGTCGGCGTCTTGCCGTATCCGATCACGTTCCTTTGCACCGACTTCATCTCGGAGCTCTACGGCCGCCGCCGTGCCAACCAGGTCGTGTGGATGGGCCTCGGCCTGAATCTCTGGGTCATGCTGATCTTGTGGGTCGGCGGCGCGCTGCCCGGCTTCGAGCCGGTCGGGCAACCTGAGTCGGGCGTTTTCTTCGAAGTGCGTCGCCTCGCGTTCAGCGCGGTGACCGCCTCCATGATTGCATATCTCACGGCTCAATTCGTCGATGTGCAGCTCTTCCATTTTTGGAAACGGCTCACCAACGGCCGCCACCTCTGGCTGCGCAACAACGGCTCCACGCTGGTCAGTCAGCTGGTCGATACGACCTCGGTGATCCTGATCACGCACTTCCTCGCCAAGGCCATTCCCATCGATGCAGGCGAGCCCCTATGGCCGCAACTCCTGACTTTCATCGCGGCCGGTTACAGCTTCAAGCTCACGGTCGCGTTGCTCGACACCGCGCCGTTTTACTTCGGGGCAAAGCACTTGGGCCGATACCTGCGGATTCACCCGGTGCACGGCACTAGCCGCCCGAGTTGGACGCTTTGAGGAGCGCCACCTCCGTCCATCCGCCCGCGGACTCGAAGACGTATGCGGCGCCGCCCAAGCTGAAACCGACCGCGCTGACGGCGAAGAAGTCGTCTGCGTTTGGTACGCAGGATCCCACAACTCGCACATCGGAGGACATTGGCTTTCGTCGGAAATGTGAAGGTTCGCGCAATGTGTCGGAGCACGTCGGGGTGGCAGGCTTCGGGACATCCTGGGCGTGGCCGCACCCCGACGAATACCGCTCGCTTGAAGAGGCCCTGTGTGAGCCGGTAGACGGACGAGCTGACGTGTTCGCGCTGTGAGTCCTTGTCAGATGCCTACCGAGGACGGGCGTTTCGGCGCTAGGGCGCTACTCGCCTTCAGGTGTCGGGGCCTCGCTGGGCTCCTCGCCGTCGATCGGCGCTTCGGCTTCCGCAGCGGCAGCTTCCTCGGCATCCGCCGCCGCAGCCTCAGCCTCTTCGGCCTCCGCCTCTTCGGCCGCTTCCTGCGCGGCCGTTTGCTGACGCACCGCGCGGTCGAGCGCCTGTTCGCCGGAAGACGAAAGGAACGCAAGCCACACCGAAAGCGCCATGAATGCGAAGGCGAACCCCGCGGTCAGCCGGGTGAGGAGATTGCCTGCGCCAGCGCCGCCAAAAATCTGCTGGCCCGTGCCGCCGCCACCAAAGGCAGACCCAAGCCCTCCACCTTTCCCCGACTGCAAGAGCACGACGAGAATGAGGAACAAACACACGAAGACATAGACGATTGAAATAAAGGTATACATGAACTCAGCTCTCCGCCCGGCGAACACCGGCATCGATAATCGGAATGAAGTTGTCGGCAGACAACGACGCGCCACCGACGAGCGCGCCATCCACGTCCGGCTGCGAGAGCAGCTCGTCCGCGTTGTTGGGCTTGACGCTCCCACCATACAGAAGGCGGACCGAATCCGCCCAGGATTTGCCTTTGAGCTCTGACAGATGCCCGCGAATCGCGCCGTGTACATCCTGTGCATCCTCGGCCTTCGCGGTGCGGCCCGTGCCAATGGCCCAAATCGGCTCGTAGGCGACGACCAACGGTGCCAACGCACCAGCGTCGAGGCCCTCGGTGGCCGCTTCGACTTGGCCCAACACGACATCGAGCGTTTGCCCCGCCTCCCGCTGCTCTAGGCTCTCGCCAACGCACAGGATCGGCACAATCTCGTGTGCCAGCAGGGCGGCGACCTTCTTGCGCACCCCCGCGTCGGTTTCACCGAAGAACTGACGCCGCTCCGAGTGACCGATGAAGCAGTAACCGCACCCGGCGTCGAGCAAGAGCGCGGGGCTGAGCTCGCCGGTCCAGGCGCCCGAATCTTCCCAATGGGTGTTCTGGGCGGAGAGCCCCACCGCCGAACCGTCGAGGGCCTGCTTGACCGCGGTCAGTGACGTGGCGACTGGACCCAGAACGACATCGCAACCCGAGCCGTCGCGCACATGCGCAGCGATCGCGCCCGCCAGCGCCCGAGATTCGGCGACGGTGTTGTGCAACTTCCAGTTGCCGGCGATCAGCGGTGTTCGGGTGCTCATGGCTCGAGGGCTTCCACGCCCGGGAGAGGGCGGCCCTCTAGATACTCCAACGACGCCCCGCCGCCAGTGGACACGTGGTCGAAGCGGCTTGCGAGGTTGGCCTGTTGCACGGCGGCCACGCTATCGCCACCGCCAACCACACTGAACCCAGGGCAATCGGCCGCAGCGCGCGCCACCGCCAGGGTGCCCTCCGCGAACGCTGGGTTCTCGAACAGCCCCATGGGCCCGTTCCAGAACACCGACATGGCGCGACGCAGACGGTCCCGATACAGCCTCTCCGTCGCCGGCCCGATGTCGAGCGCCATGGCATCGACGGGGATCCCATCGACCCCGGTCACCAGGGCCTCCCCGGAGTCCACCGACTCGCCCACCCGAACGTCGATCGGAAGCAGGAGATCCACTTGGCTCTCCTCGGCGGCCGCCATCAGGCTTCGGGCCAGAGCGAGCTTGTCGTTCTCGCGAAGGCTCTTGCCGACAGCCAAGCCGCGAGCGGCCAAGAAAGTATTCGCCATGGCGCCGCCGACGAGCAACGCATCGACCTTGCCGAGCAACGATTCGATGACGCCGATCTTGTCGCTGACTTTTGCGCCGCCGAGAATCGCGACATACGGGCGTGGGGCATCTGTGCGGAGTTTGTCGAGCACCTCGAGCTCGCGTTGCATCAGAAGACCGGCCGCACGCTCATCCATGAGACCGGGCAGGGCGCTCACCGATGCGTGGGCCCGGTGTGCCGCACCGAAAGCGTCGTTCACGTAGGCGGCGCAAGAGCCGCCAAGCTCGCGTGCAAAGTCGACGTCGTTGTTAGTTTCGGCCGCGTGGAAGCGGAGGTTCTCCAACAGCGCGACCTGGCCGTCGCGAAGGTCCTGCACGACTTTACGCGCGCCGTCTCCGATACAGTCGTCGGTGAGGCGCACTTCACCGTCTTCGAGAAGCTCGGCAAGCCGGACGGCGACAGGCTCGAGCGAAAGCTCGGGCACCACGTTGCCCTTGGGCCGACCGAGATGCGATGCGAGCACGACGCGAGCGCCTCGTTCGATGGCATAGCGGATCGTCGGCAGGGCTGCGCGAATTCGGGTGTCGTCGGTGACCTCGCCGTCCTTCAGCGGAACGTTGAAGTCCACGCGAATGAACGTGGTGATGCTTTCGAGGCTCAGGTCCTCGATCGAACGAATCGGCTGGGACACGAGCTCAATCCGCGCTCGACACGATCCGTGTGAGGTCGACCATACGATTCGAGAAGCCCCACTCGTTGTCGTACCAGCTCTGCACCTCGACGAGGTCGCCGCCGACCACCTGGGTCTGCGCCGCGTCGCAGATCGATGAATGCGGGTTCCCCATGAAGTCGCTCGAAACCAACGGCCTCTCCTCGAAGTAGAACACGCCCCGAAGCGGACCTTCGGCCGCTTCCTTGAGAGCGCGATTCACCTCGTCGCGGTCGGTGTTGCGGCCTACCTGGGCGGTGAGGCAGGTGAGCGACACATTCGGAGTCGGGACGCGAATCGCGGTCCCATCGAGCTTGCCCTTGAGCTCAGGCATCACGAGGCCAATGGCGGTGGCAGCCCCAGTAGACGTGGGAATCATCGACAGCGCGGCAGCCCGTGCACGGCGCATGTCCGAGTGTGGTTGGTCGAGGAGGCCTTGGTCATTCGTGTACGAATGCACCGTGACCATGTGGCCCTTCACGATGCCAAAGGTGTCGTGCAGGACCTTGACCAGCGGCGCCAAACAGTTGGTGGTGCACGAGGCACAGCTGACGACGCGGTGCTTCTCCGCGTCGAACTGATCGCTGTTGATGCCTACGACGAAGGTCGCGTCGAGCTCACCCTTGCCAGGGGCGCTGATGATCACGCGCTCCGCGCCCGCCTTCAAATGACCCGACGCGGCTTCCTTCGTGCGGAAAAAGCCGGTGCACTCCAGCACGACCTCGGCGCCGAGCTCTTTCCAGTTGAGCTTGGCTGGGTCGCGCTCGGCCGAAACCGGGATGCGCTGATCGCCGATCCAGAGCGCGCCATCGTCCGCTTTGACCGGGTGATCGAAGTGGCCGTGCACCGAGTCCCACTCTAGAAGATGAGCGAGCATCTCCGCGCTGGTGAGATCGTTGATTCCAACGATCTCGACGTCCCCGCCACGCTCAGCAACGATGCGAGCGACACAGCGCCCGATTCGACCGAAGCCATTGATTCCGACTTTCGTAGTCATTCGTTCGACTCCCTCCGGGCGGCAACGCCCTCCGAAGGCGCCGCCGGCGAGGGCGGAAGGTAGCGCGTAGCGCGTTTTGGTCAAGGAGCCAAGGGCGCGAATAGGTTGCGCTTTTGACCGAAGTCAACGCGAAGCCAACACAGGATTACGCCGACGATGACCGGCGACTATTCCGCGGCTTCTTGCGCGTCGCGAAGCTCGGCCGTCACGAGTTCGAGGACCGCGTTGGTGAACGCAACGATGTCTGAGCGGCTGTGACCACTGTTCCGAAGCTCCCGGTAGACCGACTTCGCGATAATCCGAACGCCGCGGCTGTCCGCCGCCTGGGCCTTCGGGTCCTGTGTTCTGGTTGCTGCCCCCATGCTGCCCTGAAGATGATGCAGATTGCGTGCCAGTTATAGAAAACGACAATGCACGCGGTTTACGTGCTCGCTTTACACCGGAATTTACAACGGAGGGCAGTTTTTGCCACACCTGAATCCAAAAACGTCACACCCCCCTCCCAGTGCGCAAGAGGTTGCGCGTTTGGAGCGTAACCGCGTATCTGGCTGCGCACGTAACCTCCCGGGAAGAGCGAGATTTCGGCTGCTTGGCCGATTTTGAGTCAGCCCGTCTCGAGCGCCACGCGGAGCTCCCGGAGCGCGCTGGTGTGGAGCCGGCTGGCCCATGACTTGGAGATGCCGAGCTCCTTGGCCATCGCATCAATGGACCGGCCTTCGAAGTAGAACCCGCGAACCAGAACCCTTTGCCTGGAAGACAGAGCGGGGAGGGCCTTCAAGAGCCGGGTCACACTCTCGTTCTTGAGGAGAGCCGCCTCGGGGCTCTCGTCGCCCAAAGACCCCTGCAGCACGGTCGCGGTAGTGAGGCTGCCGCTCATTCGCACAAACCCCTTGTCGAGGTCCGTGGGCGCGGCGGTCAGAGTGGTTTGGGAGGCGGCCTGAAGGCGCTCATGGGCCCGGCGGGGCAGTCGGGACATCTTGCGCACCCCGTCCAACATGGCCCCGCGGACGCGGTGATACGCAAAAGCCTGAAACTGGACCCCTCGGCCTGGGTCGAAACGATTCCAGGCCTCCAGTAGCCCTCCGAAACCAAATGCGATCAGGTCGTCGAGATCGCCCCGAAGCGACAGCTCGCGCCGAAGCCGGTGCGCCAGACCGTGAACCATCCTCTCGTGCTGGGTGATGAACTCGGTGCCCTGCATGCCGACTCCTGAACGGATTTCCTTTAGCCAAGTGGGTGAATGAAGTCAAACCGAATACAGTTACCTACATTCGACAGGGCCTAGGCGGAGTCGGATCTCTGAGGTATAGCGGCGCAGTGAAACCAGCGCGCCCAGGAATCGCCAACGCAAATCGGCCCCGCTTGGGGTCATTTGCAACGTTGGTCGACCAAATCGTGGACGACGACAGCGCTCTCGACGGGTTAGCGTTTGCGTACGCCGAGCTAGCGGAGCCCGACCGTCAGGCACTGGCTCGGGCGGTCGTGCAGGATGCGGGGAACCCGACCCAGGCGCTGCTCGCCTTTCTCGCCGTCGAAGAGAGCCCTAGGCTCCAGCAGCGTCTCACGGGGCTCATCGACCAGCATGGGCGTGTCGATCAGCGCGCATTCCTCGAAGGCACGGAGGCTCTCGGCGCGGCACGCCTGAGTCAGTCCTTACCCGGGCTCGCACCCGAGTCACTCTATATCGCCTGGAATGACAGTAAAATTCACAGCATCCAGATCGAATCTCGAACAGACCTGCAGACTGACCCGTTCCCAGGGACAGCTCCCAGCGCCTTCCCAGGGACGGTTGCCGTGGCCGAGGTGGTGGAGACACTGGCGCCGCTGGTCTGGCAGTATATTCGGTCGGGGGGCGAGCTCCCGCCCGGGGTTGAGCGCTTCGCGGGGTTCTTTTCGGTCGCCTAGCTACGGGTGACCGTTGCCGTTGCCCAGCAGGGCGCCCTCGAACTTCGTCGTCTCCATCAGCGACCCGTCCTCCGCATCCCGCCGCACCATGAAGAAGTGCCGGGTGACGGAGTTGTTGTGCTCCCGGGCGACAACCATGATCGCGTTCATCCCAGGGTGAACGGGAATCTCGGCATCGAAGCTGAGCTCCGTAGGGGTCGTGCTGCCCTCGTTCGACTCGTAGTAGACTTTGTGCCGGCTGGTCGAAATATAGAGATCGCGTATCCGCTGGTCGTCGATGGCCTTGCCTTGGACCCGGAAGACGTCATCGCGCGTGACGTAGCTGTCGAGCCCGACGAGCTTGATTTCGGGCGGAGCATGGCCTGTGACCCAAGCAAGCACGGGCTCTTTGGCCACCTGACCCTTCGCGGCGGGCGATGCGGCGGCCGACGCTACCCAGCCGGGACGTCCGTCACCCAAATCAACGCGAGCGAACGCTCCCTTCGACGCGGTGTGCAGCACGAGAGCCGCCTCGTCCACGGTGGCGATCACCGGCGCGCGCTCGCCCGGCCATTCGCGAATTTTCGTGCCGGCCCCAAGCCTCACGGTGCGCTTCTCCGATAGATTCGTGACTCGACCCGATTCACCGAAAATCGGGACCTTAAGCTTGTGACCCGCCATGGCGCGGAGCTCGGTATCGCGGACCTCCAACAGGAGCGTGGCCTCTTCGTCCTTGAAGCCGGGAAGCACCTCGAATGAAAAGGGCACGACCCATTCCTCGCCGGCACGCAGCGTGTCTCTTCGGAAGCGTCCGTCGTGGAGCAGCACGCCCGCGCCGCTCTTGTTTTGGAGGTTCGCCTGCACCTCGAAGCTGTCGACGTCGCTGACATTTTTGACGGTGAAGTAGAGCGTCACTTCCTCGCCAGGCTGCACCCGGCCATCGCCATTGCCGCGGATGTTGTCGGTCACCTGAAGGCCGTAAGCGAACCGCGGAACAGGCAGGGCCTCGATCGTTGCGCGCACCTCGACGGGCCCTGGGGCATGCCCGTGCGCCTCTTCGAGCTCTATGCGAATCGCATCGGCGCGATCCATCATGTTGCGCGGGATGCGGCAGACGCGCCCGTCATTCTCAGTAACGCAGTGGCCGAGCGTCGTCGTCCAGGAACGCGTTTGTCCCGGGTCAAGCCTGCCAAACATCAGCTCACGTCCCTCGAACCACGGGTTGTCGCTTCGGGTCGTTGCGCGCAGCTGATACAGGGGCTGGTCGCCCTGATTGGTCACCTCGACGCGGAGCGACAGCGGGCCGCCCGCGCGAGTCGGTTTGTCCCCCGAGCTGGTCGTGGCGACGACGCGAACTTTGCTGGGGCCCTTGTCGGCACCCACTTTCCAGTCGATTCCGAGCTTCGCAAGGTCTCGGACGACCTTCTCGGTTTCCTGTTTCTGGACGCGCTCGATGAGCGACTCGGACGCACGAAGCATCTGAAGCCGCTCAGGCGACTTGGCGTTGAGCACGAGGCTCCGCGAGAACCGAATCAGGAAGTTCTCCTGGTCCTCGTTTTCCTCCTCGCCGGGCTCTGCCTCGGCCAAGCGTTGGCGCAACCGCGGGTTCAGATAGTAGCCCATGACAACAGCCGGTCGCTGCGAATCGGTGGCGCTCGCGTGCGTGAGATGAGCCTCCAGGTCGCCCTCGCGAAGGAAAAACTCGTCGACCTTCAGGTCCATGTTCTCTTTGTCGACCGTCATCGGGCTGATCGCGATGTCGGGAACAATGCCCACGCCCTGAATCGAAACGTCGCCTGGCGTGAGGTACTGCGCCACGGTGAGCTTCAACGCTGACTTGTCTTTGAGCTGGTAGAGGACCTGAACGGAGCCTTTTCCGAAACTCTGCTCGCCGATGATCAACGCGCGATCGTGGTTCTTGAGGGCGCCAGCGACGATTTCGCTCGCTGACGCGCTCATGCCATTGATCAATAAGACGATTGGGTAGTGCGGCTCGGTCCCGCCTCGCTCGGCGAACTCTTCGGTACGCTCCCGTGGGTCCTGCGAAGAGGTCGTGACAATGGGACCGTCGTCGAGGAATGCATCGGCGACCTGAACGGCCTGATCGAGAAGCCCGCCGGGGTTGCTACGAAGATCGAGGACGAGCCCAACCATACGCTTCTTGTGAAGCGCCGCCAGCGCGGCGTGAAGGTCACGATCGGTGTTGCCTTGGAAGTTCTTGATCCTGATGTAACCGACGCCATCGCGGAGCATCCGATGTTCGATCGATTCGATTTCGATCACATCTCTGGTGAGCTCGACGGGCCGAGGTCGGCTCCACTTGCCAGCCTTGTCTTCGCGTCGAATGAAGATCTTGACCTTGGAGCCCGGCTTGCCACGCAAACGGTTGACGGCCTCCTGAAGAGGCATGTTCAGGGTCGATTCGTCCTCGATTTTCACGATCCGGTCGCCGCGCTCCAAACCCGCCTTGAACGCCGGCGTGTCGGGGATCGGTTTGATCACCGTCAGATGCCCGTCCCGGATGGAGATGACGATGCCGAGCCCGCCGAACTGGCCGCGAGTGCTGGTTCGCATCTCCTCGAACTGCTCCGGCGGCAGCAGGATCGTGTGTGGGTCGAGTGTCTTGAGCATCCCGTTGACGGCGCTGTACTCGACCTGACTGAGCTCGATGTCCTCTTCGTCCCTCAGCTCTTCCTGCAAGAACGCGAACACCTGACGGAACCGGCCGGCGAGCTCCCAGGGGCTCGACACGTCGGACACGGTGAACTCACTTTGGGCGCTGTTGACCTGGACGATGAGCGTGTCCGCGCCGTCGCGATAGTGGACCAGGACCGGCGGCACATCCTTCTGGATGGCATCGAGGCCCGCCAGCATCATGCGCTGATGATCGATTCGCCTCGGATCGACGTAGTCGTCGTTCACCTGGTGAATCACCCGGTTCATCACCTGGAGCTTCGTGAGGTCCCAGGGCGTCTTTTGGCGCGCCGCCATGGCCCTCGGTGAGGTGTCGAGGTCGATTTGCAGGCCGTTTTCGATTGGCCAGCCAAAGGAAATGGTGAACGCCGCAAGAACGACGACCAAACCAAGCAAGGGTTTCCAGAGTCTTCTCATTCGATGTTGGGGGGCAAAGAGGAGGGGGGCAGACCCTTGAGTGTAACCTCGTTGGCCTCTCAGGCCAATTGCGCTCGATCCTAGCTAAGGTTATCGAAGCAAAGTGCCACATCGCATCCTTCACCAACAGATCGCGGCGCCGGTGCTCGATATTTGTAAGGAGCTACGCAATTCCGGCGAGCGTGCCTGGGTCGTCGGAGGCTGCGTTCGGGACACCTTGAGGGGAGAGCGGGTCAATGACTGGGACGTGGCCACGACCGCGTTGCCCGAGAAAGTGAAGCAAATCTTTCACAAAGTCATCCCGACCGGCATCGATCATGGGACGGTCACGGTGTTGTGGAAGGGGGAGGCCTACGAGGTCACGACCCTTCGCGGGGAGGGCACGTATACCGACGGACGACGGCCTGACAGCGTGGTGTTCGTCGAAGACATCGATCGCGATCTCGCGCGCCGTGACTTCACCGTCAACGCTATCGCGTACGACCCTGTCGACGGGCATATCGCCGATCCGTTCGATGGTTTGGGCGATATGCGCAGCAAGGTGCTGCGCGCGGTGGGCGACCCGAACGAGCGCTTCCAAGAAGACGGGCTTCGGATCCTCCGCGGCGCACGGTTCGTCGCGACCCTGGGCTTCGAGCTCGAAGAGGCCACCGAGGCTGCCTTCCGAGGCGCGCTCAATACGCTGCGAAAGGTGAGCCCCGAGCGGGTGCGCGACGAGTGGATGAAAGCGATGAAGGCCAACACACCGTCACGCGCTTTCGAGGTCATGCGGCGGACGGGCATCCTCGAGGTGACGTATCCCGAGCTCCTCGAGCAGGTCGGTTGCGAGCAGAACCAGTGGCACGCGTACGACGTGTGGGGCCACACCATGCGCGTGCTCGACGAATCGGTGGGCGGTCCCATCGAGCGAATCGCGGCGCTTCTGCACGACGTAGCCAAGCCGCGAACGCGCGCAAAATCGGACAAGACCAACGACTGGACCTTTTACCACCACGAAAAGGTCGGCGCCGACATGGCGGAGCGGTGGCTCCGCGAATACCGATTCTCGAACCAAGAACGCGACCTCGTCGTCGGCCTCATTCGCCATCATCTGATCTGCTACACGAGCGAGTGGAGCGACGCGGCCGTGCGCCGCTTCATCAAACGGGTAGGGACCGGCAGCGTTGACCCGCTGTTGCGGCTGGGCGAAGCCGACGCGCTCGGCAAGGGGCGCCATGTCGAAAAAGAGCTCGACGCCTTGAAAGAGCTTCGCACCCGAATCGACAAGACGATCGAAGAAGGCAACGCCCTCACGACACAGGACCTCGCCATCGGCGGCAACGACGTGATCGAGCACTTGGAGGGTGGCGCGGGACCGGCCGTTGGAGAAATTCTGCGAGAGCTACTGGACCGCGTCATCGAAGACCCATCCCTCAACACGCGCGACAAACTGATGCCACTCGCGGAGGAGCTCGCGGCGAAGCAGAGTCGGTGACGGTGTCGTATGGAGGGGCACGGCGTGCGCTTTTCTGGACTGGTGCCGTTCGTCCGGTAGCGTGGTCCTCGATGAGTCCTGGGCTGCCATCTTGATGACGTTTGCTCTGCTCTCGCCGGCGACCAGCCACGCGAGAAAGACGTCGGATTTTCGTCACACGTATGATCAGGTGTGGGGCGCCGCGATTCGGATGATCCGGGTGGACCAGGGGTACGCGATCAAGGATCGGGACCAGGCCGTCGGCTACTTCCTCTTCGACTACCGCGACGACGGCCGCACCTATCCGGGCAGCGTCGAGCTCGTTCGCATCAAGGACCAGGGCGGCGGCTCGATCCGTGCCGTCATCAAGATCCCGGCGATGCCGAGCTACATCGAACGCATGCTCCTCGACAAGCTCACGAGAAAGCTCGTCCACGAGTACGGCGAGCCCGAGCAACCGAAGACGCCCCCCGACTCCAATGACTCGGACGACACCTAAGACGACCCTAGGGGTTGCATATAGCGTTGGCGGCCATGTCTTCGGCGCTGCACGGATAGTTTGGCGGTTCGTCTATCCACTCCTCAAGCTCCGCGCACGACAGTCCGCCGACGCACACCCCTATGGCGTCAGCCGCGGCCCGGCACTCGCTCGAAATACTCGAAGCCTCTTGCGACCGTGAGGCACACTCGGGAAGGCACTCACCCGACGTGAGGCTAAACCCGCACTCGGAAAGTGTCGTACAAAATGATCCACACGGCGTGCCGGAGCTGCTCTCCGAGCCGCATCCGGGCAGCCCCGAACACTGTTGAAGCAGGGACCAGAACAGCGGGTCGGCCCGCAATGTCATTCAGCTACGGCATCGGTTCGGCGGTGGACTGCTCGAAGCAGTAGAGCCGTAGGTTGTCGATTCCGCAGTTCCAGAAGGCGCCATCGGTCCAGCCCTTACTGATGCTGGTGAGCTTGCCCGCTGTCGACGGTGCGAACGCGCTGTTGTTGGTCGTGAGGCCCAGACAGCCATTGTTGTGGATCAACGCATCAACGCGCCCTTCGACATTGGTGTTGGTCCAGATGAAGCAGCCCTGTTCGGGGTTTACGGAGCTGTTGCACTGCTGAGTCGTGGCCGGAATGTCGCCGTACTCGTCGATGTTGATGGACGTGCTGAGATAGCCCATGCCCGAGGGAGGTGGATCCATGGTCATTCGGGCCCAGCTAGGCGAAATCTCACCCCCGTCGATCATGCGATACGGCAGTGTCGATTTCTCGAAGCGTTTGAACGGAGAGGTGCAGGGATCCGAGGTCCACGACATCCAATAACCACCGAGACCGGCAGCCTCGGCTAGCTCTGCGCAGGTCTTGTCGGCGCCGCGCGGTCCACCTAGGGCTGCGTCGGACCTAGTGCTGCTGAGGAAGACGAGCGACGACGCTAAGCACTCGCCATCGACACAGACCTCCATCTCACCGCACGCGCAGGGTCGGTTCATCGCGGCGCCAGCCGATTGCGCGCCGCCGTCCGGAACGCAGATGCTGCCACCCGTGCCGCCCATGCCGCCCATGCCACCGGTGCCAGCCATGCCGCCCATGCCACCTCGGCCGCCTGTGCCACCCATGCCGCCGGTGCCGCCGGTGCCGCCGTCCTCAACGCACGTGACGTCGACAGTCCAGTTGCAGTCGCAGTATTCGAAGCCGTCGTCAGAGACGGTGATGGTGATCGTTTGGTCGCCGACCTGCTCACAGGTGTAGGTCGTCTCCGACGCAGTCGGGTCCGCGAAGGAGCCGCCGGTTCCTGTCCACCGGTATTCGATTGGGTCGGCCTCT
>PVMK01160385.1_pt1 | contig 39190 bp, 32 predicted proteins | sample 1853481 | NCBI WGS metagenome assembly PVMK01 (sample SAMN08533507, study PRJNA380276) | Marine sediment metagenome, whole genome shotgun sequencing project.
AGAAACAGTAGCTTCATTCATATGTAATTATGATTTTATTCATAATTAAAATCATAATTCCATAGGAATGAAGCTACTGTTTCTGCTAATACCTATAATCACTTTTATACAAAATCCTACTAGTTCATCCTTGTTATCTTCTGGTGAAAACAATCAGAAGAAAGTTGACCAATTAAATAAACTCTTCAAAAGCTATTTGAATCAAGATCCTATTCAAGCTTTGGAATACGCAAAAGCAGCATTCCAGATAGCGGATTCGTTAAATTATGATCGCGGCATTGCCTATTCATTAAATAACTTGGGGGTCATTCAAAATCGAATTGGTAATCTTGACAAAGCATTGGATTATTTTTTTCAATCCAGACGATTACACCGGGCCATCGCAAATCAGGATGGATTAGCAGCCGCACTCAATAATATTGGAACCGTCTATTCTTCCAAAAAAAACTACAACAAAGCGTTGGAATATTTTCTGAGTGCCTACCGTATAATTGAGCAACTTCAGGATACCAGCCGGATAATCGGATCCTTGAATAATATTGGCAACGTACATCTGGCTCGAAATGAAGATAAAGTGGCATTGGATTATTATAAAGTGTCTTTGGAATTATATAATGGCTTGGAAAACCGTTACCAGGTTTTTGATCCCCATGCAAACGTAGGGAACATTTATTTCAGAAGTAAACAATATGACAGCGCCATCTTTTATTATCGCCGATCCCTCACAGTGGAAAAGGGTAATGAAAATTTAGCCGGTCAGGCACAAGCATTGAATCTTCTGGGTATAACATACGAGCAACTAGGGCAACACGCAACAGCGACAAGCCTCCTGGTAGATGCATTGGAGATTGCGCAATCTATCAATTCCAAACCTTTGCTCATGGACATTTACAAATCAATGAGTGATTCCTATTTTAACCAAAGAGATTGGTTTTTGGCCAAGGACTATTTGCTTTTACATGGAATGGTAAAAGACAGTATATATAACGAAGAAAGTAACCGAAGGATATCTGAGTTGGAGAAGTCATTCGAAATGGAACAGCGCGAGCAGCAAATTGCTCTTTTAAAAAAAGAAAGTGAAATTCAACAGCTACAATTAAAAAACAACAGATACAGCATACTGGCAATCGTAATGGGATCGGCAGTACTTTTATTCCTGGTTATTTTTTACTACCTGAAAAACCAAGCCAATCAAAAAACCAGGGAACTGCTTGCTAGCAAGAATAGGGAGATTACCGAAAGTATTCACTATGCCCAAAGTGTTCAGTCTGCCATTTTAGACCACGAATCTATTAGCAAGAGTTTTCCAGAGTCCTTTATTTTATACAAACCAAAGGACATTGTCAGTGGTGATTTTTACTGGCACAGTAAATTAAATGGCAGTGATATACTGGCTTCTGTAGACTGCACAGGTCATGGTGTTGCCGGAGCATTTATGACGGTAATAGGCAATTCTCTTTTAAACCAAATTGTAATAGAGGATCACGAATCTAATCCAGCCCGGATATTGGAAAAGTTGGATGTTAAACTCCGCCATACCCTAAAAGACAAGCAGGTAGATATTAGTAACCACGGGATGGATATAGCAATATGTAGAATTGACAGAAAACTTCATAAACTTATTTTTGCCGGAGCCCGCAGCAATATTTATAGCGTTCGGGACGGAGCCATCACAGAAATCAAAGGCGATCGTCATACTATTGGTGAGAACTTGAACGACGAATTAAAAGCCTTTAAATATCAAGAATTGAGTTACCAATCAAATGACATCTATTATCTCTCTTCTGATGGGTTCGCAGATCAGTTCGGCGAGCGTTCTAATAAAAAGTTTATGAAAAAAAAGTTCAAGGAATTTTTAGCCTCAATACATCACCACAGCCTTCCTGATCAACAAAATTTATTGGAAAATGAACTTCAACAGTGGCAGGGAAAGTTGGATCAAACGGATGATATTCTGGTAATGGGAATTAAACTGGACTAGTGTCATGTCACACAGGACACTACATTAACCACCACCAGGTATATCGTAGTAGTTAATAAACTCCCCCAAGCCCTTTGATATAGCAGACCACGAATCTTGAACAAAATTGATCTGTATCACAGCTCCGGGACTCATCCCGTTCACTTCGCTATCACACAGATAATCTGCGACATAAGTAATCGTCGGGTTGTGTCCAACGGTAAAAACCAAATTATTACCATCATCCAATTGACTCAATAAATCAACAAATCCTCTAACACTTGCTTCATACAATCCCTCAACACACTCAATATCGGTCAGATCATAATTTACCTGAGATGCTACCAACTCTGCCGTCAACTGGGCCCTTTGGGCCATACTACTGATAATCACATCAGGTTTAATCCCTTCGTCCATCAGATATTTCCCTAACAGTGATGCTATTTTCATACCCTCAGAAGTTAACTTGCGATCAATATCCTGATCGGATTCACTATATTTTTCAGCCTGTGCATGTCGTATTAGGAATAGTTTTTTCATGACTCTTGCCGCTACTTGTTATTTTAAAATAAAATTAAGGATATTTGAGCTTTTCCAAAATAAGAATTGAAATAAATATGGCCAAGAATTTGGTAATAGTAGAATCGCCGGCAAAGGCAAAAACAATTGAGAAATACTTGGGTAAAGAATACATTGTTGCTTCCAGTTATGGACATGTACGTGACCTTCCCAAGGGAGATAATGCCATTGACAAGGAGAATGGGTTTAAACCCACCTATGAGGTAAGTAAAGACAAAATCAGTGTTATTAAAAATCTTAAGAGTCTGGCAAAAAAGGCAGAACTGATCTACCTGGCAAGTGATGATGACCGGGAAGGCGAAGCAATATCCTGGCATTTGAAAGAAGCCTTGGAACTGAATGACTCCAATACCAGACGGATCGTTTTCAGGGAAATCACTAAAAATGCCATACTTAATGCCATCCAAAACCCCAGAGGAATCGATCTCGATTTGGTTAATGCACAGCAGGCTCGAAGAGTGTTAGACAGACTGGTTGGTTTTGAATTAAGCCCTATTCTTTGGAAAAAAATAAAGACCGGTCTTTCAGCTGGGCGTGTTCAATCGGTGGCGGTGCGATTGATCGTTGAAAGGGAAAGAGAGATCGAAAAATTCAATCCAAAGATTTCATACAAAGTAACTGCAAAATTTGATCTTGGGAACGGCAAACTGCTTCAGGCCGAACTTGGATCTAAATTTAATACACATGGAGAGGCTTTTGAATTTCTTACCGGATGCATAGGAGCAGATTTCTCCATAAGTGACCTGGAAACCAAACCAGGGAAGCGAACACCGGCTCCTCCGTTTACAACATCAACATTACAGCAGGAAGCCAGCCGAAAACTTAGTTTCTCTGTGGCACAGACCATGGCGGTAGCACAGCGCTTATATGAAAGCGGTTACATCTCTTATATGAGAACAGACTCTGTAAATCTTAGCCAGGAAGCAGTAAGCGCAGCCAGTACACAAATAATTGCAAACTATGGGCAGGAATACCTAAAGAACAGGGTGTACAAAACAAAGTCGCAAAATGCCCAGGAGGCTCATGAGGCCATAAGGCCTACCAATTTCGGAGAAAAAAGCTTAGGGGCTAACAACAACGAACAGAGGCTGTACGAACTAATCTGGAAAAGAGCCATTGCCTCTCAAATGGCAGATGCAGCAATAGAAAAAACCATCGCACAAATCGCTATTTCTAAAGTTCCCCAGATATTGTTAGCTCAAGGTGAAATGGTCACTTTTGACGGCTTTCTAAAAGTCTATATGGAATCCTCAGATGACGAAAATGAGAATGGTTTTACTAAAGGAGTATTACCTCCTCTTTCCGTGGGTCAGGAATTGCAGCTGTTAAATATGCAATCAAGGGAAGGCTTCAGTCGTCCGGCAGCTAGATATACTGAAGCAAGCTTGGTGAAAAAGCTTGAAGAAATGGGTATCGGACGACCTTCAACTTATGCACCAACCATCTCTACCATTCAAAAAAGGGAATACGTGATAAAAGAAAACCGCGAAGGTATAGAGCGGAAATACAAGGAAATCACCCTTGAAAACGGCCAAATAGTCAAGAAAGATAGTATCGAAATAGCAGGATCCGAAAAAAACAAACTCTTTCCTACCAATACTGCTATGGTAGTGAATGATTTCCTTACGGAGCACTTCGACAACATAGTGGACTACTCTTTTACCGCCAGAGTGGAAAAGGAGTTTGATGAAATTGCCAGAGGTGAAAAAGACTGGGACCAGATGATAGATTCTTTCTATGGGAATTTTCACCCTAAAGTGGAAAAGACTGAAAGCCTGGAGCGAGCAGACGTTGGAGGTTCACGAGAGCTTGGAACTGATCCGAATTCCGGAAAGCCGGTTTACTCTAAACTTGGTAAGTTTGGTGCCTACGTGCAAATTGGTGTTAATTCAACCGAAGAGCATGATGAAAAACCAAAGTATGCCAGTCTTCTTAAAGGGCAATTAATTGAAACTATAACCCTGGAAGAGGCGCTGGAGTTGTTTAAATTGCCTAGAGTAGTGGGAAGTTACGAAGACCTGGAAATTATTGCCGCTGTAGGTAAGTTCGGACCATATGTCAGGCACGATAATAAATTTGTAAGTATTCCTAAGGAGGAGGACCCATTGTCAATAACCGAAGAACGCTCCATTGAGCTTATCTTGGAAAAAAGAAAACAGGAAGCTGAAAAGTATATCAAAACATTTTCTGAAAATGATTCGGTTATGGTGCTGAACGGCCGGTACGGACCCTATATTAAAGTTGGTAAGAAAAACGTGAAAATTCCCAAAGGAACAGTACCTGAGGATTTGACGCTTGAAGAATGTCTTGAATTGGCTGAAAAAGCCCCTGAACGGAAGGGGCGTTACCCCCGAAAGAGCAAATAATGCCTAAACCCAAATTGGTGGTACTTTCAGGAGCTGGTATCAGCGCTGAAAGTGGCATTCCCACATTTAGAGACGCCAATGGCTTGTGGGAAGGACACGATGTGATGGAAGTTGCTTCGCCACAGGGTTGGCACTCAAATCCTGAACTGGTACTTGAATTTTACAACCAACGTCGGAAAGCGGCAATAAATGCGACGCCCAACAGGGGCCATGAAATACTAGCAGAGCTTGAACAATGGTATGATGTAACCGTCATAACCCAAAATGTAGATAACCTGCATGAAAAAGCAGGGTCTTCACAAGTAATTCATTTACATGGTGAACTATTTAAATCCAGGAGTACTCTAGATGAAAGCCTGATTTATCAGATGTCAGGCTGGGAGTTAAATCTGGGTGACTACTGTGAAAAAGGCTCACAACTTCGGCCAAACATCGTTTGGTTTGGTGAGGAAGTTCCCCTTATGGATGATGCCATTCAGCTAAGTAAAAAAGCAGAAATTTTTATCGTAGTTGGGACATCATTGGTAGTCTATCCTGCTGCAGGCTTATTAAATATCATCGGCCCGGAAGTTCCAAAATATATAATTGACCCCAAGATGCCCTCAATCAGTTCAATGCCTAACCTTTTTCTAGTTGAAAAAATTGGAAGCGCCGGACTGACCGAAGTGAAAGAACTTTTACTGCAATCCTATGGGTCATAATACAGTCGTCCCTGAGCTATGTAAAGCCTGCTGTCAAGGTTGTTCGAATATAATTGACCAGTCCCCAACCCTTGAGGTAATTTACTTTTAAAAGTGGCAGCAAATTGAGCCAATGCATTCAGGCCAATATTGGACTCCAAAGCAGAAGTGATCCACCACCCGATTCCACGTTGTTCTGCTAAACCAATCCATTCGCTGGTAGCTTCCATACCCCCAAGCAAAGTTGGTTTAAGCACGATATATTGAGGGTGAATTGAATCCAGCAATGCCTCTTTTTGATCAAAATCCACTATTCCGATCAGTTCTTCGTCTAAAGCAATTGGAATAGTCGAATTTAAACATAAGTCACTCATAAGCTGGCCCTGTCCTGGTGCTATAGGTTGCTCAATAGAATGAATATTGTAAGTTGAAAGCTTCTTGAGCTTTTGACGCACATCAGCTGGTTTAAAAGCACCATTTGCATCTACCCGCAAAGAGACTGTTTCTCCATACCGGTTTCTAATATAATCCAACAAATTGCATTCTAGCTCAAAATAGATGGCCCCGATTTTTATTTTTATACAGTTATAACCAGTGGCAATTTTTTGATCGACTTGTTCTTTCATAAAATCGAAAGTCCCCATCCAAACCAATCCGTTTATCGGTATGGAGTACTTCCCTTGGGTAAATTCGCCTGGAAACAGTATCTTATTTGATCCCCCTAAAAAGTCATAAAAAGCTGTTTCAAGTGCGAACCGTAATGAGGGCAGTGAGTGTGTAACAAACTTATCCAGGGAAGCGGGAATATCGTGGCTTGATAGCGGGAATGGATGTCCTTGAAGTGCCTCACACAAGGACTGTATTTTACTTTCCAAATTAGCATAATCAGGACTGAGTCCCACTAGTGGACCTGCTTCACCAACTGCTATACGCTCCGGCTGGTCAGGGTCCCACAACCTTATGAAGTAGGTATTTCTTTCTTTCAGGACGCCCCTGCTGGTTCCAGCATTAAACTTGAAGATCAGATTATAACTTTGAAATGAAGCTTCCAATGGCGTTTATACAACTACGGTAACCCTTGAATTAAACAATTACTCAGCTTTCTCATGTCCTCGATGGTGTTATAGACATGGGGAGATACACGAATGGCATTTCCTCTGAAGCTTACGAAAACCTTAGTTTCCTGTAACGCTTGCTTCAGCCGGTCGAATTTAAAATTCCGAGGTGGCCTGATTCCAAATAAATGACTGGATCGGTATGACGGATTTTCGATTTCAAACCCTAGACTTTGTAACTTTAAAAGTTCCTCGCTACATATTGATTCACAATATTTTTGAATCCTATCAACTCCCCAAGACCGTATTTGTAGTATTGACGTTTTCAGCATGGGAATCAAAGAAAAATTGCTTTTCTCACCCATATCATACCGGGTGGAAAAAGGCCGATATTCATCCTGATAGCCTACCTGTGCCTGGAAGTCATCACTTTTAATCCGGTTGATCCAGTTCTCTTCCATAGGAACTCCTTGATCAAATTCAGCTCCAAAATACGCCAGTCCAATAGAATAAGGTCCCATCAACCATTTGTATGCAGCACATATCATAGCATCGGGTTTAACTGAATCCAAGTTGAATGGAAAAGCACCAATCGCCTGAGTTCCATCCAGGATCAACTTTGCCCCAACCTCTAATGTCCTTTTCCTGATGGCTTTTAGATCGAAAACCGTGCCGTCAGTCCAGTGCACAATTCCCATTGCCACTACTGCAGTTTTGGAATCTATTGACTCAAGGATTCTGCGGCTCCAATCTGCCCCCCTATTTGTCTCTGATGCACTTACAACTCTGTTTTCCAATGAGTTATCTCTGCACAAACGTTGCCAACAATATATATTACTGGGAAACTGCTCTTCTAAGGTAATAATGTTTTGTCCAGCTGAAATGGAAAGGTTTTTAGTAACTGTTGAAAATCCATACGATGCTGATGGAATAATAGTTATGCGTTGTGGATTGTCGGCGCCGATTAACTTTGCGTATTCCGTTTTCAGTTCGTCTACCGGTTCGAAAAAATCCGAAGAGCCTATCTCATAGGGGCGTGCCTTTTGATACATGGCCTTATGGCCAGTGGCCAGGACTTGCTTACTTAATGGAGACATGTAAGCACAGTTCAAGTAACTTACTTCTTCAGGAATGCAAAACAGGGATTTCTTGTTAGCTAAAGGTCCGTCCATATTAGATTAAGAGTTCATCACTTTGTTTAATTTGTATGCCAGCCCGCCTCATGGTCTCAATGGCACTTTCCTGGTCTCCCGGATGCAAATTCACCGCCTTAATCGCGTCAACTATTACCGTAGTGTCAAAACCCAAATTAACTGCATCCAATGCTGTGAATTTTATGCAGTAATCAGTTGCCAGGCCAACTATAAATAGCTGCTTAACTTCTCTTGATCTAAGATAAAAAGACATACCAATATCTTTCTTTTTCCCATTATCAAAGAAACCGCTATAGCTGTCCACCGCTGCATCGGTACCTTTACGAAATACTTGTTGTACTGAAGATATGTCCAGATCCGCTGCAAATTCTGCTCCCCAGGTATCCTGAACACAATGGTCAGGCCAAAGCCCATCCAGATTATTACTGGCAAAACTTTCATGGTTTGGCGGATGCCAGTCCTGGGTAGCTACCACCAAATCAAATTTTAACTGCAACTTATTCACCACAGGTATGATCTCATCACCTTCCTTTACTTCCAATGCCCCACCTGGCAGAAAATCATTTTGAATATCTACAATAACCAGCGCCTTCATTTAATCTTTCGCAGATTTAATGTCAACGCCATTTTTTTTTCAAACAAACTCTTTTCCAACCCAACTGCATAGTCATGCAGATTTACAAACCTTTTAATACTTTTATCGAGACAGCTTAGTTCATTTCTGACCCTTTTTCGAATAGAATGAATATCAGGATCCTTATACACCAACTTTCCTGAATCGAATATTGGAACCAATAGATCCTCATATTCCATGTTCTTACTACTGATTTTCTTTCTCCTGGTATGATCAATGGGATCAACCATGAGGTGATCAGTTCCAATATTAGAGTTTATATCGTAAATCATATCTGCAATAAAACTCCCATTGGATAGAAATCGACGCACCTGTGGTATTCCTGGATTATTGACCTTTTTGGCTTGCTCTGACAATTTTATCTTGTAGTGCCAAGTATCTCCGTGCTTAATTGCAGATAGTTTGTACACGCCCCCAAGCGCCGGTTGATCGAAGGCGGTTACTAGTTTGGTTCCCACTCCCCAAACATCGATAGCTGCATCCTGTTCCTTGAGACTGGCTATGATATTTTCATCTAGATTATTACTGGCAACAATCTTAGTTTTGTGGAAACCATGTTGGTCCAGAAGCTCCCGCACCTTTGAGCTTAAATAGGCAAGATCTCCCGAATCAATGCGTACTCCAATGAGTGATTTACCCCGTGCCCGTAGAGACTTCCCAACCTCAATGGCATTCCTTGCACCTTGCAGGGTATCGTAAGTGTCGATGAGAAAGACACAATTGTCTGGTAAAGCATTGGCATAGCTGCTAAACGCTTCCAGCTCACTATCAAAGGTCATTACCCAGCTGTGGGCATGAGTCCCGGATACCGGTATACCAAATAATCTTCCGGCCAAGACATTGGAAGTCGAAGTACATCCTCCGATGTATGCTGCCCTGCTGGCACTAATAGCGCCATCAATGCCTTGAGCTCTTCTAAGTCCGAATTCAAGTACTTGTTCACCTTTGGCAGCCTCACTAATTCTGGCTGCTTTGGTGGCAACCAAAGATTGATAGTTTATCATATTTAACAGGGCAGACTCAATCAATTGACCTTGAATTATTGGGCCTTGTACTCTAATAAGCGGTTCATGAGGGAAAACCACCTTACCTTCCGGAATGGCATCCAGGCTACAGCAAAACTCCATGTTACCCAAATAGTCAATAAAGGCATCCTCGAACATTGTGGACCCATCCTGATTTTGCAGGGTCTTTATAAAATCCAGATCTTCTGTGGTAAACTTTAATTTGCCAAGAAAATCAATGACATAGCTAAGTCCACAGCAAATAGTATATCCTCCTCCAAAGGGGTTTTCTCTGAAAAACAAATTGAAGACACTCTCTTTTTCAGCCAGGCCCTCTTTCCAGTAAGCATAAGCCATGGTCAGTTGATAAAGATCTGTCAATAAGGACAAAGACCCGCTATAAATGTCTTGCGTTAACTTCAAGGTCAGAGTAAACTCATCTGTTCTCGCTTAATTTCTATGTTATGGTAAACTTTTTGAACATCATCATCGTCCTCCAAGGTTTCGATCAGCCTAAACACTTTAGTGAGTTCTTCGTCATTTAATGAGACTACCGTGTTTGGGATCCGCTGAAGTTCGGCACTTTCCGGTTCTATGTGGGATGATTCTAATTTTTTGTGAAGATTGCCAAAGTCCTCGATGCTACAGGTAACATGGAAATAATTATCTTCAGAATCCACTTCCTCTGCTCCCCCATCGATCAAATCCAAGGTCAATTCATCCAGGTCCACCCCTTGGGGCTGCGGAAAAGCAAATACACCTTTACGATCGAAAATAAACTCCAGGGAACCATTGGTACCAAGACTTCCTCCAAATTTTGAAAAAGCAGCACGAACAGCAGATACTGTCCGATTTAAATTGTCCGTGGTGGCTTCCACAAAGACTGCCACTCCATGAGAAGCGTATCCTTCGTAGGTAGTATCGATATAGTCTTCAGCATCTGCATCGGTTCCCTTATTGATGGCCCTGTCAATGTTGTCTTTGGGCATATTGGCTCCCTTGGCATTTTGAATAGCCAATCGCAGCCTGGAATTTGCTTCAGGATCTGCTCCCCCGTTCTTAGCAGCAACGGTGAGCTCTTTTATCAGTTTGGTGAATATTTTTCCTCTTTTGGCATCTTGTGCACCTTTCCTTCTTTTGATATTCGCCCATTTACTATGTCCAGACACTGTTCTCCTATTTGCTGCTCTTACAAAAATAAACTATTTGATGTATAAATAAAACGTGGTTAGGTAACAGATTCTGTATCCCACTTTGATTTGTAAATAAGGTTGAGTATTACCCCAGACAACACTACAATCATGCCTAAATAGGCATTAAAATGGTATTGTTCATCAAAGAAGATAAATCCATACGCCAGAGCGAAAATCATACCTACATAACTAATTACTGACACTTTGGACAACTCCTGGGATTGATAGGATTTGGTCATATAAAATTGCCCTAGTTGTGTAAGTATTCCCACAAGTAATAACAACAACCAATCCCAAGAAACTGGTAGAACCCAATCAAATAATGTTATCAATCCGGTGATTGGAATTGAAACCAGAGGAAAATAAAGAATTATCACCAATGGATGTTCAGAGTGCTTTAACTTTCTAATCATATTATAAGCCAATCCGGTAAATACAGCACCAATAATGCCAATTAGGGCATAATTCCAGGTAATTCGTATATCTACTCCTTGGATAATCACAATCCCAATAAATGATAACAGAAAGAATAAATATTGCCATCGACTTACCTTTTCCTTAACAATCGCAATACCCAATACACTGGTGAAGATAGGAGCCATATAATGTATGGTCACCGCACCGGCAAGTGGAATATTCTGTAAAGTTATGAAGTAAGCAATCAGTGCTATAGTACCTGCGGTTCCACGGATTATCAAAATCCTTCGGTTATTTCCCAAAAGAGGTACCCGTTGTCTCCTTAAGAAAAATCCAGAAATTGTCAGGCTTATCAAAGATCTGAAAAACACCACTTCCACCGCTGGAATGTGTGATAGGTACTTAACACACAGGTTCATCAATGAAAAATAGAAAATGGCCAGAAACATATACCTGACCCCTGTAGATATTTTCATTTTCGACTTTTAATAATCGGGCAAAGGTGGAAATAAATAGGGCATAAAAAAAGGTATCCCGCTATAAGCGGGATACCAAAACCTAAATTAAATATGAAAAACCTAGTTAAAAAAATATACCTATTAAAAGGTAAAAATGGAGTTTAAAAAATAATGATGTTTCTGTTCAGTAGCCTTGCTTCTAAAAATAAACATTAAAAAATGAACATCATTGAAATGTCAAACTATCGTTATACATTCCGACTCATTGATATCAGTAAGTGTGCCAAAATAGAGGCGGTATTAGAAAAAACGTTGTAAGTAACTGATAATCAAGTATAATTAAACGGTCCAATTTTTCCTTTTTAATCGGGTAAGGCCGGAAGTTATCATTTTGATATAATAAATATCATTTTGATAAGATTATGGGCCTAAAACAGGGCATTCACTTGCATTCTACCGGTATGAATCACCTGGGTACCAAGGGATTTTCTGCCATTATAGTTAAATTGGAGGTGCAAACCCGAGGCAATTTTAAATTGCCAGTTTGCAGACCAAAGTACATTATTTCCTGGTTGCAGAGCCTGAAGCAACTCATAACCAACAGCGGTATTTACCTCCCCGTCAAACTTAATTTTGGAGTACGTGACATTGGCGCTTAAGGTACTTCGTTGAATTTTTGAATGCCTTAGATTCAATGAGAATTCATTTACTTTAGCTGATTCTCCGTTCCCTTCAAGGAGCACATTTTTTCTGTCAATCATAGAGTATTTTCCAGTTATTCTGAATTTGTTGGTGGGCTGCCAGGAAATTTCCGGGGCCATCAATTTCTCCCTTATAAGGTAATTCCTTGATTCCAGAAAATCTGAAGCCAATTGTCTGGTTTTCTTCCTTGTGTAAAATCGCATGAGAAATGCCCTTTGTGGGCTATATCGAATATTGAAATGATTCTCTTTTACCTCTCTGGCTTCAAAACCATCGGTAAGTAGTTGTTTATTCCGGGATGATAGTACCCCAAAATCGAACCCATATTTTGCATGTGAACGATTATAAAACCAGGTAGTCCGGAACAAGTCTTTAGCTGCAATCAGATCTTCATGGTCAAAGTTTTTAGCAAATGGTGAAAACCTCAGACCTAATTGATCATCGGTGATCTTCCTTTGAATATTCCAATTAGTCTGAGAAGAGAGTCGACCCAATAATTTTTTCACCCCTGTGGAATTTCGCCAGGTCCTGGGCATTTCCAAAATCAACCGATAGTTAAGTGTATTTGAATATGCCAAAATATAATCATCCGTGGGAAGAAAAATTTTGGCATAATTGCGTTCATCTGGATTTAGGGCCAAATAGAATTCGTTTAAATCTTGTATGCCATCTTGATTTTCATCCCGCCAAGTATGGGTGCCTTCGCCAGTAGGTACATTTATAAAAATGAATTCCCGTTTCAATTCTCTACTATTTCCTACCTGGTAGTTTAATTCACTAATAATATGTCTATCGAGGAAGTTTCCCTGCCAGTCAAGTCGGGTAGTTATATTTTTTTCATTTTTTGGGCGGCCCTCCTGGGGTGTCAAATTTTCCAGGTTCCTATAGGTAAATAGGAGATCCACGCGTTGTGTCTTTCCAATATTTGACCCAAATCCCAAACGAGTGGTTTTGGACAGATTTTCCGGAATTAAACTTCCCGCCGAAGGCACCCGATCTTCCCTAATGATAAAGTCCATTAAAAACCTGGTTTTGGCACTATCCGAGCTTCGTAAATAAAAATTATGTGCTGTGAAATTCATGGCTGACCCCACTATGGAGTCGGTAGAAAAAGCCCTAATTTCATTACGGTCAAGCTGATATCTATATCCCGGAACAATCCATTTTGATTTGAATTGGGTACCAAAGGTCCATCGTAACCACTTTGAAGGATTGTTTATTTGGTCATTGGACATTTTAAAAAAATCTGACCTGATTTGGAATTTACCAATGCTTTTGGCTAGCTGAATCCTGTGCTGTTGTCCATCCACTACTTCTCCCCTTTTCCTTCGCACCAACTGATACTTTAATAAATTATCCAGATCTTTTTTGATTTCAATTTCAGCATTAAATATATGATCCTGCTCCTGAATGGCAAGATCCTCACTGTTTATGCTCCAGTCTCTGTCAAACTCTATGTACCGGAACCGGTCGATTGAAGAGAAATACCTGGAGGTGAATTCATAATCCAGCCTGCTGCTCAAATGATAATCACTTGCGCCCAGAGGTCTGTTGTTACTGACAAAGCCAGCCTTGAAAGCACGTCCCTGATTGTCCTCATTGTCAATCTTCGAATAGAGATTAAGATCTGAGTTGGAAAATGCAGCCTCCGCATATACATAGTCTGTAGGTGTCAGGTCTTGTACAACGCCTACGGTGAACATCTGTTTCTTTTGAGGAGTAGCAATAAGTACATTTGGATCGAAGTCTCCCAGCGGAGTACCATTAACATCTACCCCAACCCATTCGAACACTCTTCCATTAAATGTGTTACTCAGCTGTATATATTCTCCCTTGCCAAATCCAACCTGGGAAAATTTGGCCTGATATACAGCACTATCCGGATGTACCGAAAATACCAGCACCTGTTGATTATTTCCCGTAGCGTTTACGGTGTCAACCATTTTGTAAAGTACCTGATTTTCAATATAGCCCACACTATCTATACTACTGATTACCGCTTTCTCAAGGTCGTCTCCTATCTTGCTTAAAGCCTCTTTATCTGAGTCAGTAAGCTTATAGGTCAATGGTCGATTTTGGTTATCTTTTTCACTATAAGCGTTAACAAATAAGCGTGTTTTTCCCCATTGTTGCTGGTGGGTGGCAGCCATAATTGATTTGCTATAATTCTGGTCAGAAAATTCGAAATCCACTCGTATTCTGGTGAATTTGGTTATCAGCACCCTGTTGGTAAACGTGATTTCGCCTAAATTATAGTCTACTACATAGTGATAATTAAAGCCTCGTTTCATCAAAGTGCCATCAACAAACACCTTTTCAGATCCCGCCAACATAATTACAAATCGCTGGTTACCAGGTCCTTTTACTCGATAAGGACCCTGGACACCTTCTAAGGCATCGACTTCAATAGAAGCAAATTTGCCCTTGGCTACTGATACCCCCAATGAAGTTTGGGCCTGTCCCTGAAGCAAGGAATATTTGGTCTCCAACATCCCACCCTGGACATTTTTATAGTATTGCAGGAAATAGGATGCTCCTTTGGCAGTTCCCTGATGTTGCAGCAGCACGTCTCCAGCACTTAATGAAAATTGATCGTTGTAGAGTTGAATAAAGACTTTATCGAAGTCCTGTAACTGCTGGGTATTACCATCAGGTTGGAATGGGATATTCTGGTCGGTGATAACTGCACTGATATTTAAATTACTAGTGAGCTTACCTTCCATTTGTAAATTTAAATTAGAGTTTACAAATACATCCTGGTTGTTACCAAAACTAATTCCACGACTGATACTCCCACTTTTATAGAGTTGGTCGGTAACAAACAACTCCTCCCTTCTATCCACCCATTTGCTGGAAAGGTTTTTCTGTTTAAAGAGAGCACTCGAGTCATATTCATTTAGAGTCCGCCGTGAATAGGTTCGGTGGAAAGCAAATGGAAATACCTTATAACAAATTTCAATGGAATCTAAATTCGCAGGAGAAATGAGTAAAGTGCCCCTTGAATAGTCATATTCAAAATTTACTGTACTATCAGCAGGAAATAAAATACTCTCAACTTTAACGGATAGGGAGTCCAATACAAATGGCTGTCCGAAAGTTTCAACCCAGCGACATTTCAGATCAAGGGTCTGGGCAGATATATTAAAAGTAAACAGGCTACATAAAAATAAAAAATGCGTATACTTTGCAAGCATTAATCAGCTAATGGCAATTCCACAAAAATAGTAGTCCCTTCTCCGGTGGTAGTCTCAAACCAGAGTTGACCACCGGCATGTTCGATCCCTCTTTTAGCAATGGACAGACCGATCCCCGATCCTGTGCCTTTGGTGCTAAAGTTGGGAATAAAGATTTTATCACGAATTTCCTCTGGAATCCCAGAACCATTGTCCTTGAATTCTATAACTATTTGGTTATTGCTAGTGAGCAAGCGTATTTCAATTTTTGGTATTGTACCCTCAGGAACCGATTGGATGCCATTAATAATCAAATTAGAAAATATCCGTCCCATTAGTTGAGCGTCTCCCATAACATGGTGATTTCCGCTTTCTATATCTGACAAAATATTTTGATCTGCGTTATTATCATGCAATTGAATGGTTTTACGCAGCACCGACGATATCTCAAACCTTTGATGTTTGGGAATAGGCATCTTAGCAAAACTTGAAAATGAAGTTGCAATGTCACTTAAGGTATCTATCTGCTGAAGTAAAGTATTTAAAGGCTTCTCAGATGAATTTTTCTCCTCATTGTTGCCCTGAGATAATGTTCTTTTCAGGTGTTGCAGGGTTAGTTTCATAGGAGTAAGTGGGTTCTTTATCTCATGCGCAACCTGTTGCGCCATCTCCCTCCAGGCAGATTCCTTTTCACTCCTGGCCAATGCCGTTTTACTGGCCTCCAGGTTCTTTAACATCCTATTGTACTCTCCAACCATTAAACCAATTTCGTCATCTGAGTCCCATTCCAAAGGCTCATTGTAACCGGTAAGGGTGGTTTTTTTTATTTTTTGGGTGATCAAACTTAAGGGTACGGTTAGTACTCTGGAAGCAAAGTAGGATGCTATCAGGATTACAATAAAAATAAAAGTGAATATGTTTAGAATATTGATCAGGATCACTACTATCTCCTTATCCAATTCATATTTGGATTCAAAAAATGGTATGCTGAGTACACCCAATAAATTAGCTGACTCGAAAGATCGAATACCCACATAAGCTGATTTATATTCTAAAAACCCCACTGACTCATTCAATAGTATACTGTTGTTTTGATCTTCAAGAATACTGTTGAAAGCCAAGGGGTTTAAAAACTCTGATAGGAGATCGTGTTGATAAATCTTAGGTTGACTGGTCCCAATCAACCTGCCACGGGTATCAAATAAATTAATATCCAGTTCTGAATATTGAGATAATTGTGATATACTTGCTGCTATATCAGAATCCCCAATATCACCTTCAATGAACGTTTCCAGGGTATTTACAATGTTGTTTCTAACACCCTCGGCTTTTTCAAAATACTTTTCAATTACCTCCTTCTTTGAATATGAACTGATCAGACTTAAAGTAGTGACACTGACAATGGTCAATGGAAGAAAGAATGCCAGATTAAGATAGAGTTGGATGCGGGTGGCATAATTTAATTTCACCGACCGGCTCCGGTAAACAAATACGTAGCTGATTATAAACAGGATGAGGCAAAATATAAATATGATAAATAAAAAGGAGAAATTAGCAAGCACATTGCGCAAGGGATATTTCACTGAACTTACCACGGCAGTCCGCTCGGATGGCCCCTTTACTGCTAAATGATGGGAACCACCCAGGTTAATACCTTGAGTGTAGATTAATTCCTTTTGAAGCAAAGTTGTATCAAAACCTTTGGCATAATTAAAACTACCGGAATTATTAATGAGCTTTTCATTTGAGTAAATGGCATAGCTAAATCCTTTATGGATAATATTGCTCATGTTGTTGTGAACCAGTAGTTCCGGGTATACTGTATTGGGGATGACCCTTTTTAATTTTAAGTCTAAAATAATATAGCCCACCGGTATATCAAGGTTGGTTATTTGAATGAAACTCAAATACCTATTTAACTGCTCAGATGTTATCTCATTTACAAAGTATAGTTGCGGATGCTCAGTCCGGTTTTCGTCAGTGGCGAACTGTGAATGGAAGTCCTGATACCTAAGGAAGGAGGTATTTAGAGGATCACCTCTGGAGTCAAATATATTGATCGCAATATCGTATCTGTTCAAATGTTCGTTTATATAAATTCGTTGGATCTTACGAATTATGGATTCTTGGGATGAATAAGGGCTAAACATCATTTGATTAATAATAAAAAGATCAGATTGGATCATCGAAGAAGCCTCCGACAACAAAAACTCGCCTAAAAAATCCCGCTCATTTAACAACTGATCGGCCAGTTGTTGCTTCTTATTGATGTTCTCCATTTTCTCATAGCTATTAATAGCGTATGACCCAACCACGGCACATAGTAATGACCCCAAAAACAAATAAAGAAATGAGATATAGTTGAATTTGCCTAAATAATCAGTGATGTTCAGTACATACAGCAGTGTCAAGTAAATAATACTAAGCACCAAAATTACCGGCCAACTCCAATGGAATGTTAAGGCTGTAGTAATGAATATCAGCGCGGCAATTGAATAATGCACCATAAGCTGGTTTAGTTCTTTTCCCAGCAGCCGCAATGATTCTGTTATGGCCAGGTGGGTTACTAAAAAATATATAAGTGCATTAATTACAATGATCATCAGACTCAGGAATTTTACAAAAGTAAAATCCATAATGGAAGCGATATCCAGTGACCACTGAGAATGGTAGAATAAAGTAATCACATAGTACTGTAAGTATAGAAAGAAAATACTGCTGGCTAGCCATGCCACTGAAACCGTGCTTTTAATCGAATTTGATTGAGAAGACAGCATCCGATACCAGGGGAAACGATGGTAATTCCTGAAAATAAAAACCACCACTACTAGAAGTGCCAACTCATTAAAGAAGAGGTCTCCCAAACTTTTGTTCAAATCAGATGAAGCATATAGTTGAGGATTGAATATGTGAAAGTCAAGTATAGCACCTGGGAAATCAAACAACAACATTCCTACACGGATCACGGCTAATCCTAAAATCAATGCAAAAAAGCCTCGATTATACTTGCCGGAACCCAAGCAGTGAACTACCAGTCTGTACAAATAATAGAGCAGGCAGACGATAGCAACCGATGTCAAAATCAATATTGCTAAGAATACCGGCATGGTTTTAAGCATTAAGGGTTCACCAAGCTTGATGGAGAACAAATAGTGTCCTTGCTTACTGGTAATGGGTATTCCAGATGCGTCAGAAAGAATTTGGACATTGTTACCCTCGCCTAAAAAGATGTCTTGGTTGTAAGTGGCCTGAAGGTAATTATTTCGATATTCTCTTGAAACGTGCAGTGGCAACAACATAAAAACAGTATTCCCTGATCGGGCCACCGCCTTACTTTGTGAAATATACTGGAACTCTTTGTCCTCAACGAATTTGTAGGGTTCCTTGGTGTTTAACACCTGATAATCAGGTACGTAGTGAAAATCTGACCAATATACAATCGAGTCATGGTGATAAACAAAGTAGGGATAATCAGTTTCTATATAGAAATCCCTAAACGATTCAGATTGCTCTATTCGATTTGCGACCGCTTGTAACTGGATATCGATTGATTCTAACTCGGATTGAACTCTTTTAACTAATTCGCGCTGATAATTTTGCTTGTCTTTAGCGTCATCTACTACAAAATTTTGTAAAATCCAAGTGGTAAACAAAGCCAAGACCGCGACAATGAGTGTATGGTGCTTTATAGTGTCATTCACCGGCAGGTTTGTTATATGATGGTTCTATCCCTGGTATCATATTTAATTCCCCCAAATAGGTGTAAAAATAATACCCTGGAATACCTGAACATGAATGGAAGTGAAATCAATACAGTTGACGGTATGCCAATCATATAGAAATAGAATTCAGGGTTGTTAAAGAATACATAGATAACCACACTTACCGTAAAAAATATTCCAAGTGACATGGCGTAACTGATGTACATTGCACCTATAAAAAACCCCGGTTCAACCTCAAATCTAAGGTCGCAAACGGGGCAATAGGTATGCATGCGGCTGAATTTCCTCAAATGGGATAGTGGGAATTCGAACATATCTCCTTCCCGGCACTTAGGACACTTAGCCTCAAGGATGGCCTTTATACTGGACTGTTCGGGCATTATGAGCTTTGCTTTTCCAATACCACAGTAATCCGATAAGTGTTATCATCAGGTACGGGGCAACAAACAAGTATAAAATTCCTGTGTTTAAGCCAGCAGCTAAACCCGCACTCCCTTCGCTGATATTGTTTTCAACAGAAGCTTTGCACATGGCGCATTGTGCCCAGGAACCTACATCCGTCACAACCCATATACATAGTGTTAAACCTAAATTTTTTATGCTCCTTTTCATAATACACTACCGAACTCTCTAATTTACAAAACTCCATGGTCAAACAGTAATCAATTAACTATGGTATCTGTTTTACTAGTGTCGTGTCATGTATGAAATGACACTGGCATCTTTAATAATAGGGTCTTATTAATAGATAGACCAGTACCCCAGTAATGGAGACATAGAGCCAAACGGGGTAAGCAAGTTTCACTATCTTTTTATGTTGAGTAACCTTTTCCTTTAGCGCGTAATACAAGGCCAGTAGTACAAAGGGAACCACCACCACGGCTAAAATTATATGCGTTATCAATAGAAAGTAATATATAACCCGTATAATACCCTCGCCTCCAAAGCTGGTAGAAGGGACCGTACTATGATAAACTATATAGGCTACTAAAAACAAACAGCCTAAAAAGAACGCTGTCAGCATAGTAGTCTTATGCAAGGAAATTCTCCCAGTTTTAATAAAAAACAATCCCAGCAACAATAACATACAGCTGGTGGCATTTATAGCAGCATTGAAATGAGGCAATAGCGCTACCCATTTTCCTTCCGTACCAATAGCCATGGGCCGGTAGATCAAATAGGCCACCAGCGCGGGCACAGCTACGGAAACAAAAATAATCCAATTCCTATAACGCCTATCCATAAACTATATAGTAAATTATATAGCTTTCTATATAGTTAACTATATAGTTCAGCCATCAACTTCCCTCAATAAGAGATTTAACTCGACAACCAAGCGATCCATTTCTTCAGGGTCGGATGCCAGGTAGTACCCCCTAATTTGAAATAGGTTATCCACCAAAACTACCTGTCCTGCAGATTTACAATCCATGCTTAAGTTAAAACCACATTGAAGTAACGTAGCAACCACTTGGTGGTATGGCCACCAGGACCAGACATCCTGAGAAAAACCATACAAACTTGCATTGTGATCCATTGCCCTGGCTGACACCACTGAATCAAGCAGTACGGTTATTGCCTTAAAAAGTATTTGGTCCCTATAAACATTACAAACCCGGGCAATTTCTTCAAAATGGGTACTGTCACACCCGTCTTTAATAAAACTGAATATCACAAATTTCTCTTCAATATCAGCACAATTCCAAAGCTGACAAGGGCCTTCATTGACAAATCCATTAATTAAATGAGGTTTTGGGCTTTCTGTACACCTCGGAATTGGGTTAGGGATCCCGTTTTCATAAAAGACAGGAATATTATATACGTTCTCTCCGAATCCTTGAAGGAATAAATACAAGGTTATGGGCATACCCAACAATAAAAAGAGCAACAATGTCTGTATCCACTTTGCTGGCATTTTTTATCTCACCATAAAGATCGCCTCTCCTTCAATCAATAGCACCAGTAGCAGCCAAACTACAAAAAGAGTAGGGACAAGAATTGACCAGATCAGTACTTTTACCTCATATTTTAAGTGCATAAACTCACTTACAATATAAAATGCTTTGACTAGTGTTAGCCCCACAAATAAGGATGTCCGGAGCGCTGAAGACGCCATAGTAAAGGCAATTATAAACTCAATGGTAGTAATAACGCCTAAAACTAGTGCCGTGCGCCATATTTTCCTGATTCTCTCCTTATCGGGAGGGGCAACAACTATTGGATTTGATTCTTCCATAATCTCTTCTTTGAAATTTTAGACCAAATAGTAAAAAGTAAATACAAACACCCATACCAAATCAACGAAATGCCAGTACAGGCCAACTTTTTCTACCATCTCATAATGACCCCGCCTGTCGTAAAGGCCAACCACTACGTTGAAAAATATAATTATGTTCAAGATTACGCCACTTAAAACATGTGTGCCATGGAATCCCGTAATGAAAAAGAACAGGTCGGCAAAAGGTGGCGGACCATATTGGTTCTGGACCAGATTGGCCCCAAAGAATGTTGTTCCTTCTGCTACCATAGGACCTTCGTGGGCTCCGTGAATGAAGTGTGACCACTCCCAGGCTTGACAACCGAGAAAAGCAATACCGCCCAAAATGGTCCATAGCATCCATTTCTCAACCGCCAGGCGGTCCATTCGGTGTCCTGCTTCCACCGCCAATACCATGGTAACACTACTCATAATGAGGATAAAGGTCATTATTCCCACAAAGATCAGTGGGGCCGAGACATGCAAAAATGGTAGTGCTTCAAATACTTTTTCCGGTATGGGCCACCATTGATCGGGTGAAAAAACAAAATCGGCCGGGTTGCCCTCATAGGCAGGGTAACTGTAGCGAATAAGACCATAAGTTATCAGGAGGGCCGAAAAAGTAAAGGCATCTGATAGCAGGAAAAACCACATCATTAGTTTACCGTAGGTGATATTAAATGGCGATACACCTCCTGCCCAAAGTCCTCTTTTCGGAGTATCAATCACTGATTCTGTAGCAGACATAAGAAATCTTTAATGGTAAAATACTAAAAATACAAATAGGTACACCCACAATGCACCCAGGAAGTGCCAATAGGTGGTACACATCTCCATACGCACCATATTCCTGGAATGTACTTTATGTTTCAGAGCCGAAATCATTACAATAATCAGGAACACCATCCCTGACAGTAGATGGAACGCATGTAGTCCCGTCAGGACATAGATAAATGACCCACCGGGATTGCCCACAAAATACACGTCCATTGACACCAGTTGACTCCACGAAAGCCATTGGCCCACCAAGAACACCAAGCCAAGCACAATAGTCAATGCCAGCAAAATCCTTAGTTTTATTAACTGGTCTTGTTTGGCGGCAAAATATCCCCACTGCAACAGTCCACTACTGGTAATGATCACCACGGTAGTAAACCAGAACATTGATGGTAAATTATAATCAAGCCAACTACCTTCTCCCTGTTTTACAATAAATGCACTGGTCATGGAGGCGAAGATCATCATGATACTTACCAGGAACAACCACAGAGCAAATTTGTGTGGGTGTACCGATAAAGGTCTAACAGGGTTTTCTACCAATCTTATATCCGTTCCCATCTTCTATATTTTATCAATTATAAACGCGATCTGTACCACCGGAAGGTATATAAATGACCCAAACATAATTTTTAAAGCTGATTTTCTTGGTTGATTACCCTCTTTCAAGCAGTCCCTCATCAGCAGTAAAGTCTGTGTTAAAAACAACACACCACAGATGGTTACCACCAGAGCCGAATTAATCCCGGTAATTCCAAATTTAGCCGGCAATAATCCCATCGGTAACAAAAACAAGGTATATATCATTATTTGAATGGCAGTATGAAAATCTTTTTTACCTCCGGAGGGCAACAACTTAAACCCGGCTTTTTGATAATCCTCATGTGACACCCAGGCAATAGCCCAAAAGTGCGGAAACTGCCAAATAAACTGGATTCCGAATAACACCAACGCTTCATAGCCAATGGTACCCGTAGCCGCCACCCACCCCAATAATGGAGGAAAGGCGCCCGGTATGGCACCTACAAATACTGCTATCGGCCCTACTCTTTTTAAAGGAGTATAAACAAAACTGTATAACAACATGGACACCATGGACAATACCACGGTCAATGGATTGGTGAATTTGACCAACAAGATCATTCCAATCAATCCGGTTATCATGGCCACCCAATTCGCTTCTATCATTTTGATCTTTTGCGCAGGAAGAGGGCGATCTTGGGTGCGGGTCATTAACCGGTCAAGGTCTTTTTCCAATATCTGGTTTATGGTTACTGATGCTCCTGAAATCAAAAAACCTCCCAGTCCCAACATCAGCAGAGATGTCCAATTGAGGGTTCCCGTGCTGCCCAATACATATCCAAAAATTGAGCTGAACGCCACCAAAAAAGACAATCTGGGCTTCAATAATTCAGCGTACAAACGAAGCCGCTCCAGGGCAAACCCAATTAAACCAATTTTATGAATTGTTTGACCGATCATACTTTCTGAAAGCTTTTAGTTTTCATGTATAACCAAAATTGCAGGCCCAGTATTAATAGCGCTGTCATCAGATGTAATGGCTGTACCCATGCAGGAATGCCAAAATATGCCATATATGCTCCTAGTAGGATCTCCAGGAAAATGAAGAACAAAAGTAATTTTGCCAAGGACTGAAGTTCAGGGTGCTGTGTCCGCTTCAATAAGAAATATAAATATCCACAGCTTACCAAGATCACTATTGAGAATGAACGATGCAGATAAAACGTATTACCAAGACTATTGATCCACTGATGCCTATGCTCTTGCCCAAGTTGTTGGGCCACCACATCAATTGCCTCCCGCACTTGCGTTCCTTCAGCAATCTGAATGAAAAACAATGTCATTGAAATTATCAAAACAACCCTGATGGATTTCACACTAATCTTTTTATGTACTTCAGTTTTTCCAAAAAGGCCCTCATGAAGCAGATATATTAGCAGACAGATCAACGCAGCGGCTAATACCATGTGAAACGTTACCATGCCCGGGAGTAAGTTGGTTGAAACCACTATTGATCCGGTCCATCCCTGAAACACCACCAATAGAAAAGCGGCAATACTGCCATAAAAAATAGTCGGTTGATGCTGTCTAAATCTTGTCGATACTACTGTCATTGCGGTAATTAATATGCCCACCAATACCCCCAGTAAACGATTCAAATACTCTGTCCAGGTCTTGTATTTGTTAAATGCAGCCTCAGGTGCGGCCATACTTTCCGACCGAAGTGTTTCTGCCAGTCCATTAAAACCAAAGAAATCCAAATAACCTGCCAAACGATGGTTCTTTTTGACACGAACTTGTGCAAATGTTTCTTGATAGTTAGCAGGGAGTTGTGCTTCAGAGGTTGGTGGTAACCAACTTCCAAAACATTTGGGCCAATCCGGGCAACCCATGCCCGACCCTGTACTTCTAACTATTCCACCCACTAATATCAAAAGATAAACTGCAATTATGGTTACGATTACTAACCTGTTAAACTTTTTTTTATACTTGTGATTCGTTTTCATCGATGACTATACCCTCCTCTTCCTTCTCTAACGCTATCAGATCATTTTCTTGGGGCAAGTTACTTTCCAAGGTTTCTGAAAAGGGCACGTATTGTGGAATGAAGTCTTCTTCTGCTCCCGGTTTACTATAGTCATATGGCCAACGGTATACTGTTGGGATAGCTCCAGGCCAATTTCCATGCTCAGGATGTATAGGAGTGGACCATTCCAAGGTATTGGACCGCCAGGGATTAGCTGGTGCTATCCGACCTTTAAACATACTGTAGAAGAAATTGAACAGGAAAATAAATTGCGCTGACATTACCACCAAAGCTGCGACGGTAACAAAGGTATTCAGATCAGTAAATGAATTGAACATATCAAAGTTGGTCCAGCTATAATATCTTCTTGGAAAGCCTGCTATACCAATATAATGCAATGGGAAGAAAATCAAATATACTCCAACAAAGGTCAGCCAAAAGTGTAAATAGCCCAGCTTAGCATCCATCATGCGTCCAAACATTTTAGGAAACCAATGATATACACCAGCCATCATCCCAAAGAAAGAAGCGGCGCCCATTACCAGGTGAAAGTGGGCTACTATAAAGTAAGTGTCGTGCAACTGAATATCGATGGCGGAGTTACCCAGGTATATACCGGTAAGACCACCAGAAATGAAGAATGACACCAGACCAATAGAGAACAGCATTCCAGTGGTAAATCTAATATTGGCTCTCCAGAGTGTGGCCAGGTAATTAAAAACCTTTACCGCGCTGGGAACGGCTATGATCAGAGTGAGAATCATAAAGATAGATCCTAAAAATGGATTCATGCCGGTGACGAACATATGGTGTGCCCAAACAACAAAACTTAAAACGGCGATTCCCAGAAGGGATCCTATCATGGCGCGGTAACCAAAAATAGGTTTACGACTATTAGTGGAAATAATTTCGGAAGTAATTCCCAATCCCGGCAACATCACAATGTACACTTCAGGGTGCCCAAGAAACCAAAACAAATGCTGAAATAGTATAGCACTTCCTCCCTGGTTAGATAGTGCCTCGCCCCCAATGTAAATATCTGACAAGTAAAAACTGGTGCCAAAACTACGGTCGAATATCAGCAGTAACGCAGCGGAGAAAAGTACTGGAAAAGAAAGCACTCCTATTACTGCAGTCAGGAAAAAAGCCCAAATTGTCAGGGGTAACTTTGAAAATGTCATACCCTTGGTACGCAGATTTATTATAGTAGTAATGTAATTTATACTACCCAGTAGCGAAGAAATAATAAACAGAGCCATGGCCACCAGCCAGAGTGTCATTCCACCCTGACTCCCCTGCATTGCTTGTGGCAGAGCGCTTAAAGGCGGATAAATTACCCACCCACCAGATGCCGGTCCTGTCTTAAGAAAAAAGGAAGCCAACATAACCACACTGGAAGCAAAAAAGAACCAGTACGACAACATATTCAAGAATCCTGAGGCCATGTCCCTGGCCCCAATTTGCAATGGTATGAGGAAATTGCTAAAGGTACCACTAAGGCCTGCAGTCAGCACGAAGAACACCATTATGGTACCATGCATGGTCACCATGGCCAGATAAAATTCAGGATCCAATTTGCCAGCATCGGTGATCCAACCACCTAGGAGGGGGCGTAGCCATTCCAGGCTCAAGTCAGGGAACCCCAACTGCAATCTGAATAAACTACTTAAAAGACCTCCTATTAAGGCCCAAAATATGCCACTAATCAGAAATTGTTTGGCAATGGTCTTGTGGTCCTGACTAAATATGTACTTGGTTACAAAACTTTCCTTGTGATGCCCATGGGTATGCCATTGTTCATTGTGATATCCTGCGGTTTCTGCTATATGTTGGTCCATCTAAGGAAAATTTAGTTAAGTTTCTCTGGCACTTTTGACAAGTACGTAGGATTCTGTGACAACCAGGATTCCTGTGAATCATACCATACCTTATAATCTTCAGGTTCATCCACAACCAGTATCAAACGCATAGTAAAGTGACCACGGCCACAAATTTCCGTACAAGCCAATTCGTAATTAAAGTCAGGATTACCGGTCTCCTGTCTCATATCTTCGGTGGATTTATTAGGCACAAACCAAAAGCGGGTGGGCATACCGGGTACTGCGTCCATTTTTACCCTAAAGTGGGGCAAGAAAACACTGTGCAGCACATCCCGGGCCCTGATCTTTAATAATACCGGTTGACCTTTGGGAATGTGTATTTCACCGGGAACAAAGTCATCAAAACTAGCCTTGTCGGTAAAGTCTATACCAAATTCATTTACAGCATCAATAAGTTGATAGTTATAATTCCCTAACAGACCATCTTTCCCAGGGTATCTTACCCTCCAGGCAAATTGGTAGCCCATCACTTCCACCACCTCCGCATCACTGGGAGGATCATCGGTAATTTGTGTCCATACTTTAAGACCGTAACCAACCAATAGGGTTAATACTATAGCGGGAATTATGGTCCAGGCTATCTCCAATTTATGGTTATCCGGAAAAAATAAGGCCTTGTTGGATTCTTTATACTGATAGCGAAATGAAAAATAAAACAATGCTCCATTGGCCAGTATAAATACAATGCCGGTGATTATAGTGGTAACCCAGAACATTTTATCTGTCAAGATACCGTGTTCTGATGCCAGCGGTAATTTATAATCATCAAAGGCCACGATGCTATACCAGAAAAAGCCCACTACTGATAGTATAAAAAATATCAGCATAAGTGCCCCATTTACCCGGTTGCTGGTGGATTCAATTTTTTTATCGGACCCCTTCGCTACATTCAGCAGGGATTGTACCCTGAAAAGCAATAGCAAGATCACTAACACCAAGATGGCTCCTAGTCCAATAGCAACTTCAAACATATAATTTCAAGTTAATTATTATCACTAATTCTAAATATGATGATGCATACTTTCTTCTAACAGTGGATGGTTTTTAGCCACCAATGGCATTTTAGCCAGGCTGTTTAAAACCACAAACAGGAAGGCCACACCAAAAACCATAGCCATGCCAATCTCCAAAAATCCGAAGCCTCCATGCTCTTTTAAGGTTCCAGGTGTAACCATAAGGTAGAAGTCCAACCAATGGCCAGCGATCACTACCGGGCATACAATTTTAAGGAACAGAATATGCCGCTTGGCATCCCTGGTCATTAACGCCAGGAACGGGAAAACAAAATTCATGAGCAAGAGTATATAAAATACCGGTGCATATTGGTCACTAGTAACACGCTCCATAAAATACACTGATTCCTCGGGGATATTAGCATAATATATCAACAAGTACTGAGACACCCAGATGTATGCCCAGAATATGCTGAAGGCAAATACAAATTTCCCAAGATCATGTAAGTGATTGGCATTAACCAGACTCAAATATCCATTTTCTTTCAAGACTACGGTAATAAGTGTGATCGCAGCCAAACCGGTTACAAACCAACTTGCAAACACGTACCACCCGATCATGGTACTAAACCAATGAGTATCAATAGAAAGTATCCAGTCCCAAGCCGACATTGATGAGCTTACCGCAAAAATGACAATAAACCCCGCGCTGATCCCTATCAATTTTTTCCAATGTTCAGTACTCCCATCAAGATCCTCTGCCAACATCTCTTTTCTCATCCATCGGAAAAATAAATACCAAAGCGAGAAATAGATAATGGTTCTGGCCAGGTAGAACGGTGTATTTAAATACGCCCGTTTTCCGGCAATTATCTCATCATAATGAGGGCCACCTTCAATATAAAGGTCCTTATGGGTCCAGTGAAAAAGATCGTGGCCAGCTACCAACCAAATGACCAGCATCAGTATTCCTGCTACTGGCAACCAACTTCCAAATGCCAAAGGTATTCTCTTAATTGAAACTGACCAACCTGCCTGTGCCACGTATTGCAACGCTACAAAGAAAATACCGATCAAAGCTGTTCCTGCAAAATACACGTTGTTTATCCAGAGGTTAGCATAAATACGTTGGAGCCAACCACCTCCATGTTGCTCAGCCCCATGTGAGGCGGTATCATGATCACCTCCCATCATTAGGGCAATAACTCCTATCACAAACAACACCACTCCCACCAATCCGATTATTATCAGTTTCTTTTTAAGGGCAGCGGTGAATACAAATCTTTCGTCGGTCATTTTGATATCTTTTTGAACACCTTACTGCTTTTGTAAGGTTTGAACATATCTTACAATCTTCCAGCGTTCCATAGGTGCCAGCTGTGAAGCGTGGGATTGCATTCTCCCTTTACCATGGGTAATCACATGAAAAATATGGCCTTCTGCTTTATCCTTGATGGCCACAGAGTTGTAAGGAGTGATACCCAAATATACCTGCCCAACCAACCCATCTCCCGCACCGGTGTCGCCGTGACAATGGGTACAAAACCTGCCATATAATGCTTTTCCCTCCGCCAACACCGTCTGGTCATCTGACAATGGATTTATCAATTGCTTCTCAGCTAGCTCAAAACTATCTTTAGGAATAGTGTAGGGAAGCAGCCCATAGCTGTTTCTACTAACAGTATTTGCGGGTGGCTGCCTCATGTTCATCCTGTTAGGATTATGCGGATTACTATTGTAAAATTCACCTTTCCCATCTTCCCTATTACTTATTAATTGGCCTGCACTTTCATCCGTCACCTGACTTAGACCCTCATAAGGTACAGAATGATACATTTGTGGAGCATATTCATAACCGGTCTTATTTCCTTTAGCCCCACAGGCTGCCAGAAAAAGGCAAAAGGCTAAAATAGCGGCGATATTTAATTTTTTATACATCCCTTTCAATTATTCATCAAATTGTTTTTGATTGACTTCAGAGGCACCACTTTCACTAAGAATCCGGGTGATCTCATCTGATGTGGCTTTATTCACGTCCAGGTCTACCGCCATAACGTGCTTATCATCAGTACTTCTTTCATCGAAGATCCGGGGGTTACTCCAGGGTTTCATGTTGCTCACTATCAAAAAAGTGCCTACCATCCCCAAAGCTGATAATAGTACGGTCAATTCAAAGGTGACAGGAACATAAGTCACGGACATGTAATTTTTACCCCCGATGATCATGGGCCAGTCTGTGGCCATCATATAACTTTGCATGAGCAAAGCCAGTGCTAACCCTAAAAACCCAAACATAAAGGCGGCAATAGGTAAACGAGAACGCTTATATCCCAGTGCCTCATCTAAACCGTGTATAGGATATGGGGTGAATACCTCATGTATCTTTACTCCGCTGGCACGTATTTTCTTTACGGCAGACAGTAACACATCCTCATCCTCATAGATACCAACTAGAAAATTTTTACCGCTATTCATAGTTTATTGATTTATCGGTGTCTTTTCTGAATCTGATTTCAAAATGGTTTTTATCTCAGCAATGTTGATCACCGGGAAAAACTTGGCAAACAGGAAGAATGCGGTAAAGAAGAACCCAAAAGTGAACAAATACATCCCCATGTCGTACAGGGTGGGATGGAACATCGCCCAACTGGATGGTAAATAATCCCGGTGTAATGAGGTTACGATGATCACGAATCGCTCAAACCACATCCCAATATTTACCACAATAGACAGAATGAAGGAAGCGGCAATGCTGGTGCGGATCTTTTTAAACCAGAACAATTGCGGAGAGATCACATTACAGGTCATCATGGTAGCATAAGCCCACCAATAAGGGCCCGAAGTTCGATTCAGGAAGGCATATTGCTCGTATTCAACGCCAGAGTACCAGGCCATGAACAATTCAGTAATATAGGCAACGCCTACAATAGAGCCGGTGACCATTATAATAATGTTCATTAGCTCTATATGCTTAATAGTTATGTACTCCTCCAGCTTATAAACCTTCCTGGTCATCAGCATCAGGGTCATAACCATGGCAAAACCAGAAAATATTGCACCGGCAACGAAGTATGGAGGAAAAATCGTGGTATGCCATCCGGGAATCACCGAGGTGGCAAAGTCCATGGAGACAATAGTATGAACCGAAAGTACCAACGGTGTTGCCAGTCCTGCCAAGATCAGTGAAACGGACTCGTAGCGTGACCAGGTTTTGGCTGCTCCATCCCATCCAAAACTTAAGGCTCCATATATGATTTTTGAAACTCCTTTGGCCCGGTCCCTGATGGTGGCGAAATCCGGAATCAAGCCAATATACCAGAAGACCAGGGATACCGTAAAATAAGTACTGATGGCGAACACATCCCAGAGCAGTGGTGAATGGAAATTTATCCACAAAGACCCAAAAGTATTGGGCAACGGCAATGCCCAATAGAATCCTAACCAGGGTCTTCCCATGTGAATGATGGGAAACACAGCCGCGCAGATTACCGCGAAAATGGTCATAGCCTCAGCAGCCCGGTTGATTGACATACGCCATTTTTGTCTAAATAGTAGCAAAATGGCTGAAATCAGGGTCCCGGCGTGACCAATACCTATCCACCATACAAAATTCGTAATGTCCCAGGCCCAGCCTACTGTCTTGTTCAATCCCCACATCCCAATACCTTCCCACAAAGTAGCCACCAGCGCATACCCCCCCAATAGCAAGGCACCTGATGAGGCAGCGATAGCTAACAGCCAGGTTTTGGAAGGCTTCTCCTCCACCCTAGTGCAGATATCATGGGTGACGTCATGATAGGTTTTCTTTCCAGTTATTAATGATCCCCTAATGGGTGATACTACCTGCATTCTATTTCTCTTTAAGCGTTATGGTCATCCTTGTTCCTAATTTTCCTCAGATAGAAGATATTAGGGTCCACATTAATTTCTTGCAATACATTATATGCCCGGGGTTCCCCCACAGTTTTATGATTATCCTGGTACGTTATGTTTAGTACTTTGGCTATCTCGCTGTCCGGATTATTCATATCTCCAAAGACAATGGCTTCAGAGGGACAAGCTGAAGCACACGCCATATTAATATCTTTGTCAGTAGGTCTGCGGCCCTCCTTTTTGGCCACCAATTTACCGCCTTGAATTCTCTGAACACACATGGTGCACTTTTCCATTACTCCACGAGACCTAACCGTTACGTCAGGGTTCAATACCATACGACCCAGGGTATTGTTCATAGAGGAGTTCTCCGGGAATTTAGTGTTGTCGTGGTATTTGAACCAATTGAATCGCCGCACCTTATAGGGACAGTTGTTTGCACAATACCTGGTACCAATACAACGATTATAAGCCATTTGATTCAATCCTTCGGTACTATGAGTAGTAGCTGCCACCGGACAAACGGTTTCACAAGGCGCATTATTACAATGCTGGCACAACATGGGTTGGAAGGTCACCTCCGGATTTTCAGCAGCTGTTTCTAGTGAACTATAGTCCTCAACACCGGCACTACTATAATAGCGATCGATTCTAAGCCAATGCATTTCACGGCGGTTCAATACCTCTTGGCGCCCCACTACCGGTATATTATTTTCTGCTTGACAGGCAATGGTACACGCTCCACAACCCACACAGGAGTTGAGGTCGATAGACATTCCCCAATGATGATTTACATATTTGTCTTGATGATGTTTCCAAAGAGTTACCGTTTTAGGCACTACCTTTTCCTGGTCACCTTTCCAGGTGGTAACTTTGGGAGCAAATTCACCGGCGTGCTGGTCCTGTTGGTATTCAGATAGTAACGCTTCCTGAATGATGGATTCCCTGCCCATGAAAGTCTCATGTGTCTGAGTCCGAGCGATCTGGTGCGCTTCACCGGTTACTTCAAGGGTTATATCGGTGGTAATCTCATACAGCAATGTCCCATTTGACCGGTCAATCAAGGGAAAGGCGTTGGTTCCTACGCCATCGGCTACCCTCCCACCGTGCTTACGTCCATATCCCAATGCCAGTCCTATGGTTCCTCGAGCCTGACCTGGTTGTATCAGCACCGGGGCGGATACGGTTACCCCGTTAACAGTAAGATTAGCAATCTTAGTCTTGCCTTCAACCATTGAAAGTCCGTGCTCTCCTGCAAATTTCTGTGAAACGGTAATGTAATTGTCCCAGGTAGCCTTGGTGATGGGGTCAGGAAGTTCCTGAAGCCATGGGTTATTGGCTTGTGAACCGGTACCTACAGCTACTTTTTGATATAGGACTAGTTCAGTGGCAGTACTTTCTGTTTGATATTTTGATTGTAGTGAACTCGAGATTGAGCCTAAATCAATGGTAAAACCGTTTGATCCGATATCAGCATCAGCAGCCAATTCAAGTACACCATCATACAGGCTCTGATTCCAAAACTGTTGGAAATTATCTGACCCTGATCCAGGAAAATAAGACTCCTGCCAATTATTCTGCAAAAAATTATGGTAATCGTTTTCATCAGCGCCAGCCCAGGTTAAGAAACTACTTTGAGCCTGGCGGGTGTCAAATAATGGGGTAATGGCGGGCTGACACAAGCTAATTTGACCTTTTTGTGGGACTGCATCATTCCACGACTCCAAATAATGATGGTCCGGAGCTACATAGTCTGAAAGTTTGGCGGTCTCGTCCATGCGATCGGAGGTAGAGATCTTCAGGGCTACTTTCTCCAGTTCGGATACCAACAAGTTACCTTGTGGGTGATCATAGACTGGGTTGGCATTATAAAAAATAACCGCATCAATACGACCACCGGTTACATCGTCAATGAATTCGCTCATTTCCTGGTCGTTACCCTGTCGATGATACACCGGGTTGTCCAGATCGATAGTTGTACCATAATTTCCAAGCAATTGGTTGATGGCATTCACGGTGATTTGAACATCAGGATCATTAGAGCCAGAAACTACCAGACTCTTTCCTTTGGCACTCCATAAGGCATCAGCAGCTTTATCCAGGAAAGCAACATCCACTGATGGCGTGCTCATGCTTTCTGCACCGGACTTCCTGGCCAATTTATTGTACAAGGCGGCAGCGATAAGGCCTTGCTGAGAAGGTTTCACAGGGATTCGTTAATCCGCATTTGAGCCGGTCAGTGACATATTTGACTCGTACTGAAAATGTCGCGACATCCCTATTTGATGGTTACCCAACTTCCGGCGTTGTGCGTATTGGCTTATGAAAGTGATGGGGGAAATCCAGGTGCCCAGAAAATCTGCTGCTAAGCTAACAATTACCTCAGCTTTGCTAAAATCATAGGCTGGGAGATCTCCCTTGCCAAAAGTATCTTGATTGGCCTTTATGATACCATATGCCGACTGCGCGTCATACACCACATGTTTGGTCTTGGGGTACTTAGCAATAAATTCGTTAATGGCCTTTTTAGTGCTGGGGCTAAGTATGGAGTTGCTAACAATTCGTATATTTTTACTGGCTCCGAGGGCGATGGTTATTTCTTTATCAATGGTTTCCCAATCAGACTTTTGTCCACTAATGTAGGGTGCGGTCAACCGTTCCTGATCGTAAAGGGAGAGCACAGAAGCTTCAACCTGAGCGTTCACTCCACCATTAGTTACTTTACTTAGTTTATTCCCTTCAATTTTAATGGGTCTACCTTCACGGGTTTTTACCACTATACTACAATAGTCACCACCTTGAGTATAAGTTGAAGCATAATAGTTGGCTATCCCCGGATCCACTACTTCAGGCTGGTTCAGGTAGGGTATTGCTTTCCTAATAGGAGCCTCACAGGCTGCCAATGAAGCTGCTGCCGCGCTAAATCCCATCATTTTTAGAAAATCGCGTCGAGAAGAGCCTTCATCCGACCCCTCACTGCCCTGCTTTTTCTCATTGATAGGTAAGTACTCCGGGAACTCCTTATCTGCGTATTTTACAAATTCAGGATCATTGGTTAGCTGTTCTAAACCTTTCCAGTATTTCTTATTACTGTTACTCATACGTCAGAAATTTCTGCACTTAACGATTTTTAATAATGACATTTAGCACACTCCAGCCCTCCAATATCCTCTACTTTGAGTGGTTCTTTAGAGTGCTGAGCATGTAGTTCCACAAGATTGTCATAATATGCATTGCCCTTGGTGTTCACGTTGGTTTCCTTATGACAATTAATACACCATGACATAGTCAATGGAGCATATTGCTCCACCACTTCCATTTCTTCAATTTGACCATGACATGTCTGACACTGTTGATTACCCACATCCACATGTTGAGCGTGATTAAAGTAAGCAAGGTCCGGCAAATTGTGGACCCTTATCCACTCGATAGGACGATTGTCTTCGATGGCCGCATATATCTTTTGAATTTCAGGAGATTCGGTTAGAATCTGACCATGACAATTCATACAAATGTTTGCAGAAGGAATGTTGGCTGATTTACTCTTACGCACGCCGGTGTGACAATAGTTACAATCGATCTGATACTGGCCTGCATGGAGTTTATGGGAAAATGCAATGGGTTGTTTGGGTGCATAGCCCTGTTGAATACCCACCTGAAACAGACCATCAAGTACCGTTTTCAACACAAATATTCCAAAAATAAAAACCACAATCCCCACGAAAGCAGGGCTTTTTACTAGTTTTGCCAGACCAAACTTTTGATTCAGGATCGCCAGATCTGATTCATCCAGCCCCTCCCGTTGTTTCAGGAATTTCGTCAGGAAACCGGTAATTAGGAACAAGACCAATAATATCAAAACCAGGACCACTACCAGTCCTATCAGAACTGCGGTCAAAAAACCACTTGGAGCTTGGGTGCCGGTTTCAACAAGTGCATCTCCGGTAACTGTTTCCGCAGTTACCGCAGCATTTTCAGTTTCGAATTTTACATAGGATATAATAGACTCGATCTCAGAATCATTCAAATTGAATGGGGTCATGACGGTCTTATTATATTCATCAAATAAAGCCACCGCATATTCATCGCCAGCAGCGATCATCGCTTGAGAGTTTCTTACAAAAGTCTTGATCCAATCCATGTCTCGTCGATCGTATATCCCGGCAAGAGCTGGACCTATTAGCTTCTGGTCAACAGCATGACAGGCACGACAATTGGCTTTGAATAGTTTTTCACCAGCGGCAATTACTGCCTCATCAGAACTGCCACCCTGTGAGGTGGCAGTTTCAGTGGTTGCAGAATCACCGGCAGTTGCAGTTGCCGCTGCCGTAGTATCTGATTGAGCCTGAACGCTGGTGAACGACAATAAGAATGATAAAAGAATGGATGAAAAAATGAAGCTGGCAGGTCGTAGCGATGCGAACATAAATTTTATGAAATTTATCATTGGGGCACATTACTCCCCCAAGAACTGCCACAAATGTAATATGCCAACCTTCTTTTTCAAATTTATTCCTACTCAATTTAACACCTGATAGACAAGCCGGGTAAAGTAGTGTACTATTTAGTTGATTACTAGTTGCTTGGCAAGATTCGTCTACCGATTGTCATCACTATTTAGAATTAATATAAATAACATTCGAGGGATTAAACTTTAATTAATGAATAAAGAATTTAATATTTGCCCTCCTAATCAGCTCCAGATGAGTAAGTCAATAATTATATTGAAAATCGGCACCGCCTGCATCACCAAAGAAAATGGTGAATTGAATCAGGCTGTAATGGTTGAAATCTCCAGACAACTTGGACTGTTACACCAAGATTTCCATTGGATTGTGGTCTCATCAGGGGCGGTGGGGAATGGCAAATACTTCTTAAAAAACTACCAGGGAACCATTATCGAACGAAAGGCAGCGGCGGCTATAGGAAATCCTATCTTACTACAAAGATATGCTCAGTTTCTTGCGCCATATAATATTAGTATAGCCCAAAGTCTTTGCGAGCGTTCCCATTTTTCCAACCAGGAACAATTCAATCAACTGAAACAAACTATCAGGGAGCTTTGGAAAAACGACATTATACCCATTGCCAATGAAAACGATGTAGTAAGTAACCTGGAGTTGAAATTTTCAGATAACGATGAGCTGGCTACCCTATTGGCGGTTGGTTTTGGCGCAAAACTTTTATTGTTGGGCACTTCAGTACCAGGAGTCATGGACCCAGCGGGGAAAAGGATACCTGAAATATCTAATATTAACGAAGACATTTTATCATTAGCTACTACCAATACCGCGAACCATGGCCTGGGAGGCATGATATCAAAACTCACTTTTGCCCGCCTGGCCACCAAGATGGGTATAGAGACCATTATTTTTGATATCAGAAAATCAGGAGCCATAGGAGAAGCATTGCAACGAAATACCGGTACTGTTTGTCTGGCGCACCAAAGCAGTGAAAAACAAAGACAACAATGGCTTGCCAGCGGGAATATTGTCAGAGGGAAAATTCAGGTAAAAGAGAATACACTAAATGATCTGTTGGCAGGTGAACACTTGCTGGTAAGCTCAGTACTGGAAATAATTGAACCATTTGCAAAAAGTGAGGTATTTGAAATACTTAACAATGACAGAAGGTCCGTTGCCGTTGCCAGATCGCTGATTTCTTCCGCAGAGCTAGAAGAATTAGGCCAGGATAATAATAAAGTACTGGCACAGCCAAATGAAATAATATTATTGTAAAATATTATTTAATTTTACTTTGCTTTTTTAGAATAATATGGAATCTATTTTACCCTTATTAAAATCCACTCAGAAAGCTTCCAGGGAGATAAGGGCATTAAGTGACAAAAGAAAAAAAGAGTTGCTTTATGCACTTGCCGAATTGCTTCAGGAAGAATCCATAAATATTGTGGAGGAAAATACCAAAGACGTTAACAGGTTGGACCCCAACAACCCCAAGCGTGACCGGCTGGTGCTGGATCACGCAAGAATCAGGGAACTAATTACCTCCTTACAACAGATAGCCAATCTTCCAGATCCCAGTCAACAGAGTTTATCAATGCAGGAATTAAGCAATGGGCTAGTCATAGAAAAAGTTACTAGTCCGTTAGGAGTGGTGGGGATCATATATGAATCGAGACCAAATGTTACCATTGATGTAGCGGCCTTATGTTTGCGATCCGGCAATGCATGTGTGTTGCGAGGAGGTTCAGATGCCTACCATTCAAATAAAAAGTTAGTACAATTGATACACAAAGTATTGGATAAGTATGGTGTGGACAAAAATGTGGTACAACTAATCCCCACCAATAGAAAATTCGTAACCGAATTGTTGCAAGCTTCCAGGTATGTCGACATAATAATTCCCCGTGGATCACAGGACCTAATCGACTTTGTCAGGGCCAACTCTAAAGTGCCTACCATAGAAACCGGAGCAGGAGTATGCCACACCTATGTACATAAGGATGCCGACCTGTCCAAGGCATTGGATATAGTGGTCAATGCCAAAGTTTCCCGGCCAAGTGTGTGCAATGCTCTTGATACAGTATTGATAGATCATGAAGTATCGCACATTTTTCTTCCCATGCTGGCGGACCAATTGAAAGAGCACAAAGTTCAAATACGGGCAGACCAGCATGCATTCAATATATTAAAGGGATACCCCTGGCTGAATGAAGCTTCAGAAGATGATTTTGGCAAAGAGTTCCTGGACTTAAAATGTTCCATAAAAATTGTGCAAGGACTTCAAGAGGCATTGAACCACATTCAGCACTACTCCTCAAAACACAGTGAAGCAATTATCAGTGACAACCAGGAAGCTTGTGATCAGTTTTTACAGGAGGTGGATGCCGCAGCCGTTTACACCAATGCCAGTACCCGTTTTACTGATGGCGGAGTCTTTGGGTTAGGCGCAGAAATCGGAATATCAACACAAAAACTTCATGCACGCGGTCCCTTTGCCCTGGAAAAACTGATCACCGAAAAGTGGATCATTCGCGGAGAGGGTCAAATAAGAACTTAATATTATGAAAAATTCCATTGCAATTATTGGAGGTGGTAATCTCGGCGCCTCCATCGCCCAGGGTCTGATAAAAAGTAAGTACACGGATGCTGATAATATTATAGTTACCAGACGAAAACTTGGACTCTTAGAACCATTGAAGAATCAAGGGGTGAAGATCACCTCAGACAACAATGAAGCTATAGCACCAGCCGGAATGGTAATAGTTGCGGTTAAACCACATCAGGTAGACGAAGTATTGGAGGATATAAAAGATGAGATGGCAGCGCACCAACCCCTGCTAATCTCAGTGGTGACAGGTATAAAAATAGAATACATAAAAAATATAGTTGGCCCTGGAATAAAGATCTTTCGGGTGATGCCCAATACCGCTATTGCCATACAAGAGTCAATGACTTGCATTAGCAGCGCTGACGGTTCGGATGAAGACTTTGAAAAGGTAAGAATATTATTCGAACACCTGGGAAAAGTAGCAACCATCCATGAGGAGCTCATGAATGCCTCCACCGCATTAGGCGCTTGCGGAATTGCTTTTGCGCTAAGATTTATCCGGGCTGCCATCCAAGGCGGCATCGAAATCGGCTTTGATGCCAAGACAGCAGAACTGATAGCAGCCCAAACGGCAAAAGGTGCGGCATCTTTGGTAATGGAAAGAAAACGACATCCCGAGCGGGAAATAGATCTGGTGACTACCCCCCGGGGATGTACCATCGCGGGGTTAAATGAGATGGAACATCAGGGATTTAGCAGCGCTTTGATCAAGGGAATCGTTACGTCTTTTGAGA